>WNGJ01015292.1_pt1 | contig 13133 bp, 8 predicted proteins | sample 5400611 | NCBI WGS metagenome assembly WNGJ01 (sample SAMN13153375, study PRJNA577476) | soil metagenome | isolation source: 40 cm soil or saprolite under Garry oak tree replicate 1 | place: USA:California | collected 2016-06-15
GCGCCGCCCATCGCTCGCGGGTCGCGTCGGTCTGCCGCACCGGCCGGGCGGGGCATCTCGCCATTACGCCGCGGTCCCGCTCCCGTGCGAGCGTCCTGCCTCTGCTCGGCGCCGCCCATCGCTCGCGGGTCGCGTCGGTCTGCCGCACCGGCCGGGCGGGGCATCTCGCCATTACGCCGCGGTCCCGCTCCGGTACGAGCGTCCTGCCTCTGCTCGGCCGGGCGCACATCAGGAGGGAAGCCGGGAGGGGACTGAGGCTGCTTCCGAACCCGCTGGGTCCCGGCAGGATCGCGCTGGCCCCGCTCCTGAGCGGGAGCGGCAATCGGTGACCTGCCCTGCCGGTGGCGGCCACTGCCAATGGCGCTGCGGACGACGGCGGGGACGGTCACCAGCGTCTCGGCGAAAGCCTCGACGAAGAGCGCGACCGCCAGACCTTGTAGTCCGTCTGCCTTGGCACCTATGACCGCAGCGGTGATCTGCAGGGTTGAGAACGTCGTCAAGACGACGGCCGCTCGTGTTATCTTGCCGGTCGCCCGGCACACCGCGAGGTAAAGCGCCCTAGGGACATATGGCAAGTAAGTGATAGTGAGCAGGATCATGGGGACGGTGGCTATGAGTGCGTAGCCACGCCCGTACAGGCTGAGCACCCAGTGGGCACACAGGCAGACGGCAGCCACGGCCGGCAGTCCGATCGAGTATGACAGCCGCAGAGCGAAGCGCAGCTTCCGGGCGATCACATGAGGGTCAGCCGCCGCCACCGCGAAGAGAACGGTCGACAAATGCAGTGGCACGACGAACAAGAAGGTGATCAGCATTTGGGCGACGTAGAACGCCGCGTTCGCAGACGGTGACACGAGGACCGTCACCAGCACCGGGAGCAGCGAAGGTGGCACCGCAACGGCGAGGTTCAGCCAGTTGTGGGCCATCGCGGTCTTGCCAAGGCCGCGCAGGACTCTCCATTCGGGACGGGGCAGTATGCGGGTCCGGTGGAGTCTCAGCCAGAGTGCAACCGGCACAAACGACAGCGCCATTCCTATCGCCCAGGACACGGTGATGCCGGCGCCGAATTGATCGTGCAGCACCATCGCGGCAGCTATCAAGATCACCAGCTTGATGGCTCCGAAGGCTATATTGCGCGACAACTGCAGCCCACCGCGTAGGAGGCCGATGGTCGCCAGGTCGAACACCAGGGCCACGCCGGTCACGGCGACCCCCACCGCGAACAGAGCTGCCCGTTCGGGTGAGCCGAGCATTTCCGCGAAGCGGACGCTGACATGCGGAGCCACGAGAGCGAAACCCACTCCGAGTACCAGTGAGCCCAGGCCGCAGGCGGCAAGGGCAGCCGCGACAAGGCCGCCGCGCGACCGGCGCCGGGGAAGCTCGCCGATGAGCAAGGTGCCGAGGCCGAACATGCCAACCGTACCGAGCAGCGTCATGGCCGACACTGCCGCCGACCCGTACCCGATCGCCGCCTGGCTGAACGTCCGGGCCGCCACTGTCCAGTAAGCGAACCCCAGCAGCGACGTCACCCCGGTGGTCGCCGCTAGGCTGCCCGCGTTAGCAAGCAGGTCGCTGTGTCGCCGCCACGTATCAACGACGACCGTCCGCGGGGAACGCGGCGGTGCTGCCGCCCGTCGGCCCTGCGCGGTAGCCGCACGGGCGCTACGGCCGGGCAATACGTCTGTCACAAGTCACCTCCCCCGCTCTCCCACGATGCAGGATAGTTCGTGATCGCGGCAATGGGACCCGGGACGAACGTTTGGTGCAGCCATATCGGTCTTCAGGTCCCTTGGAACGTGGCGTAGTACTCTGACACTCAGAGGACGCGGGCGCGTCAGGCGCGGTTTACCCCCCTCCGGGAATTTCGTGTCTGTTGCTGACCCTTTTCGTGGGTAAGGTCACATATGTCCAGGTCGCGGCGCGCGCGCACGCCACTCTTCTTACGGGGTTCGCGCCAGCCGGATTGATCGAACTCCGGCTGCGCGAGATCTAAGATCGGCACCTGTCACATCTCGCCGACGCGCGATCTCGCCAGGGACCGAACGATCACGGTTGATGACTTCGGCTTACCGCTCGGTCGTCGGTGACCTCTACCACAATTCGCAACCTGCGCCACGCAGGTATCCGGTAGCATGTTCTATCTTGACACCAGCAACGCTGGATGTGCCTGTTAAATTGGGGCTAAACACCGTCGGCGTTCCTGGATCAGCATGGGGACCGGAGGCGGTGTTATGGCACGCATAGCTGGGCCGGTCCCACCAAGGGGCCAGCACCAGCAGCGTAAGCGCGACGGCCGGCGGTCACGGTCTGCCGTCGCTGCCATCACAGCCCTCTTTCTTGCCGGCGTCATGCTGCTCGGTGCGGCAACAGTTGTCGAAGTCTCCCACCTGCGATCTGCCAGCCGGGATACACGGACTGCCGTCCGTGTTAAGAGCCCGCCCTCGACATACGGGCTTGCAGTGTGGCCGATCGTATCGGCCACCGCCTCGAAGCCAACACCTACGCACCGGCCAAGCCCGCGGAAACAGACGAAGCAAACGACACAGGCGAAACAAACGACACAGGCGAAACAGACACCGCAGTCTGTCAGTAGTCCTGAGCGGTCTGCTGTGGTGGTTAAGCCGACCGGTGTCGGCGGTAACTGGAAGCTGAAGTTCGATGATGAGTTCAACGGCACCAGCCTGAACAGGGCCAAGTGGTCGACCGGGTGGTACGGCTCGGGCATCACCGCCCCGGTCGATTCCGCCGAGAGGGACTGCTACGACCCCGCCCAGGTCGCCGTGGGCAGCGGGGCGCTCGCCCTGACCCTGATCAAGAAGAGCGAGGACTGCGGCGTCAGCGGCCAGGCCTACACCACCGGCCTGGTGAGCACGCGCGGCAAGTTCAGCTTCACCTACGGGTTCATCCAGGCGCGGGCGTGGCTGCCCGCGGCGCCCGGGCAGCCGGGCCAGCCCGCGAACTGGCCGGACGTGTGGGCCGACGGGCAGACCTGGCCCGATGACGGCGAGATCGACATCGCCGAGGGCCTCGGCGAGGTCTGCGCGCACTTCCACGGCCCCGACGCCCCGGACGGGCTGGGGGCCGGCGGCCGGACCGGCTGCCCCGCCGGGAACTACGCGGGCGGCTGGCATACCTTCGCCGCGGACTGGGAGCCCGGAATCGTGACCTATTACTACGACGGCACCGACATCGGCAGCGTCACGTCCGGGATCACCTCCGCGCCGATGTTCCTGATCCTCAGCTATGCCTCCGGACACACCATCCAGGCCCCCGACACCATGAAAGTCGACTACATACGCGTCTGGCAGCACCCGTAGCAAGACGTGACTGAGTGGCAGGCGTGCGGTCAATCGCGATCATGCTCGAGGGTGGCGCAGCACCGATAGCGGGCACCGCTAGCGCTATGCGGTAGGCGTCGACGTCGGCGACGATGAGGTAGGCGTCGACGTCGGCGACGATGAGGTAGGCGTCGGCGTCGGCTTAGGCGAGTGCGTGGGCGAGTGCGTGGGACTAGGCGAGTTCGTGGGCGAAGCCGAGTCCGAGGACGTAGCCGAATCCGTGGGTTTAGCCGAGTCGGTGGGCTTAGGCGAGTGCTTGGGTTTAGCCGAGTCCGTGGGCGAAACCGAGAGCACAGGGGTAGGCAAGAGCGGCACTGTCGCCTGGCCCGGATGTAGCGACGCTGGCGCGCTGGAACGTGCGGATCGAACGGATCCAGACGGCGAGATGGATGTGGATGCCGGGGCGCTAGTGGCCACTGAGGCCGGCGAGCTGCTGGAGGCAGAGACGTAATTGACGTAGTACATGCCGCCGCCGAGCAGGGCCAAGGCAGCGGCGGCCGCGGCGGCCGCCAGCACGGGCCCTCCTCGCCAGCGAGGCCTCGCCAGCTTCGCGAGCTGCACCGGGAACCCGTCGGCGCCGAACGGTGCCGCCCGTTCCGCCACCAGGGCGCGGCGAGCCGCCGCGTCCGGCGAGGGATCGGCGGCCAAGGCCACGATCCGGTCCCGCATGCCGCTCGGAAGCGCGGGCGCCGTCAGCATGCCGAGCAGCGTCGCAAGGCTGGGCTGCCGTGCGGAGCCTACCGTCGGCGGCCTGCGCAGCGAACTCTCCAGATGGGCGCGGGCCTGTGCTGCCAGCGCGTAAACCTGCCTGACCGGCACGCCGAGAACTGCCGCCAGGTCGGCGCCGCCGAGCCCATGCCCAGCGCGGCGGCCACCATAGCGCTAAGCTCCGCCTGCTCGGTGACGGTGGCAAGCTGCACCGTCTCGTCCATGGCCCCGGACGGCGCAGCCGGGATGCCAGTCCGCAGCCGCCGATGACACTCGTTGCGCGCCACGGCGAACAGCCACGGCCGCAGGCGGCCAGGCTGGCGTAGCCGCGAGACCTCTGACCAGGCGACCATGAAGGTGTCCTGCACCGCATCCGCCGCCTCGGCCGGCACCGCCAGCCGAGACCGTGAGTAGACGTAAAGCTCATGCGCATAGCTGTCGAAAGCCGCGGCAATGCCGCTCTCATCCGACGCCAGGATCGCGGCCGTGATCTCGTGGTCCAGCGCAGGCGCCTCCACGGTAACGGATGGCTCAGGTGACGCGACAACCCTGCCATTTGTGCTGGTCATGTTTTCGGTCGCAGTCAAGATTCAGAGACCTGGTTCACGCTGCAGCCAGTCCGATTGACCCGGCCGGCGCTGGGGACTGCCGACAGATCTGAGAATGCCATCTGCACCAGAACCTAACTAGGGCCATGACCCCGACAGAGATTTCAATAGCAGAGATGCATATACCGACGTGCACATTCGTGCCGCATATAGCAAGACACTAGAGACGTATGCGCCTCACAATCTCGCCCTTGGCCCATGGAGCGGCGCGATGCTGCACCGTGACATACGCGGGCATACACACAGGACGCCCAAGCGGCGCATGAGGTTTACGCTTCGCCGCGGCTAGATGCTGCACCGTCCAGCTAACGGCGGCGGTTCCTCGCCCCAGCAGCACCAGAGGGCGGATCTGGTAACGGGATCTGGGCGGCTAGCCAGATCACCGTGGCGGAGTGGGCATCCGCTCCAGCTCGCCGGCCCTGGGCTCGGCGCCAGCAGTTCGATCAGCACGACGACAACATGGTTAGTCCGAAGCCAGCCCGGCCGGCCACACCACGAGCGAACCCGCTCGACAAATGTGACGGATCCAGCGCTTTGCTTCATGCTCCTGTCATTGTCGTACTGCATCCTGGACTCGCGAACGCATGGCCGGTCCCAGGTACAGGGCTAGCCGCCGCGCGCTACGGAAACGACGGCCGCCTGGCCGGCGCCAGGGAGGGCGCGAGGATATGACTGACGTCAACGACCGGGCTACGCCGGAGGCTAAGCTGCCTAAGGGCATGATCCAGTTGCTTCCCCGCGGCGGAGCAGAACCCGCAGCAGCTGTGGTTTCCGGCCGCGCCGCATTTCCGGATATGTATGATCATTCCCTGCTAGCGGGCGTCCCAGCACTCTCGTCGCCTGGCTGCTGCGATCACGCTTTGCGATTGCTACCAGGAGGCTCACTGTGATCCCGCCTGCTTCGGCGCAAGTCCGCCACGCCGGCAGCCGGCTCGTGGCGCGTGTGAGCCTCGCCGGCCTCCGGGCTGTGAGGCCGCGATGAGCGCCGCTGACTGCCAACCGCTGGTGACCAGTCCGGTTCCGCGCGAGGTGTGGGCCTCGCTACTCCGCTCCGACCGGGAGGCGCTGGTAACGCAGTCTCTGGCTTGGCGCGATGCTGTCCTGGAGGCAGGACGGTATCGGGACATCAGCGTCCTTTACCAGTTTCCCTCCGGCCGTCAGGTGGTCCTCCCTCTTGCCCGTCCGCGCCGGGCGCCGGCCTGGTCCACGACTACGGGGTCATGGCCCGGAGGATGGGGCATGGGCGGACCCATCAGCGAGGGCGGCCGCATCGCCCCCGCCGAGGCGGCCGCCGTGCTCGCGGACGTGGCCCGCCGTCGGACGATGGTTACCGAGATCCGGCTACGACCCGGCATGCCCGGTGACTGGCTGAGCGCGAGCAGCCAGTTCGCCACCGTCGAGCACGGTGTGCAGTGCCACGTACTTGACCTTGCCGGCGGCTTCGCCACCGTCTGGCAGGACAGATTCCGGGGCACCGCACGCACGGCCATCCGCAAGGCGGAACGCAGCGGCCTCGAGGTCGAGGTCGACAGGTCCGGCCTCCTGCTGCCCGACTTCTTCGGCCTTATGGAATCCTCCATCGAGCGCTGGGCGGCCATGCAGCATGAGCCGCTCTGGATGACCCGCTGGCGTACGACCCGGTTCGCCCCGCCCGCGATGGTGGGCTCGGTGGCCAGGCACTTCGGCAGTGGCTGCGCCGTCTGGATGGCGCGGCTTAAGGGCGAACCTGTTGCGGGCATCGTCGTGTTGTCCTCCGGAGCGTACGCAAAATACTGGAGGGGCGCGATGAACAAGCAGCTTGCCGGGCCTACGCGGGCTAACGACCTGCTGCACCGGCTGGCCATCGAGGACGCCTGCCAGAATGGGTACAGCTTCTACGAGATGGGCACGACCCGGCCCGCCTCGCCGCTGGCAGCATTCAAGGAGAAGCTCGGCGCCGTCCCGCGCCCCGTCCACTCCCTTCGCGCCGAGCGGCTGCCGATCGAGGCCTTCCGGACCAGCTCACGGAGTCTGGTCAAGAAAGTGATCGGCTTCAAGGATGTCTTACCGGCAAGGGCCGAGCACGGGAGGGAAACGCGGCTGATCGGCCCCTAAGTCGGGTGCCCGGGGTCAGGTAGCCCGGAGGAACTCCCTCCGGCTCCGCAAATCCCGGCGTGATGCTCACGTTGCCGGGCTCGTGGTGCATGTTGCCGTTCGGTCGCTACCTGCCCTGGAAGCCCGCCGGAGCACAGGCCACCACCCACGGCCACGGAGCGTGTCCGGAGCACCTCTACGACAAAGAGTTACCATGTCGTGACAATCGCCCGGAACGGGGGACTCGCGGGCATCTCGCCTGTACACAGCGGTCAGTGGTGAAATGATCACGCCAAGATTCCCCTGTCTGCGAAGCTGCCGGCTGCCCGTTGATGCGGATATTAGCGCTGCTAGCTGCAGCTTTCTGAGAGTTATAAACAGAATGTGATCGAATGACTACAGAGTAAACCGTTTTGTTCATTCGCACGTCATCCATAGGTAATAGGTCGACCTAGATGTACTTCATCCTTGCCGCGAGCCGTCGTGGGAGTGACGGTCACCTTCGGCAGGGCACTTGGGAGGGACGATCATGGTTGGTGGTAAAGCTGTGGCTACCCAATTTTCCGGACAGTCCTCATTGGTTAACGATTCGTGGTTGACAGGTCTCCAGTTCGATCTGAGGGAGGCGGGGCCCCGCTCCTTTGCTGGTACACCTTGGCCGAAAGTTAGCGTGGTCATCCCCACGCTCAACGAGGCGCGCAACTTGCCCCATGTTTTCTCTAAGCTTCCGCCCGCGCTGCACGAGGTCATCATCGTCGACGGTCACTCCGTAGACGACACGGTAGCGACCGCCCGTCGGCTGCGCCCCGGCGTGCGGATCGTCAAGCAGAGCCGCTCCGGTAAAGGTAACGCCTTGGCCTGCGGTTTTGCCGCGGCCACCGGAGACATCATCGCCATGGTCGATGCCGATGGCTCGGCCGACCCGGGAGAGATCCCGGCGTTCGTCGAGGCGCTCCTGGGCGGCGCGGACTACGCGAAGGGCAGCAGGTTCGCCACCGGCGGAGGCAGCAGCGACATCACGCGCCTGCGCAAGGCCGGTAACTGGGCGCTCAGCGGCCTGGTCAACATCCTGTGCGGCACGCGGTATTCGGACCTGTGCTACGGATACAACGTCTTCTGGCGTCGCCACGTCCCGGTGTTCGGCCTTGACGCCGATGCGCCTGCCCCGGCCGACGGCACTCGGCTCTGGGGTGACGGATTCGAAATCGAGACCCTGATCAACATCCGCGTAGCCCAGGCCGGACTGAAGGTCGAAGAAATCGCAAGCTACGAGCATTCGCGGATCCACGGCGTCAGCAACCTGAATGCGGCTAGTGACGGCTGGCGGGTTCTCCGCACGATTTTCGTCGAGCGCTTTCACTACTCCAAGAAGCGCAGCGAGCGCGCTTCCGCCGCCCGCCTGCCAGCGCGCGAACTGGCGAGCCGTTCCCGGTAACTCGCGGCGTGACGTCCTGCCCAGGCGAAGCCACGGGCAGCCTGGTAGGACGCGCGCCAAACGGAGATGGTGTTGGGCGCTGTGACGGCGCCCAACACCGTTTTGCCAGTGAAGAGGGTCGGGCGTCGAATTTAGTCCTCCGTAGATTCATCGGGACCCGCCTGCGCTAGCTACCCCCGTTCGGCCGCCATCCGCCTCGGGGCTGAAGCCGCCAGAGCTAGGCCGCGCTGGTCGCCGACCTGCTCACCGCCGCCGCCCGGCACCCAGCCGAACAGCGCGAGGACCGCCGAACTGTTAGCCGAGGCTGGCATCGGCCGTGGAACGGGCCACGACGCTGGAAGGTCACGATCGGGGCATGGTCCACTACACTTAGGGTAACCACGTATTCCCTGAGAAATCGTCGGTAACAATCTAAAACGCCTTGTATGGGTGTGAACCACCCACGACCGTTGGGCGTCTTCTATGTATGAGCCGTATCATCGCTGTCCAGCGTGGCACGGCGCTAGTGCGGCCTTGGGACGAATATTACTTAAAGTGACCAGTCATAACGGCTCCGTGCAGGAGATGGGAGCAGCCGGAGATCTGACCAGCCCGCAGGCATCATCAAGATGACGATCGACTCGTCTTAGCTGACGACATTTATCAGGCAGTTCTCGCTAGGCGGGAAATGTGAGGAAAGCAAGTTTTCAGTGTTCGGACCTCAATTAGGAGATCTGGATCGGAGCATGTGTCCTAGTTAGGTTGCGATGCAGGTGACATCTACGAACGTACAGGGTTTTACGGGGAACCGTTCGCTTACTCCGCAGGTAGACGCCGAGGCTCCGACTATTCCCAGTACCGAAGATCTTACTGTGCCCATCATATTCGCTCGGCCCGCGCCCCGTACCGAGGACGAAGATCCGGTCACGCCCAGCACCGAGTTCTCGTATAGGCCGATTTCCGCAACTCTCGCAATAACGCCGAGCGTGAGCGTCATCATACCTGCCAGGAACGAGGCCGCTAATCTCGCACATGTCTTCGCGGCACTGCCACCCTGGGTAGACGAAGTCATCTTGGTGGATGGGCATTCTGCCGACGACACCGTGGCAGTCACCCGGGCGTTGTACCCGCAGGCCAAGGTGATAACGCAGCCTGGCAAGGGCAAGGGCGACGCGCTTCAGGCTGGATTCGCGGCCGCGACCGGCGAAATCATCGTGATGATAGACGCGGACGGATCCACCGACGGACGGGAAATGATCAGGTTCGTCAGCGCATTGGTGGCCGGCGCTGACTTTGCGAAGGGCTCACGCTTCTCTAGCAGCGGTGGCAGCGACGACATCACCGGTGTACGCCGCTACGGTAACTGGTTGCTTGGCTTCCTCGTCAACCGGATGTTCGGTACCCATTTTACCGACCTATGCTATGGCTACAACGCGTTCTGGGCTCGTCATCTTGATGTGATGGAGCTCAGCAACGGCCCAGGCTTCGAGGTCGAGACCCTGATGAGCATCCGGGCGGCCAAGGCCGGGCTGAAGATCTATGAGGTGCCGAGCTACGAATGGCCCCGCATTTCCGGCGAGAGCAACCTTCGTGCCGTCCGGGACGGATGGCGGATCCTGATGGTCATAATGCGAGAGTGGCTCCGTGACTTGCGGAAGCGGGGCCCGCGCAAGCTAGCCGCCGATCCGGCGTCTGACTCCGTAACGTCCGGCATTATGGCAGAAATTGCGGTGGAGTCATACCGTGGACACGTGTATGACAGCAAAACCTCCGAGGACCACGCCGAGATCGCGGCCGCGATCGTCGCGGGCGATGTTACTGGGGTTGTCGCAGCTTACGATCGCTACGCGGAGGGGTTGTACACATACTGTCGGTCCTGGCTCGCCCAGCCCGCCGAGGCCGCTGATGCCGTGCAGGATGCCTTCATCATTGCCTCAGCCAGAGTCTCCGAACTGAGTCAGCCGGACAGGCTGCAGGCGTGGCTGTTCGCGGTGGCCCGCTACGAATGCCATTTGCGGCTACGGGATGCCGTTCCATCAGCGCAGCTGTATGAGACGACCCAGGCAATGGACGACACCGGGGCATTTGCCGCGGTGACCGAGGCAGTGGCTTTCGCCGAGCAAGCGGAATACCGTGCCCTGGTACGTGCCGCGCTCGCCGGGCTAGACCCCCTGGACCGGGAGGTCAGCGAGCTGAACCTGCTGCATGGATTCGACGGCGCCGACCTCGCGGCCATTCTTGGTACGCCGCGTAGCCAGGCGCAGGTGCTGGCCAAGCGGGCGCGCTCGCGGCTCGAAAAATCACTGAGCGTGCCGTTGATAGCCAGGACCGAACGGGAGCACTGTCACGAACTGGCCGCCATCCTCGACGGTCAGGGCGGTACGGCAATCCGGCCGCTGCGCTGGCGAGTTAAGCAGCACATCGGGCGCTGCGAGATATGCGGAGGACGCAACCCCGGGATTCTGGCGAGTCTGCTCCCGGTCGTCCCGCCACCGAGTTACCTGCGCGAGCGGATACTGGAGCTCGTCTCGGACGACTCGCCAGCTGCCGTAGCTCATCGTGCCCAGCTGGTAGACCGCGCTGCGCGGTTGCATGCCGACGGCTTCCCAGTACAGCTCACGACGCCGTCAATGCCTGGATCGCGGCTTACCCCGGTATCGGTTGCCGCGGCGGCTGCGGCGCTGGCCATGCTGGGCGGCGCCATGTATTACGTCAATAACTCAACTAACGTTGGGAGTCTCGCCGTGGTCGGGGGGCCTCCGCGGCTAATCAGGCCGACGGGATCCAGCGCCTCCACGCGACCGCCTGCTACGTCACCCGCGGCGCCTGCGCCCTCGCCTGCGGCTGATCTCGTTCCGACGGCGCCCGGAGTGGCTGGCTCCGTACCTTCGCTCTTGTTTACCCGTCCAAGTACCGCGTCGTCGTCCGGGTTGCAGCCGTCCCCTTCATCTTCATCTAAGAAGTCGCCGTCACCTAAAAGCTCGTCTTCTTCAAAGGGCTCAAGTTCACCGTCGTCCTCGCCGTCGTCGTCCTCGCCGCCCTCTTCTTCGCCGCCGTCTTCTTCGCCGCCGTCGTCCTCGCCGCCGTCGTCCTCGCCGCCCTCTTCTTCGCCGCCGTCCTCGACGCCGCCGTCGTCTTCGCCGCCGTCGTCCTCGCCACCCTCTTCTTCGCCGCCGTCCTCGACGCCCCCGTCTTCCTCGCCGCCGTCGTCCTCGCCACCCTCTTCTTCGCCGCCGTCCTCCTCTGCGACCTCGTCTGCCGCATCCTCGGTTGCCCCGACGGCGAGTGTGCAACTAATTCTGAAGCTTTAGGAACGAACGGGCGGGGTCAGTGCTCATCTGGTCCCGTCCCAGGCGGCGGCCTCGGCCAGCACCGAGGCCAGAATTACAGGGGATGCTCAGGAAGTCAGGCCGTCAACACGCGCCATCTGCACGGAGAAAGAACGGGCCACATAGCCGGTCGGCCATGACCGGCAAGGCAAGCAGTTCCAGAAGAGCAAACCGCTGTCCAGAACTCGCTCAGCACCTTCCCGCTCCTGCGGGGAGAGATAACCTACTGGTGATCATCCTGGTTACTGCGCGACATGATCCATTCTTCCGCGCGGCGCCGGAGCCGCTCGACAGACCTCTGGCCTGTCGACAAGGGCAGCCGCCCGAAGCAGTATTCGGCGAAGGCATGTTCCTGCGCCCCCAGGCGTTCCTTGATATTTGCCAGCCGGGCGTTGTCTACGGATTGCCCCAAATCGATATAGCGGCATCCTGACTCGCAGGCATGCCGGATGCCCTCGACGATCAGTACCTCGGGAAGCCGGAAGCGGCTCGGGATCGATCGGTCCGTGAAGGAGCGCCAGCCGAATGCAGACTCGTCGGCATAGAGGTTTATGGCCGTGCCAATCGGCCGACCGTCCCAGCGGGCCACCCAGATCTGACAGTCCTCGCCAAGCCTGCTGGCCACGGTAGCGAACTTCTGGAATGGCTCGACCCGGCGCGCCCGCCACCTGGCCAGCGCGGTCGGCATTTTCCGCTGCCTGGCCCGCCAGTCAATCCATTGCAGGTAAACCTGGTAGAACTCCCGCACCAGTTCCGGGGAATTACCACGGGTGATGACGATCCCAGCTTGCTCGAGACTACGCCAGGCGGCCCGATTGTTGCTCCGCGTCCGGGTCGATACGGAACGGCTCCAGAAATCCTCGAAGGACTGACCCAAATGCACGACATGTACCGCCCGAGGAACCGAAGAAAAGCCACGGCTGGCCGACGGCCACGCCGGGGCGGCCAGGAATCCGGGGCGGACCGTGGTACTGAGTGACCCGCTCTGCGCAAGATCAGCGCACACCAGTGCCACTTCATCGGGGCTAGCGCCGCCAGGGGCCAGCACACCCCCTGGCCCCCAGCCTTCGGGCCAGGAAGCCTGCACCGCTAGCCTCGTGGACGGCCCCGGCCGACGGGCCATCATCAGCACCAGCTGACGCTCGCCTGGCAACTCATACAGCCGGCTAGCATCCCGCCACCCGCTGCCCGAGTGGACGCACTCTCGCCAGGCTGGAGTATGGGATGGCATGGTGGAAGGGTCTGCTGCAGCCACCTCCGCCCATACCTTTGTGGGTACCGGAGTCGTTACCTGCACTGTCCGATTGCCCCACCGGATATCCCGCACCCGTGACTCGCCACCGGACTCCTCTACGGCGTTCCGATCGCTGTCCGGTGCCGTCATTGCCAAGACTCCTCCAACGCTTTGGCTAGCATGACCTCGCTGGCGCCTGGCTGCCGCAGGCTATGGTTCCGATAGGCCTGGAATCCAGGTGCGCGAGCCGCCTCGGATTCGTCGGAGGCTACGATGCCTCGGCCTGCGACGCTGACGGGCCATTACCTGACGGGCCATTACCTGCGATTAAGCCGGGGTCTGGCGTACCCATCGGGATGTCTGAGGATAATGTGGCGAGGCAGACGACACGTCCCAGCCGGATCCTCCTTCTTCCTCTCCTCCCCCCCG
>WNGJ01006692.1_pt1 | contig 13132 bp, 8 predicted proteins | sample 5400611 | NCBI WGS metagenome assembly WNGJ01 (sample SAMN13153375, study PRJNA577476) | soil metagenome | isolation source: 40 cm soil or saprolite under Garry oak tree replicate 1 | place: USA:California | collected 2016-06-15
CTAAAAGTACCCCAAACGATACAGCCAACAGTACTACTGATAGCGCAACCGCTGACTCCAGGTCGATCTCCGCAGCAGTATAAACAGCTATGGGCATCGTCTCTGTAATACCAGGAAAACTACCCGCAAAGGTAATAGTTGCTCCCAGTTCCCCAAGCGCGCGTGCCCATGCCAGGCCAGCTCCCGTTAACAGAGCGGGGCGAATCAGTGGCAGCACTACCCGCCGGAACGTGTGGAACTCCGATGCGCGTAAGGTATGAGCCGCTGATTCATAGCGTGGATCCAGTTGCTCAAGTCCTGCTCGCGCGCTATTGATGAAAAAGGGTGAAGAAACAAACATCTGCGCCATCACCACTGCCACCGTTGTAAAAGGAATGCTGATCCCCAGCGGAGTGAGGTAGCGGCCAATCAGTCCAAAGCGCCCGAATGTAATCAGCAATGCCACCCCGGCTACAACAGGAGGAAGAACTGTTGGCATCGTGACCAGGGTCTGAAGCAATCTGCGGCCCGGAATACGTGTACGCACAAGCACATATGCCACCGGCAAGCCGAACAACACCGTCAAAAATATACTCACAAACGTGGTGACCAGGCTTAATTGCAATGCCTGTAGCACTTCCGGCTGCTTGATCGAGTTCCACAACAATGCTGGCGGCTCCCGTATCAAGAGAGCCGCTAATGGTATCCCTAGAAAGAGGAAGAAGCTGCCAGCCAGGATACCAACGAGTATCCTGGCTGGCCAGCGTGACCATCGTTTCCCCATGTGTAATTATCCCTTGAAATATGCCCTGGGCGTTGCATGGTACGCGCTTGGGATGTTACCCATTTATAAGGATAAAGTTATACTTCTTCAATATAGCCTGCCCGGCCGGTGAGAGAACGAAGTCTATAAAAGACTGCGCATCTGAAGGGTTGTAAGGATCGGGAATATCGATAACCGTCACCTTGTCCGCCACAGCCGGCGTCACATCTGTTCGATAGACGAAACCAGCATCAGCCTCACCCAGTTGCACTTTCTGCACCACAGCCTTCACATTTTGTTCTTCTGAGACGACATTCGCCAGCACAGCTTTGTCATAGCCCGAACCATAATCAGGCGATTGTGACAGGTTGGTCAACGCCTGTCGCGCATACTTACCTGCCGGAACAGCAGCGGCCGCAAGAACGATCTTAAGGCCGGGTTTGGCAAGATCTTTGAGCGAAGTAATGTTGCCAGGGTTACTGGTAGGAACAATCACTACCAGCCGGTTCTTGACAAAGACCTGGGGGGTATTGACCAACCCGGCATCACTGGCCTTCTGCATGTTTGCCAGGTCTGCCGGGGCAAAAACATCAGCAGGCGCTCCGTTGGCTATCTGCTGCTCCAAAATTTGTGACCCGTTAAAGTTAAGCTTGACAGTCACATTCGGATGCTGTTGTTGATAGGCCGTGGCTATTTCATTAAACGACTCCGTTAATGATGCAGCCGCGAAGACATTCAAAGTGACCGGCGCTGGCGTTGGCGTGGTCGTACTACTGGCAGTAGTTGAATCACCACACGCCGCCAACAACATACAAAGACTGGCAAATAACAAAAATAAGCGCAAGGATTGTTTCATGGGGCCTCCTCGTGAGGATATTTAACGTATCCACCTGTCTCTACGAGTGAGTATTCATATATTGAGTATAGGGGAAAAGGTGAGCAGTGTCAATGGGAGCAGCATAGGAAGATTTGAGTCATACCTATTCCTTCGGCTATAATTCCAATGGACGAAAAAGAAAAGAGTTTTCGCACCGGAAAGGCTATCGTATGTTACTCGAGGCTGAAATCTGTAAAATGCTCGTCAACGGCGATGAGTGGGGTGAATGGCGCGGCTACCAGTTGCCGGTTAGCGACCAGTACGTAACTATCTGGACACCCAGAGGCACGCGCAGGCACTGGAAGCCTCACAAATGGAAGCCTGACTTCTTTCTCTCTGAGAAACACTCCCTTTCATACTTCTGGCCTGGAGCCTGGTACACCATCCATATGGCTTATTATGAAGACGGCACCTTCTCTGATGCCTATTGTGACATCATCTTGCCAACGCCTCCCTACACCAGTACCTCACGCGAACTCGTCTACACCGACTTGTACATCGATGTAGTGGTTCGGGATGACTATAGCGTGTTTACCAAAGATCACGCGATTTTTGACCGCGCCGCACAGCGCTACCCCATCGTTGAACAGTCACGCCACAAAGCTTTTGAGGCGCTGGACTGGGTGGAAGAGCATGCAAAACACTGGACAGGCCCTTTTACCGTCATGCCCCGGCATCTACCACGCACGGACTGGGAAGCGCTCACTACCGCAGAAATACGCGCATCGATGCGTTCTGCTCTCAACGGTCAAGGTGAAGATGATACCAGACGAACTACATAATAAACTGACCCAATACGGCATAACAGCCAGCGGCGAAGTGGCTCTGCGCGAAGCGCTGGAAGCGCGCGCCGAAACCTACACCCTCATCAAGCTCGCCCCCTGGCCTGCACGCCGCTGGAAATGCCAGTATCGCCTGCTTATAGGCGACAAAATGTATGATGCTCAAAGCCCCTCCGAAGCCTACGCAATGGGGCTACTCGCTACCTTAGAAAACACTCAAAAAGAGCGTGACACATAATTCGTAGTCTTTGTAAGGGCGGGAGCGGTGTGGAGTGGGGATGGGACCCTTGAGGTCGCCCTTGGGGTGGGGTGCTGGCCCTTACACAGTGACCAGGCCGGTGAGCTGCCTTGAGGTCGCCCTTGGGGTGGGGTGCTGGCCCTTACATCACCCTCGCCAAAATATCATGTTCCCATCTTGCCCTGCAACACGTTAATATAGAATAGAAACCGGCAAACGGTTTTCATAAAATCAGACGCAAACCATTGTGTCTCGAAGTACTTGTAGTATCGTTGAAAGGAACAGTGACCATGCAGCGCACAATGTGCAAAGGAAAGATTCATCGTGCCACTGTAACCCAGGCCAACCTGAACTACGTCGGCAGTATTACCATTGATGCGGATTTGCTAGAGTCAGCCGACATCTATCCCTATGAAAAGGTGCAGGTGGTGAACGTGAATAATGGCTCGCGTTTAGAGACCTACACCATCGCTGGCGCTCGCGGCTCAGGTGTGATTTGCATGAACGGAGCTGCCGCCCGTCACGCTGCCGAGGGTGACATCGTGATTATCATTAGTTATGGGCAATACGATGAACAAGAAATTCGTTCGCTAGAGCCGCGTCTCGTCTTTGTTGATGCCGGTAATCGCATCACTGAGACAAAGCGAGTGCCACTCAGCGAGATGCTGCCAGAGACTATGGCCGAAACCCTGATTTAGAATCTCCTTACCCATTCATTCAGCCAGAAGGTTGGATGAATTCCCACTTCTCTCCTCTCTACCAAACGTTTGTCAGATAGCTCCCCTCATTATGCCAACGGCATAGCATTGCCTCTTAACCTGCCTGGTGATATAGTGTCCCTATGCGAATTACCGCCCTTGAACCACAGGTGAACAATCCTGAACGCATCAATCTCTATGTTGATGGTCGTTTTCTACTAGGCGTCAATGCTGCCATTGTGCTGCAGATGGGACTGCGACTTGAGCAGGAACTTTTGTCCGATCAGTTGGAGCAGTTGAGAAGCGAAGAGGCAGAACAACAGGCTGTAGATCGCGCGCTCAACTACCTCTCATATCGACCTCGTAGCCGTGAAGAAGTACGCCGCTACCTGCGCCGCAAAGAAACTCCCCCTGAAATTATCGAGGCTGCGCTGGAACGTTTAGATCGTCTCGACTTCGTCAATGACCGTACCTTTGCCGGGTTCTGGATAGAGTCCCGGGAACAATTCAGCCCTCGTGGAGCGCGCGCGCTGAAGAACGAACTGCGTATGAAAGGCGTAGAACGTGACGTCGTTGATGAATTGGTTGACGATGAACAAGACGAGGAACGGGCCCTACGCGCTGGTCGCAAAAAAGCTATGTCGCTGGTAAACGTCCCCAACATCGATTATGCGACCTTTCGCAACCGCTTAGGCTCATTTTTACAACGTAGAGGGTTTGGCTACCAGGTCACTACTCGCACTGTTCGCGCCTTGTGGAAAGAACTCAAAGAGGAACCAGAAGAGTAGAATCAATAGCGCCGTTTCATGTTGCGAAATTGTGATATCAGGCCCCTACACAAATTGGAATGTGTGGTATATAATTAAGTCAGAGCAACAAATCCCAAATAACCTTGTTCAGGGTGGGCTTTGCTTCGCCTCTGCAAAGGCAGACCTCCGTGTATTTGCAGGGGTGTGAAAGCATAGCCCGCCCTTTTTAACTTTGTATGGCAATCGCTAATTTTCGGTTGATGTTGGAGTTGGCGATAAGGAATCCGCCGGGGTTGGTGTAATAGCAGCGCCACCATCCGTTGATGGCGTAATAGTAGGAGTCGGTACATTCTGCAAATGAATAGACGGCAGACTGGCAGGGTAAATAGTGATAATCTTAATTTGTTGTGGGTCACCTGGAAGCGTCTCGCTCTTGCCTCTCGTGAAATGAATACGTACCGTCCTCTGGTCAACCCCCGGCTGATGCGCAAGGTAATTGGTTGCATCTTTCAGCGTCCTGCTCTTCAGGCCAGCCTGTATCGCTTGCAGTTCTGAAGCCGTGAACTGGTATTGGACGAGACAACCAGCAGCGATTTCGATGGTGAGGATACTAAACCCATCTACTCCCTCGACAACAGGCATCCCTGTTGTGATCGACGAAGTGAGGAGCAGATAGTTCTGCCCGTACTGTTGCGCTTGCCGGGTCATTAACTGCTGCGCCATGTGCTGTACATCGCTTGTGAGAATATAGCCCAGGCTTCCCTGCTCTTGCAGCCTGACGGTCACGGATTTGCCCGCGTCTCCTACCGCTGGATTGGGCGTGATCGAGACGATTTGGAAGTTGATCGAACCGACTGTCGTGCCCCTGGTGTTCGTGATCTTTTGCTGCAACTCTTGCGTGATTTCCTGCTCCAGCGTTGGTTGCATCCGGCTGACCAGGCGATCCACATCATCCTGACTGACCCCTCGCTGGCACTCGAAGACACCAAGCACGCAATCCACCCGCCCCGTGGTTTGTCCCGTCAGTGAACGTTGTGCCGTCATGCTGAAAGCCCTGGCAGGAATGGACTTGGTGTCCAGATTCGAAGTTTGAATGGTGGGGTCAACTTTAATGGTGTAGACCTGGTTGATGACATGGGTCTGTGGACTCAGGTTGATGGTTACCGAAGTGGCTGTAACTGCCAGGTATGCATAGTACCCAATGCCAACAAATGCCAGTAACAGGATAATCGTGATGGCGGAAAGCAAAGGAAGTAAACTGTGTCGCCCTTTGCTGGAAGGAGTTTTCCCTGGCTTTGAACTGCCACCTGCAGGTTGCTGTCCCTGCGGCTTTATAGGATCAAACCAGGTAGTAGGCGCGTTATAATCCTCGCGGCTAAACGTGCTCTGCGATTGTACGGGCATAACCACAGGTATAGACCCGGAATGTTGCAATGACACAAGTTCTTGTTTGGAGGCGTCAACGTCATCGGCAATCAGAGCATTTGATGGCCTGTTGAGAGCGGCGCTTAGATGGCTGGAAGAAGGATTGCCAGGTGACACCAGGGTCGGGGCTACAAGTGAAGGAACTTGTGGTGAGGTAATGAGAAATTGGTAGGCTCGTTCGAAGTTTTTCAACACCTCTTCTGCGGTGGCAAAGCGATCTTCAGGACGGTTAGCTATGCAACGGCGCACAACATATTCCAGCGGCTTAGGCAGATCAGGAGCTTCCTGACCCACCGGGAGGCTTCCGGTGAGCATTTGATACAGGATAACTCCAAGCGAAAAAATATCATTGCTTGGGGCCGCAACGCCGGACAGGCGTTCGGGAGCCATATATGCGATAGTGCCTAACTCATTGCCTGCTGTTGTCAACGGAGGGCTAGCTGTGCTTCCCTGAACGGATGCTATGCCGAAATCGATCAGACGTACGTAAAGTTGCCCATCTTGTTCATCAAGCAAGATATTGGTTGGCTTGAGGTCACGATGGATTACACCTCGTCGATGAATATATGCTATAGCCTGCACCAGGGGAACAAACAAAAGATACACTTCTCTAAGTGCTAAAGGACCACTTTGTAAGTAGTGAGCTAGCGTACCACCCTCGATATAGGGGGTGACAAGGAAGAGTCGCCCCTGATCTTCACCAAACTCAAACAAAGGCAAAATATGTTCATGTTTAAGATGAGCGCTAACCTCAGCTTCTCGCAAGAACCGGGCGCGGGCTGTCATATCATGCACAAGGTCGGAACGAATAATTTTGATTGCTACTGCACGGCCAAAAGCGCTGCGCTGGCGGGCGAGATATACCTCGCCCATACCACCCACATCGATGCGGCGCACAAGGTCATAGTTACCAAAACGAGGTAAACTCTCTTCTTGCATAATTTGGCCAGGCTGCTCTCTCATGGCTAGCTTTCAAATAGAATATAGATGATTCAGTGTCCCTATATGAATAGACGTTCGTCACATCAAATTTGTCAATTATTATCGGTCATTGGGTCAACAAGAAAGTATAGCTTAACCTACATTGAAACAAGTTGACAGAGTATTGTTTCGTTTGAAGTATAACATCTGATAAACGCGCGAGGCAAGTATTGCCTGCGAAATACGCTGCTGGTCTTTAGCGTGCCCCTGGCTGTCTTCTTTGAGGTATGCTATCTAGTATTCTGGAGCATCGTTGTCATTACGATCCTACGCACCTCTACTCGTTATCCGAAATGGATCATTCTTTTCGTCCCTGTTTTGGGTAGTCTCGTCATTACTGCGGTATATGAGAGTCATATCGTTCCTGTGCTAGGAAACATCCTATATCCAACCGTATTGAGCTTGCCTCACCTGGTGTTCTTTCTTCTCTCCACCATTGTGCTTTGGAGAAGTTCGGTGTGAATTGGAAATTACTTTTATTGAATGAGTTGGATTGCTTCCATGGGTGATGCTCACATCACTCCATCCCTTCAATGCTGTAGTCATGTTCTGGGTGGCGATAACGGTGGGGTGACAGGCTCCACAGATTTTACCTCTACCTTTTCAGCCGCCAACGATGAAGGCGGCGCCGGCTTCGTTCTCAAGCTCCCCGTCATATAAATGAAGAAAGCCAGCATGAAGAGCGCCTCGACAATATTGACGATTGAGTAAGATGGCAGTGAGAACGAGCCGATTGTCACATTCGTGGTATCGAAGAACGAGCCAACCGGTGCTGGAAGTAGCACCAGGCCCCATGAGCCGTTCCATAATGCATGCTGCACTACAGCGTAGAGCCAGCACCCTGCGGCTTTCAACAGGCGATGCTTTCCCGGGTGCGTGAGGTAGTACCAGCCAAGCGCTACCATCGCTGCGCCAAAGCCATGTAGCAGTCCAGCACCGGTACGGATGAGCGCGATACTCAACCAGTCCTGGTAACCAGAGCTAATGTAGCCAGTTGACTCGATGAGGTCGAATCCAATGCCGGCTGCCAGGCCGAGCACAAACGCCTCTGCCGCGCTGCGTATCCGCCCGATTAATATGATAACCGCTAAAGGCTTGACCGACTCTTCGATCAGTGGAGCCATCACAGCCACTACTATCAAAATGATATTGTACACACCGGGGTTTTGGCAGTTCGGAGCATCGGGTCGGTTAACACACAGCAAAGGATTCACAGCTTGACTGCGCACAACTAAGAACTCAAGTACAAATTCGAGCACAGCAGCAAGGCCAACGCCCAGGGTGGCTCCGCTTACAATTGCCAGGGTAAAACGCCGCCAACTTGTGGGCCAGCGAGATTTTCTGGGGAAGCGCAGGCGCCGGTCACCGAGAGCCAGCACCGCAAGCGCAGGAAAGATAGCAGCAAGTGCTATTAATACGACTGTCAAAGGTGGATAAGTAACTGCAAGCCCGCGTGTCTGGAGCCAGTAAGCGACACCAACAACAACCAGGTACAGCAGGATAAAGATCCAGAACTGTGGCAGAGCAAAATCGGCTGAAGGTTTCCTTAGGAACACTGAGCGAATGCTGTGATACAACCCGAAACTTCCTCCCACAATACCCGCGCAGGCAAGGCCGATGAACAGCATGATACCGGCAAAATATTCGCCGTTGCTCATATTTGCGTGAGGTAGGACAGCAATCAGTGCGAGTAGTCCTGATGCGCCCAGTCCCGCCAGCAATACCAGGCTCGACCCGACCAGGGAGCTTATACCCACGGCTAAGAGATAGCCATCGCGCTTTGGCTGGGGTGGCTGCCAGGGATAGGCATAGGCATAAGCAGAATAGCCATTGTAACCGGGATAAGGAGGAGTCACCGGCGCGTAAGGCGGCGGGGACACATATCCCTGGTATGAAGGATAACCAGGATAGGATTGGTTACCCGGCCCTTGTGGAGGGTAGCCCACAAAAGGCGGATATCCCGGTGCCAGCGGTGGATAGTTCTGTCCCTGGGGCTGATACCCGGGATATTGAGGATAGGGTGGGTACGCTGGGCGAAATAGAGGCGCCTCAGATGGATGCGAGGCCAATGAGCCAGACACATGCTCGCGGTAGGGAAATTGGGGATCAACATCTATTTTTGGGGGAACCTCTGCTCGTCCTGCCTGAGCGAAGCGCACTCCTTGTATCTCACCCGAGTTGTAGACTGGAGGCGTAGCCTGGTTGGCAGGACGACTAATCGGCTCGGTGGGAGTATTAAACCCCACCGGCCTTTTGAATTGTGTGCCCGAAACAACCCCGGGTGCTTGCTCGCTCTCGCTGCCCGGTCCCCAGGGTCCCCATAATTCGGATGTTGGCTGGCGTTTTGGCCCATCAGGGTCAGGCGCTGGCCCTTGATTACCTGAACTCACGCTGATTGTGCCTTTGCTAAAAGCTACCCCATACAATCGATGTCTTTGACAGCATACAGCAGATTTACAGATTTGGGAAGGGCATTTGGAGCAGGGCGACCGCAAGGGTCGTCCCTACAATAGACGGACGGCCTTGAAAAGCCGATTCGCAGTATTGTAGGGGCGACCCTTGCGGTCGCCCCGTGGTGGGAAGGGCATCATCGTTCTACCTGCATTACCTCAATGAACCCCTGACCTTGTAGCACCTCTTCCAGTTTTTGATGTAGCTTCTCAGAATAGTTCATGGTGTTATCGCCTGGACTCAGCAATGCCTGCCATTCGCCATTCGCTATCAATATCTCGTAATGGTCGCGGCCCGGTTGGTCTCGGATACAATTGTAAATGTCCAGTACGCGCATCTTATCGTCAGATATGGACTTTTCATCGGAACCGCTGAGCTGCAGCGTAATCCAGACCTGGTATTGTTTGCGGTTCATCTCTTCTTCAATTGCATTCACTTGTTCGACGCTGTTGCAGAGTATACCTGGCTCATCTCGACGTACCTGCACCTCTCCACTCACAATGACCACCGTATCCTCAGCCCACAATTCAGCCGTCGCCTCGTAGATCCTCGGAAACACCGTCACACCGATAGATCCGTACATATCTTCAAGCTGAACGACGCACATGGTATCGCCCTTCTTGGTAGTGATGCGGCGCGCATCAGTAATCGTGCCGCCCACCACGACCTTTTGCCTGTCCAGCTCTTCAGTTATTTGAGTAGTATGATGTGTCACTCGCTCCTTGAGGAGGTCGTTAACATAGGTTAACGGATGCTTTGAGATGTAAACGCCAATAAGTTCTTTTTCCCATGCCAGCAACTGGTTGCGTGAGATCTCTCCAGCATGCTGGTTGAGGGTAAATTCGAATGCATTGGTCACCTCTTCCATATCTCCAAAAAGGCTGACCATGCCACGTTCCCTGGCAACACGCTCGCTCTTGCCAAATTGCATCGCGCGTTCCACGGCATCGAGCAATTGGTGTCGTTTGCCCTCTGCGAGTGAATCCATTGCTCCCGCTTTCATCAGGGTCTCAATAGCTCCCTTGCCCACAAATTTGGGATCGACACGCGTACAGAAGTCAGCCAGCGACTTGAATAGCCCCTCTTCATTGCGTGCCCGCGCAATTTCTCCGATAGGCCCCTCTCCGATACCCTTGATGGCGAGCAGTCCAAAGCGCACACCCCCATTTTCTACCGTAAAGCCTCTGCTACTCTTGTTTACATCAGGCCCAAGCACCTCAACGCCCATGCGTTTGCACTCTGCAATCGCGTTGGCGATTTTCCTGGCATCGGAGGCCTCAGTAGTCATGGTGGCGGCCATGAATTCGGCGGTGTAGTTGGCCTTGAGGTAGGCGGTATGATAAGCTACTACGGCATAACTAGCCGCGTGGGCTTTGTTGAAGCCATACCCGCCGAACGGTTCGATGAGCGTAAAGAGTTCTTCGGCTACCTCTTGCTTGACCCCATTTTTGATACATCCCTGCACGAAATCCGCTCTGTAACCTTGAACCTCATGTACTATCTTCTTACTGAGCACTTTGCGGAATTTATTGGCTTTACCCCAGGAGAAGCCTGCCAGGCCGACGGCGATGAACAGCACCTTGTCTTGATACACAATTACGCCGTAGGACTCATTCAACCATTCCTCCAGGCGTGGGTCGAGATAGGTCACTTTCTTGCGTCCATGCTTGGCGTCAATGAACTCGGGGATGCTATCCATCGGGCCGGGCCGGTAGAGTGCAATCATCGCCATGATATCTTCAATACGGGTCGGTTTGAGTTGTTTAATATACTCGGTCATCTTTGGACCTTCAAGCTGGAAGATTCCGGTTGTCTCGCCGCTCGCCAGCAGGTCGAAGGCTTTTTGACGCCTGGCATTCTGCTCATCATCGCCCAGCACCGGATCGAGTGGGATTTTCTCAAGCACTATTTCCTCACCGAGCGATTGCTGAATATATTTGAGTGCATTATCAAGAATGGTCAGATTGGAAAGGCCCAGGAAGTCAAATTTGATCAGCCCAAGTTCTTCCAGGTGCTCCTGCTCGTACTGCGTGATACGGCCCTTGCTGGCATCCCTGGGATCGCGTAATTGCAGTGGCACAAAGTGTTCCAGCGGTTCGTTGGCAATAATCACGCCAGCCGCGTGTACACCCGTAGTACGCACCGCGCCTTCCAGCTTTAAGGCCTGGTCAATGATCTGCTGCGCAACCCGGCTCTCCTTGTACAGGTCGTTCAGCTCTTTGACGCTATCGAGCGAACCTTGCAGCGTGACTTTCGGACCCATTGGAATGAGGCGCGTAATGCGATCTCCTACTTCCTGTTCGCCCATCACACGCGCTACGTCTTTGACCGATGCTTTGGCCGCCATGGTGTTGAACGTGACCATCTGCGCTACGCACTCCTCGCCATACTTGTGAGTGACATATGCAATTACTTCTTCACGCCGGTCATCCGGGAAGTCCATGTCAATATCGGGCATGTCCGCGCGCTCTGGATTGAAGAAGCGTTCAAAGGGTAACTGGTAGCGTAAGGGGTCCACGTTGGTGATCCCCAGTGTGTAGGCCATCAGGCTTCCAGCCGCCGAACCACGGGCGGAACAGCGGATGCCTCTCGAACGCGCGTAGTTCACAAAGTCCCATTCGATCAGGAAATAGGGCATGAAGCCTTTTTGAGCGATCAGGTCGATCTCGTATTCAAGTTGCTTCTGAATGGACCCGGTCATCTCGCCAAAGTGTTCTTTAGCACCCTCGAAACACAGGTCGCGCAGGAAGTCTTTCTGCGAGTTGTACTCCTGAGGGATAGTATAGTTGGGCAGTTGCGCTTTGTAGGCCAGTGGATCGACGCTGCACTGCTCTGCAATACGCACGCTGTTCATCAATGCCTCAGGTAATTCGGGGAAAAGACGTGCCATCTCTTGTGGGCTTTTAAGATAGTATTCCTGGCTATCGAATTTCATGCGTTTGGGCGTCTCAAGCTGCTTGCCCGTCTGCACGCACAGCAACACATCATGCGAGGCGGCATCATGTGCATCAACATAGTGCAGATCGTTCGTCGCCACCATCTCAACCTGCAAATCTTTATGCATGCGATAGAGCAATTGGTTAAGTTGCCCCTGTGGTGAGGGCTGCCCATCGTCGAAGATACCCTGATGCTCTTGAATCTCCAGGTAGAAGTTTTCCGGCCCGAAGACATCCTGGTACCAGCGCGCCATTTTATACGCTTCATCTTGCTTTTCTTTGAGCAGCGTTTTTGGAATCTCACCCGAAAGGCAGGAAGAGGTGACAATCAGCCCCCCGGCATATTTCTCCAGGACTTTTTTATCGATGCGCGGTCGCAGGTGCCAGCCTTCGGTGTTGGCAATGGTGGTTAATTTCAAGAGGTTGTAATAGCCAGTATTATTTTTCGCCAGCAGCAGCAGGTGATGATAGTCATCGCTGAAGCGTTTGGAGTGGTCGTGCATATCTTCGGTCAAATAGGCTTCGATCCCGATGATAGGGTTAATCCCGCCCGCTTTACACGCCTTGTAAAACTCGATGGCGCCATACATCGCGCCATGATCGGTGATCGCCAGGTGCTGCATTCCCAGCGCCTTCGCCTGTTGTACCAGTTTCTTGGTGCGGCTAAATCCATCGAGCAACGAGTACTCTGTATGGACGTGCAGGTGCGCAAAGTCGGCTGTCATGAATAAATATCCTCCGCCTCAATACCATTTATGTATAGAATAAAGAACGTTTGTTCCTGTTGTCAAGGTGGGTATGAATGATAGCATTTATCTTCTACAACGTATCAGTTCACTTACTGTAATTTGACCCTATTTACACGGCAGTTCTGGTTCTCCGCATACTCAGTAGCTCAAGAGTATAGAAGTCCCTCTAATTGAGAAACTGCCGTCAGGGTTGTATTAGCATGGATTAAGATGCACTGAAAAAATCCTGGTATCGACGTACTTTAGGTCATCTCTCTCACATTCGATTTGTCGCAGTTGTCGCAGATACTGCTGGCGAATTCCCCTGAGAGCATGGACAAAGTCCAGGAGGTTTGCTAGGATAGCAATCAGGAGAAGACAGGAGTTTTGTGAACTGAGTTCTGCAGAAAGGAGCAGCAGTACCATGTCCTTGCACCCAACCCCCATTACCCCAGTGCCAGAAGAGACCGCGCGAGTGGCGCGTGCCGCGTTCCCGAAAGGCAATCGCTACCTGGAGATCCGCGA
>WNGJ01005681.1_pt1 | contig 13131 bp, 13 predicted proteins | sample 5400611 | NCBI WGS metagenome assembly WNGJ01 (sample SAMN13153375, study PRJNA577476) | soil metagenome | isolation source: 40 cm soil or saprolite under Garry oak tree replicate 1 | place: USA:California | collected 2016-06-15
TATCTCCGCCTCAATGCGGACGGATCAATAGCGGAAACCTACGGTCTGGCTGGAGCTTCGTCACAGAACTCTACATAAGAATAATCGCCGCATTAAAGTAGTAATGCAGTGCACTGCATTACTACTTGTACGTCCTCCTCGATGTTTTCAGCCGTTACGTCACCGGTTGGATGGTCGCTTATCGCGAAAGCGCGGAGTTGGCCAAGCAATTGATCGAGGACAGCTGCAAGAAACAAAACATCCAGCCCGGTCAACTCACCCTGCATGCCGATCGCGGCACATCGATGAGGTCCAAACCGGTAGCTCTTTTACTCGCCGATCTGGGTGTCACGAAAACGCATAGCCGGCCGCACGTGTCGGACGACAATCCCTTTTCCGAGAGCCAATTCCGAACCCTGAAATATCGGCCGGAGTTCCCGGACCGCTTTGGGTGCATCCAGGACAGTCGCGCTTTCTGTCAGGGTTTTTTTCGGTGGTACAACGAAGAGCACCGTCACTCTGGCATAGGCTTGTTGACGCCAGCCACGGTTCACTATGGCCAAGCGGAAAGCGTCTTGCGGCAACGCCAGGATGTGCTCGATGTTGCTTACCAACGTCACCCGGAGCGCTTCGTACGAAGCGCTCCCACACCACCGGCTCTTCCCAACGAAGTATGGATTAACAAGCCGGTTCTACTCACATGAAAAACTCACTAAATTCCGTGAGTACCTGTCTCAAAGTCGTTGACACGCGCCGCTTCGCGTAACGATTCCGGGGACCGTCAGCACAACTACTGTAATCGAAGTCATTGAAAAGTTCTCGTATGCTTGCCGTAACTTCTACTCTATCCGTCCGCTCGTGCCGCTTACCTCAAAAATTGAGGTTGAAAAGTCGAGCGATCTCATCCGTGAATACGATGGCAGACAACAGCCCTTTCAGCTAATTGCCGCAAAATGGCCTCATTATGTAATACCGCCTTCGCACCCATATTCATTTCTTGATCGGGGTTGTCCGTGTAGTTTCTTCGGGGTTGAATAAGCTGACTCCTCTTCCGTCGGTTGGGTTAAACATCCACCGGGACCAGCCAGAACAACTTGAGAATCGCGCGGTGATGGCTGAGAGGTATTCAAGATGGGCAAAGGTAGCGCCAGGAGCATCAGAGTTAAGTATGCCGCTGTGTTTTTGTGCACCCGCCCGTGCAAACCCAACCCATGTTTTCTGGCTTCGGCGTCCATTCTTCGCCTTGTTCGAGCATCACTGCTTGCGTCATAAGGCTAGGCCAGGATTTCAGAATTTGTTTGAGAGTGCAGCAACGACAGATCGGGCATAGCAAGTCACCTGCGTTTGCTTCATCTACGAAGCCATCTTCGAGTTCGAAAAATACATCTCTCCACAAGGGCGCTCCGATCTGAATCTTGAGGCTCTAGTGTTTCCGCTTCTTCTTCTCTGCCCTAAACCTTGCCCACCGCGCTTTTGTTGCCTTCCCAATCCTCGCTCTCGCAGCCGCAGACATTTTCCTTTTCTTCTTGCCAACCCGTTTCTTCTTGCCAATTCGTTTACCTCTGCTAGCTACTTCACGGCCTAAAATCCTTATGGCTGCACGCACATTGTCTAACTGTTGCCTCGCCTTATCCGCCTGCTTCTTTAGCTTCGCTTCTGCATGTCTCAAGGTCGCCAAGATGTTCATGAATCCTCCGGGCGGCTAATCTATCACAGACGGACTCATGGGCCGAGACAGCTACAACTAGTTACCTTCGAGGCGAAGTACTATAAGCTTACATCGGCAATGCATAATCGCCCCACAAAAGGATAGTCTCATGGTCGAGCTAGATTTTTACTATCCGTACTGGCTTGCAACTGAAGTCCGATCTTTGCACGAACCCAATGTTTCATATCTCCGCATGGCTTCGGCCAAGGCCGTGCTGTTGGACTTTGTAACTCGCACGAGACCGGAGTTCCTTACGCGGACGAAAGAAAAGGCAAAGGACATAGGCACCATCTTGGACCCGTTAGTCTCTGCCATTCAGTCTGGTGCAAGCGTGAGCATAACTCCGGAAGAATGGGGACAACTTCTACACCGGATTGAAGAGTTTGAACTAGAGTTGCAGAGGGAATCCGGGAAATTATACTTGGCGTGTGTTGAAAACCAACGATTGTTGACTCCCTACGTTCTCATTGAAAAAATCGAGAATGCCCTCGCACCGAAGACTTGGCAATACATGAGTCGTGTGGCGAGACGCGAAATCGAAGAGGCAGGCAAGTGCCTTGCGTTCGAGAGATATACTGGCTCAGGATTCCATATCCTTCGCTGCATCGAAACCATCGTTAGAGAATATGTTCTTGCGGTCACCGGCTCGCTTCCAACAAGAAGGGACTTGGGACAATACATCGAGACCCTTAAACAAAATGGTGCGGCGGGAGAAGTGGCCGACATTCTCACCAATGTAAGAAGGAACGACCGTAATCCACTGATGCATCCTGAAGATTTCTTGAACATGGATGAAGCCATAAGTCTGTTCAATCTCTGCTTAACAGCGTTAGATCGCTTGATTAATGATATGGAAAAACGCGGTTTTGCTAAGGCTTTTGTCCCATAGGGTTGGCCCGATCATCTTTCAGTTCCCGTTCTTCGACCGCTGGAAATTCCCGAAGCAAGATAGTTTTCTGGCAGTTCTGGCATCCTTCCTGAAGAAACTTCCTGCCGACCACAAATTTGTAGTCGAGATTCGAAACAAGACCTGGCTCGATGCCAAATTCGCGGACGTGCTCCGAGAGCACAACGTCGCCCTGGCACTAAACAACACGTCGTTTATGCCGAGGCCGTGGGAGATGAAAGAGAAGTTCGATCTGGTCACAGCAGACTTCGCTTATGTTCGCTGGCTTGGAGACCGCAAGGGGATTGAGAAGCAGACCACGACGTGGGACAAAACCATCATCGACCGCACTAGCGACATGAAAAATTTGGTTGAGGTATTCAGATCGCTGGTGAGCAACACCAAAGTCTTGAAAATTTTTGCTTTCAGCAACAACCACTATGCGGGGCACGGTCCTGCAACAGCGAAACTCTTTTGGAACTTGTGGAACAAGAAACAATAGAATTGTGCCTCAGAGCGCAACTTCAAAATACCCGGACCCTAGCCAATAAGTGGGAGCGCCTCCACTCAGTAACTTCATCGTTTGGTGGCAGCCTTTCTGCGGGCAGCGGAAGTTCTCCAAATTAGCGGTTTTGTCGAATGATTCGATAAACATAGAGTCTTTATGCTGGCCACATATAACTTGTGTGCTTCTCCTTGTTAACGAGAGGCTCGAAGAATTCGTAACGTTCCAATGGTCAGCGTTTCGTCTAAAAGTAAAGTAACCTAAACTGGGCGAATATTTCTGCGGGCACCCATTCACGGGACACTCGCAATCGTGTATGTCGATTTTGTCCGAGCCATCACTCACCATTTGTTGTGCGTTGGGATGGGAAACCAAGGCTTCGTGGTGCGCGGGGCAGAGCGGTCGGAGGTAGTCACCTTCTTGACTGGCCATGACGCAGGAATGATACTCTGCCGACGTGAAGAATGTAAACAGATAGCCAATCTCGTCATCGAAGGTATGGTCTTGGCCTTCGACGGTTGTAAGTCTTGATTGACATTATGCAAACCGGATATGCGGACTTTAATACGTGGGGCCGGGGACTTTCATTCTTGCGAGCTTATGAAGCATCAGCAAAGCAATGGCCCGGACGGGACCGTGCTTGGGCGACCAACGGTCCACGATGTGGTAGCTTCCGTTTTTTACTGCTTCGATAATCCATTGCGCTCCATCAAGTCCCATTCGCGACTGGTCAATGGCTGCCAGTTTCCAAAAATTGTTTTCTTCGATTTTTCCTAAGAACCAGCCCGTTTGCTCCCTCGTGAGTGTGGATGTGTCATTCAGCACTAAATGACCGGGGGCGTAACCACCAGTTCCATCAGTCATCTTTACGGTCAGCCGCGACGTACCATCAGCACTAACGTCAATTCGAATTACTATGGGGTAGTGAAATGTTCGCAGCCATAGGAGTCGGTACGATTGTTCCTTTTGGGTTTTCGAGCGTGACCATAGGGATGGTTCATCAAGAGCCTTGAGTTGTTTCGAGTACCAATCAGAGCAGAAATGGTCAAGACGTGGGGAATCGTCCAAGGAGCCTGGAGGAAAGTATGGGCTTTGCGCCAAATTTGTAGACCCGCACAATAGAAGTATCAAGAAAGCGAAGCGAAATTGTTTTACCATGCGACGCCAACGAATTGATAGTGCACCGCAAACGAGAGCTAGCGGACCAGTAAAGGATGCAGCACCTTATCTCGCGGCAAGCTGGCAAACTCTTTATGGACATTTGGGATAAGGAAACGTAAACTGCATTCCCCTTTCTCCTACCTGCACAAATCCACGATGCAGGAGTTCCAATGGAAAGCTATAAGATGTATATGTGCCCCAATTGCGAACATCATTTCCGCGTCATCTGGCCGGACCCATTGCCAAGCCACTACCATGTGTGCAGCAAGATCAAAATAAAGTGCCCCGACTGTCACGATGTAACCGAACTCTACGATTTTCTCATCGACAGGATTATGCAGCCTGCAGACCCGAGCATTCCAACCGTTGACTGTCTGTCTATTTCTCCGCGTGACCCGAACCCTGACCCCAACGCCCGTAGCAACTACTGGCATCAGGTCTGGGCATGCCGGGAGGCGAGATACAGAGCCATGTATAGGCCGGTGAAATGACAGAGGAGGGGAAGTCCACCATTTTATTGGCCGCAACAATTCTTGCTGCGGGGAGGCTCATCGATCTGGACCCGGACAAGTCGATGCGCTTGCAGAAAACATTTAGGCAAGTGATGATTCTCTTCGTAGATAATTTTGCTATCAGTCAGTACTACTTACTCTCCAGGCCAGTAGTCCAAAGTACTATTGACAGGTTCTTACCCCCGCTGTATCAATCGCTCGCCTAACTCTCCTGCCAATCAGCCCGGCGGGCATTTAGACAAATGAACGTCGCCCACGGCGCGCCGTCTTCTCCCCAAACGGTCCCGTGGACAGTGGCACGGAGGCCCCATGCGAGTGGTTCGGCTCGTCCTTTCGTCTGTCCTGATTCTTGCCTCTTCTTCGCGTCTAATCTCACAACAATCGACAGCAACTCCGCAGCGCGACCCCCAAGCTCTCGCCGTCCTGAAGCAAACGGTCACAGCCATGGGCAGCTCCGTTCCCGGGGACTCCACCGCTACGGGAACAGTCACGATTACTGCCGGGTCCGACACCGAGGTGGGCACCATCAAGATTCTGACGCGCGGCTCAAGCCAAACCTTGGAACAAATCGCCACTGCCAGTGGCACCACGCAAGCCGTCTACTCAAATGGCGTTGCTAACGATTCAAACCATACTGCGACCAAAACTAACTATTCGTTAGAACTGGCCGCCTCCAGTCAAGGCGCCCTGTTTCCTCTTCCGCTGCTCTCGGCCATCTTGAGTTCCGCTGATTCTGCCCTTCAATATATAGGCCAGGAAAACATCGACGGTGCGGGATGCCATCACCTGCGAACCTGGAACACCTATTCTTCGCAGCCAGATCTTCAATACCTCTCGTCCTTTAGCTATCGAGAGATTTGGATCAATGCGTCGACAGGACTGCCTGTGAAAATTGCTTATTCCATGCGCGCTGCGAGCGGCGCCGAACCGAGTATCGCAGTCGAAATTTCCTACTCCAAATACCAGCCGACCGGCGGGGTTCAAGTCCCCTTCCAAGTATCGAAGTCATTGAACGGCACTCCCTGGATGACCATCACTATCTCAAGCGTGTCTTTCAATACGGGTTTGACCGACTCCACATTTTCGACTCAATAGGGGGATTCGATGCGACGTCTCATCTTGCTAATGGGTTGTCTACTGTGCGCGCTCTCGGCTTTCGCTCAAGATCCGCAGACGGGCGTCCCTCCCTTTTCTTCTGTCCAGTCCCTAGGACTTGACGCGATCAATCGTCAAAACCTCAATGTGAACTTTTCCATCCCCGTCGCTTCAAGCCCCGGGCGGGGCATCAACTTCAGTTTTCCGATTGTGAATGACTCTCTGCTATGGATGAAGAAGAACAACGCTTGGACGCCGGTAGTCGACGGGAGCGGAAACCCAACCTGGGGATGGAAGACGACCCTGCCGGCCGGAGCGATTCGATACGTCCGTTTTACGGAAACCTGCGATTCACCTCCACCCATTCAGAGTTCGCCACACTACCATAACTATTCCTATACTGATCCTGCCGGTACCACGCACAATTTTGACGTCGATTTTTACCAATTCGCAACTGTCTGCGGCTTTCCGACTGGACCCAGGACGGGCTATGCGAACGACGACAGTGGGTACTATCTGGACGCTTCCTCCCTCTCCGCGCCGAAGACAACAACGCCAGCAGGTCAGGTCATAACGGGAACGAATTGGACAGACACGAACGGTAACTATGTCAGTGCTACGGTCGTAAATTCAAGCGAAACTGATTGGAAAGACAGCGCAGGCCACACGCCGTTGAAGATCATCACAGGAAGCGCGTCGATTCAATATCAGTACCCCGATACTTCTGGTGTCTACCAAACGGCCACGCTCAAGCTTACAGCTACAAACATCAAGACAAACTTCGCGTGTGGAGTCGTGGAGTACACAGGAACAGCCAACTTGCCAACCGAACTCGATCTGCCGAACGGGCAAAAGTATTTTTTCACCTACGAACCAACACCCAACCAATCAGGCTATTACACGGGCCGCATAAAGCGAGTGACTCTTCCAGCGGCGGGATATTTCGAGCATCAATACAATGGTACAAACGACAGCATCAATTGTTCTGACGCGACCGCGACCAATCTATCTGTGGTTGTTTCGAATGGCACCAATACTTCAACTTGGCAGTTCGTGCGAGCTCCGAATGGAAGCAACTGGAACACCACGGTCACGGCACCCCAGCTCTCCTACGACTCTGCCGCCAATCAGTACGTGTATACATTCAATAGCAGTGGCCAGGAAATTACCGAGAAATTCTACCAGGGAAGTACAGGCGGTACGTTGTTGCGCACTGTCAACACCACATGGGTGAATGGCGCACCGGCAACTCAAATCACTGTACTTGAGGACAACTCGACACAGAACGAAGTCGAGACCGTATACGACTCTTTCGGCAACCTCCAGGTAATGTTTGAACACGATTGGGGAACAGGGACGCCAGGAAACATATTGCGCCGGACTAATATTACATATCTAAGTACCAGTCCCTACATCGCGGCAAACATATTGAACCGGCCAACCCTAATAACAACTGCTGACGGCGCTGGCACGATCAAATCCCGCACACTGATCGCATACGACGAATCGGGTTTTATCAACTCACCTTGCATCACCGGAGCCGTTCAACATAATGATTCGGCCTATGGCTGTTCTTTCACGACACGGGGCAACCCGACTACTTCCACGACTTATACAGACCCGGTAACGCCGGGTGGAGCAATTGCCAAACATCAGTACTACGATTCTCTCGGGAACCTCGTCAAAGCGGACGCGAATTGTTGTCAGCAGGTGCAGTGGAACTACTCGGTAACGACAAATTATACGTTTCCGGATTCAGTGTTACGCGGAGTCGGAACCGGCCCACAGTTAACAAGGAGCGTAAGTTACAATTCCTATACTGGGTTCGCCGCTGCCTTCACGGACGAAAATGCGAAAACAACAACATACGCATACACCGACCCCGGTCACCTGAACAGAATCACGTCCATCACGCGCCCTGACAATTCGCAGATCACATATTCGTACGACGATGTGAATTCCACGATCCAGGTCAGTTCTCCCATCGTAGGCTCTAGTGTTGCGGTTCGAAAGTCATATTTTGACGGCCTTGGCCGAGCAGTGAAACAGCAACTGTTGGACGGAAGCAGCACAAGCTACTCAATCGTGGAGACCCAATACGATGCCTGGGGTCGCGGCTATAAGATCAGCAATCCTCATAACAGCACAGCGCAGTATTGGACGGAGACGCGCACAGACGCCATTGGCCGCCTCGCGAAGACGATTCTTCCGGACAACAGCAACAGTACGGCGGTATATACAACCACAGCCGCGAAGACAACAGATCCGACCGGGAAACAGCGACAGTCCGTGACCGACGGCTTGGGAAGAATGACAACAGTCTTGGAGCCAGACCCCACGAGCGGAAACACCCTCACGCTCCAAACCTCTTACGCCTACAACGTTCTCGACCTTCTGACCACAGCCGCCCAGGGCTCTCAGACCCGCACCTACACGTATGATGCGCTCGGCCGCCTGATAAGCGACACCACGCCCGAGGCTGGCACAGTCTGCTTCGGCTCAATGTCGGGCAGCACCTGCAATACAGACGGCTACGATTCCTTCAACAACCTTCTAAAAAGAACCGATGCGCGCGGCGTCCTAACGAACTATAGCTATGACAGCCTGAATCGGCTCTATCAGGTGAGCTACAACGTTGGTTTGACGGGCGTGCCTGCAACTCCCACAGTCACCCGGACGTACGGAACGAATTCGAGCCAGAACAACAATGGCCGCCTCATTACGATGACTGACGGAGTGGGGTCGGAAAACTATACCTACGATATATTGGGCGACGTGACTCAACTCGACAAGCTGATCAGCGGTACGACGTACACGACGAAATACCAATACAACCTTGCAGGAGAACTCTCCCAGATCACTTATCCCTCGAACCGAGTCGTCGTTCCTAGCTACGATTCCATTGGAAGGCCTTGCGCAGTGGGGACCTCCGGCAGCACTTGTACAACGGGAACGGTCTACGCCAATGGCTTCGGGTACAACCCTGCCGGTCTGGTCACCGGCCTCAAATACGGTAACGGGATTTTCGCTTCATTCGGATTCTCCTCAGATCGTTTGCAATTGACCTGCCTCGATTACTCCACGACAAATCGAAGTGGCGCCTGCGCCCACGACGCAACGACAAAATTTGGTTTGGCTTACTCCTATGGGGTGGCCGGGAGCAACAACGGCCAGATCGCCGGCATCACAGACTCAGTGGATAGTGGTCGCAGTGTTGCTTACACTTATGACGCGCTCTATCGCCTTTCGACCGCGACAACGACCGGCTCAACGAATTACCCGGCATGGGGCCTGTCCATGATTTACGACCGTTATGGCAACCGCAAGGATCAAAATCAAACGGCTGGCAATCCGCCCGCTAACCACGTTCTGATAGACGCGGCCACGAACCGCATCTCTGGTGACTGCTATGACGCGAACGGCAACCTTGTGGCTGAGTCGGCTCCTCCCTGCCCATCGCCAACGTACACGTACGACGCCGAGAATCGCGCGGTCGCTTACAGCAGCTCAGCAGCTTACAACTACGACGGCCACGGCCTTCGTGTGAAGAAATGTCTTCCAAACTGCACCACCACGAGCACGGTGTATATATTTACGGGAAGCAAAGTGCTTGCCGAATACGATAACGGTGCTGCCGTCGGCTCCCCCTCCCGAGAGTACGTCTACTCCGGCACCACCTTGCTCGCCAAGATCGATTCTTCTGGCACGAAGTATTACCATCAGGATCACCTCTCGAACCGCCTTGCCACCGACTCCAGCGGGAACACATCCGCCCAACTTGGCCATTTTCCTTTCGGTGAATCCTGGTACAACACCACCAATGACAAACTGCTCTTCACCACGTATGAGCGCGACTCCGAATCCGGCAACGACTTCGCGATGGCTCGCTACGACGTCAATCGCCTCGGACGCTTCTTGTCGACGGACCCTGCTTCAGGCAACATCGCCGATCCACAGTCGCTGAATCGGTACGCCTATGTACTGAATGATCCGTGTAACCTGACCGACCCGCTGGGTTTGCAGCCGTGCAAATTCAACATAACGGTTATCAATAACGGAGCCTTGAGTGACGCGAATGTACGAATCGCAGAGACCCAAGTGGCAGCATTCTTGAAAGGTGCTGGCGTGGACGTTGCTTTCAACCAATCGACGAGCGATTACACTGCAACACTAACCCTCGGAGACTCTCCCCGAGGGCGGGGCGAATTTGGATACACTCCACCTACTTGGGGGGGATTAGGTGGCCCGGGCAACAGCGGTACGGTTTATGCTTACAGCACAGCCCTGGAAGTTGTCCAGCAGAAGGGCGGCCTGAACTCGACAACTGGTGGCGATATTGCAAAAGCGATAGGGGAAGTCGCAACTCATGAGTTTGCACACTGGGCCTTGGACTATACGCACCCTCCCGACGAAAACCGCGCCTCCAACGACATAATGCAAAGGAACATACAAGGAGACTTCACGCAGCAGAACTATAAATTCTCCGGTCCGGATGCAGCCAAGCTGCAAAAGCGCTGCAACGATCGTCACGGCGACAACAGCACTAGTACCGGTGGCGGCGGCGGTGCAGCAGGTGGAGGTAGCGGCGGTCTAGCCTGTCAGACGTATTCTGATCCTGGTGGTAGTGGTTTCTCGGTCAGAGAGTGTAGTGACGGATCGTGGTGTACCATTTGGGGCTTGTGTGGCATAGGTGGTGGAATCGGTGTCGGAAGTGGTGTCGGAGGTGGTGGCGGAGGTGGGAAGGGATGCGACATCATGGACGTATCTTGCGGTGGCGGTCCAATTGGAGTCCCTCCGAAGAGCAGATTGTAATGACAATTAGCCAGACGGATGATGGTCGAGCGCCCTTCCACTTTGAGGCGATTTGGGGGGCAGCGTGCTGACAGTGAGGTGTCTCCGTCCATATTAACATTACGCTCGGGTTGACCTGCACCCTTTTCGGCAATTCCCGGTAAACGTACTATGTTGATATACTATTACCAATGAGAAAGATACGAAACTCACGGCTGCACCACACGTCTCATGGAGCAAAATGAAGAACTCTTCAGAAAGAAAGAACGGACTATTTCGATATCGGAATCTTTTTCTTGTCGCGTTGTTTCTTGGAGTGGCACACTGGATTTACCTGACTTGGGATAACCCTTGGCGTGTCCCTCGTTATGGACTTTTGACTAAGAAAGTCGTGCGGTTTGAATGGGATAGAGACCACGGATTCACGAAGTTTGACGTCAAGGCCTACCCTGGAGATTGGTTTGTGGAGCGATTGCTACGTGGATTGCTGTCTGTACAGCTGAGACCTCGTGTTGCCGTGTACCTAAAGCCGTCTAAATGGAAAGAGGCAGAGGGAGATACAGTTTTTACGATGGTAAGCTTTTGTCCGCTCGTTCTTTCAGATTCTTTGGGCACGGATGCCTCGGAAGTGCGTGACCCTACCAAGACCCCACTCATGCATGCAGCGGAGTCTGGCGACATCGAGCTGACTCGGAATCTCATCAACTCTGGGGCCGACGTTAATGCTACAGACCAAAATGGAAAGACTGCTTTGTTCTACGCACTGAAGAGTTCTGGAGAGGCTGCGCGAGAGGTCACTCAACTACTCCTAGCGGCCGGAGCCAAAGCCAACGTAGCAGACAGAGATGGATACACTCTCCTGATGAGGGCTGCTACGAATGGTGAGATAGGTGTTGTTCGGTTGTTGCTAAAGGCGGGTGCTAATCCGAACATAAAAAATCCCGTCGGTGACACAGCAGTTTCGCTCGCTAATCGGGAAGGTCACCCAGATGTCGCAGCATTAATCAACGACCCCAGTGGCCGGCCCAAGGCTTTTTAGTCCGAAATTATACGGAGGACGGGCTGGCACATGCCAAGAATGATGACCGCGCTTTCTGACGTCAAACTGCGCCAAGGCGTGCGCGGTGGCCCTTTACGGCCCCACTATGTCCTCGCGTTCTTGACGCTATTTTTTCCTCTGACCACGTAGGCCGGGCGTCCGACGGCGGCTCAAAAGACGTGCCAGACACCGCTCATCGCCGCAATTCAAAAACGAGATTCCGCTGATGCTAAGGAGCTGATCAATTCAGGGGTGGATTTGAATGCCAAAGACTGCAACGGAACTACCGCCCTGATCGAGTCGATCGCCCTAGACCAGTTCGAAATCTCTGAGAAACTTGTCCTCGCCGGGGCAAGTTTGAAGGTCGTGGACAATAGGAACACATCGCCTCTGATGATTGCCGCTTGGTACTGCCGCGAAGATACCGTCGCGCTTCTGCTTGCGCACGGTGCGAATGTAAATACCGTCGACAACGACGGATATTCTCCGCTCATGCATTCAGTGCAGAACTGCGAGGACGGACGCGTGCCAGCTCTACTGCTAAGGCTCGGCGCCAAGATTGGCACCACGGCAAAGAATGGAGACACTGCACTATTTATCGCCTCTATCCACGGAAACGAACAGGTCGTGTTCTGCGCTAGTTAAAGAACACCGGCGTCATGTCTTTCTTTGGTCAAAATCTCGCCAGTCCTCCCTAGGAGAAGTTCAGCGAATTCGCGCTTCTCCTCGCCCGATTCGCGCCGCTTTTCGGTTCCAGCAAATAGCCCGGCGCGGTAGCTCACTACTTCAAATTTTCCAGACCTACCGGGCTGGCGCAGCGCTCTCGGCATGGCGTCAATCGTGCTTACTTTCGTCAGCTGGTTAATCCTAGGCACCCTAGCGTTATCGGTTCGAATAGGCGTCAACACTAACTTGTTTTCACCTTACTGGATGGCCCCCATAGCGCTTCTGGTCTTCGTTGGAACGTGCCTGGGTTTCGCTTGGAGAGGGAATTCGAGCATTGAAGCAATCGTGGCGGGCCTATTGATGGTCACAGCTTGGCTAACGAGCGTTGTGCATTGATGCATTGCGACGACTCAGACGTCTTTCGGCCAGTTCGGCTTGTCCTGCTTAGCTTTGACGAAATTCTTCCCGTTCAAATCCACTAGCCCCTGGATGCCTCTTTATAGTCGAGTCCCACGCGATCAGGATGCTGGTGTGCGTGACTGCTCTGTCAGCAACCAATCTGTGACGTTGTTCGGGTATTCGGCCGCAGCCTTTCGTAGACCTTCCTTCATCGTACGCGTTTCATTGTAGTCGATCATCTGAATCCGCGTTTTTTTTGAACTTCGAACGAAAAATAGATAAAGAAACATCCGTCATCTTCTGTGCCGTAGGCATAGAATTCTCATCCTTCATTCATCTGTTGTAAGTTTCTAGCCCAAGGCGGGAAGTGTGGGACCTCGGCCGATTGCA
>WNGJ01033814.1_pt1 | contig 13127 bp, 7 predicted proteins | sample 5400611 | NCBI WGS metagenome assembly WNGJ01 (sample SAMN13153375, study PRJNA577476) | soil metagenome | isolation source: 40 cm soil or saprolite under Garry oak tree replicate 1 | place: USA:California | collected 2016-06-15
CGTCGCAATAACTCTCTCACTACGATCATCCACCTTATCGCCCGATGGCTCTGGCGGCTGCGCGTCTGGACAAATGCGATTGTAAATCGCTTGCCACGTCTCGGGACCCGGCTTTCCGTCGGCATTGACGCCAAGTGCTTCCTGAACTGCGCGAATAATTTGGTCGAGATTCATAATAGTGATCTACATCAGCTCGCGGCGTTCGCACGAAAAATTTCCGGCGGCACAAATTCCGAAATGTACGGCCCCAAGACTTTGGATTCACTGGTGTCATAACGCCAGCGGCGGTGCAGACGTTCCTTGCGGCAAAAGCCGGAAGCCAGCCCAGCTTCGGTACTGCGGACAGCATAGATCGTATCCGGTTAGTTGTCCCCGCAGCCTCCGCAGTCGTCCTCCGCCGCGCAAGCGCGGCAAGCGGTAATGATTTTCGGGTTGAGAGATGCGCGACTTGACGGTACAGTCGGCTGCCGCGCAGATTTGGTAGCCCTATAACCTCAGAAGGTTCGTGACGGATACGATAGGATAACAGAATCGCTCGTCGCGTCGGTCGGCTTCGATTCGTGCAGGCATACGAAAATGAATCGAAAGGAGTAAGAACTATGCCGGACGAACAGGACGATCAACAAACCACTGACGATCAAAGCGCAACCCAGGCGACCGAATCCGACCAGCAGACTTCACGAGACCAGGTTACCGACGAGAGCGCCGCGCAAACAACTGTCGATCAGGGCCAACAGAAGACCGACGATCAAGGTAGCAGCCAGGAAACTACCGACGAGCAAAGTCAGGCTCAACAAACCCCTTCCGACCAAAGTCAGGGCCAAGATACTACCGGTGATCAAGGTGGAGGCCAAGAAACCCCTTCCGACCAAAGTCAGGGGCAAAAGACCACCGGTGATCAAGGCAGTCAGACGACCCAAGCCGCCGAGGGGGGACCAACGAAGAGTTCTGTGGGACACGTTATCCTAGCCGCCGCCATTCCCGGTGAAGAAATGCAGAGCGCAGGGACAGGTAGCAGTGATCAAGCAGTCGCTCCAGATAAGGAATACGTGGAGAAGGTTCTAAGGGGTACCGAGGGGATATCAACAATCGGTGAAGCAGCTGCAATTATTGCGAGTGCCGAAACCGTAGTTGCAGTAATCGAACCGATCGGCGGCGTTCTTGCAGTAGTCAGTATGATACTGACTGTGTGGAATTCCTTGGAGCTTCCTGACCGCACCTGTGCCTACCAAGGACTGGTTTATGGATTGATGTACGGCGCTCTCAACAAAGGAGACCCTCAACCAAATCCCACGTGGCCCGACCTTAAAGATGCCCCTAAGCACGATGAAAAATTCTTCGAGGGAGTTGGTGAGGCCAAAAAGCGCCTTGCTGATGGACAAAGCGGCACGCGCATCAAAAACTTAATCCTTCTGGATGTCGCCAAACGAGGAGAGAAAGCGGTCATCAACAATCTTTGGCAGCACGTGATCTCCGACTCCGATCAATTACTTAAAAGGTACACGCTAGACTGGCCGACTGTGGGTGCGTACTAATGGATAGGAAACCTCGAGCTATCGCCATAGAAAGCAATCAATCATAGCCGAAACAGACAGAAACGAATAAAGACCATGCCAGACGAACAGGATGATCAAACAAACGCTCGATGGTCAAGACTCTAGCATTCTATTCTAACCGAACAACTAACCAAAATAAAATAACTCAAAATAGTTAATTATGTACATTGATCTTAATGGTTCTGCGCGGGTCGGGACCAGCGACTATGGTATCGGCTCATTGACAAGCACGAAAGGAAGTATCCACATCAGCGCATGGCAAGGCTCTACAACGGTTGCTGGCTTAAAGCACGCGCAGCCGGCCCAACCCCGTCGGCTCGAACCCGCCGAGAGCAGCTCGCCGAAGCCTTCGCGGTATCGCCCGTAGCGTCACAATTCAGGAGAACAACACGTTTCCAAAGTTTCACCATCGTCCACTTCTGGATAGATCAGAGGAAGTGGGGGCGGTTACCTAAAGCAACAATAACACAGAGAGAGAATTCGACTAACCTTGAGACTCAATAGGTAGTTAACCTAGAAGGACAAAAAAAATGCCAAACGACACAAGTGCTGCGGTAGTCAACGTCACCGACAAATTGGCCGACGACCCAGGAATGCCAACGAACGCTACGGACGAGAACCCGCCCGCTCCGGAATCGGCCAGGTATGAGCTGGGGCTGATCGAGGTTCAACTCAATGACCAGGTGATTCCTACGATCAGCGGCCTTACGCTCGACTCGTCGAGCGCCGATATGGGCGCCTTTAACCAGGCGCTGGAAGAGCTACAAGCCCAAGAAGTGATCTACACCTTCCGCAACGTTCAGGGTGGCGCCGGCGCCGATGCCGCATCGACTGAAGATCTTGGAGAATTGCCGGACCTACGGAATTTTCTCACCATCCGCGTTGCCGATGACGCGGACGTGGTGGCTGGAGCGAACCGGCTTCGCCAAGTTGCCGAGGTCAAGATGGCGATGCCAATCCCCGTCTCCGCACCTCCGGCCGGCGCTCCTCCGCCACCCATGGTCGGCGATCCCCTTACAGGCACCTCCGATCAGCTTGTAACGGACCCAAAGACCGGCCTTGATAACCAGTGGTACATCTTTCGCTGCAAGCTCGATCAGGCGTGGCTGCAGAATGACGGCACGGGTGTGATTATCGTGGATATCGACTGGGGCTTCAGGACCAGTCATCAGGATCTCCGCCAAAACATCGATCCCGCACATACCCGTAACGCCTACGACGGATCGGCGAACGTGAGCCAGGGAACCTGGACCATGCACGGAACGGGCGTTTTGGGGATGGCGGCCGCCACCATGAACAACGTGGGAATGTGCGGCGCGGCCGTGAACGCAACCACATGGCCGATCCAAGCGAACACCGGTGGAACCGCCCTCCCCGGCAACGCCTGGGCAAACGCGATCGAATGGGCGAGTACACAGAAAACCGATGGCCACCGGATGGTGATCATCGTGGAAGACCAGACTGGGAACTTTGGAAACATCGAGCAAGTGGTCTCGGTCAACGCCGCTATCAAGCGTGCCATCGCTCGAAACGTGATCGTCGTGGTCCCCGCGGGAAACGGCAACCGCGACGTGACGATCGCTGATGATGGAGTCACGCCGATTCCATCGACCGGTTCGATCCTTGTTGGGTCGACGAGCTATGATCCGTCGCGGAATCCTCGCTCGACCTGGAGCAATTTTGGCTCGACGATGACGGTTTCGGCGCCTGGCGACAAGCTTCACGACCTCACTTGTGCTCCGACCAGTGATTCGGCTTATACGAATATGTTTGGCAATACGTCAGGCGCCGCGCCCAAGGTCGCGGGGACCGTGGCGCTGATGCTGGGCGTAAATCCCAAATTGACGCACCAGCAGGCTCGAGACATCCTGTTCTTGGGCCCTGACGTTGTCGATACAGATGTCTCGAAGCCGGTCGGGAGCTTCCTGAACGCAAAGTACGCCGTCGACGAGGCCGCTCGCATGGCGGCGACACCGTAGGTACCAGAGACGGCAAGATCTTGCGCGAGAATTTCTGCCGCTGGTGGGAGCGGAAGACTGGGAGCTCGCAGTTAAATTACTCGGTCCATCCTTGATCAGGGATCACCCATTGCTTTGGGATCGCTGCACCAGAACTGGAGTTTCACAGTGTTTTAGCGCAAACTGCCTCTATGTGGCAAGAAATAGATTGCAAAATGCCGTCTAATTATAGTTAGGCGATAAAAATGACATCTATTCAAAATCAACAGAAAGTATAAAAATGAAAAAGACAATAAGTATCAAAACTGCATTACTCGGAGCATTGGTGGGAATGGCTGCAATGCTTTGTATTGCTGCTAATCCCACCGCAGAACTACCAACACAGAAATTCGAATATCGTGTAATGGAAGTAGTAGGGGCGGGAGCCGGTGGTGAAAAAGAAATCAATCAACTTGGTCGTGAAGGATGGGAGTTAGTATCAGAATCTAGCTTCTATCATGCTGCACCAGTCACTGGAAGTACATTTCATACTTTTGTTCTTAAGAGACAGTTGGCTAAATAAATATTGGAAACCCCTAACAATGGCGTAAAGCCGACACGCTGGCAGCCGGGGGCGCTCACTCATTGCTGAGCCTAGAACTGGGGTCTCGCAGCGGATTTGCGGAATATTTTCCTTTACCCGCGCCACTGGGCGGCTATTCTTACGGCTCACCGTTTTCGCTGGCCCTAGGAGAGGACAAAATGCCCGAGATCGAAATGCCACCCCAGTATGCCGGGGAGTACTCAGACCCTAAGGATACTGAAGGCCACGTCGCCCAGGCGGTACGGACCCTCGCGGGGGACCGTGTGAATCAGTGGACGACGTTCGTCCTTGACGCCATCACCGAGTTCGAGTCAAATGCCAACGGTCAGATCGAAAAGCTCGATTACGCCGAAGACGCGACATACAGCTTTGATCCCGTCCTCAAGTCCTTCGCCGAGGTCGTCATAGATTTCTTTCCAGAGATCAAGAAGGTCGAGACGGCATACTCGGCTGTCATGGAAGTCATGGACGGCATCCAATCCTCGTATGAGCGGGAACTACAGAAGGGTCTGACAGGCGCCAAGTTGCGACTGCACGAGTCGGTAAGAGCCCTCGTCCAGGCGGCTCGAACACGCGCAACACTTGCAACTTCGACCATCGTAGAGCATCTGCCGGAAGCCGTCGAAGATGGGATGACCTGGGTGGACAGTGCGTCGACGGATCCTGAGTATGTGACTGCACTCTGCGATTGGATGGGGTTCCCTATACCCACGCGCCAGAATACCATCTGGCCAGTCCGGCAGTCCCTCGAGAACCCGTTCTTCGGGGTGTACCAAGCCGTGCGGGCGCAACTGCTGCGGACGCAAGGTGTCCCTGGTTATTCCGACGACGACCTGAATCCGGACCTCTGGGAGCACGAAGCTGTCGAATCGCAGCGGGAGCTCTTTGATAAGAGTGACCCGCAAGACCCGAAAGAGAAAGAAGCTGTATGGGAGACGGCTTACGAGGGGATAGTGCCATTCCGCTCTTCCCAGCCGTGATGGAAGAAAATCCGGTACGGCGAACAGGGTAGGAACGTGCTGGAGTGGCCGGACCCGGCGGACCGAACACCGATCAGCGCACTACGTCGTTGAGTGCACGATATCGTGTTGGCGAGTTCTTCGGTCGGATTGCCAGTCTTTCCGCACGCCAAAGGTCTAAATTACATGACGCAGTCAACACCTAGTCGATGTACTCCCACGCTTTACTTTATGTGCTCCCGCCAGCGGCGGCGGATCTTATTCTCATTAAACATCTTTACCTCACCCCATGAAACAAGCAATTAAGTGTGCAACCCTTGGATGGGCTGTAGGTGCAGCCATTTCTGCCCTTGTCACTGCGCATCTCCGCGCCGCCGAGCCAATACCTCCCGCTTCGCTCGCGTCGCCGGCACCGGCCGGCGGCGCGTTTCGGGGCGCTCGCCAATGGGCTTCGTTACGTCGTGCTTCCCAATCACGAGCCGAAGGGGCGCGTCTCGATGCGCCTGCTGGTGCTTGCGGGATCCCTTGAGGAAAAGGATGATCAGCGTGGGCTGGCGCATTTTCTTGAACACATGGCTTTCAACGGCAGCACACATTATGCGCCGGGCACTTTGGTGGAGTTCTTTCAACGCATGGGCATGAGTTTCGGCGGCGACACCAATGCCAGCACGACCTTTGACCGCACGCTTTATCTGCTCGAGCTTCCGCACGCCGATGACGCGACGCTCGCCGAGGGCTTGCGCGTGTTCGGCGATTACGCGGGCGGTCTGCTCTTGCGCGACGACGAGATCAACAAGGAACGCGGCGTAATCATGTCGGAAAAACGTGTGAGCGATTCCGTGGACGATCGCATGTGGGTGGCGCAATTGGACGCGACGCTTGGAACGACGCTCCTGCCCAAGCGTCTGGTAATCGGTGTGCCGGAGATTATTACCAGCTCGACGCGGGATCGATTTGTCGATTTTTGGAATACCTGGTATCGACCCGAGAAGATGGCGGTGATAGTGGTCGGCGACTTTCCCGATGCAGCGGCGGTGGAGAAAATGGTGACGGTGGCGTTTGCCGGGGTCACTGCGCGCGCACCCGCACGACCCAATCCGGCGATGGGTGAGCTTGCGAAGTTCGATGGCGTACGCGCGGTCTTCCACGCTGAACCCGAATCGCCAGAAACCGTTGTCTCGATCACGAGCATCACGCCCTATCCGCGGGAGCAGGACAACGCTGCCTTCCGGTTGCGGCGTCTTCCGCGTGAGCTGGCGCTGGCGATGCTCAACCGCCGTTTCTCCATTCTCGCGAAAAAAGAAAACGCGCCCTTTAAGGCTGCATTCGCCTACGTCGCGGAGCGGTACCACTTCATCCGGGAAGCGAGGGTGATGGTCTCGTGCAAGCCTGAGCAGTGGGGCGATGCGCTCGCCGTTGGTGAGCAGGAATTGCGGCGGGCACTCGATCACGGATTTACCGCGGCCGAGTTGAAGGAAGTCGCCGCCAATTTTTCCAACTGGCTGGAGCAAGCCGTGAAGACTGCGAGTACTCTCTATTCATCCGGCCTTGCCGAACAAATCACGCAGAGCCTTCTTGACGAAAAAGTATTCACCTCGCCTGCCGATGATCTGGCCCTGTATAAGCCTGCGCTCGACAAGCTCACGCCCGCCGGTTGCCTCGAAGCGCTTCGCTCCGCTTTCGCCGCCGATGGCCGCTTTGTCATGGTCAGCGGTAATGCCAAAATCGAGGGCGATGCACCTGGCGTGATCGCCGCTGCTTACAACACTTCGCGCGCTGTTACTACCACCGCGCCCGACACGAGCAAGGAAAGCGATTGGAGTTACACCGATTTTGGAACGCCGGGAAAAGTCGTGAAACGCGAGCACATCGCCGATCTCGACATCGAGCTGTTGATGTTTGCCAACGGAGTCCGCTTGAACTTAAAGAAAACGGATTTCGAAGCTGGGAGCATCGGAATTAGCGCGCGGATCGGCAATGGAACCATCACGCAGCCCGTCAGTCAGCGCGGACTCACTGTGCTCGCTAGTGCCACATTGGTCGCGGGCGGCCTCGGCAAACACAGCTTCGACGATCTCGTGCGCATCCTGGCGGGGAAAAACGTGGGTTTGCAATTTCGCCCCGAATTTGAAGCCTTCGGGTTTAGCGGCGAAACGACTCGCGATGACCTCCTGCTCGAGCTACAATTTCTCGCGGCGCTTATCACCGACCCGGGCTATCGCCCTGAGGCGTTGCGTCAAGTGCGCAAGGGCGTCGAACAGCTTTACCTTTCCTTCGAGCACACCGCCAATGGTCCGCTGGCAACTGAGGTCGCGAATCTTCTCGCTGGCGGCGACCCGCGCTTCGGTATGCCGTCAAAGGAAGTCATGCTGGCGCGCAACCTGGACGAGGTAAAGACGTGGCTTTCGCCCCACTTCGAGAAGGGCGCTCTTGAAGTTGCGCTCGTCGGCGACCTTGATATTGAGACCGCGATCGCGGCTTCGGCGCAAACCGTCGGCGCGCTTCCGTCGCGCGAGCAAAAACCTGAGCTGGCCGACCTAAAAAAAGTCACCTTTCCCGCGCAGCCGTTCGCGAAGAATTATACCATCGCCTCGGAGATTCCAAAAGGTGCGCTGAACCTTTACTGGCCTACCACCGACGGCTTGGATGTATCGCGAGAAAGCCGGTTGAGCGTGCTCGCCGCCGTCTTCAGCGACCGGCTCCGCGTAAAAGTGCGCGAGGAAATCGGCGGCACCTACAGCCCGTGGGCCGAAAGCCTCGCCAGCGAAACGTTTCCCGGCTACGGCTATCTCCACGCGAACGTCGATGTAGATCCCGCGATGGCTGGAAAAATCTCCGAGCTGGTCATATCCATCGCCGACGATCTCGCCACAAATGGTGTAACCGAAGACGAACTCAAACGCGCACGCGAGCCATGGATCACCGCGATACAGCAGTTGCTTCGAAGCAACAGCTACTGGCTTAATAGAGTCCTGGCTCGCGCCCAGGAAAGGCCCGAAATGCTCGCCCGGGCGCGCACGCGTTTAGCCGATGTGAAAGCAATCACCACCGCCGAACTTGGCGCGCTGGCCAAAGAATATCTTGGCCGCACCCGTGCCTCGCGCGCGACCGTGCTTCCGATTGGGACGGCGGCTGCCGAAAACAAGGAACCTCCGAAAGCTAAATAAAAGTCATCTCGCAACTGCCCACGATTACAAACACGAGTCATTCTGAACGCGGCGAAGAACCCCACAAATCAAACCGGAGAAAATATCTTCCCGGTTTCTTATCGTCTATTCGAATCAAGATGAGGTTCTTTCACCCGCTGCTGAAGGTATTACTCGGAAAGGTACAAATAGACCGGCTGCAGAGGCGCTAATTGTTTTTGTTTCAACTGATGGTGTAGAGAAAGCTAGGAGTATAACAGGTGATGATGGACTGTGTTTCATTCATGATATTCCTTCGGGAACTTATCTTGTGACAGTATCCTACCGAGACCAAGTTAAGGAATATCCTAATTTTGTTGTTGGGCCCGATCCGACAACGTATGATTTTGACATATGAACGTGGTGACCGAGTCAGCGGGCGTTACGTCTACTGAATCGGCTTACACTGATGATCGCTTTTGACTGAGCTTCCAGATAGCCTATTCTACGCGCTACAAGCCTCGCTAATTCGTTTTAATTATACCGACGCGCGAAAAAAAGCCCGTCAGGAGCTTCCTGAACGCAAAGTACGCCGTCGACGACGCCGCTCGCATGGCGGCGACACCGTAGGTAGCAGAGACGGCAAGATAGATCGTGCGAGCGGAATTTCTGCCGCTCGCGGGAGCAGAAGGCTAAGAACTCGGAGTTAAAATTGCTCCGTGCATCCGTGATCACCCATTGCTTTGGGATCGCTTTGGCTCGCGGCACCAACTTGGGTTCAACAGCGTGCTTCTGGAAATTTTGCCTTGACACGATGTCCCTGATCGGGCTAGTCTTTTAGTTCCTCCGGTTGTCACAACTGGTAAGAGGTGGATATGTTAACTAGGTTCGCTGCGGTGTTCCAGCCGATTGCCACGCGAGTCGGTCAGCCAAACTTTACGGCAGTAGCTGCCAGTCAGGTCGAGCCAGCCGTTGAAACAGCGGTCGTAGCCCAGCCGGTCAAAGCCATAGAAGTGAGTGTACCGACAGCTGGCCCCGTGTTTACGACGCCCATCCAGAACATTCGCTTCATCGATCCGGTTTTCGCGCAGAACATCATCAATCTGCGGACACCCACGGAGGGAGTGCCGCGCGGTCAGATCAACGTCCCTGTATCTCCTTCAGAAAATGTCACTGACGAGTTGATTTTTGATGGAGCCTCCGATCCGTCATTAAAGTTCTACATTCCCCGCTATCGCCTAGCAGAGCAGTCGGTCGGCGGCCAGCAACGCTACCAGATTGCTCTTCAGCAGAGCGGAGAGGAATGGACCCTCACTGTTCATTTACAGAAATACCGGGCTCCGGCAATTGCCGCTTTGGCGCCTGAGGCCACTGAGATGGATCACCGCATCGCAGTATTCCTAAAGCATAACCAGTTGGCTGGCGGCACAGTGATAGCAAAGGAAGAACTGGAGTTCCAAGAGAAGACTAATGAACCCAATGGAATTTGCGCTGTATTGCGAGGGAACACAATTGCGGAACGTGATCTGATTTATCAAACGCTCACAGACCCCGCTTACGGCGCCACTTTTATTGTCCGAAACTGGGTGACAGTGGCCGTGCCAGTGCCAAGGACTAACGAACAAACTCAGTCTAGTCCAACGACGGTTATTCGCGACCACCGGACTAACGAACAAACTCCGCCTACTCCAACGCCAATAATTCGCGACCATCGAACCAATGTGATGGCCATGCCCCGGATGGCCCGGTTTGGAGCAATCCAGGGCGTGGCAATCGGAGAACTTAATCCGACGGCCGAGACACCAACAGAACCGCTCTTTCGTCAGGTGGATCGCGTGCTGGATGATTGCGTTGATCCCAATCCGTTTGTGTTCCCCCCAGCGCTGCATGGTTATATCTTTGGCAACGTTACGGCGACGCCTGGTGAGCGATTTGATCTGGTCCGTCACCAGATCAGGTGGAAGGAAATAATGCACAGTTATTACCAAAATCCTGTGCGCTCGAATCAGTTCTATTACTTACCGGACGCCTTCAAGATTGGTCGCCGCCCTGAGTCTCCCCATAATCCAGTGATGTCTGTGCGGTTTACGACGACAGACGCTTCGATCGATGCGGTCCAAGTGTCCCTCGACTACATCGCCCTTCCGTTCGTTGACCCCGCTCGCTTACAAGCTGCCGCTAGTGAGCTCAAACAGAAGATCACTCAGCCGCTCCCGCCCGATGCTAACGGGCTCGACTTTGAGCCGCTGCTCAATCCTCCAGACAAGACGCAGCTCTTAGTCGCCATTCCCAGATCCGACACCGCAAGTGGACCATTTGATGATCGTAAAGGAGCGATGGTCGATCTGCGCAGCGGCATCCACGACTCGCTTTCGCTAAACATGTCGCAATTTCAAGCCGTTTACGATGCCCTGTTTGGCGGCTCCATCAATCTTCTATCTGGGAATGTGGTAATGAATCTCGGAGGCGAACAGGAGGCGATACCATTCGCCGCGCGAATGGACGATTTGATTGGCGAAGTTTTCAGTTACCAAGAATTTCCGGACGATGAATCTGGTGGACTCAAGATTATCTTAAAGAATGCCATCGAGAGTCCGGTAAGAATCGACGCACTGACCGCAGAGATTCGTCGCGGAGCTGCTTGTTCCGTCAAGTCCCTTGCCGCCCGGCGAAGGTCCTTTACACGCCTTCTTCGATTTGACAGGGATCAAGGTGCAACCTGACAAAGACGCGATCTGGAATGCCATCCTCGATCCGAGCACTCCGGAGGTTTATCTGAAGTCTATAACGGTCAAAACATTCAAACAGAAGTTTGATCCGCCCCCAGACAATGCTGATAACCAGATTATGGCTGTCGTGGTGGACTTCGAGGGCGGAGCGTCAGCTGAACTCAATGCCGACAATCTCGAACGCGCCGTCCCTTTGCCGCTACCAATCGCCGACTACGTATTACGCAAACCAGATCAAGGACAGTACCGCTACAAAGTCAGAGTCATACGCCTGTCCGGAGAGACCGGAGACACGGAATGGCGAACTGATAGCAAAACGCCACTCTTTGTCTATCCCAGCGTGAAATAAAAGAATGCCGCTACCAGGAGCCATAGATTTTCAACGGCCCTTGACAGAGCAGGGGCTGACCATCTTTCGGTCGTTTGAAGAGGAAGACCGTTACCGGCTTCTGCCGCAAGTGTTGGAGATTGCATTGCGCGAAGACAAGCGGCCGGACTTTGTGCTTGAGCTGGTGCGTCCTCAAAACCCGTTGTCGCCTCCCCAGCCTTACGGCGTCCTTGATATGAGGGTGCAGCCACAATACCGGATTCAGGAGGCGCTCGAAGTGCTCCGCCAGGAGAAACCGAATGCTTCAGTCGATGAGGCAATTTTTGAATCGGGGTTTATGCGTTTGGCGCCTGCCGGCGACTTGGACGATGCGCCGCAAGAATTGTTCCAGCCCATTGCATTGGCCTGGAACGGTCTTGGCGTGGCGCGCTTCGTGCTTAGACTTCCGTTGTCCTCGGCGCTGCTGTTAAAAGGCGCTCTGTTAGGTGAAATACTCCCACTCAGAGCGATCGCTGAAATGATGTTGGCCGGAGTGTCGCCGCGTTTGCCGCTCAGCGTCCGCTTTGACCCTGCTCGCTTGGTTGGCGCTGTGACAGCGCTGGGAAACTCGGAACGGCAGGTAGTCTGGCAAGACCTGATACAATTTTTTCGCCAGGATCCAGGGGCGCTTCCACTTCAGTTAACAACTCAGAACCAGAGCGTGGCGACGGATGAGTTTGCGGAGTGCATGGCCGATCACGTCTGCCACCGCTGGGGAAAATTTGTCCCTGCAAGCAAAGATGACGGGAAACTCTACTGCGTTTTTCCAGCGGCTACTGAAGTTGGCAGCGGCAGTTTCGAGTGGGACCTGTCCGAGCCGATAACAGTGCTACGTCCGCTGGTTTTGAGTTTCGATCCTTTGGATCTCGCCCGACAGTTAATTCGTGACGTTGGACCGGACGTAGTAATCCGGCAAACGATCATTCCGCCTATCAATGTGGGGACAGTCCCCGTGATGATCTCGGCCAATCTGCCTGCGCAAAGGCTGGGTGTTCTTTCACTGGGCGTGACCATCAACGCGGCCCCGCACCCGCCGGCGCGCCCGCAAGCGATCATTAAAACTGTTGAGTTCGTTGAGCCTGAAGATTCCGCGCCGGTGCTACTGCGGCTGTCGCCGACCGAGTCGCCGGATTATCTCTTTACCACCTTTGCGATTTTGGATGGTCAGGAACAACCGTATGAAGGGCAGCCAACTCAACACAGCGGCGATCGACTGGATTTGCAACCGGGCGACTTCCCACTTTCGTTTGTCCAGATCGAAGCAACCAGTGAGTTAATCGAACTTGCGGATGTTAGGGTTGTCTCCCGACAAACACCCAACGGGTCATCCTTTGAACAATCGTTCACACTAAATCGGGATCAAACATCAGTCGTCATCGCTCTGCCCAAAGATGCCAGGACCGCGGTGCTGGAGATTGAAGCCCGCTCGAAAGATGGACAACGAGCGTTGCATCTTGGGCCTTTACCGGCAGAGACGGTTCGGCTTGGCCTAACGTCTTTTCGTGAGTATGGCTCCCACAAAGTTGAGATTGAGTGTGTTTTCAACGGCGATGTGAAACTCGTCGCGATTGACCTGCTGCCAGAGGGACGCTCTGAGACACCCGCCGAGATAACCACACTCCACTTCACGCCTGCACAGAACAAAAGAGACTGGACCTGGCTGGCCAGGTCTCCGTTCTACCCCGGTTACAAATACCGCATGCATACCGGTGCGGACGGCGGACTCGGCGCGTGGTCTGAAACGCAGTCACCGTTTGAGCGGCTGGTCATTGAGACCGCGTTGCTCCAGGAGGCAGCATGACAGCAGTACCATCAGGGCTTGATTACCGCGGCGCTCATTTCTATCGCGG
>WNGJ01005683.1_pt1 | contig 13126 bp, 9 predicted proteins | sample 5400611 | NCBI WGS metagenome assembly WNGJ01 (sample SAMN13153375, study PRJNA577476) | soil metagenome | isolation source: 40 cm soil or saprolite under Garry oak tree replicate 1 | place: USA:California | collected 2016-06-15
AGTTGGGACCCGCTGCCGCCACGGCGTGAAAAAGCGCAGACCGCCGCCAACGAAGCTTTGCGGTTGCAACCGGACCTTCCGGAAGCGCATCTAGCGCTCGGTTTTTCTTATTACTATGGAGATCGAGATTACGAACGCGCTCTCGCCGAATTCGAGATCGCGAAGCGCGGTCTGCCAAATGAAGCGCAGGCCTACATGGCGATCGGCGCGATCCACCGGCGCCAGGGCAAATGGGCGGAGTCGACGGCAAACTTGGAAAAGGCCGCCGAGCTTGACCCAAAGAACGGCTCGGTCCTCTTGAATCTCGCCTATAACTATATGGCCACACGGAATTTTGAAGCTGCCGATAAGACCTTTGACCGCGGAATCGAAGCGGCGCCGGAGTCGTTCGGCTCGCGCGCGTTAAAGGGAGAGTTGGCGATCAGATGGAAAGGAGATGTTAGCGTTGCCGAAAAAGAATTGGCTTCGGTGCCACCGGGAATCGATCCGGAAGGCTTGGTCACGTTGGGCCGTGCCGGCGTGTTGACATTGCAACGAAGGTTTCCGGAGGCACTTCAGGTGATCCAACAATTTCGTGGAGAGACATTGATCGTCCGCGCCGGTGCGTCCTGCCCGACAGCTTCTCTCGAAGGTACGCTGTATTTGTGTCTGGGTGACAAAGTGAACGCGCGTTCGGCGTTCGAGCGCGCCCGGATCATTGCTGAGCGATTAGTGCGCGAAAGCCCCGACGACGCTGCTCGCCATGGGCAGCTTGGCCTGATTCTAGCCGGACTCGGTCAAAAGGATGCGGCGATCGCGGAAGGCAAGCGCGCAGTCGAGTTGTTACCGGAATCCCAAGACGCTTTTGATGGGCCGGAGGTTACCGCCGAGCTCGCGCAAATTTACGCCTGGACCGGCGAACTCGATCAAGCATTTGGTCTGCTTGATCATCTGCTCGATGTCCCGAACGGCCTCACTGTCCCAATGCTCAAGCTCGAACCCGTCTGGGACCCGCTTCGCAAAGATCCGCGCTTTCAAGCTTTGATCGACAAGTACAGTGCAAGGGCTTAACGCATCAGGGCAATGAGCCGGCTACGGCTGGTGACGTCCAGTTTGCGAAAGATCGCGTGAAGGTGCTTTTTCACCATCGGCAAACTCAAGCAGGCGTCATCGGCGATCTCCTGGTTGCTCCGCCCTTCGCAGACAAGCCGCGCAACTTCCTGTTCGCGCCTGGTGAGGCGGATAAGATGCGGCAAACGGGACCTTGCGGGCCCGGTACGCGCAGCAGCGGCAGAGCGCAAATCTTCACATTCGATAAGGAAATGCGGCCGCGCCACGCCGGCTGAACCGAGTTGTTTCAAATGAAGCGTCGCTCGCAAATGCGGCGATCGCGGATGATGCACCCGCTCTTCTTTAAAACCTGTTTGCCGTGCAATAGGACGTTGCGCGTGCGCCCATTGTTGTTTGAGCAGACGGCATCGATCCAAAATCTCAGAGGGAATCGGTGAGGTGGCGTTCGTCAGTTGCGCCTCCTCGGGTCCTTTTTCCCACACGGCGCAGAAGTCGCGCGCGGCCCGGTTTTGATAAATCGGCTTTAAGTTCCACCGCAAGAGGATCGTCGGCAATGGGAGCCGACTCAGGAAGTCTTCAAGATCCATTCGTAATGAGTGTTCGCGCTCGAGCGACCTGAGCCGGCAAAGGGCGGTCAGAAACTGCGGGTAAAGATGCTGGAGCAACTTCATCTCCGCCGGTGACAGATCGCCCTGCGTCGCCGTGCGCATGATTGCAATCACGCAAATGAGTCTCTGGTCTTTCCAAAAAAGCAGGCAGACGCCGTGAGCGCATTTTTGAGGCGCCATGTAACGGCGATAGAAGGCCGATTTCATGAGACTGCTTCGGTTTGAAAAGAGCTCGCTAATCCGCAGGGACTTCTGACGCGGTTGCGTGGCGATATAACGCTTGAGCGGCTCCGCGGCGAAAAATCCATCAGGCATGGGCAATGTCCATCTCGCGATCATTGGCAAAATTGGATTGGGCTGAAGCATGAGACCGATCAAGCGATTTGGGATCGCGGCGGCGAGCAAGTGCTGGATGGCTTTCCAAAACGAACCGAGGTTCATGGCTGCGTGCAGGCAGAGCAAAGTCTTTTCCAGCGACGGATCGATCACCGCCTCGCGCTTCATGCCAACCCTGGAGATTCGCTTCATTCGCGGCTCCTTCATGCGCAGTCGCCCTTCTTTTTGTCCCAGCCCGCCTGAGGCGGGCTGCGCTCATTCCCGGAACACTCAACAATCGGGAAATCAAAAAGGCAACCTAAGTTACCTGGCGATCATCCAGTATTGCGCGAGGCTGCACAGATGCAAACGAAACTACCGATAAATGGGACAATTCAGCATCCCGACTTGGCAGAGGCGTTGCGCGGAGACAGCGGCACATTCTTTTGCCAGCAAGGTGGCCAAGGCTACATTGTTACGGCAGCGGAAGGCTTCTCCATTAAATCATTGCGACCGGTCGGTCGCAAGATCGTGGAAGCCAATGTGCTCATGCAGAATTCTCCAGAACCCTGGGCGATTACCAAAATCTCCGAGGATGTTCTTGAGTTTAGCGCTGTACCGCAACAATCCCCTCGCCAACAGCGAGCCGCCTAAAGTCTGAAAGAGCGCCTCGCGTGTTTAGTGCAGGCGGGGCGACTGGTGGCCGAACAGCGAAAAAATAAATCCCGCTGAGTTTGGTGAATTCCGTGGGACAACGGGAGCGCCGGTCGGCGGCAGATAGACAAGTCAAACAAGAAAGCAAAAGCCTCGGTGGGGAAACTCACCGGGGCTCTTTGTTTTTGGTCAGGTCGAAATGTTCCCACGCGGCTGACACAGCCGCCACTACAGTCCGTCAGCCTTTTTTCCAGCCGTTGCTGTTGCCATTCCCGTCTGGCGTGAGGGCTGGCGCGTATTCGGGGACAAGATCGACATCTTCTGGGGCGCCTTCCCAGCCGACATCCATCAGAGATTTTTCATGATGCTCTTTCGCGATCAACATATAGAGCGAAGGAACGATGAAGAGGGTAAAGATGGTTCCTATAGTCATCCCACCGACGAGCACAAGACCGATGGAATTTCGCGCCGCCGCACCCGCGCCGCTCACCAAAGTAAGTGGAAAGTGGCCGGCAACGGTTGCGACGCTCGTCATCATGATCGGGCGCAGACGAATCCGAGCGGCTTGCGCGACCGCGGCCAGCTTGGTCGAACCTTGCCGCTGCAATTCGTTCGCAAACTGCACGATGAGGATCCCGTTTCTGGAAACAAGTCCGACGAGTGTCACCAAACCCACTTGCGAGTAAATATTTAAGGAAGTTGTCCAACCCTCGGTGAAAAATTTTCCAAACGGCATCTTCAAAAACATGAAGATTACCGCGCCAAACAGCGCCAGCGGCACCGACCCCGATAGAACAATGAACGGATCACGGAAGCTATTGAATTGCGCGGCCAGAACCAAGAAGATCAAGAGAATCGCAAGCGCAAATACTGGTCCGAATTTATCGCCCTCTGTGCGAAGCTGGCGGGACTCGCCAGTGTAATCGATCACGTAACCTTTTGGCAGAATCTTTTGCGCCTCGTCCTCGAGAAACTTTAGCGCAGCATCGAGCGAGCGGATCGGAACGCCGCTGATTGTAACGGCGTTAAGTTGCTGCATCCGATTAAGGGAACGTGCAACGGTCTTGTGCTGGATCGACGCCACCGTGCTGAGCGCCACGAGCTTGTTGTCGGGTCCGCTCACATAAATGCTTTCCAGTTGCTCCGGATTCAGCCGGTCAACGCGTTTGATCTGAGGGATCACTTTGTAACTGCGGCCCTCAATGTTGAAACGATTCACGTAGTTTCCACCAATGCTCGCCGACAGATCAGCGCCGACTTGCTGCATGTCGAGCCCGAGCGACGCTACTTTGTCGTGATCAAACACGATCTGCGCCTGCGGTTGGTCGATTTTCGTGTCAACGTCCGAAAATCGGAAAATGCCGGCTTGCATCGCTTTCATCTGGAGTTGCTTCGCGAACTCGAGGATGCGCTCCGGATCGGCAGTCGAAGCGATCACAAAGCTCACCGGAAAACTGTCGCTGCCGGGAAGCGCTGATGGCATCACCGGAAACATCTGGATGCCAGGGATGGCACCCAGCTTTTGCTGCACCACTGGCAGATAAGCGGCGGTTGGCGTTTTGCGAGTGCCCCATGGTTTCAGGACCATTCCGCCAAAGCCACTGTCCGGGTTTGTAATCTGAAATGTGAATCGTGTGTCAGGAACATCCTGGAAAATTTTCCCAGCCGCATCGGCATAACGAATCGTGTCGTCGATTGTGGCGTTGGCTGGAGCAGTCACAATGCCGAAGATGACGCCCTGGTCTTCCGTCGGTGCGAGCTCCTTCGATGCAAAAGTCGGAATCGTCGCGAACATAAAGAGCGCGAGCACCGAAACTCCACCCCAGACCATGTAAACCGCAGGTCGCGCATTCAATGTGCGATCCAGATGGCTGCCGTACCAATCGCGGAATCGGTCAAACGTGCGATTGACCCAACCGCTGAATCCATGATCGACATGTTCCGGGCGCAGCAGATGCGCCGACATCATCGGAGAAAGCGTGAGTGCCACCACCCCGGAGACGAAAACAGCGCCGGCGAGCGTGAGGGCGAATTCGCGAAACAGGGCGCCCGTCAATCCGCCTTGCAATGCAATGGGCGTGTAAACCGTGGCGAGCGTGAGCGTCATCGCGATGATCGGTCCGATCAGCTCGCGTGCGCCTTTCAATGCCGCCTGCATCCGCGACATGCCTTCGCGCATGTGCCGCTCAACATTTTCAACAACAACAATCGCGTCGTCTACCACAAGTCCGACCGAGAGCACGATCGCGAGCAACGTCAGCAAGTTCAGCGTGAAACCGAAAACCTGCATCAGGAACAACGCGCCGATGAGCGAGATCGGAATCGCCACGACCGGTACGATCACGGAGCGGAACGATCCGAGGAACAGGAAGATCACGAGCATCACGATGAGCAGCGTGTCGATCAAAGTTTTCACGACTTCGTGAATGGCGTCACTGATGTAAGCGGTCGCATCGTAAGCGATCCCGCCGGTCATACCGGTCGGCAACTCGCGCTTGATCTGCTCCATCTCCGCGCGCACGCGCTTGATCACGTCTACTGAATTCGCATTCGGCAGCACCCAGATGCCCATGAACACCGCCTTCTGGCCGGAGAAGCGCACCTCAGTGTTGTAATCCTCGGCACCGAGCACGACGTCCGCGATGTCGCCCAGCCGGACCAGCGTTCCTTTGTCCTGACGCACGACGAGTTTTTTGAAATCGTCAGCCGTGTGCAGATCAGTATTAGCGGTCAGGTTGACTTGAAGCAGCGAACCTTTCGTGCTGCCCACCGCTGAGAGAAAATTGTTTCGCGAAAGCGCGCTGCGCACTTGCGCCGGGCTTACGTTCAGCGCTGCCATGGCATCCGGCTTCATCCAAATGCGCATGGCGAAAACGCGCCCGCCGAGAATGTCCGCTTTTTGCACCCCACCGATCGCAGTCAAGCGCGGCTGCACCAAACGCACGAGATAATCGGTGACCTCGTTAGGCTGAAGAATGTCCGAGGTGAAACTCAAATACGCGGATGCGAATCGCGAATCCGCCGCTTCGATGTTAATGACAGGAATCTCCGCTTCCGGCGGCAAATCGCGCCGGATCGCGTCGACTTTTGAACTGATGTCGGACAACGCCTTGTTCGCGTCGTAGTTCAGTTTCAATCGCGCTGTGATCAGCGATTCGCCCTGCTTGCTTTGCGATTGAATGTAATCGATCCCATCCGCCGCGGCGATCGCGCGCTCGAGCGGCGTAGTAATAAATCCGCGCACAAGTTCCGCGTCCGCGCCGATGTAAACGGTATCCACCGTAATCGCCGCGATATCGCTGCGCGGATATTGCCGAACGTTGAGACCGCCCAGCCCCGACAGGTTCGGAAAAACTATGGGAAGCAGCGCTTTCGCTCCGGCAATGAGGATCACAAAACTGACCACCATCGCCAGCACCGGGCGTTTGATGAAAATATCGGTAAACGATTTCATGTCGATATTGCTTTCCTCTGGGGAGCGCACGCGCCTCGCGTGCTCATTTCGGCGCCCTCGCCGAAATACCGTGGGACGCACGCCAGCGCTGAGGAAAAGTTCGCGATGGCGGAGGCGCCATCGCCAGCACGCGAGGGCGCGTGCGCTCCCCAGATCGGAGAGTGAAAATTTGTCGACATTTCTCTCACGAGTCCACCGGAGTCGGGTTCACTTGCGGCTTCGGCGCAAGATCGTTGTTGATCGTTACGGCCATCCCGTTGCGCAACTTGAAAACGCCGGTGCTGACAACGGTTTCGCCAGCTTTCAAGCCTTCTGTCACCGAAACAAAATCGCCACGCGCCTCCCCTACGCGCACAAATTGCTGACGGATCACCTGCGTTTCCTTGCCTGTTTTCTCGTCCTTCTTCTTTTCGATTACAAAAACCGAATCACCGAAGGGCGCGTACGACACTGCTGAGCCCGGAATGACCAGCGCCGTATGTTTTTCCGGCAACGCAACCTCAGCCTTCGCAAACATCCCAGGACGCAGCACGTGATTGGCATTTTCCAGAGTCGCCTGCACAGAGACATTTCTCGTGACCGGATCGACCATCGGATTAATCGCTGTCAGTTTTCCTTTAAATTCACGGCCAGGGACGGCATCGCTCCAGACGCGGACTTCCAAGCCCTGGGATAATTGCGCTAAATGTTGCTGCGGCAACGCAAAGTCGACATACACTGGATCGAGCGAAGTTAGCGGCACCACTTGCTGACCGGCATTGATCATCTGCCCGACATTCACCTGGCGAATGCCAAGTTGGCCATCGAAAGGGGCGACAAGCGTCTTCTTCCGAATATTAGAGCGCATCTGATCGACAATGGCAGTCAGTCTCCTGAATTTCGATTCGGCGGCGTCGAGTTCAGCCTTCGAAACCACCTTTTGTGAAGCAAGGTCCCGACTTCGTCCCAAGTCCGCGCGCGCCAGTTCGGCTTCGGCTTCCGCCGATCGCAAAAGTGCTTCCTCCTGGGAGGCGTCTAGTTTCACGATTACGTCTCCTTTTTTGGCGACACCACCGTTTTCAAATTTGATTTCACTCACTACGCCTCCCAGCTCAGTGGCTACGGTCGCGCCTTGAACTGCCGAAACCGAGCCTATCGCCGAAAGCACGGGCGCCCAATTTTCTTCGCGCACTTCTGCGCTCGTGACCGTCACCGGCGGTGGCACCATTTTCTTTCCCGACGAAACCATCGTGAAAATTTGCAGGCCCTTGATTAGCAGTAGAACAACGACCAATGCACTGAGCCCGAGCGCGGCCTTTAGAATAGTTTTTCGCGTCGATTTCATTTTGAACTTTGAGCGTTCGGTTTGAGCAATGTCATGCATAGGCCGGCTCGCTTTCCTTTTTGAATAACAGCCGCCACAGTCTGCGCGTGACTTCGAGCTGCCGCGCACGCCTTTCCCCTGCCGTCATGGTTTGTGGTTGCAAGACGTCGCGCATCAACATTCCGCGCGAGACAGCAAAAATTAGTTCAGCTAATTCATGAGGCCGAAGACCATGCGCGGCGCTCTCCGCTTCCGGCGAGCGCGCGATCAAATCCGTCACGCCATCCATCGCCGTCCGCAAAACGTCACGCACTAAGTCGGCCACGTGCGAATTGCGCGACGCTTCCGCGTAAAGATCGACAACGAACGCAGAGATAACTCGCGGCTCGTTTTCGCAGCAATGCGCGGTGAACAAAATCTCAAGCGACTCGAGTAGCGTCGGCGCCTGTTGTGCGCGCTCCAAGACCTCATGAATTTCCTGTTTATGCCGGTCAGCCATTGCCGAAATGACCGCGTCCTTATTCTCGAAATAGCGATAAATCAGACCGACACTGATCCCAGCCTCAGCGCTAATATCGTGCATGCTGGCCTGGTGGAAGCCTCGCTTGGCGAAGCAGACCAAGGCGGCATCGAGGATTTGGGTGCGTCGATCTGGGCTGGACTCTATCTGGGGCTGTGACATAGGATTAGGAAGATGAATGAACGTTCATTCATTGTCAAACCGCTCTCCACAATTTTCCGACAGCAGTCGCCGCAACGACTCAAAGCCGACTGCTAGCCGGCCCTTCCTTTAAGATCCCCGATTTACGCCCGACCCTGCCTGATGATGCGAAATCTGCGGGGCCACATATCGGTCCGGCGTTGGCGCATCAATCGGCAGTCGATTGGGTTGCTCAACAAACTGCCAGATGGAAATAATCGCGCTCAAACCGAAAAGCGCGTAAACGACAGTTTCCATGATGCTACGGCCCTTCTCTTCCGAGCGGACCAGCAGCGTGTATGTAGATTCATATTCGTTGTTCATGATAATATGCGACCCTCCTTTTTTATGATGAAGACGCCGCCGACTTCTCATTTTGTCTAAATGGCGGTGATCGTTCATCGTTAACCTTCGACTGTTGGATGCAGCGAGCAGATGGATTGGATTCAAATTAAGACAACCTTGCTTCGCGGGTTCTCGCCAGACGCGCGCTATCTCATCGGCGTTTCCGGTGGGCGGGATTCAGTCGCCCTGCTCCGCTGCATGGTCGATCTCGGTTATGACAAACTGGTCGTTTGCCATCTTGATCATCAGCTGCGCGGCCGATTTTCCCAAGCTGATGCACGCTTCGTCGAAAAACTCGCTAAGAGTTACCAGGTCGGCTTTGAGCTCGGTTCGGCTAACGTCGGCGCGCTGGCAAAGAACAAAAAGATGTCGATCGAAGCGGCGGCCCGCGAAGCGCGTTACTCATTCTTCGCGCGAGTGGCCAAACGGCGCCGCTGCCATACGATTTTTCTCGCGCATCATGCCGACGACCTCGCCGAGACTTTTCTCATCAATTTATTCCGCGGCACAGGTCTGACCGGCCTTGGCGCAATGCGCGAAGTAGCCACGCGTCGCATCGACAATGTCGGTCTTACGATTGTGCGCCCACTACTTTCGGTCTGGCGTGACGAGATCGACAGCTATGTGCGCGAACATCGCCTGAGATTTCGCGAAGATGCATCCAATAAAAATCTTGCGCCGCTCCGGAACAGAATTCGCCACCGCGTGATCCCGTATTTGGAGAAAACTTTTCGCCGCAATATTCGCCAGAATATTTGGCGAACAGCCACGATTGCCGCCGAGGAAGAGAACTGGATCGACAATCAAATGCGGGTTTCTCCTCATCGCGAGGACCGCCTTAGCGTGAAAGGATTGCGCGCTCTGCCTGTCGCGCTCCAGCGCCGAACGATTTTGAAGTGGCTGCGGGCGCAAAATCTTTCCGAAATCGGATTTGAAGCGATCGAGCGTGTCCGCTCGTTGGTTGATCCAGGCGCACGCGTCGCGAAGGTGAACCTTGCGGACAATCAGCATGTGCGTCGTCGCGCGGGGGAACTGTTCATCTTCTAGACATCGCCCTGTAGCCGCTTCCCTGTGGGAAGCGTGGCGCGCGTTTCCAAACACTTCAGCGCCTCGCACAGCGAAGCCGGCTACAACTGTTTCCAAGGAAAGCAGGCTGCTTCGCCTACAGCAATCAACAAAAATCTGTGTAATCTGTGGCTGAATTGATTTTCAAATGAATCCCGAAATCCGCGTCCGGTTTGCCCCCTCGCCTACCGGTTATTTGCACATTGGCGGGGCGCGCACTGCGCTTTTCAATTGGCTTTTTGCAAGACATCACGGCGGCAAATTCATTTTGCGCATCGAAGACACCGACCGGACGCGCAACACCGAAGAAGCCATGGCGGCAATTTACGAAGGATTGCAATGGCTCGGCCTCAATTGGGACGAAGGCCCGCATGTCGGAGGAAATTTCGGACCCTATTTGCAAAGCGAGCGGACAGAACTTTACGAACGCCACCTGAAAACACTTCAAGACGCCGGCCATATCTTCGAAGATCAGGGTGCTCTGCGATTTCGTTCGCCGCGCGAGCATGTGATTCTCGATGATCTGGTCTGCGGCAAGATCGATTTCGATCTCACTGATCCGGGAACACATCCCGACATGACCATTCGTCGCCCAGACGGCTCATGGATTTTTCATTTTGTGAATGTGATCGACGACCTCGAGATGAAAATTTCCCACGTCATTCGCGGCGAAGATCATCTTTCGAATACGCCCAAGCACATCGAGATTTTTCGCGCGCTCGGTGCGACGCCTCCCCACTACGCGCATATCCCGCTAATCCTCAACAAGGACGGCTCGAAAATGAGTAAACGCGATGAAGGGGCGCGGGTGGAGTACTACATTAGAAGAGGCTATCTGCCGGCGGCCGTTCGCAATTACCTTTGCCTGCTTGGTTGGTCGCCGAAAGACAATCGGGAGAAGATCGACATCGAAGAGATCATTCGCATTTTCGATCTCGATCACGTCGGACGCAGCCATGCCACGTTCGATCCCGATAAATTGCATTGGTTAAACGGCGAATATGCGCGCGAGCTAAGCGACTCAGAGTTTTATGATCTTGGGGTAGCAAAGCTGAAGGCAAGCGGTGTGAAGATCGACAATTACCCAGAGGAATACGTCCGCCCCGCACTGCAAACGTGCAAAGGCAAGATTAACACGTTCGACCAGTTGCCGGCATATTGTGGGTTCTATTTCACTGACAATTTTGATTACAACCCGGAAGGCGTCGCGAAACACTTCACCGCCGAAAACAGGCCGCAGCTCCAAGCGGTTCGCGACGCGTTTAGCGCGCTTGAGAAATTCGATGCAACCGAAATTGAAGCGACATTAAAAACGACTGCGGCAAATCTCGGGGTCAAGATCGGCGCAATCGTTCACCCCACGCGTCTCGCTGTTACCGGCGGCAATGTCGGGCCGAGCCTCTATCATCTGCTGGAAGTGCTCGGCAAGGAGAAGGTGCTGACACGAATAGATCGCGCGCTGACGATCGGAAGATAGGTTTCCAGCCTGTCCCGGTCGCCGGGCATCCTTGCCTGGCATGTAAAGGCCCGACAGGCTGGGAAGCCTGTCTGCCATGTCAGGCAAGATGCCTGACTTCCCTCTTACCTTCCTTCGCCCACGTGTCCCTTAGAGTAATCGTGCGGTTCCACACTTGCTTGTCAGATGTAGAATCGGGGTCGAGCGTGAAATAGCCGAGGCGCTCGAATTGATAGCGCTCTTCTGGTCGCGCGCTGGCAAGCGCGGGCTCGCATTTTGCGGTCACAACTTCGAGCGAGTGCGGATTAATGAATGATTTGAAATCGCCTCCGGCCCTTGTCGCGCCGGAGCTTCCGGCAGAGGCGGAATCGGGCTCGGGAACGGTGAAAAGCCGGTCATACAATCGGACTTCCGCCTCGATCGCGTGCGCCGCGCTGACCCAGTGGATCGTGCCTTTAACCTTGCGATTAGAAGTCGCGCCGCCTGATTTGCTCTCAAGATCGACACTGCAACGAAGCTCGACCACGTTGCCCGCGGCATCTTTCACAACTTCATCGCACTTTATAATGTACGCATATTTGAGTCGCACTTCGCCGCCCGGTCGCAGCCGAAAATATTTCGGTGGCGGCATTTCCATGAAATCGTCGCGGTCAATGAAAAGCTCGCGACTGAATGGCACCTTACGCGTACCGGCTTGCGCATCTTCGGGATTGTTGACTGCATCCAGTTCTTCGACCTGATCTTCGGAATAATTCGTTAGTACAACTTTGATTGGCCGCAGCACAGCGAGCCGGCGAGTGGCGGTGCGATTGAATTCATTGCGCATCGTATGTTCCAGCACCGCCATGTCGGTCATGCTCGGATATTTCGTGATGCCGATGTTGTAGGCGAAAGCGCGCAACGCACTCCCCGTCACCCCGCGCCGGCGCAACCCGGAAATCGTCAGCATGCGCGGGTCGTCCCAGCCGTTGACCAGTTTTTCGTTCACGAGCTGGATCAGCTTTCGTTTGCTCATGACGGTGTAAGTCAGATTAAGCCGGGCGAATTCGTACTGATGCGGCCGCGGCCGCGGCAGGTCGAGCGCGTCGAGAATCCAATCGTAAAGCGGCCGGTGCACCTCGAATTCCAGTGTGCAAACCGAATGCGTGATCCCTTCGATGTAATCGCTCAGGGTATGCGCCCAATCGTACATTGGGTAAATGCACCATTTGTCGCCGGTCCGATGATGCGACGCGTGCCGGATACGATACAGCACCGGATCGCGCAGCCAGACGTTCGGCGCTTTCATGTCGATCTTCGCCCGCAACGTGTGAGTATTATCGGCGAATTCGCCCGATTTTATCCGGCCAAATAAATCGAGATTTTCCTCGACCGAGCGGTTGCGAAACGGACTTTCCTTTCCAATCCGCCGATATTCGTCCGTTTGCTCGGGCGACATGTCGTCGACATACGCCTTCCGCTTGCGCACGAGATCGACGGCGTACTCGTAGAGCTTGTCGAAATAATCCGAAGCATAGAGCGGCGCACCGCCGATATTTTTGTCCGCCCAACCGTCGACCAGCCAGCGCACGTCGGCCATGATGGAATCGACATACTCCCTTTCTTCTTTTATGGGGTTGGTATCGTCCATTCGCACGTTGCATATGCCTCCGAACTCGCGCGCGATCCCGAAGTTCAGGCAAATCGACTTCGCGTGGCCGATGTGGAGATACCCATTCGGCTCAGGCGGAAAACGGGTATGGATCTGTCTGTATTTTGCAGCCCGAACATCCTCCGCGACAACGTCGCGAATGAAGTCCGAAGGAATAGAAGTGTGAGTCGAAACTTGCATTCGCAGGCCGCGAAACTACAGACGAACGCACAGATCGACAACTTTCGAATCGACTCTCCTTCCGGGGAGCGCAGGCTGCCAGCCTGCAGTCGTCGGCAACTTGCCGACGACATCTTGTGCGCGCCCAATGCTCCTCACGCGAAGAACTTTTCGGCAAGCTGCCGAAAAGCACAGGCTGGCAGCCTGTGCTCCCCAGAGCTTTGCCGTCAACGTGCGTTGCGTCGCGGCTGCTCAACGTTCAAAATGTGCACTGAATGGCCAAAAGTTATGAGGCTCGATGAAACAGAGGTCCACAACTGAGCGTTATACGCTCGCCGATTTGGAAAATTGGCGCAGGACCGCGGG
>WNGJ01006369.1_pt1 | contig 13125 bp, 10 predicted proteins | sample 5400611 | NCBI WGS metagenome assembly WNGJ01 (sample SAMN13153375, study PRJNA577476) | soil metagenome | isolation source: 40 cm soil or saprolite under Garry oak tree replicate 1 | place: USA:California | collected 2016-06-15
TCCTTGAGGAACGCCATCAGCCGTTCCGGGGTGAGCACCGAGGGCGTCGCCTGGAACAGGAAGGTCTTGTTGGCGGAGCCGCCGCCCTTGGCGATGAACAACAGCTCGTAGACGTCCTCGCCTTCGGAATGGATCTCGACCTGAGCCGGCATGTTGGAGCGCGTGTTCTTCTCCTCGAACATCGAGAGCGGCGCGAGCTGGGAATAGCGCAGGTTCTTTTTGAGATACGCGTCGCGCGCGCCTGCCGCGAGCGCCGCCTCGTCGTCGCCTTCCACGAACATGGCGCGTCCTTTTTTGGCGAAGATGATCGCGGTGCCGGTGTCCTGGCACATCGGCAGCACGCCCCCGGCGGCAATATTGGCGTTCTTGATCAGATCATAGGCGACGAACCTGTCGTTCTCGCTCGCCTCGGGATCGTCGAGGATCGCGCGCAGCTGCCGCAGATGGCTCGGGCGGAGCAGATGGTTGATGTCGACGAACGCCGCCTCGGCGAGCTGCCGCAGCGCGTCCGCCGCGACCACGAGGATCTCGCGGCCCAATGCTTTTTCGATCCGCACGCCGCCGCAATCGAGCTTGCGGTACGTCGTGCGATCCTCGCCGAGCGGGAACAGCGGCGTGTGGCGATAGGGCGGGGCGACCTCGATGTTCATGGGCCATGATCCGGTTCGGAGGAACCGCCGTTCTAATCGCTTTCCCCAATGCCGTCACCCCATGGCAAGACCCTCCGCAATGCGCGCGGCCGAGCCGGCCCGACCTACCGGTCCAGGCTGCGCGGTCCAGGCTGCGCTCTGGTAACGTTCTTGCCCTCGGTCGGCTGGGCAACCTTATGCGGCGGCGGGATTTCATGACGTTTCTTGGCGGCGCGGCGGTGGGATGGCCGCTTGCCGCGCGCGCGCAGCAGCCGGCGATACCAGTGATAGGATTTCTCAGCAGTCGGTCGCCCGGCGACGCTGCGTATGTTGTTATGCCGTTCCTTCGAGGTCTGAAAGCGGCTGGCTATGTCGAGGGCCAGAACGTGGCGATCGAATACCGGTGGACCGAGGGTCAAAATGATCGCCTAGCGGCGCTGGCTGCCGATCTGGTCAACCGTCAAGTGGCCGTAATTGTCGCCGGCGGGACCTCCCAGCAAGCCAAGGCAGCGACGTCAACAATCCCGATCGTTTTCACGAGCGGCGGCGACCCGGTCAACCTCGGCCTCGTCGCCAGTCTCAACCGGCCGGGCGGCAACATCACGGGTGCGACGTTCTATTCCGGCGCGCTCGGGGCGAAGCAACTGGAGCTGCTGCGAGAGCTCGTGCCGAAAGCGACCGTAATCGGCATGCTTGTCAACCCGAGCATGCCATCCGCGGCGCCCCAGGTGAAAGACGCGCAAGAGGCGGCGCGCGTCATCGGACAGCAAATTCATGTTGTGAATGCCAGCAGCGAGAACGAGTTCGAGGCCGCGTTCAGGACACTTGCCCAACTACGGGTCCACGCATTGCTGGTCGCGGTCGACCCGTTGTTCGACAGCCACCCTCGTCAGTTGGTCGAGCTGGCCGCACGCCGGACCGTCCCCGCCGTATACAACCTCCGTGAGTTCGTCTCCGCCGGCGGTCTGATGAGTTATGGTGCCAGCATCGCGGATACCTATCGCCAGGCCGGCGTATATGCCGGTCAGATTCTGAAGGGCGCGAAACCGGCCGACCTCCCGGTCGTGCTGCCCACCAAGTTCGAACTGGTGATCAACCTGAAGACCGCGAAAGCCCTGGGCGTCACCGTGCCGCCCACCCTTCTCGCCCGCGCCGACGAGGTGATCGAATGAGGCGTCGGGAGTGTCGGCGTTTGTAACCAAGAACGTCAAATCGGGAGGAGATCGTGAGCATTGACAGAACCTTGTTCTACCTCGTCGCGGCGGTTTCGCTTGCCCCCGCAATGCTCGGTCTAGCCCCCGCGCTGGCCGAGGACGCGCCGAAATTCCAGGTCGAGCCGTTCTGGCCCAAACCGCTGCCGAAGAACTGGATCCTCGGCCAGGTCGCCGGGATCGCGGTGGCTAACGACGATCACATCTGGGTCGTGCACCGGCCTGCGACCCTCGTCGACGACGAGAAGGGCGCGATGCAGGACCCGCCCGCGACCAAATGCTGCACGCCGGCCGCCCCGGTGCTCGAGTTCGACGCCGAGGGCAATCTGCTGCGCGCGTGGGGCGGTCCGGGCGAAGGCTACGACTGGCCCAAGATGGAGCACGGCATTTTCGTCGACCAGGACGGCAACGTCTGGGTCGCGGGCAACGATCCCGGCGACCATCAGATCCTGAAGTTCACGCCCGACGGCAAGTTCCTGCAGCAGATCGGCAAGGCCGGCTCGACCGGCGGGTCGAACAGCGAGACCCAACTCGGCCGGCCCGCGCACCTGCAGATCGACGAGGCGGCGCACGAGCTCTACGTCGCCGACGGCTATCTCAACCGGCGCATCATCGTGTTCGACAGCGGGACCGGCGCCTACAAGCGCCACTGGGGCGCTTACGGCCGTCGCCCGAACGACGACAAGCAGCCGGCCTATGACCCCAAGGCGCCGCTATCCGAGCAGTTCGCCAATCCGGTGCACTGCGTGCGGCTGAGCCACGACGGGCTCGTCTACGTGTGCGACCGCGTCAACGACCGCATCCAGGTTTTTCGCAAAAACGGCACGTTCGTCAAAGAGTTCCGGGTCGAGCCGCAGACGCTCGCCAACGGCTCGGTCTGGGACCTGGTGCTCTCCGAAGATCCCGCGCAAAACTTCATCTTCATCGCCGACGGGGCCAACAATCAGATCGTCACGCTCAAGCGCGACAGCGGCGAGGTGCTGACGTCGTGGGGGCGCGGCGGACGCATGGCCGGGCAGTTCAAGTGGGTGCACAACATCGGCATCGATTCCAAGGGCAACCTCTACACCGCCGAGGTCGGCTTCGGCCGCCGGGCGCAGAAGTTCCGCCGCCTGGATTGAGATGAGTCGAGTAACAGCGGAGTGAGTTGGGAGTTTCGGCGGTCAAGCGAACTCCCACCTCTCCCCGGCGGGGAGAGGGAGCAGACTGCGGCTCGCCCACGGCCAATCGCGAACGCCGTGCGGGCAGAGGATGGCCGCTCTCCCGCCTCTTCGTGAACGTCCCGGCCCGAGGGGCGCTCACCGCGGCGGCGGGGTCTCGATCGGGGCGCAATTGCGCCGGCCGGATTCCAGGCAGTTCTGCAGATTGCGCAGGTCGATCAGCTTATTGACCAGCCAGATGCCCGCGATCACCAGGAGGACGGCCACCACGAGGAACAGCAGGTTGTTGCGGCTGCGCTCGCGGTCCTCGTCGGGGTCCTCGGGCGGGCGCGGCTGCTGCATGGCGGATCGGCAAATTTATCCATCGTGGACCGATGGGGCCCGCGGGATCCGGTTTTGTCCCGAGGCGATCCTGACCGGCGATGGATGGCCCTGGCGGAAACGCTCCGCGCGTCAGATCAGGCCCTGGATCCCGGCGGCGAGGCGCCTGGCCTGCCGGGCCCGGATCTCATCGAGATCGAGCGTGCAGATTACGTGCTGGCGAGTTCCCGCACGCATTCCCCATTTTTCGCAATGCGCGCTGTTTTCCGCGGCGATCTCCGCGGCCTGCCGCTGTTCCGCCGCAGCGCGGACCTGCGGCGCCTTTTGAATCATTGCGACAGCAACCACCGCCAGGGCGCCGCAAACGCCCCAAAATGCCATGCGAAGCACTTCGCCGGCAATTTGAGGCCGGCGCTTCTGTCCGGCCGAGCCGAGTTGCGTTGACACGAGAGCCCCCTCCGGTTGGCGAAAGCGTCGGGCATTCGCCTCGGCCCCTGTGTATCACAATTAGCGCAAGGGTGTGTGACCCGGCTCACAGGAAGGTCGAGCGGCCGGGCGGCGCGCCATGGCCCGCCTCGCTCGGCCCCCCGGAGCAGCGGACGCCCGGCCTTGGGGCAAGCCCGGCCAATTCGAGGTCGAGCTTCCGGATTCGGGCGCCCGCCGGCCGGCTCGAGCCGAATGGTTCGAGGCAGCCGGTCGGAACGGCGTCTCAACTGCCGCGGCGATCGACGCTCAGCCGCCCGGGTCCCGCGGCGTAGAGCAACAGGAAACCGCCCACGATCGTCACGTTCTTCATGAAGTGGTTCATCTGATTGACGTACATGGCCGGATCGGAAATCTCCCAGAATCGATGAGCGATGAGGGCGGCAACCAAGGTGAACCCCGCCATCAGCACTGCAGCGTACCGGGTGCCCAGTCCGACGAGGACGCACAGCGCTCCGAAGAACTCGACGCAGGCCGCAAGCACCGCGATCGGATAGGCGCCGACCGGGACGCCGTGGCCGGCCAAATACCCGGCGAAGCCCTCGAGCCCCGTCAGCTTGTGGAAGCCGCCATTCAGGAAGATCGCGGCCATCAGCACGCGACCGAGGAGCAATACGACATCGCTGCTTACCACCTCTCGCTCGGCAGCTGCCGTCACGTATCCATGTCTACTCGCTTCCGTCATTCTCGCCTCTCCCTATCATGATCGTCGGCCCCGCAACGCGTCGGCATAGGAACCGAATTGGACGGCCGCATCGATCCGCACGATCACGGCATGAACGCGGGTTCGGCCAAATGGTTGCGGCAGGCGTAATATCGACGGGAGCGGCCCGATCACGTTCTCGGGAAGAGCGATCGAGCGCTTTCCGCGCTGCGGAATCGACCGGGGACGCGTTCGGGAGAACGTTGGCGACGATCGCCTACGGAGAGGCAATTACGCGCGGCGGCCGACGCACCGCGCGATGAACGAGATGCCTATAGCTCCTTCCCGATCGCAGGGTTGGACATGGCTCCTCGCTAGATCCCGCCAACCGTCAACCATCCGTCCATCAAAATTCCCTTGCGAGCAGGTGATCGAGCGAATAGCGCCCGCCCCCGCGGAAGAAGATGGCGATGCACAACAGCCACCACAGCAGCGCATACTCGATGCCGCGATTCCCCTGGCTAATTCTGCCTGTTTGATTGGGGCAGGGCCTAACCCCACAAGCCGAGCACCCCGGAATACAACCCGAAAATCACCGCCGCGGCAATCACGACCGCGACGATAAGAGCATAGGCGCCCTTGAGACGATACGGGTTCGGCAGTCGTCGCGCCAGCAGGTAGAGGAAGCCGAGCACGATCGGCAGCAACAGCGCGTTCATCACCTGCACGCCGACGCTCAGACTCACCAGATTGACCCCGGAGACGATCAGCAGCGCCCCGGCGATCAGGGTGGCGGTGTAGATGCCGTAGAACCACGGCGCTTCCGCAGGCTCGTGCTCGAGCGAATGTTTTACGCCCAGGACCTCGCTCAGCGTGCGCGCCGCGGTGAGCGTGACCACGATGGTGGCCACTATCGCCGATCCCGACAGGCCCAGGCCGAACAGCAGCTTGCCGGTGGTTTCGCCGAGATAGGGCGTGATCGCCTCCGCGATCTGCTGCACGCTGTCGAGCGCGCCGGTCTGCGTCTTGCCGGCGAGCGTCGCCGCGGTGGCGACCAGCACTGCCGCCATGATGACCTGGGTCAGGACCGCGCCGATGCCGGTGTCGAGCCGCGCCGCCGGCAGATCCGCGATCGTGAGCTTCTTCTCCACCACCGCGGACTGCTGATAGAACACCATCCAGGGCATGATCACGGCGCCGATATTGGCGGCGACCAGATAGAGATATTTCGGTTCCTGCCACGGGATCTCCACCGACCCGGCCGCGAGCGCCGTCATGCTGGGCCCGGCCTCGAGCGCCACCGCCAGGAACACCAGCTCGAAGGCGCCGACCACGATCGCGATGCGCTCCACGGCCAGATAGGAGCCGCGATAGGCCATGATGATGAGCGCCGCCACCACCAGCACCATGGTGATCGGCGCCGGAACTCCCATCAGCAGCCCGACGCCGGCAAGCCCGCTCAATTCGCTGAGCAGCGCGCCCACGCAGGCGAGCACCAGCGTCGCAACCGAGAGCCAGGCCCAGCCGCGGCCGAAATGATCGCGGATCAGCTCGGCGTGGCCCTTGCCGCTGACGATGCCGAGCCGCACCGTGAGCTCCTGCACGATGTAGAGGATCGGCACCAGGATGAGCTGCAACAGCAGCAGGCGATAGCCCCATTCCGCCCCGCTCTGAGCGGCGGTGATGACGCTGCCGGCGTCGGTGTCGGCCAGCATCACCACAAGACCAGGTCCGGCCACCGCGGTGAAGCGACGCCAGCTGAAATAATGCATGGGCTCCGGCGAGACGGCGGTCGAACTTTTCATGCGAGCAGCGGTCGCTTTGTCCTTGCGTGGGCGCATCGACATTCGTGGAGACATCCGCCGATCCGTTCGCGGAGATACACGTAAGCCTCGGCGGCTCCAATCACAAATGAGGAACCTCAAACTAGAATGATTCTAGGCTGGTTTTCGAAGGTTGCGATGCAATTGAATCGTCGCGAGCAGGACATGCTCAGCTCGCCATGGTCTCCTTGACGGCGGCGACCAGCTGCTTGAGCGTGAACGGCTTCGCCAGGAAGGCGAACTGGCCGCGGTCCGGCAGACTCTCGAACGCATCCTCGGCGTAGCCGGAAACGAAGATCATCTTGAGACCGGGGTTGCGCTTGCGCATCTCCCCGAGCAGCGTCGGCCCGTCCATCTCCGGCATGACCACGTCGGACACGACGAGATCGATGTCCCCTGCCCGCTCCTCCAGCACCTTCATGGCCTCGACCCCGTTGCCGGCCTCGAGCACGGTGTAGCCGCGCGAGGTGAGGCCGCGGGCGTTGAGCGCCCGCAGTCCCTCCTCGTCCTCGACCAGCAGGATGGTGCCGTGGCCGGTGAGATCCGCGGGCGCCTTGGTCGCTTCGCCGGCGAACACCGGCTTGCCCGCATCGGCCGCGGCCGGCTCCTCGGCGCGCGGGACATGGCGCGGCAGGAAAATGCGGAACACCGTGCCGCGGCCAACCTCGGATTGCGGGAAGATGAATCCGCCGGTCTGCTTGACGATGCCGTAGACGGTGGAAAGGCCGAGCCCGGTACCTTTGCCGACCTCCTTGGTCGAGAAGAACGGTTCGAAGATCTTGTCGATATGTTCCGGCGCGATGCCGTGCCCGGTGTCGCCGACCTCGATCAGCACATAATCGCCCGGGGTAATCGGCTTGTAGGCCAGGCCCGCGCATTCCGCCTCGCCGAGATTTCGCGTCCTGATCTCGAGCTTGCCGCCGTCGGGCATCGCGTCCCTGGCATTGACCGCGAGATTGACGATCACCTGCTCGAATTGGGAAAGATCGGTGCGGACCGACCACAGGTCGCGCCCGTGCACGACCTCGAGCGTGACCTTCTCGCCGATCAGGCGCCGCAGCAGCATGGTCAGGTCGGAGAGCACCTCGCCGAGATCGAGCACCTGCGGGCGCAATGTCTGCCGCCGCGAGAACGCCAGCAATTGCCGCACCAGGCTCGCCGCCCGGTTGGCGTTCTGCTTGATCTGCATGATGTCCTGGAACGACGGATCGGTCGGCCTGTGGGCGTTGAGCAGGAAATCGGTCGCCATCATGATGGCGGAGAGCACGTTGTTGAAATCGTGGGCGATGCCGCCGGCGAGCTGACCGACCACTTCCATCTTTTGCGATTGGGTGAACTGGGCTTCGAGCGCGCGCTGCTCGGTGGTCTCGACCGCATAGACGATCGCCGCCTCGCCGTCGCGCTCGTTCTTCTCGACCGCCGACACGTAGAAGCGCGCCGAGCGGTTGGCGTCGCGCGCCAGCGCCGCATCGATCGGCGCGATCTCGCCCTGACCCTCCGCGGCGCGGCCGATCGCGGCGGCGAGCCCCGCCCGGTCGCGCTCGACGACGACCGCGAGGATGGACCGCCCCTCCGCCGGCGCCGGTTCGCCCTTGCCGATGCTGTGGTGGAGACGCGCGAACGGTGCATTGGCGCGGGCGATCCGGCCCTCCCGGTCGACGGTGGCGATCGCCATCGGCGCGTTGTGAAAGAACCGCACGAAGCGCACTTCGGCGGCGCGTTGCGGATCGCCGCCCTCCTCGCGCGCCCGATTGAGCACGAGAGTACGGGATGCTCCCGGCGTGCCGTCGGCGGCGAATGCCACCTTGTGGAGCAGGCGTGCCGGCAGCGTGCGCCCGCTGCGGGTCTTGAGATCGAGATCGAGCACTTCGGTTTTGACTTCCCCGGGCGCCGCCGCGAGCGTGGTGAGGAGCGCCGCGCCCTCGCCCGCGACGATGTCGGTCAGCTTGAGCCCGCCGGAGCCGATCTGCGCAAGATCATGGTCGAGCCAATTCGCCAGCGTCGCGTTGAGATAGCCGACGTCGCCCGCGGCATCGACGGAGAAGAAGCCGGCCGGCGCGTGATCGAGATAATCGATCGCGTGCTGCAGCTCCTGGAACACGTTCTCCTGGCGCTCGCGGTCGCGCGTGACATCGGCCACGCTCCACACCGTCGAGCGCGCGGCGCTGCCCGTCGCGCCGAGCGGGCGCACCCGGAAGCGCAGCCAGCGCGGCGGCGGCCCGGCCAGCCGCACTTCCTCCTGCAGCTGCCGGCCTTCGCGGGCGGCCTTGGCCAGCCGATAGACCGCCTCGGAGAGATCCGGGTCGCCGATGAAGACGCGCTCGACCGGCCGCGCATCCTGGGCGGCGGTAGCCCCGACCAGCGTCAGATAGGCGGCATTGGCATAGAGCACGCGGCCGCCGGCATCGGTGACCACGATGGCGTCGGGAGCACCGTCCGCGGCCGCGGACGCAAACGCGTTGCCGGCATCCTTGCCCGGAAGACGCAGGATCCCGGCGGCGCCGGCGAACAGGGAAAACACCCCGGTCACGGCGAGCGCCGACAGGAATGCCAGGATATAGGGCTGCGCGTTATTGCGTCCGATCAGCAGAAACGCCACTGCGGCCCCGATCAGGCCCAATGCGACGAGCAGCACCATGCCGACGCTGCCGGCCCGCTCGGCGCGCTCCGCAAGCTTTGGGGTTTCGCTCAGGTCCTGGGTCGCCATGCCGATTCGGGCGTCAGATTGACGCATAAGTACTATCCGCTACGGCCGCTGCAAGGGAATCATGATGGCGGTGTATTTCCGGTGCCGCTCCGGTCAGGCGTCAACAGCTCGGCGCGGACGCCTGGACGGTCACGCGACTCCGCACCGACCTTTCGCCATCAATCTGCCGCGAACCGTAAAAAGTGTGCTATTGGGGCCGTTTCCGGCTGGGGCACGGCCCTTTTTCGATGGGCGGATGCCGCGCGAAGCGGTGGAATCGGTTCGGGCGTTCGGCATAGGCCGCCACCGGCTTGGCCCGCCGCAAGCGTAGCGAGGGAGCACCGATGGGAACCCTGTTTGGCGAGCTGTCGACCGCCGTGCAATTCTTCATCGCATTTCTGATCGTTCTGGCGTTGATCGTGCTGACGTTCTGGGCGATCCGCCGCTTCGGCGGGATCGGGCTCGGGGCGGGCGCCGCGCGCGGGCGGCAACCTCGGCTGGCGGTGATCGACGCGGCCGCGGTCGACGGCCGTCGCCGGCTCGTTCTGATTCGCCGCGACAACGTGGAGCATTTGTTGATGATCGGCGGTCCGAGCGACATCGTCGTCGAGCAGAACATCGTTCGCGCCGTGCCGGTGGCCTCGCTCCGGGAGGCGCCGGCGCCGCGCGCGCCCGGGCTGGCCGAAGTCACGGCCCGCACCGCGGAGCCGGCTGCGGCGCCCCGCGAGATATCCGGCCGTGCGGCCGCGGAGGCGGGCCGAACCGAACCCGCCATGCCGCGCGGGGGCGAATTGCCGTCATTGCGGCCGGAAGGACCTCCTCGTCCGGAAGCGATGGCAAAACCGGAGCCTGCGCCGCAGACGCCCCGCGTCGCGGAGCCTGTGGTCCGGCCGCCGGCTCCGGCCCAATCGCACGGCCGCACGCCGGAAATGCCGGTGCGGCCAGCCCCACCGTTGACCCCGGCACCGAAACCCGCGCCCGAACCGACGATCTCGGCCCACGCGCGACCGGCGCCGCCCGCGAGCGATGCCGAGCTCACCGATATGGCGCAGCGCCTCGAAGCAGCATTGCGGCGGCCGGGCGCGCCGGGCCAAGCTCGAATCGAGCCCGGCTTCCCGAAGCCCGCGTCCGTGCCGGAAACGGGACCGCGGCCCTCCCCGGTTCCTTTCGGCGCCTCACCGATCGGCCGCGAGGCCGCAAAGCCGCCGGCGGCAAAGCCGGAATCTCCTCGCCCGGCGCCGTCCGGAGCCGCGCATCCCGGGCTGCCGGAGGCAAAGCCCAAATCCGTGCTCGACAGCCTGGAGCAGGAGATGGCCAGCCTCCTCGGCCGCCCGGCCGGCAAGGAGTGATCGTCATGGCCGGGCTTGTCCCGGCCATCCACGTCTTCCTGGATGGCAGTTCAGATCGTGGATGCCCGGCACGAGGCCGGGCATGACGGATCGCTCAATCGTCGCGGTAGACGCGCTCGCGCCGCTCGTGGCGCTCCTGCGCCTCGATCGACAAGGTCGCGATCGGCCGCGCCTCCAGGCGCCGCAGCGCGATCGGCTCGCCGGTCTCTTCGCAAAACCCGTAGGTCCCGTCCTCGATGCGCTGCAGCGCAGCATCGATCTTGGCGATCAGCTTGCGCTGCCGATCGCGGGCTCTGAGCTCGATCGCCCGCTCCGTCTCCGAAGAGGCGCGGTCGGCGAGGTCCGGATGATTCTGATTTTCGTCCTGCAAGTGCTGGAGGGTTTCCTGCGCCTCCCGCAGGATGTCCTCCCGCCACGCCAGCAGCTTGTTGCGGAAATAATCGCGCTGCCGCTCGTTCATGAAGGGCTCCCGATCGGTTGGGCGATAATGATTTTGCTTCTCCCTGGGCATCCCATCGCGACTCCTTGCACCGAACCTGCGCGAGTCTCCTCCCCGCGGCGGACGCTTATAATCAGCAAGCGAGCGCCCTGACAACTGCCCAGGTGAGGAAAAAACGCTTGCAACGCCAGCGACTCGCGCTGCACCGCAGTGGGCGCTCGGCGCGAGCCTCGCCGCGGCCCGGCGCAACCGGGCCGGCACCCCATACCGGCGGCTCGGCTTGCGGGCGGGAACGCCGGCCCTGTAGGGTTGGCAAAAAGCGGCATTGCGCAGATCAAAGATCGACGCTGGAGCGCCGCTTTTGGCCCACCCCACGGCTGAGCTTTTCTGCGCGCGGCGTAACGAGGAAAAAATGCGTTTCGAAGGCACCAGCGGCTACGTCGCCAGCGACGACCTGAAGGTGGCAGTGAATGCCGCGATCAATCTGGAGCGTCCGCTGCTGGTCAAAGGCGAGCCGGGAACCGGCAAGACGGTGCTCGCGCTCGAGATCGCCAAGGCGCTCGCAGCACCGCTGATCGAATGGCACGTCAAGTCGACCACCAAGGCGCTGCAGGGGCTCTACGAATATGACGCGGTGTCGCGCCTGCGCGACAGCCAGCTCGGCGACGCCCGGGTGAAAGACATCCGCAATTACATCAAGCGCGGCAAATTATGGGACGGCTTCGTGTCCGACGAGCGTCCGGTGCTGCTGATCGACGAGATCGACAAGGCCGACATCGAGTTTCCCAACGATCTGTTGCAGGAGCTCGACCGCATGGAGTTCTTCGTCTACGAGACCGGCGAGACCATCAAGGCGCGCCGCCGGCCGATCGTCGTCATCACCTCGAACAACGAGAAGGAGCTGCCCGACGCGTTCCTGCGCCGCTGCTTCTTCCATTACATTCGTTTTCCCGATCCCGAGACGATGCGGGCGATCGTCGAAGTGCATTTTCCCGGCATCAAGCAGCGGCTCGTCGCCGAGGCGATGAAGCTGTTCTACGAGATCCGCGAGGTGCCGGGCTTGAAGAAGAAGCCTTCCACTTCGGAGCTGCTCGACTGGCTCAAGCTACTGCTGGTCGAGGATATCGGGCCGGAGATCCTGCGCGAGCGCGATCCCAAGAAGCTCATCCCGCCGCTCCACGGCGCGCTGCTGAAAAACGAGCAGGACGTGCACCTGTTCGAGCGCCTGGCCTTCATGGCCAGGCGGGAAGCGCGCTGAGCCGTTCGGATCGGCCGCAATCCACCGCACGGCCATGCGCTGGCTCGACAATCTCATTCCGCTGCATGCCCGGCTGAACGAACGCCAGCTCGCCGGCTGGACGCCGTCCGCAATTGCCGAGCAAGGGCTCGGGTGCCGGCTGCTCGCCGACGTGCCGATCCCGATGCCGGACGGCGTCAAGCTCGCGGCCGACGTCTACATGCCGGCGCGCGCGGGGCGCTATCCGGTGATCCTGCAGTTCGCCGCGTATAATCTCGACCTGCACACCGCCGGCGTTCCCAACGGCACCAACGAGATCGGCTCCCCGCCGATCGCGACCGACCGCGGCTATGTGCAGGCGATCGTGACGGCGCGCGGGGTGGGCCGTTCGCAAGGCCGGCTGCAGCCCTGGCTGTGCGAGCGGGAGATCGACGATCATTTCGCCTGCATCGCCTGGGCGGCGAAGCAGCCTTGGTCGAACGGCGACGTGTGCCTGTTCGGCACGTCGTATTACGGCATGAACCAGCCGGCCGTCGCGGCGCGCCGCCCGCCGGCGCTCCGGGCCTTCTTCGCCAACGCGATCTGCACCGATTATCGCCGCCAGCTGTTTCGCTACGGCGGCGTGTTCAACGCCGATTTTCTTTCGCTCTGGCTCGGCGCGAATTTCACGCCCGGGGCCATGCGCCGAAAAGTCCCCCCGATCGTGCGCGCGGCTTTGAGCCATTTGCTCAACCGGCCATGGCTTTGGCGCTATTTGCTGCAACCGCGCATCGACCGCATCATGCAAAGCTTCAAGCAGCGCCGGGTCACGCCCGAGGTCCTCCCCTGGTACGTCGCGCTGATGACCGATGCGCCGGAAACCATCGCGCCGCCGATCGGCGAAGGTCCCGCCTCCAGCCTGCATCAAATCGAGGTGCCCTTCGTGGTGGTGCAGAACCGCGGGCTGGTCGCGCTACATCAGTTCGGCGCCTACGAGCTCTATGAACGCGCCGGCGCCAACCGCAAATGGCTGATCGTCGGTCCGCCCGAATACGAGCTGCCGGTCTATTCGTGGCAGCTCGAGGCGCTGGCGTTCTTCGACTATGCGGTCAAAGGCATCGACAACGGCTACGCCCAGCAGCCCCGCGTGCGCTATTGGCGCGAC
>WNGJ01005684.1_pt1 | contig 13124 bp, 14 predicted proteins | sample 5400611 | NCBI WGS metagenome assembly WNGJ01 (sample SAMN13153375, study PRJNA577476) | soil metagenome | isolation source: 40 cm soil or saprolite under Garry oak tree replicate 1 | place: USA:California | collected 2016-06-15
GCACCTGCCCGGCGGTTACCGGACGGCGGCCCGTCCCGATCCAGCGAGCCAGCGTGACGGCCCGGCCCACGACAACGCTTTCACGCGCAAGCCGCGCCGCGTCGCGAAGCTCATCCCCGGAAACCGCCATGTCCACATTGGGACCCTACTGCCGCCCGGCGGCGTGGTCGGCAACGAACTGCCGTGTCCCCGACTGAATTGCGGTCAGTGCGCTGTCGCCGGCCGGCTCCAGTGACATAGCCAAAGGGTTCGCCGCGGTGCAGCGCGTCCGCAGCGGTGGCGTACCAGATATTGGGCTGGCGTGGTCGCGACGACGGAGGGAGACAGCTGCCGAGCCCGCTTCGCGTCCCGCGGCGGGGCTTGCGTCTGGAAGACCCGGGGGTCGTGCCGGAGAAGCCAGCGATATCGATTGACGAACTCGCTCGGATGCTGCTGGGGGCGGAGGCGAACGCGGCCGAGGCGCTGGAGCAGCAGATGCTGAGTCGGCTCGACGAGCAGACGTTCGTTGGCGGCAAGCACGTCGCGCGGCAGCAGCTGCCCGACCTGCCCGAACACGCCGAGGCTACCGTCCACCGGGTGAAGGTTAGCCTCAAGGCCAGGAAGTTAAGGGCTGAGGGCTGCTGTCAAGGGGTTTGCCGGAAGTCGTGTGGTCTGGCTCGACATGGCAACGGAGGTCCGGTAGGACGGGTAACCGACCAAGATCAGCCCGTCACGAGGACCTCCGTTGCGCGTTCAGTCTGCCATCTGCGCCGCGAGGCGTCCTGTCATATCCCCGGTTCAGCCGGGAGGAACTCGAAGGGAGGCTCCTGGGTCTGATGGCTAACCTGGATCCGAAAGGCTAAGGGAACAATGGCATGCCAGGAAAGCAGTGCTCGTGTTCAGGCGTATGAAGCGAGGTGCTGCGGGACCCGCGCAATATGGCTAAAGCTTGACTGCCTGTATCCCAATCTCCAGGAGGCGCGAACTGACGCCCACTGGAAAGACGCCTGAAACCGGTGCTGTACCCTGTGTCGGCAAATGTGGCAGGCCGACACAACCTTCGGGGTGCGGAGCGATTCCTAATGAAGGTATTTAAGGAGATGAATGGGGAGCCTAAGTTGCGCTATCACGTATGACGGGAACGAACGCGGGATCACCTAAGGGGCGCGAGCCCTATGGTGACACAGGCCTCGTAGTAGTCGTGTGAGTAATGCCGCACCAGGGAGGACGGGAAGGCCGTCCGCAGGCTTGGCCAGGGTGAGCCTGCGCTCGTACTCAGCACGCACGGTGGCGTCGAACAGGCGCCATGGCGCAGGCTCGTCTCGGCGAGACATGGCCGAGCAGCGCCATCAGGGACTGCAGCGAGACGTCGGCGTTTAAACGCGTTCTGTGCCTGTGCCGGAGTCAGCGCAGGCTGGCGCGGATGTCTTTCATCCGCCGGTAGAGCCGCAGGGGGTGGCCGGGAGCGGGGCTGAACCCGTGGTGGACGTAGAACTTCGCCGCCTCATCGTCGATGGCGTCCACCACGACGAGCCGGGCAGCGGCGGCCTCGCCGGCGGCAACAGCCTTGCGGAGCGCTTCGGCCAGCAGCAGCGCGCCAAGCCCTTTTCCCTGCTCGCTGCGGTCGACTGCCAGCCTGGCCAGCAGGACCATGCCGACCGGGTAGGCGGGAAGGCCGCGGACAAGCCTCGGTGGTGCTTCTGCCCGCAGCACCGAGCCCATCGTCAAGCTGAAGTACCCGGCAACCCTGTTCCCGGCGCCCTCGCCGCCACGGACAAGCAGGAAGGTCCTGGCGGAGTCCATCTGCTGGGCGGCAACAGCGTGGCGGCGCAGCCAGGAGTCAAGTTCCTCCTTCCCCGACGCGAATCCCGTCACGTCGTGGTGGGCGCCAAGGCGCTCCAGCCGCAGGCCGGGAGGATTCACGCCTCGGGCAGCTTGGGGTGACGCTCGAACAGCGCGGCCAGCTCGGGGACGGAAGCGGCCGGCTTATCGAGTTCGGCGATGAACCGGTCGAAGTCCTCGTTCGCCAGCACTAGGTCCCGGTGGCGCCGGACCACCTGTTCTGCCCTCGCGGTGACGCTGTCCAGCACGAACGCGGTCACCGTGGTGTTCTCCAGATCGGCGGCTTGGCGGATGAGAGCATCCTGCTGAGGGTTCACCCTGACCTCAACGCGGTGACGCTTGCGCTGCGCCGTGACCTGATCGTTCATGCCCCCAGCATACCCTGTCCGGACGCCGTCCGGACGCGTCGTGCTGCTTGATCCCACTCTGGCCGGCTGGCGCCCGGTCATTGCCGGGTCTGGCACAGCCCGCCAGCAGGCGGGCCTCACCGCTGCGGTGAGCGATCACACTCCTGCCTGGTTGAAGAGACAGCATTTCTTGTACTTCTTGCCGCTGCCGCATGGGCATGGCTCGTTGCGCCCGGCCTTGGCCTTGCGTGCGGGGCTGGGAGGGGCGGGGGCGCCGATCGCCGCGGCTTGCCAGGCGAAGTCGCGTGCTTCCTGCGGGCGCCCGGTCTCCTCGCACACCAGCCGCAGCCAGCCGGCGACCGCGTCGCGGTCGCGCACCCCGCCGACGGCGTGCCCCCGGCGCAGCAAGTCTTCCGCCCGCTGGTAGTTCTTGGGGGTGCCCTTGCCGGGCGCCATGTAACACGAGGCCCAGCCGATCCAGCCGAAACCCCAGGCTGGGTCGGCGTCCAGCCAGCCGCGGAACCGTTCGTCGGCCTTTGCCAGTCTCCCCCAGCCCAAACCAGGCCTCGGCGATGGCCCGCCGCCAGTTCTCGATCATCAGCTGGTCACAGTCGGTGAACCGGCGCATGACCTGTTCGCCCACCGTGATCCTCGCCCGCAGCTTCTCCGGGTCATCGTGGCCCGCGTTGCCCAGCTCCATCTCCAGGTCCTGGCTCCAGTTGTACAGCAACTGGGTCAACGGGAACCGGGCGTCAAACGCGGCGATCATGGTGATCCCCGCCGCGTCGCACAGGGCCAGCACGTCGGACCAGGCATCCAGCCACCTGTCCGTGGCGGCACCGGGGTCCTCCCTGAGCGCCGCGTAGCCGTCCTGGATCTTGTCATCGAGGGTTTCCAGGCACGGCTTGGCAGGCCACCACCGCTGCCAGAGGGTGAGCACGGCGAGCCAGACCCAGTCCGATTCCGGCGTGCGCGTTTGCGCCGCGGTCAGATAGCGGCTGGTGAGCTGGGCAGCCACCTCCTGGGCGGAAAATGCGCCCTGGCACAGGGCCTCCAGCCCGGCGCGGTCCAGCCCGATGCCGAATCCGCTCAGCTTCTCCAGCAACTGCCCGTCGCTGAGCCGCTCGGCATCGTCGCGGTAGGGGCGGGCGCGGCCCGCACCCGGTGGGCCCGCCCTCTCCCGTGCCCAGCGCTCAATGGTGACCCACGAGATCTCCATCGGCGCACGACCTCCTCCCGCAACCACGCCTGGGCAACCGGGCAGCGGACTGATCCGGTGGGCTCCGGCAGCCGGTGTGCCTCGCTCATCCTTCTAGGACCCGGCGGTGATCGCGTGCAGAACCCTCCACTTCGAAGCGGCACCCCCGGCCCGTCAGCCGGTCCAAGATGCACGCAGGACGGCTCAAGGCGCCACGGCCGTCAGGGACGTCACGCTGAGGGCACACCGAGCACATCCTGGACCCTGCCGGTAATCGGCAGCGGCTCGGCGTTGCCGGCATCGGTGAAGTTCGGCACCAGCGGCCCTCCCGAGCGTGTTGCTCCCCGGCTTCCGCCCGGCCACGCTCGCCGCGAACACGCAGCCGCCCCAACGTCGGCGTTGGCTCGCCGGGGCATCCCACAGCTGAACAGGCCCGGCACCGCGTCCGGGACGAGAGAGGACGTCGCGGCTGGCGTCCTCGATGACTGCGTGGCAGTGCCAGGCGATGACCCGGTCGGCTCCGCGCCGACGGCTGGATCGCCGGCTTCGGGGCATGGCTGGTGGCTGCTCCCGGGCCAGCGGGGTCCCAGCCGACGCCGGGCTTCGCCAGTCGCAGTGGCCAGGAAACCATTTTGAAGAGAATGGCACTATGGCGACTGGCACGGAGATGTAACCAGAGGGTTAGGTGAAATTGCGGCGCATTACCCCGGTTTCATTGATATGCACCAGACTCTTCACCGCGGGCCCGTGGTCCGTGGTCCCCTCTGTGGTCCCCAGCTGCGCCCACGGGCCACGACTGCGAAACTGCAGGTCAGATGGCTTGCACGGACGCTGTCCGTACCTGTCCGTGGCACCAGCCGTCTCGCGTCGCTGCCGGGGCGGACATATGGTGGACAGGACCGGATTTTCACATGATTATTAAGGGCGTTTCGCCAGGTCAGCGGCCATTCCAGTAGGTCGGGTGAAACGGTCTGTAAAACCGTCGGCTCAGCCTACGATGGTTCGAACCCAACACCTGCCACCAGTGACTACCCGTAGCATCAGCAGATCAGCGCGGTGATTAGAAACCTTGTCCCCGTTAGCACTGCCAGCCGGAGCGAGCGGTCTGCAAACCGCTCGCTCTAGCAGGGCAACTGTGCGTGCGCCGGTTCTCACTCGCCGCCCGGCCCTTCCCCACCGACCAGCGTTGCGTTCGTTTATCCCGTGCTGACCTGCGAGAACATCCCACCGGACCGGCATCGGCTACACGTTCGAGCTGACGGCGCAGACCACCATAGTATACGATCATGAGTTCGACTGATCCACTGATCACGGACATATGGCGGACAGGATCTGGGCAAAGCAAGCGGTTCGGCGAACCGCTTGCTGTCGCGGACGGTGACGGTATTCGCCGCCACCCGGCCAGGACGGCGAACACCAAGGCCCCGGCCGCCGCGGCATCCGCACGCGTGCCAGCCTGGCCACCGCCCATCGACTCTTATCGTGGCGAACCGACCCCCGCGCTGCCCTCCTCGCCACCCGGTTTGCCACGCTTGGCGAGGCGTGCAGCGGTCATCCGGAACCGTGGGGAACATAACCTCGAAGGACAGGCGACCGCGGCGCCTGGCGCCCTGTGGGTGCCGATTATTCATCCGTGCTGGTCAGGCAGCATGTCGGTACTCGTGGAGGGTGCCGCCGAGTCGGTCTCGTCGGCGGACGTCGAGGTATGCGATCCGTTCAGGATCGGTGATCGGTTCGGGTAGTGGGCGCAGGGGTGCGGCAGCCCGGAGGGTTCGGTGGGGCCGGTGCTCGTTGTAGAAGTGTTCGAACTCGCGGAGGGCGTGCAGGAGGTGGCGCTGGTTCCTGCGCCGCTCGAATACTCGATTGAGCGGCCGGCCTGGGCTATCACCTGCCGACTTGATGCCGTGATGGTTGGCTGGCCGGGTGCTGCTCAAGATCGCCTACCTGCTGACATGCCGGGTACTCGGCGTCGCCATCCTGGTCTTCCGCGGCGACAGGGCCAGGGTCGCTGAGTTGCTGGTGGTCCGGCACGAGAACGCAGTGCTGCGCCGCAACATCGGCCGGGTGCGGTACGAGTCGGCCGACCGGCTGTGGCTCACCGCGCTGGCGCGGCTCCTTCCCCGCAGGCGCTGGACAGAGATCTTTCCCGTGACGCCCGCGACGCTGCTGGCCTGGCACCGCAAGCTGGCCGCGACTAAGTACGACACGAGCAAGCGGCGCAAGCCCGGCCGACCACCGACGGTCCGGAGCATCGCCCGCCTTGCCGTCCGGCTGGCGAAGGAGAATCCGCTGTGGGGATACCGCCGGATCCAAGGCGAACTGACGAAACTCGGCCTCGCCGTTGCCCCGTCCACGGTGTGGGAGATCCTGCATGCTGCGGGCATCGATCCGGCGCCACGCCGGTCAGGCCCGACCTGGCGGCAGTTCCTGCACGCCCAGGCCGCCGGGATCCTCGCGGTCGACTTTCTGCACGTGGACACCGTGCTGCTGAGAAGACTGTACGTCCTGGTGTTCATCGAGCACGGGACCCGCCGGATGCACTTCGGCGGCGTCACCGCACATCCCACCGGTGACTGGACGGTGCAGCAGGCCCGCAACCTGGCCCTCACCCTCGATGAGCGGTTCGGGGCTATTAAGTTTCTGATCCGCGACCGCGGCTCGAACTTCACCGCCTCGTTCGACGCCGTCTTCCAGGCTACCGGCGCCACGATCCTGCGCACCGCGGTCCAGGCTCTGCGGATGAACGCGACCTGCGAACGCCTCGTCGGCACCCTGCGCCGAGAGCTCCTCGACCGCGTGCTGATTCTCGGCGAGACACACCTGCGTGCGGTCCTGACCCACTACCAGGCGCATTACAACATGGCCCGGCCGCATCAGGGCATCGCCCAGCGCGTCCCCGCCGATGAACGTGACGCTGACCCCGCGACCGTGACCGACGTCGACACACGGCAGATCTGCCGAAAACCCGTCCTCAACGGCCTGATCAACGAATATGTCCGCGCCGCCTGACGCCCGGAAGACCTGCAGCTCACCTGCCGAATCCTATTTTCGAGCGGGACAGGTGCCGGATCACCTGCCGACCCCGACTATGGCCCCATGAACCCCATCGGCCAGGCACCCGCCCTGTACTCGATCCGGATCAACGGCCACCTTGGACCTACTCTGCTGGCCGCGTTCCCGGCGATGGCGTCGCAGCAGCAAGGCGCCGACACAGTGCTGACCGGCCTGCTGCCAGACCGGTCGGCGCTCTACGGCGTCCTGGCCGAGATCGAGGCACTCGGCCTCGATCTCATCGAACTGCGCAAGCTCGTACCGTAGCACCACCGTCCGTTCGTGATAAAGAAATTCTTTTGACCGAACGGACGGTGGTACCACTGCCCGGCTAGCTAGGCCCTGTCCTCGGGGAGGCTGAACGCGTAGACCTTGTTGTTGTTGGTCAGCGGGGTGCTGCCGAGGCATGCCGTGCCGCAGTATCCGGAGCCCCAGTAGACGCTGCCGCCGGCGATCGCCGCGCCGCCGGTGACCGAGCCGCCGCTGGCGAAGCTCCACAAGATCGTCCCGGTCGCGGCGTCCAGGGCGTACATGTCGGTGCCGGCGGCGGCCAGCGATCCGGCGTAGATGACGCCGTTGGCGGCGCTGACGAAGGAGGTGTCGAAGTCGCCGTGCGGGTCGGGGGTCTGCCACAAGATCTTGCCGGTGGCCGGGTCCAGGGCGGCCCAGGAGCCGCCGGTGACGACCTGCCCGGCGTAGGGCCCGGAGCCGCCCAGGGTGTAGGGGATCCTGGCGGGGTCGCCCTCGGCCGCGTAGATGCGCCGCCCGTCGGTGGCCGTGCCGTACACGATGCCGCCGTTGGCGACGTTGCCCGCCGGGCCGACAACGGTCTGCCAGGCGACCGTGCCGGTGGCGGGGTCGACCGCCCAGTACACGCCGCTCTTCTGGCCGATGCCGAGCAGCTGCCGGGCGCGGCCGGTGACCGGGTCCCGGGTGGTGAACAGGTTCGGCCCGGCGCCGAAGTCGAAGTCCGGCCCAGACGGCTGGGGGACCGTCCACAAGTCGGCGTCCAGCGTGTGGTCGGCCCAGGCCACCGTGCCGTCACTGAGCCTGAGGGCCAGGATCGAGTCCAGGTAGTCACCGGCGGCGGGCTGGGTGCACCCGGTCTGCCCCGGCGCGGTGCAGACCCCGGCGGGCACGGTGTAGTTGTTCCCGCTGCCCACGTATAGCAGCCCCCGGGCCGGGTCGATGACCGGGCTGGAGGACCACACCGCGTTGCCGCTGTAGTACCCGGGCTTGTTGGAGTCGCTGTTGCCGTTGTTCGACGGCACGGTGTAGGTCTTCCACAGCAGCGTGCCGGTGGCCGCGTCCAGCGCGATGACCGCCCCGCGGAACGTGCCGGGTCCGCCCGCCTCCCCCTTGGAGGAGATGCCCAGGTACGCGACGCCGCGGTAGACCACCGGGGAGCTGGTGATCACCGCGGCCGGGTCGGTGTCCACCTGGACAGACCACACCAGCGCGCCGGTATGGCGCTCGACGGCGAACACGCGGGCGCCGGACGCGGCGGAGTTGAGGATCCAGCCGTCGCCCAGGATCAGCTCGCTGCCGTAGACCGCCGGGCTCGTACGGGACACGTCGCTCGCTACGCCGGTGTATCCGGAGATTGCGCGCGACCAGAGCACCCGGCCGCTGCTGGCCGCGACCGCCCACAGCTTGCCGCCATAGTCCGGCACGTAAACCACGCCGTGATACACGGTCGGGATAGCCGACACCGCCCCGGCCGTGGTCAGCGTCCACCGCGGCGCCAGCCGGCCCACATTGGCCGGGGAGATCTCGTGCTCGGCGGCCTGGAAATGGGTGTCACTGATGTTCTGCCCAGCCATCGGCCACTGCCCGGGGGTTCCCCCTGGCCCAGGCAAGGCCCCGGCCCCGGTCGCCCCCGCCGCGAGCATCCCCGCCGCGGCGACTAGTACCGCAGCGATCCGGCCACGGCCCGTTCGTCGCATTCTTCGCCTCGTCATGCCAAGTCCATCTCCTTGTCTGGTATCCCGCCCATTCGCCCGCCGGTGCGCGATGCCGCGCTAGGCCGACGATCTGGATCACCGCAGCACGGAAGGAGCGTTTCCTTCCGTTACGCAGCCTTTGCAGCTTCGTGATCAGGCCGGTGAACTGTCGTCACCTGGTCCCGGCGATTCAAGCCCGCCTGGCCGTATCCACGCCGCGCCAGCAGCGGCATCTTCTCACTGCGAGGAGCTCGCGGAGGCGGTGCCCGGACCCGACGGAATCTGGTGAATCACCGGGATCAGGTGATGTCCTGTCACCTGTCTTGTGACCAACATGGGGGCGCTCGATGAGGAGGAGGACGACGACCGTGAAGAGGTTCAGGGCCCAGGCGGTTATCGCGGCACTTATCGTGCCGGCCGTCGTCGCCGTCGGCGCGACATCCGCGTCCGCAGCAAGCCGGCAAGAGGGCCGCGGCGGCCCGATCATCACCCATGTGCGGACGGTGACTACCTTGACTACGCTGCCGGCCAGCAGCCGGAGAACGTGACCATCAACCCGGACGGCTCGCTGACCATCTCGATGCTCGGGTTCTTGAGCGGCCAGCCACCGGAATTGCTGCGGATCAGCCGGTCCGGGCAGCGCACGGTCTTGGTCACCGGGCGGCCCGGCGAGGCGATCGGCGGCAACGCCCGCGGCCGTGATGGCAGCATCTACTACAACGTACTGTCCTCAGACCCGTCCTGTGCGTGCCGAAAACCCCGTCCACGTCATGCGACCAGGTGATATTCGTGGTTCTGGCCACCGACGCGAGCTTGTCTTCGGACGCGGTACCCGCGCAAGATCGACAGGCTCGGGTAGCGGTTTCAGCGGCGCGGCGCCGTGCAGGGAGCGGTGTGGCCGGTGCTGATTGTGGTGGGCCTCGTAGTCGCGCAGGATTCGCAGAAGATGGGCCTGGTTCCAGACGAGGGTACGGTCCAGGAGCTCGCGTCGGCATCCGCCGATCCAGCGTTCGGTGATCGCGTTCATGCGGGGCGTCTGGATGTTGCAAAGCGTGGTCCGGATGCCAGCGTCGGCGAGGACGGCGTCGAACGCGGCGGTGAAGTTTGACCCGCGGTCGCGGATCATGAACGTGACCCGATCAGCTTGCTCGCCGAGGTCCATGAGGAGGTTGCGGGCCTGCTGGGCGGTCCACTGCCCGGTGGGATGCACGGTGACCCCGAGGATGCGGATGCGCCGGGTCGCGTGCTCGATCACGGCCAGGACATAGGCCTGGGTGCCGTCGAGCAGGTCGACCGTGAAGAAGTCGCACGCCAGGATCGCCTCGGCCTGGGAGCGCAGGAATTGTGACCAGCTTGGCCCGGTCCGCCTTCGGCCGGGATTGATGCCGCCGGCCTTGAGGATCTCCCACACGGTCGATGCTGCGATGTTAACGCCCAGGCCAGCCAGCCAGCTCGCCGTGGATCCTTCGGTACCCCCATTCGGGGTTCTCGCGGGCCAGCCGGCGGATTAGGGCCTTGATGTTCTGCCGGATCGCCGGCCGGCCGGTCCTGGCGTGCGCGGACCTGGCAGCCCAGCGGCGGCGGACGATGTCACGATGCCAGCGCACGATCGTGTCCGGGGTAACCAGCAGCCGCAGGCCCCGGCGCCGCGCTTTGGGTATCACGGCGAGCAGGGCCGCGAGCAGGGCACGGTCTGCCCAGTTCAGCCGCGGGCGACATGGCCGCCGCCGTTGCAGGACGGTGAGCTGATGGCGAAGGATCAGGATCTCCGCGGTCTTCCACGCATCCTCACGCCGGGACAGCCGCAGCCACGCTGCGACCCGCGTGATCAGGAGGAACACGAACCGCAGGCACATGATCAGTGATCATCACGGCCGGACGGCCGGGAGAGCAACCCTGCTGGTCAGAGCCGTGGACGACATTCTCGGCACGCACAGGACCGGCGAAGCCGTCCTGATCTCGCTTACCCTTTGCAGCGTGGATGCTGTGGCTACATCGCCGGTGAAGCCGGACCAGCTTTCGACGTCGGACATCCGGGAGGGCAATGTCGTAAAGATTACCCGGCTGCTGCGGGAGCGCGGCGCCCTCACGCGAGCGGAGCTGGTCCGGTCCAGCGGGCTCACCCGCCCCACCGTCATGGCCATCGTGCAGCGCCTGCTGGCCGACGGCCTCGTCACCGAATCCGGTCAGCTTCGCGGTTCGGCCACCGGGGGCAGGCCCGGCTCCCTGCTGCACTTCCGGTCCAGGCGCGGGTGGTCGCAGCCGTGCGGTGGTGGCGCGGCACGCATGTCGAGGCCGTGCTCGCCGACGTGGCCGGCAACGTCCTGGTGCGAAGCCTCGCCCCTCGAGTGCCGGAAACCCTCGGGTGGACCAGCCTCGTCACCTCGTTCGCCGGGCAGATCCGCGACCTGCATCAGGCGAACCCAGAGCTGGGCCCCCTGGCGTCAATTGCGGTGAGCCTGCCCGGCTCGGTGGATCGCACCCATGGCCTGTGGACCCTCCCCCGCCGGCCGGCATGGCACGACCTCCCACTCGGGGACACGCTTGCGGAGGCGGCCGGCGTCCCGGTCGCAGTGGTCAACGTCGTGGCCGCCGCGCTCATCGGTCAACTCTCCCGACAACCCGCGCACGCGCCCTCCGCAGCACTCGTCTACGTGGCAAAAGGAGTGGGAGCCGCCGCCACAGTCAACGGCCGCCTCATCGACGGCGCCACCGGAAGCGCCGGCGAACTAGGCCACTGCACCCTGTCCGGCGTGGACCAACGCTGCCGCTGCGGCCGCCATGGCTGCGTCGAAGCGGTGACCTCCTCGCTCTATCTTCGCCGCGAATACCGCCGCATCACCGGCCGCACCGCCCCCCCAACGCTGGCCGAAATGGAGACAACAGGGAATGACGACGTGCTCGACATGCTCGAAACAGCCGCCAGCCGGCTCGCCCTGGCCACGTCCTGGCTGGTCAACATCCTCAACCCGGCGGTGCTGTACTTCGGCGGCAACGCCTTCACCCATGGAGCCAGCGTGTTCCCCGACCGCTTCACGCGCGACCTGCGCGCCGCCGCGCACCAGCCCAACGCTCGCGACCTGACCATGCTCCCCGCCCACCCCGACGCCACCATCGCGGGCGGCATACAAGTCGCCTCCGAGCTGCTACCAGACGCCCTGCGACCCGCGCTGCGCGTCGTTCGCTGACCGGAACGCCGCCATATCCCCCTCACACCCGCACCGCGCGCCTACCTCAGCCACCAGCCAACGCGGCGAGCTCCATGAGTACGGAGAAGGATGGCGAACGTGTCAATGAGGTGATCTCAGCGAAATAGGTTCGGGCAGTCAGGCTTATCCCGCCCAGACGGGGTTATCTCCGGGCAGACACGCGGACGAACCGGACTGGCCGAAGATGGGCGTGGAGCCCAGTAGAGCGCACGTGCGCGTGATCTCTCAGCGGCGGGCAGCTGTGCTCGCCGTCGTCGCTGTACATCTGGTCGTGCGGCACGGGCACCAACCAGCGGTGGACAACGTCGGCCGGGCCTTTTGTGTCGCGGATCGCCCCGCTGTGCCTGGACGACCCGGGGTCGAAGACCGCCAACGGCACCCTGGTAGGTGTCTGGTCGTGCAACGGCAACACCAACCAGCGCTGGACGGTTAAGCCCGATGGCACCGTGCGGGTGTTTGGCATGTGCCTGGAGGTGAAGGGCAACAGCCTCACCGCGGGGACACCGGTCGAGTTGTGGACCTGCAACGGCGGAGCCAACCAGCAGTGGAAGCCCCGGGCTGACGGCACACTGCAGAACCCGAGATCGGGCAGATGCCTCGATGACCCGGCGACAACACCCAAAACGGCACCAAACTGGTGATCTCCGATTGCAGCGCGGCCGCCGGTGAGGACTGGCGACCACGCTGACCGCCGCGACCGGGAGGCGGCGTGGGACCAACCGCCCCGGCGACATGTGGGTCCCTGTTCAACGGTGAAGCCAACGATCAAGACTGCTAGCGGGCGGGCTTATCGAGCAGCCGATTGTGTAGCTCGGTAGTGAGCCGATCGATCTCGCGAGTCAGTTCTGTGTTGGTTTTGAGCTCCAACTCCTGTTCGGTGAAGTCATGATCCGCCTTGGCCTGCTGGAAGTCCGCCTGCCGGTTCTGGCCGATCATGACAAACGTGGACAGGAAGATCGCTTCGAGCGACACGATCAGCGTCAGCGTCGGCCACGGACTTTTCTCGATGAACAGCATCCAAGTGGCGAACAACGCGACATGAAGGTAGACGAAATTCATCGACCCCGCGAACCCGGTGATCCAATCAGCGGTCCGCAGCTGAAGGTCCTCGGCCCGTTGCGCCTCTTGCGCAAGGACGACAGGGTGGCGCCGGATTGTGTCCGCCTGTGCGGTTTGCCTGTCATCTCCAGGCTTGGTCGCCTGGCCCGCGGTGTCAGCGGCGTGTCGCGTCCGCTCCGGCTGGGCCTGTGGACCGTCTGAGCCCTCTGCGCCCGGGTTAGGTTTGGCCATTCTGGTGCCTCCGAAATCGTTTGGATCGCGGTCGTCGCGACGGTCGCGCCTGCCGAGCCCGGTCAGGGCTCGGCAGGCGCTCAGCGGGCGCCTGGCGGCCAGGGCCGTGGCGCTCCGCGCCCGGTATCAGGCTGCGTCGGCCATGACCGAGTGCAGGTTCTTCCCGGTCCGGCGCGCGTCGACGCCCATCACGATCAGCGAGACCCCGTAGATCAGGCTCCACAGCCCGAACAGCAGCGCGAGGGTGAACGCGCCGACACGCGGA
>WNGJ01007850.1_pt1 | contig 13123 bp, 7 predicted proteins | sample 5400611 | NCBI WGS metagenome assembly WNGJ01 (sample SAMN13153375, study PRJNA577476) | soil metagenome | isolation source: 40 cm soil or saprolite under Garry oak tree replicate 1 | place: USA:California | collected 2016-06-15
TGATGACCCGTAGGGAACCTTCCTGTACGTAATTCCCTTGAGCAGTGGTCGTGGCCCCCGACGTCACCGTGACCGTTTGGGGCGCCGGCGTGGCGTATCCGTAGATATCGCTGAACGACACGGTGTGGGTTCCCGGAGCAATCTTCACCCAAGCGAGGCCCCACTCGTCCCGCGGCACGCCGTCGACGAGGATCTTCCCGTTCACGGCGGGGTTCGTCGTGGCGCGCAAGAGGCCCGCGATGGAGACCGTTACGAACGTCGCTTGGCCCGCGGTGCCTCCCTTTCCATCGTTCACGTTGAGGACGACTTCATAGGTCCCGGCCGCCGAGTAGGCGTGCGTCCCTGTGATGACGCCTCCGAAGAAGCCGGTCTGGCCGCTTGCGGTCCTTCCGTCCCCGAAGTTCCACGTGTAGGAGACCTTGTCGCCGTTCACGTCGTTCGAGGTCGACGAGAACGTGACGTCCTGTCCCGGGATCGACGAAGGCGGCGAAGTGCTCAGAGCCGTCAGCGTCGGCGCCGAGTTGGCTGCGACGGACGTCGTCACGGTCGTGAAGGTTGTCTTATTCGCCTGGCCCGGCGGCGGCTGGTCCGTGATCGTCAGCTTCGCCTTCGCGCTCCCGGCGGTCGCGTATTGGTACGTTTCGGTCCGGATGACCGGCTGGCCCGGCGAGGTCAACGGCGTAATGTAGGACTTGTCGATGATGCCGTCGTTGTTGAAGTCCCACTGCCACAAGAGGGCGTTGCCCTGCGGATCGCTCACGTTGCCGGTGATCTGCACCGGTAGCGTCGTCCAGGTGGATGAGGGGCTCGAGGTGAGGCCGTTGATCGAAGGCGCGGTGTTCCGATCCGCGACGACGTTGATTGTCGCCGTTGAGGAAACCGAATGTCCGTGGGCATCCGAGACCGTCACCTTGAGGGTGTACTGCGTGTTCGACGTGCTGTAGGTGTGGGTGCCCGGGTTGCCTGTCGCCGTCGCCCCGTCGCCGAAGTCCCAAGCGTACGTCAAGACGTCTCGTGTGTTCTGGTCCGACGCGAACGCCGCGAAGCTCTGTGCGGTGTTCACCTGGACGGCCTGCGACTGGAGAGGCGCAAGGACCGGTGCGACGTTGGCAATGACCGGAACGATCGTCGAGGAGGTTGCGGTTGCGCCGGCCGAGTTCTTCACCGTGACCTGAGCCGTGTAGGTGCCCGGGGTCCCGTATTGGTGGCTCGCCGTCGGGCCCGTGGTCGTCGTTACCGGGGAGCTATCGCCCCAGTTCCAGGTGTACTGCGTCAGGGCCAGTCCGGCCGGGTCGCTCGCGGAGGCTGCGAGGGTCAAGATGTCGCCCGCGTACGTCGTTGGATCGAAGGGGCTAAACGATACCCCGTTGATTTTGGGCGAGCCCGTGGCCGGTGCGCGGATCGTCACCGTGGTCCGCTGGACCGTGAAGAAGTCGCCGCCGTCTTGGCTCACCCGCAGGACGACGTCGTAGGTCCCCGCGGCCGCGTAGTTCCATGTGGGCGTGGCCGTGTTGCCACCCTGGTCGTCATTGCTGAAGATGCCATCGTTGTTCACGCCGGTCCCGCCCGGCTCCGAGCCGCCCACGGTGCTCGTCCCGTCGGCGGAGACGTGGCCTGCGTCGAAGTCCCAGCGATATCGGAGCACGCCGCCCTGCGGATCGATCGCGGCCGCGGAGAATTGCACGGGTTGTGAGACGACGCCTTCGAAGGTCGGCAGGGTGTACTGCGGCGGTTTGTCATCGACCGGATAAACGGTCTGGCCGAAGATTGGCGAGTTCCCGATGTCGGGGGGCACGGCGCGGGATGTCGAGAAGTCCACGAAATTCGTGAAGTGGAGCTGGTTGTATGCGTACAGCTCATCCCGGTAGAACGGCAGGTTGTACGAGGCGTAGGAGTAAATGATCTTCTGCGCTTGGTCGGAGAGCGCTCTCCGAGCGACCGGGTCGGTCGTGGTCAGCGTCTGGTTGTACAGGTCGTCGAACGTCCACTTCCCGGAGGCGTCCCGCGCGCAATACCCGTTGTCATTGTCCAGCGTCACGATCCCGTGGCACGTTTGGACGATCAGGAACAACGACGTGTCGGTAATCGGCGTCCAGACCCAGTCCCAGAGCCACACATCGTAGTCCAACCGGTACCAGAGGTTGTACATCTGCGCCCCATTCAGGAGCTCGAGGGTGAACTGGATGCCCGCCTTCTGGGCGTCCGCGATGACGCCACGCGCCGCAGTCTCCCACCACGGCTCCGTGTTGAAGGTCGAGAACCGGAAGCTCAGCGGCTGCGTCTTCCCGGCCTTGCACAGGGGGAATTCCGTTCCGGTCTGAAGATTGCCGGTCGCACAGTCGTACGCCCAGCCCGCGTTGACCAACATCGTCCTCGCTGCGGCATCCGCGGCATCCCCCTCAGGGAACTGCTCCAGGGCGATCGATGTGAACGGAGGGAAATCGTACGGACTTCCGTCCCCGTTCTTGTCGTCCGGGCTGTATGGCGGCATGGCGTACCATAACGGGGAGGACTCGGGCATCAGGGTGTCCCCTGGTGTCCCGAGGCCATTCAAGGCGTTCTGGATCATTTTGGTCCGGTTCGTCGCCATATGGATTGCCGTGCGGACGACCTGATTCTGCAGGATTGGATTCGAGTGACCAAGCTTCAAGGGACGGTTCGAAATCGAGGCGAAGTACGTTCGCAGGTCGTCCGGGAGGACGTTAATCGCCTGCTCGGCCTCGAATCCGTCGGCGACGGATTGCCTCGTGATTCCGGGCTTGCCGACCAAATAGCCGGTGTAGTCCGGCGGCGACGGACCGATCGCCATGTCGATTTTCCCGAGGGTGAGGTCAAGGGCCATGGCACCGGACGCCGTGTACGACTCGTAGAAGATTGTGTCTGGGAAGACCTGCCGGCCCTGGACTTCCTTACCGTGCCAAATCGGGTTGCGATCCAGAATGAGCGGAGGCGGGGTGACCATCGCAAACGTGGTCCCGACGGGACGGACCATGTACGCGCCGGAGCCGATTGGAAGCGCGTTCGCCCAGTCGACCTTGACGTCGACGCCACTAGGCGACCAGATGTACTGGGGGAGAATCGGAACGCACGTGATGCTGGAGATTGCCGCGGCGTATCGACCGTCGTACACGATGCGGACGAAGTACGGGTCAGTGGTCGGAGTCGTGTCGACGTGCGCGATATGTTCCGTGCAGGGCGCGAAGTACGACGTCTGGTTCCGGTTCTTCTTGACGTAGTCAAAGGTGAACTTCACATCGGCCGCGGTGACGGGGTGACTCGTGTCACAGTTGACCAGGTGACCCTGCGCGTCGGACGTGCACGTGCGCGGGTCCGCGAAATATGCGTTATGAGCGAGATGGAACTCCCATGTGGCCGGATTCGTGTTTGTTTGGGCCCACTGGACGGCGAGATCCGGTTCGAGCTGCCAGTTGGGACCATAGTTGATCAGGAAGCTGTAGACGTCTCCAACGATGTAGTACTCGTCGACGAGCGTGTACTGAAGGGGATTCGTTGTTTGAATTGTCAGCGCGACGGTGCCGAGGTACATGTCGTGCCGGGGGCCGACGGAAGCGACTCCCGGCGTCGAGGTGGACGCAGACGCGGTCCTCAGACTCGCAATTGCGAAGCTCGACGCGACAAGCACGATGACGGCAACGACACTCAAACAACCGGCCCACGCATGCCGAGGCTTTGATGCCTCCCGCGAATCGCCCACTATCATTCCTCCCGAAACACGGACTGGGAGCGACGTTCCACTCCCATGAACCCAGACCGTCAAGGGCGAAACCCTGTTTATATCTTGCCCTCTGTCTCAGGACCGATACCCCATCGACCCTCGGCCGGATACGAAACGCGTTCCGAGGCGGATCTCGTGGAACACGGATGGTCCGGCGGCCGAACATGAGAATGCGTCCGGTCGCGCTATGTTTTTACGCGAAAGCGCGTTGGCGTCGATAGTCTTCTGGTTGCGAGGCGATCGGCTGCGGAGGAGGAGGCTTCAGATTCGACCCAGCGATCAGCTCGAGGCTTCCCGGCCAGTCCTCGGGCGCTGGTACCTGCCCGTGGTCGGCCTGCTCGCGATTGTTCTCTTCTTGAGTCCCACATCCCGAGCGAGCAATCGTTCCCCTTCGCCGTTGGCCGCCCCCCTGATTGAGACCTGCGAATTCGTTCCCGATCCCCGGGTGAACACGTCCTTCGTCTGCGGGACCGACAATAGCGCCGTGCCTGGCTTCCCGAACGCCTCGATGACCTTCCGCGTCACTGTCTCAGGTGACACGAACCTAAGCGTCGTGTTTTCGTTCGATTACCTGAACGGAGGAGGGCTGCCGAATCCGCGCAGCCCTAATCGGACGGTGCAAGTGCCGTTCCCGGGTCTCGGCAAGAACGCCACCGCAGAGACGAACTGGACCTACACGGGACTCAACCAGAACTACACCTCCGGCAATTCCTCTACGTATTGGGTGCATGTCGAAGTACGCGACGAAACGGGCCAAGTGGGCAATTGGTCACAGCCATTCTTCCCCGTTATCGTGAATCGAAACTCTGCGCCTTTCATCGATGGGCTCCTTTCGCTGAATTCGGTAAATCAGGCGCTCATGTACGGGAACCCCGTGATCCCGCTCCTCTATGAGAACGTCTCAATCGGCGACCCCGATGCCGACCCGGTGACGCTGACTTGGGCATGGGGCGATGGGACCCTGACGGTCAACCACACCGGACCTCTCGCAGGGCGCCTGGACCTCAGCGTCACGCACCGATATCCTCCGAGCCAGTTTCCCCTGAACGAGAGCCCGCACTACGTCGACATCCCGGTCAATGTGTGGATCGACGACGGCTTGGGCCACAATGTCTCCTACAACTCGACCGTGGAGTTCTACATTGCGTTCGATTCTCCGCCGAGCGTGCACGTCGCGCAGCTCTCCTCGGCGACCTGGTCTCCGACGCGGGCCGTCGGTTCCGTCTGGAAGGTCGGCGAGAGAGTCTCCATGGTGGGCAACGTCACGGACCCGGAGGGTGATCTCACAACCGCGTACTGGGACTTCGACAACCGCACGGACAGCAATGGCGACGGAGATCCGACGCGGGACCGGGACGCGAACGGCACGACTGCGGCGCACGTGTACGGCGCTCCGGGCAACTATAGCATCATCTTCTGGGCTACCGACGGGGAACAGAAGACCTGCTTGAACGCGAACTGCACGAACCCTCCTCCATACCCGCCTTTCCTGACCCACTGGAAGAACGATACGATTCCGGTCGAGGTGATCAACAACCGGCCGCCTCACGTCGCACTTTCCAACACGACAGTACAGGTAGAGGAGCCCAGCCTGCTTGGGGCGAAAGTGTTCGACTATGATGGGGATAACATGACCGTCACCTGGGTGTTCGGGGATGGCAGGGCGAACGTCACGAACGTCACGGGCACTTCGCCTCGGGACGCGCCCCAGCTTTTCTCCGTCTTTCAGGAGCACACGTATGCTCACCCAGGACCGTACAACCTCACCCTCTACGTCTCCGATGGAAATAATACCGTGAACGATACCAAGCAGGTCTTCGTCGAGTCCCTAAACCTGCCGCCGGTCCTCCTGGGCCTCCATGTAAGCCGGGCAAACGGGACCTCCGCGGGGAACAACACCTTCCGAATCAACGAGATCCTCGTGGTCACCGCACAGATGTACGACAAGGAGAACGACACGCTCAATGCGTCGGTCGATTGGGGCGACGCTAGCGTGGAGAACTCCACGATTGACCCAAAGACTTCGAACGCGTGCTCCCTGGACGACCAGAGCCGGAACCTGTGCTCGGTCTCGTTCTCGCACGCGTACGCGAACGCAGGTCCGAGCGGCACTGAAGAATATACGGTCCTGGTGACGATCACGGACAACAAGGTCTATCGCGAACTGAACGCGACCGGGGCCACGATCACCTTGACCCACACGAAGAACCAAACCGTGATCGTCATCGTCACGGGCTCCGGGCCGCAGTCGCAGGACCTTGGCCCTTGGGATTGGTGGGACTACAGCACCTTCGCAGCCGCCCTCGGAATCCCGTCCTTGCTCATCGCCCGTTTTGCCTGGAAGGTCCATCTCGAGCGAAGGGAGGAATAGATAGATTCACGACATCCACGCCGAGCGCCGGCCCCCGAAGGCTTTTGAAGCCGATTGTGCTTGGCCTTCTGGGGGTAGCCAGCCTTTGGTTGGCGGACCGAGGGGCGACAGTCCGTGAGCGCGATCCAGCGGGTCATCCTCCGCCGTCTGCGGAACGCCGCCATCACAATCTTCGGGATCATCACGCTGAATTTCTTCTTGATTAACGTCATGGGCAACCCTTTGGACCTGATCAACCGGGCTCCCAACATCTCTCCGACCATCCGGACCGACACGTGCATCCGGCTTGGCCTCTGTGGACCGGACGGTCAGCAATTAGATTTGTTGCAGCGATTCGTCAGCTATCTGAAGGACTTCTTCACGGGAAACATGGGCACGAGTTTCTATTGGAAGGGCAAAACGGTAATCGACGTCATCGTGCCCGCCCTCGGATGGACGTTCCTATTAATCGGGACCTCCACGGTCATCACGATCCTGATCGGAATGGTTGTCGGCGCGCTGTCGGCCCAGATGCGCGGTCGTCCCTTCGACATCGCGGCGACCGGGCTTGGGCTGTTCTTCTACGGGATGCCTTTCTTCTGGCTCGCTCTCATCATGCAGCTCTCGTTTACGCGACCGCAGGTTGGACTCAACTGGTGGCCCGTCTTTCCCTCGAGTCAGGAATACGACTTCTCGATTGCGGTCTTCAGTTGGACGAACGTCTCGAACCTGCTGAGCGCCCTCTATCATCTCATTCTGCCCGCGACCACGCTGGCCCTCGGCACCGTGGCGGGCGTCGCGCTCGTGATGCGGAACTCCCTGATCGACGTGATGACGGAGGACTACGTGGTCACGGCACGGGCCAAGGGTCTCCCGTCGAGACTGATCTTGCGGCGGCATGTGCTGCCCAACGGTCTCCCGCCCATGGTCACACTGATCGCGTTGGACATGGCCTTCATCTTCGGGGGTGCGTACCAAGTCGAGTACGTCTTCTCGTACCGGGGCATCGGCTGGGTGACCATCACCGCTATCAACGCGTTCGATTTTCCTGTGCTTCAATTCGTCGTCGTGCTCGGAGGAATCGCGGTGGTCATCGCGAATTTTGTGGCGGACCTAATCTTGCTCAAAATCGATCCAAGGATCAAGGTGGCGTGAGGGGTCCGCATGGCGTATCCGTCGAGTTCGGTCGTGTACTGGTTCCGGCGAAGGTTCGGCATATCCGAGGTCCGACGGGAGAAACTCGTCCTCACGATGACGCGGTTTCGGGAGATCTCGAGTGCCGTCGTCCATCACCGGATGGGCGGGATTGGAGTCGCCATCCTCACGTTTTTCGTGACGATGGCCATCGTTGCCCCGCTTCTCCCGCTTCCATATTGGGACGCGAGCCTGTTCCCGTCGTTTCAAAATCCGTCGTGGGCCCACCCGTTCGGCACGGACCAGAACGGCCGGGACATCCTCGCCCGCGTGGTCTGGGGCTCGCGGGTGTCCCTCCTCGTCGGCTTCCTCGCCAGCGTGATTGCCGGCGTGCTCGGGACCCTCGTCGGCCTGGTCGCCGGCTTCTGGACCGGGTGGCAGGACGAGGTCCTGATGCGAATCAACGACATCCTGCTGTCCCTCCCCTGGCTCGCGCTCCTAATTGTGTTGGCTCAGGTCCTTGGGGGCCAGCTCAGCCTCGAGGTGATCATCCTTACGATCGGACTCACGAGTTGGAACTTCACGGCGCGCGTCGTGCGGGCACAGGTGTTAAGCGTCAAGGAAAGGGTCTTCGTCGAGCGAGCCAGGGCTTCGGGCGCAAGCGGCATATCGATTCTTCGGAAGCACATCTTCCCGAATGTGTTCCCGCTCGTGTTCGCGAATACGATCCTGACCGTCGCGGTCGCCATCCTGTCGGAGAGCACGCTTGCCTTCCTGGGCAAGGTCAAGGTCGGCACCTTGAGCTGGGGGGTCATCCTCCATGAGGCCGAGGCCAGCAGCGCGATCATCAACGGACACTGGGCATGGATTGTCATGCCCGGCCTCTCTCTCGTCACGGTGATCCTGGGGTTCTCGCTTCTCGGCTACGCCCTCGACGAGATACTGAACCCGAAACTTCGCGAGAGGTGAATGGACGGCCCTCATCGAGGTCGACCACCTCAAGACGTATTTTGATACGCGCTCCGGGACGGTCCGGGCCGTCGATGACGTCTCGTGGACGCTCGAGAAGGGCGAGAGTCTTGGACTCGCGGGGGAAAGCGGCTGCGGGAAGACGACGACGGCGCTCTCGATCATTCGCCTGCTCCCGAAGAATGGGCGGATCGTCGATGGCCACATCCGCTATTCGGGGAAGGACCTCGCGACGATCAAGGAATCGGAGCTCCGGCGGATTCGCTGGAAACACATCGCCATCGTCTTCCAAGGAGCGATGAACGCGCTCAATCCCGTCAAACGCGTCAGTTGGCAGATTGCCGAGGCAATCGCGTTGCACGACAACATGTCGTTCGACGAGGCCCAGGGTCGCGTCCTGGAGCTCCTCGAACTCGTCGGGATCAACCCCGCGAGGAAGGACGAGTATCCGCACGAGTTTTCCGGCGGCATGCGCCAGCGGGTGATGATCGCGATGGCCCTCGCCTGCCGGCCAAAGATCATCATCGCGGACGAACCGGTGACCGCTCTGGATGTCATGATCCAGGCCCAGATCCTCGAGCTCCTCACGAAGCTGCAGAAAGAACTCGATCTGTCGATGATCCTGATCTCCCATGACCTCTCCGTCATCGCGCAGACGTGTGACAGGGTCGCGATCATGTACGGCGGGAAGATCGCCGAGTACGGGCCGGCCGAGGAGGTATTCCTCGATCCGCAGCATCCCTACACACAGGGACTGCTCCGATCCTTTCCGGACATCTACGGTCCGAGGGACCTGCCGCCATGGATCCCGGGACAGCCGCCGAACCTCCTCGAGCCGCCCGAGGGTTGTCGGTTCCACGAGCGATGCCCGCTCGCCTTCGACGTATGCCTCGTGCAAGAGCCGCCGCTTTACCAGCCCCGGCCGGGCCACCTTGCCTCGTGCCATCTCCGAGCCCCGTCGAGCTGAGGCGAGCCATTGGGACCGCTTCTTCGGATACGGAACCTGCGGGTCTGGTTTGACGTCCGCATCGGCTTGATTGCCGGGTTCCTCGGCAAAGAGACGAAGCACGTTCGGGCCGTGGACGGGATTTCCTTTGACGTGAACAGGGGTGAAGTCTTCTGTTTGGTCGGCGAATCGGGATGCGGGAAGACGACCACCGGGAAAGCCCTCCTCCGGCTGAACCAGCCAACGGATGGCAATGTGTTTTTCAACGTCCCGGACAAGATGTGGGACCAAGTCGTCGCGGTGGAGCAACGTCTCCGAGAGATAGAACCGCTTCTCCCGGACCCGAAGTCCACCGAAATGAAGAGGGCGGGGACCGAATGGTCCCGACTCCACAGTCTCCGGGAGCAAGTTGAGTCCGCTCGAAGCCCTCGTGGCAGCGCGGGATCCCAGGCACACCGGGAGCGGCTCCAGAGGGCGATTCGAATCCTCGATGACCGCGAGAAGGCCCTCCTCGAACATGAGGACGCCGCGGTCAGCCGGCTCGTGTCGAAAGATCAGAAACGAGTCGAGGTCATGCGCGATCTCGGGCCATGGTTCACGATCGCCCGCGCCCGAAAGCTCGATCGCCTTGAGGAGCAGTTGAAGGAGGCGAAGTACCAGTCGGTCCGCGCGAAGGCGCTGCGGTTCGGCGCCAGGAGGGCGGGGCGAACGACGCGGAGGCTCGAGCGCAAGATCGCTGCGGTGCGCAGCCATGTCCAAACCGACGCACCGGATCACGCAAGCGATGTCGATGCTCTGCAGCGCACTCTCAAGGAGAAAGAGACCGGGTTGACCGAACTCGAACTGGCCCGCGTGCGGGACGAGCGAGAACAACTGCGACGGCAACTGGAGGCCGAGAAGCCGCCGGAGGCCGGCCCGGGCGAGTCCGAAATCCAGGAGCTCGAGGCCGAGATTGAACGAATCCGCAGCACAGGAGGACTGGCGGTCCAAGCCCTTGAATTGCGGGCGTACCTGGCCGAGGTCCGTAATTGGTACGATCTGACAACCTGGGAGGTGAGAGGTGGGCGCATTCGAGAGCTGCGCAGGCGGATGCAGATCATCTACCAAGATCCGTACGAGTCCTTGAATCCCAAGCTCTCGATCTACGACATCGTCTCGGAGCCGCTCGTTGCGAACCATATCACGTCATCGGTGACGGAAACGGAAGCGGTCGTTGCGAACGCCCTCGAGGACGTCGGACTCCGGCCCGCGAGCGAATACATGTTCCGCTACCCGCACGAACTGAGTGGGGGCCAGCGACAGCGGGTTGGCATTGCGACGGCGCTCGTCGTCGACCCGGACTTCATCGTGGCCGACGAACCGGTCAGCATGCTGGACGCAAGCGTGCGTACCGAAATCCTCGCGCTCCTCTTGGAGCTCAAGAAGCGACGCGACCTGACGTACCTCTTCATCACGCACGACCTCGGGCTGGCGTGGATCCTGGCCGATCGAATCGCCGTGATGTACCTCGGAAAGATCGTTGAGACGGGGGACGGCCCGGAAATCATCCGCAATCCCCGGCACCCGTACACGAAGGCCCTCATCTCGGTCATGCCCTCGCCCAACCCGTCCGTGCAGGGGGAGAAGATCATCCTCCATGGGGAGCGTCCGAACCCGGTGGACATCCCGGGCGGCTGCCGCTTCCATCCGCGGTGCCCCATGGCCGTCGGGGTCTGCGGCTGGAATTCCGAGGAAGTCCGGGACGAGTTGAACAAATTGCTGGCGGAAGACCGAGAGGAATTCCCCGAGTCCTCTTCCGTGACGGAGGTCGCGGCAAGCGGGCCGCTCTCGCTGACGTTGAAGACGGCGAGTCCAGGCCCGGTCGAGACGTATCTGTGGAAACGGCTTCAAGCCGTCGCGCTCGGTCGACCCGCGCTCGGCGCAATCCGGAGGGCGAACGCCCGGTCGGGGACGCTGGAACTCATGCTCCACGAACCCGATGAGCCACCGCTCCGCCAGATCACCCCCAACGTCTTCGTCGCGTGCCATCTGGTCGAGCCCGAGGCCGTCGCCGAACGAGCGGTCGCGGTTGGCAAGTGAGGGCTAGAGCCTGCCTTCGACGATGGCCATCGCGGCGTGTCCCACGGAATCCGCCCGTCGGAGGAGATCGGCGAGGCGTTCCTCCGCGGCCGTTCGAAACGACTCGTCCCGGATCGACGCGAGGTTGACGCGGCAATTGAGGCTCGCCCCGCGGATTGCGGCTCCCGGCTTCCAGGGCGGCCTGCGCGAGCTGGAGGGCCTCGAAGGAACGCTCCACGATGCGGAGCGGGACCTCGGTCGCACCCCGGTACACGGATTGCATCGCGTCGACCCGAGCCGTCTTCTGCGCGGCCGTGTCGCGGGGCATGCGCATGGCGGCAATCACGTCTTCGTAGGCGCGCGCATCCTCAGTGATCAAATCCTCGAGTTCGGCCTGCAAGGGTCGTGCCTTCTCCTCGATTCGAACGAGGTCGGCGTCCCCCGCTTCGAACCCCTTCTTGCCGCGCGCGAGACCGGCCACCATCCGAGCGAGTGCGACTGCGCACGCTCCCGCGAGTGCGGACACACTTCCACCTCCCGGGGTCGGCGTCGGCGCCGCGACCGCCGCGAGGAATTCGTCCAACGTGCGGTCTTTCAGTCCCACAGCCGCGTCTCCATGATTTGGTCGTGATGGAACCGAGCGAGCTGGAAGTATTGGGCCGCGCCGTCGACGAGGGCGTCGAGCGGGACCAGGCCGATGATTTCGGTCTCCGCGACCTCGACGCCTTCCCTCGCCGCAAGGGAGCGGATCGCTTCGAACGCTTGGACGAGCGAGGTCTTGCGGTAATCCACCATGTTCATCGAGACTTGGACGAGCCCTCGATCCGCGAGTTCGAATCCTTTGGCCCGAACGGCAGGCAGCCCTCCGTCGCTCTCTCGGATCGACTTCGCAATGCGCTTCGCTACGCCGACATCCGGGGTCCGAAGGTTTACGTTCCAAGCGATGAGGACCGGTCGCGCGCCGACGACGCACGCCCCCGCAGTCGGATGGAGCCGCGGTGGCCCGAAGTCGGGCTTTCGATCCGGGTTCGTTTGGATTTCGGCCTTCAGACCCTCATATTCGCCGCGGCGGACATCGGGAAGGGCGCGGCGATCCGGACGGGTCGCAGCGGCCTCGTACAGGTAGACGGGGACCTGTAGCTCATCGGCGATTCGCTTTCCGACCGAGCGGGCGATGGCGGCGCAGTCGTCCATCGTGACCCCGCTGATTGGAACGAACGGGAGGACGTCGAGAGCCCCGACCCGCGGGTGCTCGCCGCGATGCGCGTTCATGTCGATCAAGGCTACCGCGGACTTGGCTCCTTGGAAGGAAGCCTCCGCCACCGCGGTGCGGTCGCCCACGAACGTGATCACGCACCGATTGTGATTCGAGTCCATCTCCGTGTCGAGAAGGCGAACACCAGGGACGGACGCCATTGACTTCGCGATGGCATCCACAACCTCTTTACGTCGCCCCTCGGAAAAGTTCGGGACGCACTCCACGATCTCTGCCATTCCTCTCTCCGGGGAAGCGCCGAAGGCCCCGATTCCTTAAAGTCTTTCTCGGGGTCCGCGTGCTCCCCGACCCGGGATTTCGAAGCTGCGATTCAGTGGAGGTCCGGTTGGACAAGGGTATAAGTAAACCGAACAGCGTGGCGCGCTCGGGTTCTCCGGAGAGGCGAGCAATGCGAGGGCGCGCGCGAACGATCGTGTGGCTCCTTTTGCTCGGACTCCCGCTCGTCCTCCTCCTCGGGACCGGGTCCGTGATCGCGCCTCCTCCGATCGCGATGCGGACGCAAGGCCATGCTCTCGACCAATCGGGTTCTCCGCTTCCTGCGGGGACGCCGATTCGTTCGTTCGTTGACGGGGTCAACTACACGACCGGTCGATTCCGGGGAGATTCCATGGCGGTCCAGAATGGAATCGGATCGTTCGCCATTCTCACGGTGGG
>WNGJ01014072.1_pt1 | contig 13123 bp, 5 predicted proteins | sample 5400611 | NCBI WGS metagenome assembly WNGJ01 (sample SAMN13153375, study PRJNA577476) | soil metagenome | isolation source: 40 cm soil or saprolite under Garry oak tree replicate 1 | place: USA:California | collected 2016-06-15
GGAGCTGCTGGACCGGTTGAATCCGAGCATCGAGGAGTTGACGGCAGCCGTCGAGCAAGAAGCCAACAAGCGACCCGAAGCGCTGCGATTGATGACCCATCCCGGCGTGGGCCCGATCACCGCACTCGCCTATGTGCTGATCATCGGAACTCCAGAGCGGTTTCACCGCGGGAAGCAGATCGGTACGTACGTGGGGATGATTCCGACGGAGGACTCCAGTGCCGGCAAGCAACGGCTTGGGCACATCAGCAAACAGGGCAATTCCTTGTTGCGCTACTTGCTGGTGGAGGCCGCGCAGGCGGCCACGCGCTTCAACCCCCACTGGCGGCGTCGGTACCTGCACCTGGCGATGCGTCGGCACAAGAGCATTGCCAAGGTAGCGATGGGTCGCAGGATGGCGATTCGTTTGTACTGGATGTGGCGAAACGGATGTGAGTATTCGCCTTCGTTAGAGTTCGGTTCGTACGCGGGACAGCTCGAGAAGCGACAAGGTGGGAAGTAGAACACCGCGCTGGTGATTGAGCATCCCGCTCCCTGCAAAGGGAGTTCGAACAAGTAATCCTGGTCGAAGTACGGATCGATGAGATGTTTGGGTCGGACTGAAGCCGACCGAAAGATTACGAGCGAGCCGTGATCGTCGATGCAGAGGTGAAGGAAACGAACAAGACCACTCGCGGGAGTGAACGGAGAAGTGTGCTCGAAATTGGACCGAAGTTGGACCGAAATCGTCCTAGGAGCGATGCCTTTGGCCTCTGCATCCGCCCATCGGCAATCGATCGAGTTGTGTGCAATCAGATACGAACCGATATTTGCCACGCGAATCACCTGACTTCGAGGCGTCGGTCGCTGACATCTTTGTGGGCGACCTTGTCACGAATACGCGCATTGTCGGGCCGGGCACAATCGAAGATCACGGAATAGGAACGGTTATCGAGCCGGTGCCATTCTGAAGAGGCTGGCTCTTCGACAATTTTGAGTTGGCCAAGCGCCAAGTCAAGCCCGCTCCGTGAATATCATGGCGGGAGGAGAGAATGTTGAGCAGCAGGTTCCGAATAAGGCTGGCGATTAGCCTGCTCGCGATCGCCAGTCTAGCCTTGCCCGCACGACCGCAGACCAGTCGCGGCAGTGTGGCCGGAGCGGTGACGGATGTCTCGGGCGCAGTAGTACCGGACGCCGCTGTAGTACTAACCAACAAAGAAAGTGGAGTGAAACGCGCCACTACAACCAACGCGGTTGGCATCTATTGCTTTGACGCAGTGGACCTTGGGCTGTTCGACCTCAAGATAAACAAAGCGGGCTTCACCGTGTTCCTGGAGCTGGGCATAAGTGTGGAGGGCAACCGGACGACGACTGTAGATGTGAAGCTGGAGGTGGGCGGCAACGAAACCGTGGTCAAGGTGAATGCCGGGACCGACGAGCTACTATTGAAAGATTCTCCGCTACGCGGTGGAAACTTCCAGTCTCGGGAGATCAGTCGGCTGCCGCTGAGGGCGCTCAATCCAATTTCGCTGGCAGGGACGCTGCCTGGCGCGGTCTCGCCTTCAGGCAGTACGACATACGGAAACGGCGATCTAGCCACGCAGTTTGCAGTCAACGGCCAGCGCCCGCGCGGGAACAATTACCTTCTCGACGGCACGGACAATAACGATCTGTCTTTCACCGGCACTGCACAGCCTTTCAACATCGCCGATGCCGTGCAAGAAGTTTCCGTTCAGACGAGTAATTTCGGCACTGAATTCGGCCGGGCGGGAGGAGCAGTCTTCAATATCATCACCAAATCGGGAACGAATGAGTTTCACGGAACGATCCTCTGGCAGTATGGATCGCAGCACTTTAATTCGCTATCCAACCTAGACAAGCTCAATGGATCCTCTCCTCCAGGGTTTAGCGAGAATGTCTACGGCTTCACTCTGGGCGGCCCGATAAGGAAGAACAAAACCTTCTTTTTTGCCGCCTTCCAGCAGGACAGATTTCGTTCCACCGGGCAGTTTCGGTTTGTCCTGCCGACGGCGGAAGCAGTGTCCAGCCTGCGGTTGCTGTTCCCCTCCAATCCGCGTCTTGACCTTTACTTGAATGCGCTGGGTGACTTGCGTGGCTTCTCCAACTCCTTTTCGCAGGCTCTTGGCGCTGACCCTGTTACTGGCCGGGACCGTGGCAGCGTCACCTTTGGAACCGCGAACTGGCTGTCTCCCTCGATGAGCGATGACTCGCAGTGGATGTTGCGGCTCGATCATTCCTGGTCACAGCGGCACGAGATTTCGTTTCGGTATCTCTATGATTCGAGAATGGGCTCGCCGATCAGTGGCCAAGTCTTCTTCCCCGGATACTTCGGTGATGCCAGCAACCGTCACCAGAATTTTCTGGTGAGTGATACCTACACTGCTGGCGATACTCTTACAAACGAGCTTCGCTTTTCGTATGCACGCGTCGCGGTAGATTTGCCGATTTCGTCTCGCGCGGTTGCCCCTGCCAAAACCCTGCCTGCGATCATGATTCCTCCCATCGATGCCCCCGGCATTGACGGTAGCCTTCCCCAGTTCCAATTTGCGAACAATTGGTTGCTCCAGGAAACACAATCGAAACTGGTAGGCCACCATATGTTTCGCTACGGCTTCGAATTTCTTCGGCAATTGGCCAAGCAACTGGGAGCAGGATTCGCTGGGCGTGGAGTGTTCATGTACACTGCCTCGCCCGGCTATTCGGCTTTTGCCAATTTCCTGGATGACTTCAGCGGGCCGTCTGGCACCATCAGGCGAAACTTCGGCAACCCCGTCTATTATCCCGATTCGTTTCGGCAATCTTACTTCTTCCAGGACACGTGGAAGGCAAAGCCGTCATTGACCTTAAGTCTCGGGCTGCGCTATGAGAATTTCGGCCAGCCGGCCAACGCCCTGCGCTTTCCCGCTTTTGCGGGATTTGATCCAAGTCAGTTTCTTGTTCCCAACAAGGTGGTTCCGTACAACAAGAATTTTGGCCCTGCTTTAGGAGTAGCCTGGTCTCCGCCGTCCAGATCAGACCGCCTCGGTAGGATTATTGGCGCGGGGAAGACAGTTTGGCGCGCAGGCTACCAAATCAGCTACGACGCATTTTTTACCCAACTGCTGAACTTCATCATGGGCGACAGTCCCAACACTGTTCAGGTCAATAGAGTGAGCCCGATTGTCGCAGGGCGCGGCACAGCGAATTGGTTTTCGCAATTGCCTGTCGTAGCTCCTGCACCGAGCATTCACGATGGTCAGCTTGCGGTATTCGATAGAAACATTCGTAATCCTTATGCTGAGCGCTGGTCTTTCGGACTGCAGCGCACATTGCCGAACCGGATTCTTCTCGATTTAGCCTACGTTGGCTCTGGGAGCCATAGGCTTTTCACCCGCGAGGACGTCAATCCCCGGCAGTTAAATGGCATTCGCCTGCATCCTGATTTTGGGCCAAGGGTCATCCGCTCCAGCATCGGCAATTCCATTTACCATGCCATGCAGTTACACGTCGAACGGCAGTTCGCTCAAGGTTTTGGGATTAACGTCTCGTATACCTGGTCGCGCGATCTGGACAGCACGAGCGAGTCTGCCTTGGTCAATGCGAATTCTGGAAATCGGAACTTGACCTCAGTGCCGATCAGCCAGGGAGGCTTAAAGCTGGATCGCGGCTTGAGTGACTACAATCGTAGCCACCGCCTGACCATCGCATACATCTGGGATATCCCGGGGCCGCGGCGCGGAGTGGCAAAGCACGGACTCGGGGGCTGGTCCATTGCGGGAATTACGACCTTTCAGTCGGGCACCCCTTACAGCCTGCAGAACGGATCGGACCGCGACAACGACGGCTTCTCCGACAACGACCGTCCTGACATTGGCAATCCAAACGCTCCTCTGAACACGCGGGCCGTGATAGCGCCCGCGTCCGGCCCAGGAGCTTGCTCCACTGGTTACAGCAATCGGGACACAGGCGCATGCGTTACCCCAGGTGAGGTGCATTTCGTCCAAGGCAGCAGGCTCCCCAACGCCAGGACTGTAGGGCGGAACACGCTGCTTACAGGCGGGACCAACAATTGGGACATCGCGCTGGCCAAGACGTTTGCCACTTTGGAGAGGAAAAGGCTGGAGTTTCGCTGGGACGCCTTCAACGTATTCAACCACCGGCAGTTCGTGCAAGTGCCAAGCAGCGACGTGGTGAATTCCCCGCCGGGTCAGTTTCTCAACCTCAAGTTCACCGATGGCGGCATCCGCAGCATGCGCATGCAGCTAAAGTTTCTTTTCTGATGGACTGAAGCAACTGGATTTTGCTCATTGTGGGAGACCAATCCGGCTTAGAAGTTCGGCGTAGCGTGGGTCGGAGCGCAGGCTGGCCATCTCCTTCGCCGACCTCAGGAATACGAGGGGGATAGAGTGGTCGGCAACAGCCTTTTGTAGCCAATCGAAAGCCCGGTCTTTCTCACCGAGACCGACATAAACCAGGGCTATCTGATAGCGCGGGACATACCTGCGCTTGGAAAGCAGCGTCAACTGATGCAGAATCTTCAATGCCTCGTTCCGCTTGCGCGACACTCCATAGGTGTAACCGAGAGCGCTCAAGGACTCAGGCGCTCCGCCCGAAAGATCAACCCCTTTTTGGAGCTGTGCGATGGCCTCCTGGTACATCCCTTTAAGGGTGTACAGCCGGCCCAGCGCAAGGTATGCACCAGCATAATTGGGGTCGAGTTCCAGCTTCTTACGTGTGATGTCTATCGCCAGATCGTACTGGCCGCTCTCGATGTACCAACCACCCCCTGCAATAACGAGTGATAGGGGATCCAGTTCGCCGGCACGTTTGACCTCTGCAGCCCAGTTCTGCCGTCCCATGGCGTGTTGGAATTGCCCGTACCACTGATGCGCCCAGGCATAGTTGGGGTCGAGCGCAATAGCACGCTGGAATTCCCTCTCAGCGCCTACCCAGTCCCAGTCGGACGAGAAGAGACACATTGCCAACGCATTGTGGGCCTCGGCAAGGCCCTCATCCATCTGAAGAGCTACCCTAGCCATGGCCTTGGCCTTTGAGCACTGCTCTTCACGTGAAAGGTCCCCGCGTACGATGTATGCGTCGGCCATGCCCGCGTAAGCGAGCGCGTAGTTTGGTTCTCTTTGAATTGCTTGTCGGAAGTAGTCGATGCTCTTTCGAAGCGCTGCTTCCGTTCTCTTGTTCCAGAAGTAACGCCCTCTGAGATAAAACTCATAAGCCTGCGGATCAACCGATTGCGCTTGTGCTAGACGCGCCTGCTCTTGCGGAGTGAGCTGGACTTGAATTGCTTTGGCAATGGCTCGGGCGACTTCACTTTGCAAGATGACCACGTCACCGGGGCTGCGTTCGTACATGCTTGCCCAGAGGTGCCGGTCCGTGGCCGCCTCAATCAGTTGCGCATTGACTCGCACTCGTTCTGCCGATTGGACCACCGAGCCTTCCACGATGCCGTCCACGTTCAATTCCTTGGCGATGTCTGGAAGAGGCTTGCGTGTACCCTTATAGCGCATCACAGAGGTGCGAGAAATCACGCGCAGGGAGCTGATCTGCGCCAGCTCCGTGACGAGGGCATCCGTCATTCCGTCGGTGAAGTATTCTTGCGCCGGGTCGCCACTTAAGTTTTCCAATGGCAGTACGGCAATGGAACGGATGTGGACGGGTGTTGCTCTTGCCAGAAGCTTTTCCCGCCAGCTGCCAACATCGAAACCGACCAGCAACACCAGGAGGCCAGCGAGAACGCCAGCGGCGGTCCAAAGCGTCCACCTCCTGCTCACGCCGGACACTGCAGGCACTTCAGTTACAACTCCTTCGCTCGCAGCGGCGGACTGCTCCGCGACCACTCGACCGGGAACCCCGAGTGCGTGCTCTCCTCTGGAGCTCGAAGCGTCACCAAGCGACCCGATGAAGCGGTATCCCCGTCGGGACAGTGTCTCGACGTAGCGTGGGATTTCTGCCGAGTCGCCCAAGGCGTCCCGCAACTTCTTGACCGCAGAGTTCAAGCCCACGTCGAAGTCCACAAACGTGTCGAAAGGCCAAAGCTTGCTCTTCAACTCCTCGCGGGTCACCACCTCGCCCGGATGTTCGAGCAACATAGTCAAAACCTGAAAAGGCTGATGGTGAAGCTTGATTTTGACGCCTCGCTTGCGCAGCTCACCGGAACGCAAGTCGGCTTCGAATACGTCGAAGCAAACCCGTTCGCAGGGAGTGGGCGTTGCCATGGTTAGCTCGAATTGCCGCGAGTTTAGCACACTCGTCTGGTAAGCAATAATGCGGCAGCCTGGGTCACAACCCTATTTTTTCCAACCACCTACCCGATCAGAAAGATACCAGCCAAAAGCCAGCCGCCAGACATTGATTTGCACCATCCTCCCCGAGCAAAGTCGGCATCACCAAATTGTCCGTGTGAAAAAAAGAGGAACCAATGAAACGACGTCTTGCTTCGATTTCCGCCGGCGGGTTGACGGCCAGCCTCCTGGTCGGCGCGGGAATGATGCTGTTCCTTGTCGGATGCGGCGGCAGTCCGGCTTCAACTGTTAACAACCAGCTTCCGCCCTCGGCAGAGGTCATCGTTACGCCCTCTAGCGCCACCGTCCCGGTCGGTCGCGTGCAGCAATTCACTTCGACCGTGACTCCCAGTGGAGCCAGCCAGGCCGTCACTTGGACTGTCTCCGGAACAGGTTGCACGGGCGCAAGCTGCGGAGCGATTGATGCGACAGGAAAATACACGGCGCCAGCAACCGTGCCCAATCCTCCCACTGTGGTGGTCACGGCGAGGTTAGCTGCAGACCCAACTAAGGCGTCCCCTGCTACGGTTTCCATTATCAACCTACCGTCGTCGTTCTTCTCTGTGAACCCCGCCTCAGTTGCCTTCGACAATCAGACCGTTAATACAACGAGCCCGCCAAGCACGGTCACCTTGACAAACACAGGCAGTGCGGCAGAACCGGTCTCCGCTAGAATGAATGGCTTTAATTTCGCGGACTTCGCACAGACAAACAATTGTCCGCCCGTGATTGCCGCGGGCGCCAGTTGTACATTCAGCATCACATTCAAGCCCACCGCCACGGGTGGCAGGATTGGCTACCTTGTAATCGACGGAAACCGCGACGAGGAGGGCATTGTCAGCCTAACGGGGACCGGTATAGCAGCGCCCCCCAGCGGATGTAGTCCCACCGGCGGTACGCATCTTCCCACGATGGCTCCTAACTCGGTGGCGCTTGCTCCGGATCCAACCGGCAAGTACGGCAAGTTCGCCTATGTGGCGAACAGATATGCCGATTGCCTCTCGATGTACACCATTGACAGCGCCACCGGGGCCTTAACCTCCATAGGAACGATCCCCACGGGATCGCGTCCCATCTCGGTGGCCGTGGACCCGTCCCGCAAATTCGTCTATGTGGTGAATGTCGGCTCGAACGACGTCTCCACGTACAGCGTCGACACCACAACCGGAACCTTAACATCGACAGGGACGATCGCCGCAGGATCCGGTCCCGCTTCGGTGGCCGTGGATCCATCCGGCAAGTTCGCCTATGTGGCGAACGGCAGCGACGTCGCCATGTACACTATCAGCGATACCGCCGGGGGCTTAGCGTCGATAGGAACGATAGCTGCAGGAGCGGGATTGTTTCTCTCTCGATCGCCGTCGACCCATCCGGCAGATTCGTCTATGTGGCGAGGCCTGCGGACACTGTAGGGGTGGCAATTGGGTACGTCTCCATGTATACGATAAACACCACCAACGGGACCTTAACGTCCACAGGGAGCATCACCGCAGGAGTCGACCCTTTCTCGGTGGCCGTGGATCCCTCTGGCAGGTTCGCCTATGTGGCGAATCTCGAGTCAGGCGACATCTCGATGTACAGCATCAACGGCACCACGGGGTCATTAACATTCATAGGGACGAACACCACAGCATTCGCTCCCATTTCAGTGGCCGCACATCCTTCCGGCAAGTTCCGCTATGTGGCGAATGTGAACTCGAACGTCTCCATATACACCCTCAACGCCACGACCGGAGTCTTAACGTCTATAGGAACGGTAGCCGCAGGATCATCTCCTAGCTCGATCGCCATCGATCCGTCCGGAAAGTTCGCGTATGTGACGAATTTCGACTCGGACGACGTCTCGATATTCAGCATCGATGCTGCCACGGGGTCGTTGACGCTCATAGGGACGGTCGGCACATAAAAGGGCCTTACAGAGCGTCCTTCAAAGAAACCATTCGGTCCTGAACTGAATGCTCTGTTGTGCGCCACCCATCTTCGCCTCTGCGAGAGATTTCGAGGCTTTCGTAAATTTGACTCAGACGAAGGGACCAAGAACCATGCCGTCCCCAGCCGAATGCAGAGAGTGGGTTCGCTTTCCTGTTTCCCTATCGGAAACGGCGAGTTGGACCGTAGTGGACTGCCCATCGAAGACTGGGTGTTGGAACGTAGCACCCGTAAGCCCTTGACAATACAATGGGCTGCAGTGCATGCGCGCATAAGCCTCTGCTGGAGAGCACCTGCTTCCCTACCGAAAGGTCATGGCATGAATTTGCTCGATGTAATAGAATGAAACCGAGTGAAAACAAAGACGTTGCACAGTTCCCCGGTAGCTCAACGGTAGAGCATGTTAGCAGCTTCGGGACCATCCCCAAACAGCTTTTCTTGTCCCCAAGATGTCCCCAACAAGCCTCGCAGACATCGGTTGCAGCCCGAGCGGCCCCCATGCAGCGGAACTTCGAGTCCGATTAGTTGATGATCCGCGTTCCATGAAACACATCGCCTCTTGCCAGCCACGAATCTTCTATGAGAGCCGGTCCGTAAATCTTGGTTTTGCTGGGCTTTGCTCAGTGGCTTCTCGCGTGCTGTCACTTGTTGCAAAGGAAGCGCTAAGGGGATTAGACACGCTACGAGCGGCGAAGGTGAAGTCGGCGAACTAGAGAGACGACCTCTCAAGACGGGACAAAACGCAAGTGTGTTAGTCGCGTTCGCGGGAATCGGCGGGACGCCGGTAAACAGCAAAGCGGGAAAAGCAACAAAGCTGCCGCTCCCGGCAACGGCATTGATGCCGCCTCCGAGGCCGCCGGCAAAAGACAAAAAAATGGCGCTCTGCAGGTTCAAGCAGAGTTTGTATCACGATTTGCGGTTTGCTCTCCAGATGGCCTGCGGCGCCAAACGCCTGCTGAATCTGGTGCTTGGTCCTGGCGCTCAATTAGCTTGGTATTCGAAATATGAGTTCATCCCGTGCGAAATTGAAGCTGGACAACGGGGTAATCCAGGGAGCAAGATGCCCCTCATTAGAAGAGTGGCCCTGTGGAGAATCCCTGGGCGAGGCTGACTCGCGAGCCATACTACGTCGACGCCCACAGTTGGCGTGCGTGACTGGCGCCTTCGACTTGTCGGCCGGGCCAGGTACACCTCCAGGTTGCGGTCACCCTAGTTTTTTCGTGAAAGTGTCAGGGGGCGCCATGAAAATTAATCGCAGAGCTTGCGGATGGGCGATTCTATTCAGCTTTTTGTGCCTTTTACTCTTTGTTTCTGGAGCCCTGGGTCAAACTTCTCGCGGTGGCATCGCTGGAACGGTGGCGGACAAGTCCGGCGCGGTAGTGCCGGACGCTGCCGTCGAGATCGAGCAGAAAGGTACCGGCCTAAAGCTGAGTACCTCGACGACGGGCGCTGGCGTGTTCTCCTTTCCTGATTTGCCCGTCGGTTTTTATAACGTCACCATTACGCACTCGGGATTACAAACCCAAAAGATCACCGATCTCGAAGTTCAGGTCGGCAGAATCAGCAGTGTAACTGTAACGCTCGAAGTGGCCCAGCAGTCCCAAACCGTGGAAGTTCAGGCAGCGGCTGCGACGATTGAGACCACTCAGAGCGCCTTAAATGCAGTGGTGAGCACCCGGGCGATTCAGGAAATGCCTCTGAATGGGCGCGACTTCCGCCAGTTGCTGGAGCTTACGCCCGGATTCAATTCGCAATTCTCGATGAATGGAAACCGCCCGAACCAGAATAATTGGCAGATCGATGGCGTAGACAACAACGATTTCTGGCACAACTCGGAAGCTGTGAATCAAGGAAGTATCTCCGGAATCGCAGGAGTCCTGCTCCCCATCGACTCAATCGAGGAATTCAATCAGCAAAGTGTCGGGGGTGCCGATTTCGGGCGCAATCCCGGCTCCATGGTGAATGTCGCGATCAAATCCGGAAGCAACGATTTTCATGGCAGCCTCTACTACTTTAATCGCAACGATGCTTTCGCCAAGCCCTCGCCTTTCGGTGATTATGGCAAACTGCGAAACCATAATTTCGGCGGCTCCATCGGCGGTCCGATTTGGAAAGACAAGGCTTTCTTCTTTTTTAACTTTGAAGCACAGCGCTTCATCGCCGGAAACTCCATCCGGGCTACAGTCCCCTCAGACGCTTGGGTCTCCCAGGCCGAAGCTCTCATGGCCGCCAAAGGTGTATCACCAAACCCGGTCATGGTCTCTCTGTTGAGCACTCTCTGGCCCAGCGCCATCAAGAACGCTCCAGCAACCACGAACAATTTCTTCAGCACCGCCAATAACAATTACCGGAGCAATAACGGCGTCGCCCGCATCGATTACAATTTCAACGCCAAAGAGCGCCTGTTTGTCCGCGGATTTGTCGGAACAGGTGATGCCGTTGCCTATGCGGGCTCCGTTTACCAGGACTATTTTCAGGCCGTACCCAGCCGCCAGCAAAACTGGGCTGCCGTTTTGAATAGCAGTCTTGGGCGGAGATTTTTCAACCAATTTCTCTTCGGTGTGAACTATTTCCTCCAGAACTTTAATGATACTAGCCATAACCAGGACGTTGTGGCCCTGGGCTTCAATACCGGCGCCACTTCTGCGGACCGCGGCTCGCCGAACATGGAGCTCGACGGCTTCAACAATGGGGGCGTCGGTGAAACACCAAATCTAGGCCGCACCGATACGACCTACCACTTCACAGACGATCTTGCCTACACCCTCGGCGCGCATGCCCTGAAGTTTGGTGGTGAGTTTCGGCGCGCCAAACTGTGGGTTCACTATCTCCGAGATGCGCGCGGCAATTTTCTATTCGACGGTGCCGCGCCTCAATCCGGCGGATGGGGCGGAACTCAGCAACAAAACTCTTTGGCGGACTTCTTGGCCGGCTACATCAATACTTCAAATGCCAATATTGCCACAGGTGACCCAATACGCGACTGGTATGTGAATTCGGTTTCTTGGTATGCCCAGGACAGTTGGCAAGTCGGGCCTCGACTCAACTTTAACTATGGCGTGCGTTGGGATTACAACAGCCCGATCTATGATCCAACGCACACGGTTTCCACGTTTCTTGCAACCGCGCCGGGCGGCTTGGCCATTCCTCCACAAACCTTGAGTACGTTGTATCCCCGTGACTGGAATAACTTCGCTCCGCGGCTGGGATTTGCTTTTACACCCACGCGCGGCGGCAAAACGGTCATCCGCGGTGCCTGGGGCATCTACTATGACGTCGTCAATGGCAACCTTTTCATCGATAACCGTGCACAACCCGGTGGCCGCGGCCCTTCAAGGAACCCGGGCGGGCCAAACCCGGTCTTTAGCATAGAAAACGACGCCGGTTCCCTCACTGTAGTTCAGAATCAGCCCGTCTTCGGCAGCGTCACTCCTCAGCCGCCTTTCGGCGTGTACGGCATCAATCAGAACGTCCGGTCCCCCTACGTGCAGAACTTCAGCCTTAACATTCAGCACCAACTCACTTCGAAAGTGGTGGTTCAAGCGGGCTATGTGGGGAGCCAAGGCCGCAAGCTCATCGTCACAGAAAACATTAACCAGGCGGCTCCTAGCGTGGCACCACAGAATATTCAGACCGCGCGGCCGTTTTATTCCCAATTTCCCACTTTCTCAGGCATCACCGAGATTTCCAGTGCAGGCAACTCTCAATTCAATTCCATGCAGCTCTCTATCCGTGGCACCTCCTGGCATGGGCTAACAGGACAGCTTGCCTATACTTTGGGCCATGTTCGCGACGAGATGTCCTACCCGCGAAACAATCGTCCAACAGACAACAACAATTTGAGAGGCGACTACGCCGACTCGAATTTCGACACCCGTCACAATGTCAGTGGCTCTGTAATCTATGATATCCCGCAATTTGGACAATCCGCTCCAAGGCTAACCAAAGGTTGGGAGTTTGCCGCGCTCATCGCCTATAACAACGGTTTCCCGTTCAGCGTGTTCTCAGGGTTCGATAATAGCCACACGGGCAACAAGCAGGATCGAGCAGACGTTTCGGGCGATCCTTTCGCGGGTGTTGTGCAACCGGCGGGAGGGACTAAGTCCGGTGTCCAGTGGATCAACCCGAGTGTGTTCGCCACAAATGCACCGGGAACCTTCGGCAATTCCAAACGCAATCAGTTTCTTGGTCCGCGCTTCAAAACCGTCGACTTTTCTCTAATCAAGAACACTCCCATTACGGAACGAGTGAAGACGCAATTTCGAGTCGAAATGTTCAATGTCTTCAACATTTTGAACTTGGCGGGGCCCGACAACTGTAGTTGCGATGGATCGTCATTTGGCTTGATCAGCAGCACCGTTCACGCTGGTGATGCTCCCGGCATCGGTTCCGGCGAGCCGTTCAACGTCCAGTTCGCTCTCAAGATCATTTTCTAGAATGAAAACAAATATGTTTGCGCGGTTCCCGGTAGCTCAACGGTAGAGCATTCGGCTGTTAACAAACTTCAAAACCGTTGAATCGGCACCCCTTATACCGAGAAAACGCCGGTTTAGCGGCCCTTCGTTGGAACCAAGTTGGAACCAAAGTTCACTCTCGTCTGGAGGACTGGGTCTATTTGACAGCCTGTTCATTTCACCGAAATCATCTGAGTCGATGCCGGGATGAAGGGACCAACGAGCTTCGTAAAGCGTTGTCGCGCACTAGTCCGCAGGGGCGGAGGCAAAAGCGGCGGACGCCTTTGCCGGCGCGAGCACGATAAGGGCTACGCCGATGACCACGAGGACGACAGAACCCCACAAAAATCCCACGCGCTGGTTCGCAAACTGGAAGGCCATCGTGCCCATGACGAGGGCGTGCGCGAAACTCGACCAAGCGGTGAAGGCAATGAGGCTTCTATGCGCGGAAGGGTTACGCGC
>WNGJ01014080.1_pt1 | contig 13122 bp, 10 predicted proteins | sample 5400611 | NCBI WGS metagenome assembly WNGJ01 (sample SAMN13153375, study PRJNA577476) | soil metagenome | isolation source: 40 cm soil or saprolite under Garry oak tree replicate 1 | place: USA:California | collected 2016-06-15
GGTGGCCGCCAGTACGGGCAAGGAATCGGAGCATGGCTACCTCAAAGAACTGGGAGCCGACGATATCTTGACACGTGTGGAAACAAGCCCTGAGAGCATCCGCCCCCTGGAGAAAGAGCGTTGGGCTGGCAGTGTTGATCCCGTTGGCGGCACCACGCTGGCCTATCTCTTGCGTACGACCAAATACGCCGGTTCCATTGCCTCATGTGGCAACACCGGAGGAGTCAATTTCAGTACGACGGTCTTCCCCTTCATCCTGCGCGCCATTAACCTGCTGGGTATCGAGTCGGTCAATTGCCCGATGGAGGTGCGTCGCCAGGTCTGGGAACATCTGGCCAGCGATTACAAGCCCAAACACCTGCTCAATCTGATTGGACACGAGGCTCCGCTCGCGGAACTGCCTCAGGCTCTGGCTGCCATTCTCAAAGGTGGAGTTAGAGGCCGTACTATTATCAAGGTTAGTTAAGTCAGATTACCTGGCACCCACCAGGGGTGCCACTACATTTTGCGAAGTATCTCATGGGAAATGTAGTGACACCCCTGGTGGGTGCCAGGTAGAACTCACCCGTGCTTCATCGTATGGAGGGCAAAATTCCGTTGCGCAGTATCGGCGATCATCTCCGCGATAGCCAGTGACGAGGTTGCGGCTGGAGAGGGCGCATTGCGTACATGCAACATGCCGCCCTGGTGATCTACGACAAAGTCGTCCACCAGGGTACCGTCGGACGCGAGTGCCTGGGCACGCACGCCTGCTGGCCCGGGCAGAAGATCATCGGGACGCAGGTCCGGCACGTAGCGTTGTAACGCCTTAAGGAAGGCAGCCTTGCTGTAGTCCCGGTACATTTCTTCAAGGCCAACGCGCCAGTACTTGAGGGCTAGCTTACGGAAACCTTGATAGCGCAGCGTCTCCCAGAGGTCACCTGCGCTGATGTCGTAGCGTCGATACCCTTCGCGTGCGAATGCCAGTACGGCATTGGGGCCCAGCCAGACATCACCATTGACCCGGCAAGTGAAATGCACTCCAAGGAAGGGGAAGCGCGGGTCCGGTACCGGATAGATCATCCCGCGCACCATTCCCGTTCGCTCCCGGCGAAGAATGTAGTAGTCGCCGCGAAACGGGACGATCTGCGGTGCAGCGGGCATACCACTTAAGCGTGCCACGCGGTCGGCATACAGACCAGCGCAACTGATCACGTAGCGAGCCTCGACGACAGTAGAGGGGGTGAACAGTCGATAGCGGCCGTTGCGCTGCTCGATAGTTTTGACCTCGTGACCGGTCAGAATCTCCCCACCGTGGGAGGTGACTTCATGGGCATACGCCCTGGCAACCTGCCCGAAATCGACGATGCCGGTCGTGGGAGAGTAGAGCGCTTTGATGCCCACCGCGTACGGTTCAATCTCGCGTAAGCGTTCGGGGCCGATCATTTCCAGATCCGGCACGCCATTGGCGAGACCACGCTGGTACAACTGCTCCAGTCTGGGGAGTTCCTCCTCGTGTGTCGCGACGATGACTTTGCCACACAATTCGTAGGATACGCCGTGTTCGTCGCAGAACTGGATCAGTTTGGCCTTTCCCGCCACGCAGGCCTTTGCCTTCAAAGAACCGGGGGCGTAGTAGATACCAGAGTGGATGACGCCGCTATTATGCCCCGTCTGGTGCTGCGCGAGTTCATGCTCCTTTTCGAGTATCACCAGTTTTAGAGTTCCCGTTCCAGCATAATACACCAATTCCTCTAGAGTTTGGCTCGTGTATACTGCGCCGGCCACGTCATGTCATAACCGAGTTCATGGGCAGCATGCATGGGCCAGTAGGGATCGCGCAACAATTCACGAGCAAGGACGACCAGGTCAGCCCGCTGGCTTCTGATAATCTCATTGGCTTGCTGGGCGCTGGTGATAAGACCGACCGCGGCAGTAGCAATATCTGCCTCGCGCCGGATTTGTTCAGCAAAGGGCACCTGGTAGCCAGGGGCAAGTGGTATCCTGGCTTTGGGTACGTTTCCTCCTGATGAGGCGTCAACCAGGTCGACGCCATGCTTCTTCAGTTCTCGTGCAATTTCAACGGAATCAGTGATGGTCAGGCCTCCTTCCGTCCAATCGGTGGCCGAAAGGCGTACAAAGAGGGGCTGTTCCTCCGGCCATACCTGGCGTATGGCATCAACAGTTTCGAGCAAAAAGCGCATCCGCCTGGTAAGGTTGCCACCATATTCATCGCCACGATGGTTGGAGAGCGGCGACAGAAATTCATGGAAGAGATACCCATGAGCCGCGTGGACCTCGATGACTTTAAATCCGGCTGCGAGCGCACGCTGCGCGGCTGTCTGGAAACTCTGGACCACTCCGGCGATCTCCTGGCCGGTGAGCGCGCTGGGAAGCGGATAGCTGGCCGAAAATCGTTCAGCGCTGGGACCAATGGTTTGCCAGCGTCCCTTCTCAACAGGAATTTCCCCGCTGCCGCTCCATGGGCGGTGGGTGCTCCCCTTCCGCCCGGCGTGAGCCAGCTGTATACCTGGTACCGCTCCTTGCTCACGGATAAAGCTGCTAATGCGAGCAAGCATCTCAATATGCTCGTCGCGGTAAATACCCAGGTCCTCTGGCGAGATACGACCTCGCGCCTCGACAGCCGCGGCTTCGGTGATCACGAGCGCGGCCCCGCCTACGGCACGACTGCCGAGATGAACCAGGTGCCAGTCACCGGCAAAGCCATCCACCGATGAGTACTGGCACATAGGTGAAACCATGACGCGGTTGCGCAGTGTTATTCCGCGTAGAGTCAATGGATGAAAGAGTGGAGGTGTGTTAAAAATATTCTCATCGTGCTCACCTGTTGAAGCGAGCTTGTTATCTACCTTAGATAAAGCTTGCACCTATAGAGGCTCCTTTTTATACGAATAGGCTGAAGTGTTCAGATACTATACTAGATCAGGTTAAAATATATCTCCTTTTAGTTATAACGCTATTGTTTCATTGGTTATTCCGTCGTAACTCTTCAGGGCTCTTCTTGACTCCTCACTGCCTACGGCAGTTCGCAAACATTTTGTCATGACCCAAAGCAAAGTTTTGGAACAAAGGCTCTAAACAAAGGTTCGAAGGAGCCAAAGGAAGACAAGAGACGACCTTCCGAGGTAAACTGAGAAAACAAAACATATGTTTCAGTGAAACAGGAGGTCGTTTGCATGTCCTTACAGTATGACACAGATGCGCAAGAGCAATCAAGAGCCCAAGAAGAAAGCCAGTTTTGGGCTGAGCAGCTGGCCAGGTATCTGGCCCCCTACCACGAGCGACTGGACGCCTATCTGGATCGACGGGTGGTCGGCAATCTCACGGCCACGGTAGCCGCCATCGTGCAAAGCCGCTCGGAGTTGACCACCAGCGAACTGGGCAGTGCCATCTGCGGGCCAGCGCATGCCGATGCCGGTACCCAACGGCTCCAACGCGCCTTACACCATCCAGGCTGGGAGGCCGAGGTGATCGCAGAGGTGCTGTGGCAAGAAGCCGACAAGAGCCGCCAACAGATGCAGCAGCAAGGCGAAACGCCCCTGTGCATCTGGGATAGCAGCGTGCTGGAAAAGCCGGAAAGCGAGCAACTGCAAGGCTTGGGAACAGTGCGCTCCAGCCGGGTGCGACGGCTGGCACGCAGTCGCAAAGGCCTGTTCAATCGGCCCAGTCGTCTGCCGGTGAGTGTGCGCGGCTTTGAGTGGGAAAGTCTGTTGCTGTTGGGCTCAAGGGGCGTGCCGCAGGTGGTGGCCATGAAATGGTGGGGTCGGCAAAAAGGCGTGCCTGGACAGCAACGAAAGCCTCAGCTCGTCTTGTTGAGTCAGGTGGCCCAACGTTGGGGGCGCCAGGTGCGCCACGTCTTTGATGGCGGCTCTGGCAATGGTCCCTGGCTCTGGCAGCTCTGCCGCTACCTGCTGCGCTTTGTGGTGCGCTGGAAAAAAGGCAACAAACTCATCGATGCTTGTGGGCAAGAGCGCAAAGCCTGGGAGATGGCCCGCGGCAAACGCGCCTGGGGAGAGGCGCGACTGCTCTGGGATACGCATTGTCGGGTCTATCGCAGCACGCGGGTGCTTGCCTTGCCGGTGCGACACCCCGAGTATCGAGGTCAGTTGTGGTTGGTGGTGGTGCGCCAGGGCAAGGGGCGTGAACCCTGGTATCTGCTCACCAATGAACCGGTCGAGACGAGCGAGCAAGCCTGGGACATCGTCTTCTCCTACGTCAGGAGCTTCCAAATCGAGGAAAGTTTCCGTTTTCAGAAATGCGAACTGCTCATCGAATCCCTGCGCCTGCAGAGCTGGCAAGCGCGGCGCAAAATGCTGCTGTTGGTGACGCTGGCTTATGGCTTTCTGCTGGCCATGCTCGGGCCGCCACTGTGGCTGGCCCGTTGCACCTTGCTGCTGCATTGGTGCCAACGAGCCGACTGGCGCCTGTGGAGGGCCAAAGTGCCCCTCTATCGCCTGCGCTGGGCTCTCAGTCAGCTTTGGCAAGCCCATCCTCCACCCTTGGTGGGCTGGCACCCCTATCGTCGACGCTCTCACATCACCTGGCCCGTCTGTTCCTTACCCTGGTGGACTACCCTTTGGCACCTCTGCGGATATTTGTTCTAAAACTTTGCTCTGGGTCATGTGTAATGAATGAGCCGCCACTAGCGGCAAAGCTCCCAACCAACTGTAATGGATGAGCCGCCACTGGCGGCGTGAGAAAAACTGGCACGTCGGGTGAGTTACATTCTGTTCCGAACAGCAGGAGGAAGCCATTGGCGAAGTAGTGGTACTTCTTGGAGATACATTTTTGCTTTTGGTATCTCTTGTGCCTCAATTTCGTTGAATATATTCAGGACATGAAGTAAAAGACTTGCAATACTGATACTGCTAGCGAACCTCCCTGTCCGTGCTCTTTGCCGCTACGCGGCTTACCAAGTAACGAACCGCCGTAGGCGGTAAGGAAGTCTGAAGGGTTACGGGTTCGCCAGCGGTATCAATATTGCCCAGGCTCACGAGGGTGAGAACTAGTTCGCCAGAATGATGACATTTAGGGACATTTCTGGCTTCTTATCTGCTTAACAAACGTATGTACAAGTTGTACAATGGGTACATGGACAAAAAACGAGTGACGACCAAGATATGGCAGCAATCACTTTACCAATTAAAGGTCATTGCCGCTATCAAAAACGAGTCGATGATTGATGCTTTAGCCCGTTTGATTGAAGCAGAGTATAAGCGAGTACAACCAAAGGACAAGTAGCATGAAAGTGGTACGCGGGTACAAGACAGAGTTAGACCTCACTAACGAGCAACGCACGGCCTGTATGAAACATGCTGGTGCTTCGCGTTTTGCTTACAACTGGGGGCTCGTTCGTTCCAAAGAAGTCTATCATGCCACAGGCAAGCGTCCTAATGCTATCGCGCTCCATAAAGAACTGAATACTCTCAAGCAGACAGACTTTCCCTGGATGTATGAAGTGAGGTAAAGATATGCCAAATAAGACTATTCCACAAGAACACCGTGATGCTATGGTTGCAGCATATCTTGCTGGCGCTACAGCTAAGGAAGCTGCACAACCACTCGGATACTCATATATGGCTTGCATCTTTGCCCTTAAACAACAAGGAATAGTACCAAGGGAAAGATCAGAAGCACATAGACACTATGCTGTAGATGAGTCTTTCTTTGATATAATCGATACAGAGGAGAAAGCTTATTGGCTTGGTTTCCTCGCTGCTGATGGCACCGTTGGTTCAAACTTTGTTTCTCTTGGTCTCCAAGAAAGAGATGGAGAGCATCTGCGTAAGTTTACCAGTTCACTTCAATCGAATCATCCCGTTGTTGTGCGTGAGAACAAGATAGGAGAGAAAATTTATCCTTACGCACATGTCCATATTGGCTCTCTCAAGTTGGTACAAACTCTCAAGAACCTGGGAGTAGATGAAAGGAAATCCTTTACTGTCCGTCCTTGTGAATACGTACCTGAGGCATTGCTTCATCACTACTGGCGTGGCGTGTTTGACGGAGATGGCTTCATTACATATACCCGAAGTAGAAAAGTTGGGTCAATTATATGGCTCGTGGGGCTGGTTGGAAATAAGGAAATGGTTACAGGATTTGAGTCTTTCATTCAAAGGTTCATGAAGACAGAAGCCATCATTAAACCACACCATCGTATCTTTATGTTGAGATATGGAGGTGTTGCCTTACCACAAGCCATTCTATGTGTGCTGTATCAAGATGCAACGATCTTGCTAGACCGGAAGAGTCAACTTATGTATGAAGTTATGAACACTCCTATACAGCGGGTAAAAGCATGACCAACTCAGCATATGGATGGAAGGATGAGGACTTAGACCTCTCAGTGCACACCTTCGTGTGTGAACAGTGTGGAATGATACTAGATCGTGACCTGAATGCAGCCATCAATTTAAAGAGTGTGGCGGTAAGTTCTACCGACACCAAAAACGCTTGTGGAGCAGAGAGCGCTGGCTTGTCCAATGGGGCAAGTGAAACTCTTTGTGATGAAGCAGGAACTAAAGAGGATGTTTGGGCTTTGTCTCAAATGTCCCTGTTTTAGAGAACGGAAAGAGAGAAGAGATGCAGCGAAAACTAGAGAAGGGCATGCAATGGTTTTCGGCACTACTGGGAGACAACAAACAAAAAAACAATATAGCTGTGCTCGATGGAGTACGCGCTATGGCCTGTCTTTTAGTCCTCTTCTTTCATGTGAATGTCATCTCTCGGGATGGGCATACGTGGCAGGTTGCGGTTCGCCCACTCACAAGCGCTGTAGCCGGCTCGATCGCGTTGGCGGGTTCATCTGGCGTGACACTCTTCTTTGTGCTTTCAGGTTTTTTGCTGTTTTTACCCTACGCAAAATCTCTCTTGTTTGAGAGTACGTGGCCTTCGGCCCGTCTCTTCTACCTGCGCAGAGCATTGCGCATCGTTCCCGCGTACTACGCGGCCCTGTTCCTGATCATCTTGCTTTTTCACCCGGAGTATCTCCAGCCCGGTCACTGGAAAGATGTAGGGTTGTTTCTCATCTTCTTCATGGATGCACCTCAAACGTATCAACAGATTAACGGTCCGTTCTGGACGTTGGCCGTCGAATGGCAGTTCTATATGCTCTTGCCACTGTTAGCTTTAGCTATGAGGCTGGTTGTGCGACACGGCACGCTTAAGTGGCGTGGGTGGACCTTAGCAGCGTGTCTTGCAGGTGTAATTGCCTGGGGATTATTTTCTCGCTATTGGGGCTACTATTTCAGCGAGCATCCAACGCAAACGTTTTTAGTTCCCCGTTCTCTGTTGAATGTGGCATTGCTCTTTCTCTTTGGCAGTAGCGGAAAGTATCTAGAAGATTTTGCCGTTGGCATGTTGATATGCCTCTGTTATGTCTTGTTACAAAACAGGGCTACTGCTAGTAAATGGAATGTGAGCCTGCGCTGGATCAGTCCGTTACTACTGGGCGCGGGGCTGCTTGTGTTGTTTTTCATGGCCTTGTGGCATTTTAATATATGGTACCATCATTATGTTTTCCATAGCCTGGATCGCCTTTTCCATTACTATGACTGGCTCAGTGAGTTTGTGCTCTCGATAGGTTTCGCTCTCAGTGTTGCTGCTGTCCTTTTTGGTCCCGCGTGGCTCAAAGGCTTCTTTGCATGGACGCCTCTACGTTGGATAGGGTTGATTTCCTTCAGTCTATACATCTGGCATGTGCCACTACTACAATTTTTCAGAGTGGACATAAGTCATCAAATGCTGGGATGGCGTCATTTAGCTGTGTATGGTCTCTATTGGCTATGGGCGTTGTCTGTTATTATTCCTATCGCGTTGCTCTCCTACGTGTGGATCGAGAAACCCTGGATGGCCATTGGTGAAAGGTTTCGACATGGGGGTCGAAGCGAGAAGGCCTGAATAGGTACAAGAATGGACCGCTCAGTTTGCTCTATGTTATACCTATGCCACCGCTTTCTTGCGTTTGCCAGCCTTCACCGGACGTTCAACACGCAAACGCGGGTCGGCAATCTCGTCAATGCCAAAGTTGATGAGTGACAGGCCGGCGCCAAGAATGGCGATACAGGCACCGGGGGGAACAAACCACCACCAGAGTCCGCCACCTAAGGCGCCGGCCTGCTGCGCCCAGTACAGCATGCTGCCCCAACTGGGGATAGTCCCGTCGCCCAGGCCGAGAAATTCCAGTGCCGCCCAGGTGAGCACGACATAAATGGTGGTACTCACAAAGCCTGCCACCACCAGCCCGATCTCATTGGGAAAAATCTCGCAGAAGATGATGCGCCAGGTGTGCTCGCCACTCACACGCGCAGCCGTGACAAACTCGCGGCTGCGCATCGACAGCGTTTGCGATCGCAGCACACGCGCTTGCCAGGCCCAGTTCGTAAACACTATTACCAGAGAGATCGTCAACGGGCCGCGTGGGAAGTAGGCCGCGAGCACAATCGCCAGGGGGAGCGCGGGAAGTACCAGCGAGACATTGGTCAGCAAAGTCAGCACATCGTCTATCCAGCCGCCAAAGTAGCCACCAACCAGGCCGATCACAACAGAGAGCAGCGTTACCAGCAGCCCAGTGCCCAGACCCCAGAAGACGCTGGTGCGCGTACCATAGATCAACTGGCTGAAGATATCCTCCCCAACGACCGTCGTGCCTAGCCAATGTGCCGCGGAAGGAGGGGTGATGAACAGGTGCGATGTCGCATTGGGGTCAATGGTCATAAAAAATGGTCCAAAGAGGCCAACCACGATGAAGGTGCCAACAATTGCGCTGCCAAGCGCCACCTTGCGGCTTATTGTCATCGCTCGCCAGATGACCAGCAGCCCACGTAGGGGTGATCCGTGCGGCCGCCCCGTGGGGCCGGGTAGGAGTGCAACCGAGGCAGCGCCCGCTGCAGGAGGTACTTCCTGGGTTTTCATTAGTACCCACTCCTTTCCTGGCGCACGCGAGGATCGAGGAAAGTATATAGCATATCGGCCAGGAAGTTAGCTCCCAGCACGGCCAGGGTAATAATCAGGAAGATGCTTTGTATCATCGCATAATCTTGCTGGTTCACAGCCTGGAGGAGCGCGTATCCAATACCGGGATACGAGAACACCATTTCGGTGAGTAGTTGACCGCCAACAATCGTGCCGATGGCGATAGCGAAACCGGTAATATTGGGTAACACCGCATTACGAGCCGCGTACCAGAACATCACGCGGCCCTCGCTTAAACCCTTCGCCCTGGCCATCAGCACATAATCTTCTGAGAGCGTCGTTATCATCGAGTTGCGCATCGTCAGCATCCAGCCCGCCAGCGAAGATATTACCAGCGTCAAAGCTGGCAGGAAGGCATATTGTATGACACTGCTGATAAATGCAAACGACCAGCCCGGATCGATATTCGCCGAGTCATAGCCACCAGACAGCGGGAACCAGCTGAGCAAATAAGAGAATAGATAGAGAGTAATCAACGCCAGCCAGAAGTAAGGAATAGCAGACAGAAAATTCATCATGGGCGAAAGAACAGTATCAAGTGCAGTGCCCCGCTTCCATGCAGCGATTATTCCAAACAAACAGCCGAGAATGAAGCTGATGACAACGGCGACGCCTCCCAGCATGACCGACCATCCGATGTCTTGCCCAATGATCTGCGTGACGGGGGTGGGGAAATACTGGATGGAATTTCCTAAGTTGCCGTGCAGCAGATTGCCGAGATACTTAAAGTACTGCAGCCATAAGGGATCGTGTGTATTCAGGCCAAACAGGACCGAGAGAGTTTGTTGCATTTCAGGGGTGACATATCCCTTGGTCGACATCTTTCCCACGATTGCCGCGACGGGATCGCCGGGGGCCAGGCGAGGGATGAAAAAATCTAGAGTAATAGCTACCCAGACGGCGCAAACATAGAATAAGAGGCGGCGGATCAAATGACGCATCTGATTGCTCCTTTTAACTCCTCACTGCCTACGGCAGTTCGCAGATGTTTTGTGTTGGGTGTAGGCTTTGCCGCCAGCGGCGGCAAAGCCTACACCCAACATTTGAATGGGCTTAAGTTCGCGCTTATGGGGGCACCCTTTGCGGGCAATACATTTCAAAGAAGAGACCATCTGGCTTTGTCATCCCTTCGCTTCGCTCAGAGCTTGCCCTAGAGCGAAGCGAAGGGATGACAAACCTGAAGCGGCTTCGTTTGACTCGCAAAACGTCTTCTTTGCAATGTATTGGGGCTTGGGGCGAGGCAACACCCATTACCCGGGGCCGTGTTCGGACTACCACTGGAATACGGGTGGCTCTGATCGGGCCATCCGGTGAAGTTCCTGGTGGAGTACTCGTCGTAGTCAGCGCCAGTCCACAGGGGAATAAATGGCTGGTTCTCGACGAAGACCTTCTCGATGCCCTGGATAGCCTGCTTTTGCGCAGCCGAATTAGTGGTCGAAGCATACTGGTTCAGGAAATTGTCGGTTGTAGGATCGTTCCAGGCCACGAAGTTGAACTTGCCCTGGCCGATCTGAGCGCTGTTCAGGTATTGATTGTACAGGTAATATGGAGTGGGGCCACCAACCATACCACAGAACATCAACTGGTAGTCATACTTGCCATCTGTGCGGAGAGTGTAATAGTTATCCTCACCCACCGTCACGTTTTTGATTTCGATGCCAACAGCCTTCGCCTGGTCAGCGACCAGTTTTGCCGCCGCGTTCCAGTCAGAATAGGAGTCAACACTTCTCAGCGTGAAGGACAGACGCTTGCCATTCTTCTGATAGATACCATCTGAGCCCTTTGTGAAGCCGGCGTCGGTCAGGTACTTCTCAGCCTTGGCGGTATCCGCGGTCAGCGGCAGGTTCGCATACTGTGGGTCCAGCCAGCTCTGCGCGGTTGGAAGTACCAGGCCGGTCGTGCTTCCCGGGGGTTCCAGGCCCGCCGTAGCCTGTGCGGCTATGGCGTTGCGGTCAAGTGCAGTGCTGAGCGCCAGGCGAACTGGCAGGCCAGCCTGACCGCCAAGTAGAGAATCTTTCTGGTTTACGCATATTGAATAGAGGTTGATGGCATCCATGAAGAGGTGGTTGTGAGCTGCATCTTTCGCAACGAAATCCTGCTGGAGAGTTGGCGAGAAGTAACCAGCCCAATCGACATCACCCTTTGGCAGTGCCAGTTGCAAGGTTGAGTTATCTTTGTACTCCGGGAAGCGGACCTCGTCAACTTTCACCTTGTCGGCCTGCCAGTAGCTGGGATTCTTGTCGTACACTGCCAGGTCTGGCTGGTACCTGGTCAACGTGAAAGGACCTGTACCCACAGGCTTGTCGGTGAGATACTTGGTCGGATCGCCAACTGTGGCAAAGATGTGTTTCGGAATGATATACACGTGCCCGGCAATGTTCACCAGGACAGGGGGATAGGCCTTCTGGAAGGTCATCACGACCGTAGTGGCGTTGGGCGCGGACACAGTTTTGAGGAAGCTCCAAACACCAAGACCATCTGCTGCCGAGTACTGCTTCATCAAATTGAAGGTAAACGCAACGTCATCTGCCGTGAACGGTTCACCATCGTTCCATTTCACATTCTGGCGAATAGTGAACGTTACCTGTGTGTTATCGCTATTCCACTGATAGCTAGAGGCCAGCATGGGGGTGAACGAACCGTCATTCACATTCACGAAGTACAGCGTCTCATACACCAGGCCCAGGACACCCGCGTTGGGGTGGCCGTTATAGGGGTTAAAACCGGCTTGCGCGAAATCATAGGATTGAGCGGCAACTTTAAGAATTGCCTTGCTGCCGTTACTATTGGTGGTATTATTGCTACCGCCACAGGCTGTGAGTATCAACGTAAAAATGACCAGGAGGGTGAATACCAAGGCGGTCGACTTGATTTTCATCCTTGAAGGTGCCGCGAAGAGAGGGTTGGGAGTCATTTACAACCTCCTGCCGTTGGATGAACGGATCTGTCAGTGATCCTGATAAATATTCGGTGGATTGTACAACTGCTCACGCGAGACGCCCGAACTGATTGCAAGTTTTCTTTCGGCTACCCCTCCTTTCCTGATATCAATAGACTTCAGCGCCATGCAGTACGCTTGTTTACGGGAATTTCAGATTAAGCTCTGTAAAATACTGTACCTTGTTCTGGTCAATTTGTCAAGTCATCTAGACCACTATACAGGGTTGTTGTAAAAATTCGTCAATTTGACAGGTCTAGACTTCTAGATAAAAACATGTCATGATATATGCCAGAAACCCTTAAAAAATTGGTAACCATTCAAGACTTCACGTCGCCTGCGGCGACTTGCCCATTTTTTTGTAAGTTGCGGGCTTTGCAGCCCGCGGGCTGCAAAGCCCGCAACTTACAAAAAATCCTTGCGAACTGCCGCAGGCAGTGAGGAGTCAAGAAGAGAGGAATAAAGCCCATGGTACTGAACCATTTAAAAAAAGGCGAAAGCATTGACAAGCAGAGTCCCATTCCTATGTACTATCAAATTATGAACCAACTGCGTGAAAAGATTGCTGCAGGCGAATATGCAGTTGACAGTGCCTTGCCGCCAGAACGAGAATTAGTCGAAACCTATCAAGTCAGCCGGATGACTATCCGGCAGGCCATTTCAGAGTTAGTCAACGAAGGTATTCTGGTTCGTCGCAGGGGCATCGGCACATTTGTTGCTCCCCCCAAGTTTGAACAGGCATTAAGCAGGCTGACAAGCTTTACAGAAGATATGGCACAGCGCGGTATGAAAGCGGGCAGCCGTATTATCTCCTTCAAGGAGACAGTGCCGGACCCCACTATTCGTAAAACGCTGGGGTTGAGCCCGGAAGAAAAAGTCTTTGAATGTGTACGGCTGCGACTTGCGGATGAAGAACCTATGGCCCTGGAAACTACGTCATTGGTAGCATCTATCTGTCCAGGGCTACAACGAGAATTCCTGGAAAATCAATCCTTGTACAAGGTGTTAACAGAGCGCTGGGGCATCGAGCTGGATTATGCTACTCAGGCTCTTGAGCCGATACTTGCTCCACCATACGAGGCTATGCTACTGCACGTCGCAGCCGGGTCTCCGCTTCTTCTCATGCACCGCGTCACCTATGACCGCAATGGCCGGGCTTTTGAGCACGTCAAATCCCTCTACCGGGGTGACCGTTATAAGTTTGTGACTGA
>WNGJ01005689.1_pt1 | contig 13118 bp, 13 predicted proteins | sample 5400611 | NCBI WGS metagenome assembly WNGJ01 (sample SAMN13153375, study PRJNA577476) | soil metagenome | isolation source: 40 cm soil or saprolite under Garry oak tree replicate 1 | place: USA:California | collected 2016-06-15
ATCATGGCGCCGATCGCGATCGCGATCCCGCCGAGACTCATGATATTGCCGTTGATGCCGAGCCAGCGGATGACCGCGAGCGACACCAGAATGCCGAGCGGCAGCGTGGCGATCGCCACGAGGGCGCTGCGCGCGTGCAGCAGGAACACCGCGCAGACGAGCGCGACAATGACCGACTCCTCGAGCAGCGTACGCCACAGTGTCTTGATGGACCCGTGGATCAAGTCTGAGCGATCGTACGTCGGCACGATCCGGACGCCGGCCGGGAGCGCGGGCGCGATTTCGGCGATCCGCTGCTTCACGCCGTCGATCACGCGCAACGCGTTCTCGCCATAGCGCATCACCACCACCCCACCAACCGCTTCGCCTTTGCCGTCCCGCTCGGCGATCCCGAGCCGGAGGTCGGGCCCGATCGTCACCCGGGCCACGTCGCCGACGCGCACCGGGCGCCCATCCTTACCGACGCCCACCGCGACCTTCCCGATGTCCCCGACTCCACGGAAGTAGCCGAGCCCGCGGATTGCGTAGTCCGAGCCCGCGACTTCCACGGTGCGCGCCCCCACGTCCTGGTTCGCCCCACGCACGGCCGCGATGACCTCGCGCGCCGTTACGCCGTAGGCCAGGAGCCGGGCCGGGTCGAGCAGCACCTGGTATTGGCGCACGTATCCGCCCAGACTCGCGACCTCGGCCACGCCCGGCACGGACTGGAGCGCGTAGCGCACCTGGAAGTCCTGGATCGTGCGGAGCCGGTCGGGTGAGTAGCCGGGACCCTCGAGCGCGTACTGATAGACCCAGCCCACGCCGGTGGCGTCGGGCCCGAGCCGGGTCTTGGCACCGGCGGGAAGCCGGCTCTGAATCGCGTTCAGGTACTCGAGCACGCGTGAGCGCGCCCAGTACAGATCGGTCCCGTCCTGGAAGATCACGTACACGAAGGACGAACTGAACATCGACTGCCCGCGCACGACTTTCACCTTGGGGACCGCGAGGAACGTGGTGAGTAACGGATAGGTCACCTGGTCCTCGACGACTTGGGGCGCCTGGCCCGGATAGTCGGTGTAGACGATCACTTGCGTATCCGAGAGATCCGGGATCGCATCCACCGGCATGGTCCGGAGCAGCTGTAGGCCGGCCACCAACACGAAGACCGCGCCGAGGGCGACCAGCTCCCGCCGCCGGATCGACCAGGCGATAAGGCGCTCGATCATGGGTGCCTCCGGACCGTATCCGTGTCAGGCATTCCCCGCATCCCGCTTCCCGCATCCCGCTTCCCGGTCTCCATCCCGCCCATGTTCAGCCCCATCCCCATCTGGAGCATGAGTCCCTGAATCGCCGCGGCGAGGTTGGACTCCGAGTCGAGCAGGAACGTCGCCGAGGCCACGACCTCGTCGCCCGCCTTCAGGCCCTGGACGATCTCGACGAGCGAGTCGCCGCGGAGCCCCACGCGCACCTCTCGCGGCACGAACCGGCCGTCGCCGCGGTTCACGAAGACGAGGTCCTTCGTCCCCGTGGGCAGCACCGCCTCGAGCGGCACGCTCACACTCCGCCGGCCAGCCGTGGCGAGAGCTGCCGTCGCGTACATCCCCGGGCGCAAGGCGCCGTCGCCGTTGTCGACTGCCACGCGGGCCGTCAGCGTGCGGGTCTTCTCGTCGAGCTGCGGGTAGATGAAGGTCACGCTGCCGCGAAACGTTCGTCCGGGGACCGCGTCCACGGTGATCCGGGCCGGGGTGCCGACGCGAACGGCTGCCGCGTCTTGCTCGAAGATCGCGACGTCCACCCATAGCACACGGGCGTCAGCGATCTGGAACAAGTTGTCCCCCGCCTTCACCGCTTGGCCTTCGATGACCATCTTCTCCGTGACTGCGCCGCTCCGCGGGGCGCGCAGCAACAGCGTGCGCGTCCCACTTCCTCTCGTCTCCAGGCTGTCGATTTGATCGGACGGGACGTCCCACAGGGCGAGACGGCGCCGGGCGCTCGTTGCGAGCGTGTCGTCCTTCAGTCGCCGCGCCAGGAGGTATTCCTCCTGAGCACTCACCAGATCGGGAGAGTAGAGAGCCAGCAGCGGGTCGCCCTGCTCGACACGCTTACCGACGTAGTCCGCATACAGGCGCTCCACCCAGCCGCCAACCCGCGCGTTGACGTACACGAGGTTAGGCTCGGCGTACTTCAATATCCCCACTGCCCGCACTGAGGATCGTACCGGGCGCTCGGCGGCACGAGCAAACGTGATGCCGAGCCTCGCGGCTTCGGTGCGATCAAGGGGGACGCCCGACGTGTCGGCGCGAGCAGCTGGCATCCCAGGCATCCCCTGCATGTCCTGCATGCCTGCCGCTTCGTCGCTTCGAGCGGGCTTCCTCTGGCATCCGGTCAGCGTCACGGCGGCGAGGACCAGGCTAGTGATGATCGGTTTCACGGCTGCGTCTCCTCTGCGGTCAACTGCCGCAGCATGACAAGTTGAGCCTGGTAGTCCGCCGATACGGCCACCGCTTCCAACTCGGCACGGTATCGCGCGTCTTCCACCGATAGCAGGGTCAGGAATTCGGCGCGGCCGACCTGATAGCTCCGCAGCACGGATTCGACCGTACCCCGCGCATTGGGCAAAACACCGTCCACGAGGAGCGCCAGGCGCTGCTGTAACGCCTGGACTCGGGCAGCGGCTTCAACGACCTCGCGACTGAGCTGGAGCTCCGCGTCGCGCAGTCCGGCAGCGGCCCCTGTAGAATCCGCGCGCGCGGCATCGGCGAGGCGGTTCTGTTTGCGCCACGCCCAGACGGGAAGGCGCAGGCCTACGAAGGCGGAGGAGAAGTCCGGAAAGTTGAAGTTGAACGCCCGCGGCCGGTAACCGTAGCGCAGCGTCAGGGTGAAGTCGGGCCGGGCGCCGAGACGCTCGACCTGAATCATGCGCGTGGCCGCGTCCACTGCCGCCCGGCGAGCGGCGAGCCGGGGATGACTGGTGAGGGCCAGGGCCACGAGCGAGTCGGCGGGAGGCTGCGGAGCTGCCACGGCACGCAGCGCAACGAGGTCGATCGAGCTGACCGGGACCGAGTCTCCCGGAGCCCGGTTCCGCAGCGCGTTCACCGCGGCGAGCGCGGCGACTCGCTCGCTCTCCAATGCGAATTCCTCGGACCGCAGGCGATCGCGGGCCAGTTTTGCCTGGAGGGGATCGCTTTGCGGCGCGGCGCCTGTGGCGTAGCGCGTCGTGCTGAGCTGGACCGCGGCGTCGAGAAGCTCCCGCTGGTGTCGCAACGTCTCCAGTGCCGTCACGGCGTAGCCCAGGCGGTAGTAGGCGACCGCCATCGTGGTCGTAAGGTCGCGGCGGACGGTGCCTTCTTCCGCACGGGCGCCGGCGGCGGCCGCACGCATGATCCCCGAGCGGGCGCCCAGGGTTCCCGGCCAGGGAATCTCCTGGCTCAGCTCGACGTCCGCCTCGGTGAAGTCACTTTGGTTGAACTCGAAGTGCGGCAGCACCAGGTCCATCACGCCGACCGTCAGCATCGGATCTGGCAGCGATCCGGCCGGTCGGATGCGGAGTGTGGCGGCGCGGACGGCCGCTTGCCGCTGCGCGACCGTCGGGTTGCGCGCGAGCGCTTCGGCGACCAGCGATTGTAAACCTGAGTCGCCGGCGACGGGCGCTGAGCCTTGCGCATGCGCAGGACCGGCGCTCGCTATCACGAACGCGCTCGCGGTCAGAATCAGTTGTCGGACTTGCATACCTCTCCTCGCGCCGTTCCAACTTGACTCGCCAAACCTGCCGATGGCTTAGTCAAATAGTTGGAACGGCACTCGCCAATCAGTTTCCGGCGGAACGCGCCGGAGCCCGCGCCGCTCGAGGCGGCGCGTTAGGGCACACTACGCTTGGGAGAGGCTAGGCTTGGGGAGGTGGAGGAAGCGGTGCTTGTGGGTCGGCCGGGGCGAGGGTCGAGACCCCGAAGCCGACAGCGTGGGACTCTCGTGCAGAGACGGAAACCGCTCCACCAAGGGTGATCACTGCGGGCGCCGTGATCGCGCAGAACGCCGGGTTGGCGCACGAGGTAGCGTGGGTCATTGCACCGACGGCCGGCCCAGACCGAGGAGAAGCCATTTGTTGCTCGCAGCTTGCCGGCGTTCCTCGTTGGACTTGGTCACACAACAGCGGTAGGCCAACCGGCAAGAACTGACCGCTCAGCAACAGCGTGGCGACGAGTCTGACGAGTGTGAGTTTCATGCGCTCGGGAATATACTACGAATTGGGGCAGGCTCATTGCAGGAATTCCCCACCGACCACGTCTGATACCCCTTTCTTGGGCGGCCAGACCCCCCCCTTGACCCTGCACCTAGGTATATGGTTTATCCTGAAGCATGCCCCTCACCATCGGACAGATCGCGAGCGCGGCTAACGTGAACATTCAGACCATCCGCTATTACGAGCGGCGGGGCCTCTTCCCGACCCCGCGACGGACGCCGGCCGGCTACCGTCAGTACACCGCCGATGCCGTAGCGCGCCTCCGCTTCATCAAGCACGCCCAGGAGCTCGGTTTTTCGCTGCACGAAATCGAGGAACTCCTGGCCCTTCGCGTGCGGCACGGCGCCGCATGCGACGCCGTCGAGCGGAAAACCAGAAGCAAGCTCGAACTCGTCCAACAAAGGATCCGCGATCTCCAACGCATGAAGCGCACCCTGGAGCGGCTCGCGGCGGCATGTACCGCCCGACGGCCGACGGACGAGTGCCCGATCCTGGAGGTCTTGGAACACGATGACGACGTCAGTCACTAAAACCGTACTCGCGGCTACGGGCGGTGTCGCTGCCGCGGTGGTTTCAACGCTCTGCTGCGCTGGGCCCCTGGTCGCCGTCGCGCTCGGCCTCAGCGGCGCCGGGCTCGCCGCGACGTTCGAACCGCTGCGGCCCTATTTCGTCGCGGTTACCGTGCTGGCGCTCGGCCTCGGCTTCGTCGTGCTACGAGGTGAGGGGAAGCGGGCATGCGAGCCTGGCACCTTGTGTGCCTCGCCGATCGCCCGCCGCCGGATGAAGTGGGCGTTGTGGACTGCGACAATCGTCTCCATCCCGCTGCTCACCTTCCCCTGGTGGTCGAAATTTGCACTCAGGTAGCAGGTTGACCGTGGCCGATTGCTGCTCGACGCCGGATCAACGCGATCTAACGGGCCGAACGGTCGGGCGATTCGTACTCTGGCAGCTGCCTGTGATCGTGTTCGTCGCCGGCTACTTCGTCGGCACGCTCTGGCGCACCGTCCTGTGGACCGCGGCGCTCACGGTGGCAGGCACAGCGTGTATTGCCAACGCGGCCCGCTGTGGCCGTCTCCACTGTTACTTCACCGGTCCCTTTCTTCTGCTTGGTGCCGTCGTGACGCTCACGTACGGATTGGGCGTCCTGCCGCTTGGCGCAGATCGCTGGGGCTCCATCGGCCTCGTCGTGGCGGTGGGAAGCTGTTTCCTCGGCTGCGTCCCGGAGTGGATTTGGGGGAAGTACGTCACGCGGGCTCGTCCCGCAGGAGGTTGACATGTTGGTATCAGCGAAGGCGGGGCTCCTCGTCGCCGCCGGACTTACGGGCGCGGCTTTCCTGTGCCCCCTGTGCGGCGGCGGACTCCAGGCCGCAAGGGCGCAGAATCTGGGCGTTGCGGCCCAGACACCGGACACGGCCACCGTTCGCCTTCATATCTCCAAGATGACGTGTGGCAGCTGTCCCACGACGGCGCGGCTCGCCTTGAAGCGGCTTCCGGGCGTGTACAGCGCCACCGTGACGCTGGATGACAGCCTTGGCGTCGTGCGCTACGATCCACGGCGCGTCAAGCCGACGGAGATTGCTGCTCACCTCACCAGGCTCACGGGCTTCGGCGCCACCATCCTGCCAGACACGTCGAAGACTCCCGGAGGCGGCCAGTGACGGAGACGCCGACGGTGATCCCAAGAGGCAGCGAGTTTGACTTCCTGGTTGTAGGGGGTGGCTCGGCGGGGTTCGCCGCTGCGATTAAGGCGGCGGACCTCGGTGCCCGCGTCGCTTTGGCCGAGGGCGGCACGCTCGGCGGGACGTGCGTGAACGTCGGCTGCGTGCCCTCGAAGACCCTGATCCGCGCGGCCGAGGCCAAGCACCGCAGGGTGCATCACAGATTTCGGGGAATCCCCGCGACCGATGGGCAGCTCGATTGGCCGACGGTACGAGCCGAGAAGGATGCGCTCGTGGCCGAGCTGCGGCAGACGAAGTACTGGAACGTGCTGCGCGCCTACCCTTCCGTCACGCTGTTCCAGGAGCGCGCCAACTTCGTCTCCACTCGCGAGGTGCGACTCGCGAGCGGTCAGTCGCTGACTGCCGGCAAGATCGTGGTGACTACGGGCGCCTCTCCCTGGGCACCGCCGATCCCAGGTCTCGCCGAGGTCGGCTACCTGGACAATGCGACGGCGATGGCGTTGGAGCGGCTCCCACAATCGCTCATCGTGATCGGCGCGAGCAGTGTGGGTCTCGAGCTGGCGCAGATGTTCGCGCGCCTTGGCGTACAGGTGACAGTCCTCGAAGCCCTGCCTCGCGTCGCTCCCGCGGAAGACGCCGATATCGGCAACGCCCTGGCAGACTACCTCCGGTCGGAGGGGCTCGAGGTCTACACCGACGTCAGGGTTGATCGAGTGAGCAGGGGCAGCGATGGCTACGAGGTCCAGTACCACGCGGGTTCTGCCGAGCGCTTTGCACGCGCCGAACAGCTGCTGGTCGCCACGGGCCGCCAAGCCAACACGGCGGGGTTCGGGCTCGACACGATCGGCGTCGCCCTCGGCACGAAAGGAGAAATCGTCGTCGACGAGTCTCTGCAGACTACGAACCCGAACGTGTATGCCGCAGGCGACGTGCTCGGCGACCCCATGTTCGTGTATGTGGCGGCGTATGGCGGTGCGCTGGCGGCTGAGAACGCCCTGACCGGAAGCGAGCGCCGGTACGACCTCTCGGCACTGCCAAAGGTGACATTCACGGATCCGGCGGTTGCTTCGGTCGGTCTCTCGGAAGACCAGGCGCGCGCTCAGGGGATCGAGCCGCTCGTCTCCAAGCTGCCGCTCGAGCACGTGCCGAGGGCGCTCGCGGCGCACGACACCCGGGGATTCATCAAGCTCGTGGCGGATGCCCGTACCACGAAGATTATCGGCGCGCACATCCTCGCGGCCGAGGCAGGGGAAATGATCACCGAGCCGACCCTCGCGACCAAGCTCGGGCTCACGATCGACGACATCACCTCGACCTTCCATCCGTACTTGACGCTCTCGGAGGGCATCAAGCTCGCGGCGCAGGCGTTCACGAAGGACGTCGCGAAGCTGTCGTGCTGCGCGGCTTGAGCAGGTTGAGCGCCCCCGTCGTACTTCGGAAGGGAGACTCCGACGAGCAGCTAAGACGCTCCGCCGATGCGCCTGTGTCGTTCATGCACCCGCAGCCCCGCTTGACACCCTGCCCGCGGGGGGTTGATTCACCACACCTTCCACATTGCGGGCGCTGCACCACAGCCGCCCAAAGGGGGAGCCATGACCGCGCACCGTTGGTCGAAGATCGCTCTGGTCGCATCGCTGGCCGCCGGGGGGTTGACCTGCTCGGACGAAAGCGGGCCCGGTCCGGTCTCGATGGACCGCGTCGCCGGGCGCGGTACCACGCTCTCCTTCACGAACACACCGCTCCTGCGCCCCGACGGGTCGAGCGAGCCCGCTATCTCCGTCGGGTTGGACGGCACCACGGCGTTCAGCGGCCTGAGCTGGACCCAGTTCTTCACCAACGTGTGGAAGGGTCCCTTCGGCTCGACGCCGGCCTTTCAAGGACAGATCGACGCGCACATCGGCAAGAGCATCGGTGGCGGCGACGCCGACATCGACCTGGGCTCGACCGGGACGTTGCACGCGACCACGCTCGTCTTCTTCTTCAATCCGACGTTCAACGCGCTGCAGCTCGGCGTCTCGGCGATTAGCTGCCCGAACGCAAACACGTCCAACGACTTCGCGAACTGCAAGGCGCAGATCCTCGACCAGACGCAATCCGACCGTCAATGGGTGACCTCGGACGGGGCGCGCGTGTACATCTCGTACCACGACGCCGGTAGCAGCACGCTCATCCACGTGCAGCGCTCCGACGACGATGGCTCCACCTTCAAGCGTGCGGGCGATCCGGTGGTGGGGCAGGACGGAGCGACGGCCGACGCGACGTTCAACAACGATCAAGGACCGATCGTGGCCGACCCCGTCACGCACAACGTCTACGACGTGTATGCCGCGGGTGAGCCGGGCATTCAGAAAGGGACCACCGCGACCTTCAACAATATCTTCGTGTCGCGTAGCACCGACCTCGGCAAGAGCTGGACCGCGAACAAGGTGTTCTCCGCACCGCTTTTCAGCGCGCTGAATAACGTGTTTCCCTCGCTGGCCGTCGACCCGGCCGACGGCACGCTCTACGCCGTGTGGTCCGATGCGCACACCGTCTCGCTGTCGCGCTCGAGCGACCAGGGCACTACGTGGTCACCGGCGCTGGCGGTCAACAGCACGCCGGCGGCCACTGCCGTCTTCCCCTGGGTCGCGGCGTTGAACGGAACGGTGGATGTCGTGTTCTACGGTACCAACGCCTCGAGCAAGGACGATCCCAGCGCGGTGTGGAACGTCTATCTCGCGCAGAGCACCAACGGCGGCGCGAGCTTCCAGCAGGTCAAGGCCAGCGCCCACCCGAACCACGTGGGCGTGATCTGCACCAACGGGACCGGCTGCGCGCGGGGCACGCGCAACCTGCTCGACCTGTTCGAGGTGGCGATCGATCCCGTGAGCGGTCGCGCTGGCATCATCTACACCGACGACACGCTCACCAAACAAGCCGATGGCAGCCCGTTGCCGCAGGTAGTGCTCGCGCAGCAGCAGTAGCCCGGACGCGGATCCCGCGGCAGCGAGCAGGAGGGACGACGGCGCATTGGATCTATCGCACGACCAGCACAGCAACCATCCCACCCAGGCCGTCGGTGACAACCGCCACGCCGCTAGGCACGACCCACTCCTTCCCATCCACCCGCAGAGTGAAATGATAAGTCCCGGGTGGCAGGAGAAGCATGCCCGTCCATAGCTCGCCGCCCAACGATTCCAAAGCGCCCGGCTGCCAGCTGTTCCAATCGCCCGCGATCGCCACCGCGGTAGCGCCCTCCAAGTGAAACCGCACCACCACGCTGTCACCGCGTCGTTCGGGCGTGAGTGCGGGCCACGTAGGCGCCGTTACGGCCGGGGGCGCTGAGCGACGCGTCGCGAACAAGCGAATGCCCGCTGTGAGGTACCCCGCCCGCGGCAGGCCTTGGTATGGGTCCGGGAGGTAGCCGCCCGCCCCGAACTCGACGGCCAGGGTCGAGACGGGAAAGATCTGCACGGATGCGCCCCCGCCGGCCTTGGACCCATAGGCTGCACTGATCCGTCCCAGCGCCCACAGCGACGAGACCAACGGCCCGGTCTTCACCACCACTCCGGCGCTTACGTCGGTGAACCAGGCGTCAAGGAAGCGGGTCGGCTCTATCGCCACCGCGCAGGTTGTGGAGCCGACCTGCCACCACGCTCGCGCACGTGTGTGAAGCGCGGCGACAGAGGGGTTGTCGGCGATCCAACCGCCAGAGGGTCCGGCCCCGAGCCCGACTCCCCAGGTCCGGCCGTCCCACAGGAGCTCAGCTACGCCATGGGCCGCAGCCGTCCAGCCGCCGTCCGTCCGCGCCGTGCCGGCGCCGATCGCCTCGACGCCGAAGCGCAACCCTCCCAGCACGGGGGGAGTAGCAGTCCACACGTCCACTCGTCCCTGACTCGACCACACGCCGAGCGGGAGGGAAGCCAGCGTACCCGCGGCCGTAGCCGACAGATTGGGAGCACTGAACTCAAACGCAGGAGAGATCGCCGCAGAGCTCAGGCTCGAGCCGCCGGCATACCGCGCCGTGCTCACCCCGAGAACAAGCGACGCCTGAGTCTGGCCCGATGCTCCCTGGGTCACAAGGCAAACCAACAGCAGGAGCGCTAGGGCAAGACGCGCTAAAGTGGGTGTGTGCATCGAGCTCGAATCCCCACTACATAAGGGTAGAGGTTCACAAAGCGAAGTGAGGCGCGGCCCAAGGAGGCCGCGCCTCACCACTACATCCGCTGACTCAGTCGCGCCCCACTACGGGCGATGGTTGTCCGCTTGGCTGCCAGGGCTCGACGGCTTCTTCGACGGCGAAGCCGGGACCGCGGGAATGGCCGGGGTGGCTGGACTCGCCGGACTCCCCGCACTTCCACCACTCGACGGTGTCGCCGGCGTGGCCGGTGTGGCTGGAGTCACCGGCCGGTTAGCAGTGCCTGCGGCGCTGCCACGGACCTTGCTCGCGCGATGTTGCGCCACCTTGGACTTAGCAGTGTCCGACGCCTCTTGGGCCGGCACCTGCGGATTCTGACGGTGCGCCGCCACCTTGGACTTGGCGGTGTCGGACGCGTGTGAGTTCGGAATGTCCTGGGCCGCGAGCAGCGCCGGAACTGCGAGCGTCGCCGCGATCAGCATGAGTTTGCGAAGCATCCTGTTCCTCCAGACGAGGTGCAAAAACGGGCTCCGTCGGGACCCAGTCGAAGTGCCCGCCCCAGGCGGACCTGCTCTAAAGACCGCCAAGTGGTCGCGCGGGTAACTCTGCTTCCTCGGCGCGTACTTGCCCCGCTCGAACCGCGTGTGACCAGGCTCACCAAAGCCTGGATCCGACTGCGTTACCAGCCAATCCAAGGGTCCCACAATGCAACGCATTAGAGCTGATCCCTCCGCCCAACGCGGTCGCTAGCCTTTCCGGTCCGGCTGCAGACGCAGGGTTTCGATCAGCGCCGCGAGGGCCGCTGGTAGCTGCCGTTGCCGGGGGTAGTAAAGGAAGAAGCCGGGGAACGGCGGGCACCAATCCTCCAGCACGCGCACCAGCTCACCACTCGCGAGGTGCGGCGCCGCGCGCTCCTCTGACATGAACGCCAGACCCACGCCGTCGAGCGCGGCCCGGACCATGATCTCCACGTCATCGACGATCAGCGGTCCGGTCACGGCCACGGTAAGGGACTGCTTGCCCTTGTCGAACTCCCACCGGTATACACCGGCGGATCCGTGTCGAAAGTTGACGCAGCGGTGGCTCGTCAGGTCACGCGGGTGTACCGGCGTCTCGTGCGACTCGAAGTAGCGGGGCGAACCCACGATCGCCGGCCGGTGGTCCTTGGATACGCGGAACGTGATCATGTCCCGCTCGATGAATTCCCCGAAATGAATCCCAGCGTCGAAACCCGCGGCGACGATGTCGACTCGGGCTTCGTCCGTCGTCACATCGAGCACGACGTCCGGATAAGCGCGCGCAAATTGTCCCAGCTTCGGTGCGAGCACCGTCGTCGCGGCAATGGGCGAAACTACCAGACGCACGCGTCCCGCCGGCCGGTCACGAAAGCCCTTAATCACGTCCAAAGCGCCCCGAATGTCGCCGAGCGCCGGGCGCAGACGCGCGATGAGTTGCTCTCCCGCAGGGGTCGGGGCTACGCTGCGTGTCGTGCGCGCGAGCAGGCGTACGCCAAACCGCTCTTCCAGCCCCCGCATCGCGTGGCTGACCGCAGAGGTCGACACACCCAGACGTTTCGCCGCCCGCGTAAAGCTCCGTTCCTCTGCCACCGCAAGGAACGCGGACAGGACGCTCAGCTCGTCGCGCACCATTTGTGAATAATACTCACAAACCCTTCTCGATTTTTCCGGCTACTCCGACGCGCACGGTCGCGTTACGATTGGCCAGATGGACATCAAGCGCAGCGGCTCACAGCCATCGGGCATGGGACCCGCCGAGTGGTTCACCGGCACGGTGCGTATCGACCCTCTGCTCGAGGCGCCCGATCCAGCACGGGTGATCGGTGCCAGTGTCACCTTCGAGCCCGGTGCCAGGACGGCTTGGCACACGCACCCGCTGGGCCAGACCCTGATCGTGACGGCCGGCGCGGGCCGGGCGCAGCGCTGGGGAGGGCCGATCGAGCAGATTCGGCCGGGTGACGTGATCTGGATTCCGCCGGGTGAGAAGCATTGGCACGGCGCCGCGGCAACCACCGCCATGACGCACCTCGCCATTCAGGAACACCTCCAGGGCAAGGTCGTGGACTGGATGGAAAAGGTCAGCGACGAGGAATACAGGAGCGAATAATGCCTCACGTCGTCGTGAAGCTCTGGCCCGGAAAATCCGAACAGCAGAAGCGGCGACTCACGGAAGCAATCGTCAAAGACGTCACGAACGTCTTGAACTACGGAGAGGAATCCGTCTCGGTGGCCATCGAAGAAGTCCCAGCAGGGGATTGGGGTGAGAAGGTCTATAAACCCGACATCCTCGAGACCCCGGCGAAGCTGTACAAGCAGCCGGGCTACACGATGTGACTGACATCAAGAACGGAATGAGATACCATGGCTAACAAGAAGATCTGGTTCATTACTGGAGCCGGCCGTGGCATGGGCGTCGATTTCGCCAAAGCCGCCCTGGCCGCCGGACACACGGTCGTGGCCACCGGTCGGGACAGCAACGCCGTGGCCAAAGCTGTGGGAAAGTCCGAAGGCCTGCTGATCGTCAAGCTAGACGTCACCAACCGGGCAGACGCCGAGGCGGCGGCTCGGGCCGCCGTCGACCGGTTCGGCCGCATCGACGTGCTGGTCAACAATGCCGGCAACTTCTTTGCCGGCTACTTCGAGGAGCTGACGCCGGAGCAGATAGACCGGCAGTTGGGGACGCTCCTCATCGGCCCGATGAATGTCACCCGCGCGGTCCTGCCGATCATGCGCAAGCACCGCTCCGGTCACATTATCTCGATCTCGTCGACCGCCGGCCTCGTCGGGTTTGCGTTCTGTTCGGCCTACGCCGCGGCGAAGTTCGGCCTCGAGGGCTGGATGGAGTCGCTGCAGCAAGAGGTTGCGCCGTTCGGCATCACCACCACGATCGTGAACCCGGGGTTCTTCCGCACCGAGCTCCTGGAGCCGGCGTCCGTGACGTACGCCGAGCCGTGCATCGAGGACTACGCCGAGCGTACCGCGGAGCAGCTGAAGTGGTGGCAAGCCCAGAGCGGCAAACAAGGTGGCGACCCGGCCAAGCTCGCGCGGGCGCTGGTCACGATCGCGAGCGAAGCGCAGCCGCCGCG
>WNGJ01005690.1_pt1 | contig 13118 bp, 10 predicted proteins | sample 5400611 | NCBI WGS metagenome assembly WNGJ01 (sample SAMN13153375, study PRJNA577476) | soil metagenome | isolation source: 40 cm soil or saprolite under Garry oak tree replicate 1 | place: USA:California | collected 2016-06-15
ACCGCGCTGAACCGCTCGAGCGTTCCCAGGATCGCGCGATGGATCATGACCGGACGATGTCGCTGGTTGTCCTCGCCGGTGTACTCCATATCGAACCGCTCCGGGAGCGCGAAGTCGCATTGCACGGTGGTGAGCTGCCACAGGCGCCCGATCGCGTCGCGGAAGTGGAAGTCGACCTTCGGCCCGTAGAAGGTGCCCTCACCCTCGGCCTCCGTGTAGGGCAATCCGTATCGCTCCAGAGCCGTCACGAGGGTCTCCGTCGCGCGAGCCGCCATCTCGGGCTCGAGGATCGTCTGCCCGGGAAGGGTCGAGAGGTTGACGATGGGGTCGCTGAACCCGAACGTCCGATGGATCTCGAGGGTCAGATCGAACACCGCCAGGATCTCGTCCACCAGCTGGTCGGGCCGGCAGATGATGTGGGAGTCGTCCTGCGTACCGCCACGGATGCGCAACAGCCCGTGCAACGTTCCCAGTCGCTCATGGCGGTAGATCGTGCCCAGCTCGGACAGCCGCATCGGAAGGTCCCGATACGACCTGACCTGCGACTTGTATACCAGCACGTGGAACGGGCAGTTCATCGGTTTCACGTAGTAGTCGCCGGTGTCGGTCTGCATCGGCGGATACATGTTGTCCGAGTACTTCGCGAGGTGGCCGGAGGTCTCCCATAACACCGACCTGGCGATGTGGGGGGTGACGACCAGGTCGTACCCGCGGGCCAGATGCAGGTCGCGCACCCAGTCCTCGAGCTGCTTGCGGAAGACTCCACCGCGCGGATGCCACACCCAAAGCCCGGGGCCGAGCTCCTCGGGAGACGAGAAGAGGTCGAGTTGGCGGCCCAGCAGCCGGTGGTCGCGCCGTTCCGCCTCCTCGAGGCGGTGCAGGTAAGCCTCCAGATCCTCCTTGGATGCCCACGCGGTCCCGTAGATCCGGGTGAGCTGCGGGTTCTTCTCGTCGCCTCGCCAATACGCCCCGGAGATCGAGGTCAACGTGAACGCGCCGATCCGCCCGGTGGAGGGGACGTGCGGCCCGAGGCACAGATCCACCCAGTGGTCGTTGCGATACAGGGTGACGGTGTCTCCCGAACCGACCTCGCCCTCCTCCCCCGCGAGGTCTTCGATGATCTCGCGCTTGAAGTCCTGATCCGCCAACCGGGCCAGGGCTTCGGCCCGCGGGACCTCCTCGCGGATGAACGGCAGGTCCTCCGCGACGATCGCGCGCATCTCCTCCTCGATCCGGGGGAGCTCGTCGGCCGACACGTGCGCCGGGATCGCGAGGTCGTAGTAGAAGCCGTCCTGGATCGCGGGTCCGATCGCGTACTTCGTTCCCGGCCATAGCCTGCAGACGGCCTGGGCCAGGACGTGGGCGGCCGAATGGCGAAGGACGTGCAACCCGTCGTCCGAACCCGCGTCCACCGGCTCGACCGAGACATCCGCCGTCGGCACGAACGCGAGATCCCGCAACTCCCCGTCCACCCGCGCCGCGATCGCATCCGGACCGAGCACACCACCGATCGGCTCTCCCTCGGGGAGCTCAGGATGGGTGCCGCCCGGCAGGGTCAGACGAGGCATGCGCTTGAGGATAGCCGACGGCCTCCTGCCGGCCGCTCGCCGCGCTCACTCGTAGCTGATGGCCTCGAGCACGTTGAGTTTCGCCGCTCGGCGCGCCGGCCAGATCGCGGCGAGCATGCCGATCAAGGCGGCCACGATCAGCATGAAGGCGAGCTGGCCGAACGGGATGGCGAGCCGGTCGATCCCCGCGCTGGACAGCGCTCGTTGCATCGCCCAGCCGAACAGGACGCCGACCACGAGTCCCAGCACCGCCCCAAGCACCGCGATGATCACGGCCTCGACCCGGATCATCCGCTTGACCTGTCGGCGGCTCATCCCCACCGCGCGGAGCAGGCCCAGCTCGCGGATCCGTTCGTAGATCGACAGCCCAAGGGTATTGACGATGCCGAACGCCGAGATGAGCACCGACAGGATCAAGAGCACATAGACGATCGCGAAGAACTGGTCGACCTGTCTCACGTACGTCTGCTTGGTCTGCGCCTGATCATTCACCTCGACGCTCGGGTAATCGCGGGCGACGAGCGTCTCGAGGTTCGCTCTGGCGGCGGCCTGGTCGACCCCCGGCGCGTACTTCAAGAACACGGTCGAATCGAGCTGCTGCGCGACGTTCGCGTCGTACGTCTCCAGCGAGATCGCGTAGTCGTTCAACAAGGCGTTGGGCTCGAAGATCCCGACCACGGTGAGCGTCTGCGAACCCGTGCGGGCGAACTGCATCTGCACGGTCGTCCCAACCGTGAAGTGCTTCGCGTCGGCCTCCGTGCGGGAGACGGCAACGCTGTTCGCCTCCGCCAGAGCAGTGATAGCTCCCGCACCCATCTCGATGTTGGCAACCTGGGCGATCGTCGCAGGATCGATCGCCACGGGGAAGGTCGTCGAGGTTCCCACCTTCGCCTCGGCGCCCTGTCGGAGCGGCGAGACCGCAGAGAAGTTCGGATCGGACGACAGATCCTTGGCGAGCTGCGGTGAGAAGGGCGAGAACTGCGACGCGGTCAGCATCAGATCCGATCGGATCGTCCGATCGAGGACCGCGGTCACCGAGGACTTGAGGGATGCAGCGAACACGGCGACGAACGTCACGAGCCCGAGCCCGATCATGAGCGCCGCGGCGGTGGACGCGGTCCGCCGAGGGTTGCGGTTGGCATTCTCTCCGCCAAGCTTGCCGGAGATGCGCCGTCTGAACGGACGACCGAGCGTCGACGCGATCGATCGCGCGACGAGCGGGGACAGCATCGCGACCCCGACGAACGTGAGCGCCGCGCCGAGTCCGACCAGGTAGCCGGCGTTCGAGACGCCGCCGAACAACCCCGCGGCCAACGACCCGGCCCCCAACAGGGTGACGAGCGTCCCAACGATGACGCGGCGCCGGATCGAGCTGCTCGGGGCTGCGCTTTCGCGAAGCGCCTCGATCGGGGCGACGCGCGACGCGCGCCGGGCCGGCGAGATAGCCGCCGCGACCGTGATCGTCGTCCCCAACACGAGCGAGACGATGACCGTCCTCGGCGCGATCACGAGCGCGGTCGGCGGAAGCTTCAGACCGACCGCTGCGACGAGGGCCTTCAGCCCGATCGCAAGCACGATCCCCACGAGCACGCCGATGACCGACGCGACGAGCCCGACGACCGCGGCCTCGACCAACACCGAGGTCATCACCTGTCGTCGCGTGGCACCCAGCGCTCGGAACAATGCCAGCTCGCGGCTGCGCTGGGTCACCACGATGTTGAACGTGTTGAAGATGATGAAAGCACCGACGAACAAGGCGACGAAACCGAACACGAGCAATCCCGTTCGCAGGAACCCGAGGCCCTTGTTGACCTGATCCTGCTGCTGGCTCGCTGCCGTGGTGCCGGTGATCGCATCGAAGCCGCGTGGCAGCACACCGGCGATCCGAGCCGCGAGCTCAACCGGCGTGGATGAGCCGTCGCCTTTCACGTAGATGAAGTCGAACGTGCCGTCCCGCTGGAACAGGTGTTGCGCAGTCGTCAGGTCGAAGATCGCGAACGACGCCCCGAGCAGGCTGTTGGAGCTCCCGAACCGGACGAAACCGGAGATCGTGTACTCACCGGGGCCTAACGGCGTCACCACACGGATCTGCTCGCCGACGCTGAGACCGTGGTCCGTCGCGGTACCGGCATCCACGACGACCTCATGGGAACCAGCGGGGGCCGCCCCGCCGGGCTCGAGCGTGAACGGGGACAGGTCCGGGGACCAGGAGCTGCCGATCGTGGGGGCGCCGCCAGACCGGATGACCTTGCCCGTCGCGGGATCGATGATCTGCGCGAACGACTGCACCGACCCCTCGGCGATCCGCACGCCGGGCACGGCCTGGACCGAAGGGAGGAGGCGCTCCGGGATGGGGTTCAGCTCTTGACCGCCGCCTCCCCCGCCACCTCCGCCCCCGCCCTCGGTCGGGTTGAACGCCTGGTGCGCCTGTACGACGACGTCCGTGTTCGCGTACACCTGCCCGAAGAGATCATCGAAGCTATTGAGGGCCGTGTCCGTCAGGATGAACGTGCCCGCCGTGAAGCCCACCCCGAGCACGATCGCGAGCGCAGTCAGGACCAGCCGTAGCTTCCGGCCCAGAAGGCTCTTGACGGTGGCGCGGAGCACGCTTCAGACCTCGAGGGACTTGAGACGGTCGAGGATGCGCTCCGCGGTCGGCGCCTGCATCTCATCGACGACCCGACCATCGCCGAGGAAGACGGCCCGGTCGGCGTAGCTCGCCGCTCTCGCGTCGTGCGTCACCATCACGATGGTCTGTCCGTGATCGGTCACCGCTCCCCGCAGGAACCTCAGAAGCTCGTCGCTGGAACGCGAGTCCAGGTTGCCGGTCGGCTCATCAGCGAAGACGATCTCGGGACGGGAGACCAACGCCCGCGCACCGGCAACCCGCTGTTGCTGGCCCCCGGATAGTTCCGCCGGCTTGTGATCGAGTCGGTCTCGGAGGCCGGTCGTGTCGACGACCTCGTCGAACCAGGGACGATCGACGTCCCGCCCGGCGATGTCCAGGGGAAGGGTGATGTTCTCTCTCGCCGTGAGCGTCGGGATCAGGTTGTAGGTCTGGAAGACGAACCCGATCTTGTCCCGGCGCAACTGCGTCAGCTGCCGTTCGGAGAGCTTCGTGATGTCGACGTCACCGATGAAGACGCTTCCCTCGGTCGGGGTGTCCAGCCCCGCAAGGCAGTGCAGCAAGGTGGACTTGCCCGAGCCCGATGGACCCATGATGGCTGTGAAGCCGGCGACCGCGAACGCCAGGGTGATGCCCCGGAGCGCCTCGACGCTGGCGTCGCCTTCCCCGTAGACCTTGCGCAAGCCCTCCGTGCGGGCGGCGACCTTCGTGACCGTGCTCGACATGCGGGCGGATCCTTCCTCGTGGCACCATCGGCCCGAGCGGAGCCGGGCCCTCGTGGGCGCGGCTGGGATCGAACCAGCGACCTCTCGCGTGTGAGGCGAGCGCTCTCCCGCTGAGCTACGCGCCCGGGAGGGCCGTCACGATAGCAACGCCCCGGAAAAGGCGACGGCGGCACGTGCCCGCGTCGTGCCGCCGTCAGGTCCAGGCTTGGCCCGGACCCGCGAAGTCTCGCACGGTGATGTCAACGGAAGCAAGACCTTTCAGGGAGCCGGCCTCGGGTGGGTCATCCGGGTACCATGTCCCCGCGACCGGACCCGGGAGGCCACCGATGCTCGCGTCCATGCAGACCTTCATGAACGGTCTGACGTCATGGTTGCCGGCGAAGCTCGAACATCCGGCCGAGATCCTGCTCTACTTCGCGATCCTGGGGGCGATGTCGGTGACGCCGCTCATCTTGTGGCTCGGATGGGCGGTCAGGTCCACCGACCGCGAAGCCAAGAGCTGAATCATCCCGGGGCGCGCGTCTCGGCACCCAGGCGCTCCGCCAGCACACGCATCATCGCCAGGGACACGTCGGGCCGCTCGCGGATCATGCTCTCGAACTCCTGCCGGCCGATCCGGATCGTCCGCACGTCGCCCTCGGCGATGAGCGACGCGACCCTCGGTTTGCGCGTGATGATCGACATCTCGCCGACGACCTCACCCGGCCCGCGCCGGGCCACCGTCGAGGCCGAACCCGTACCACCTCGGGTGACGCCGACGGTCCCGGCGAGCACGAGGTGCAGCTCATCGCCCACCTCGCCTTCGGACGAGATCACCTCGCCGTCGGCGAACGAACGCTCCTCGGCGAGGTCGGCGAGCCGCCGGAGGTCGGCCGTCGACAGCTCCTGGAACAACGGGATCGTCCGGAGCGCGAGCACGCGTTCCATCGGGGACATCGAGGTTCGTGAGCGGCCCATGGTTCCTCCTCGTTGGTCGGTCGTGCGCAGGAGCTCGACGCATGAGCGGATGAGCGGATCCGGGTCCTCCGCGACGAGCTCGAGCCAGTCGTCGCGTGGACCCGTGGCGTTCGCGGTCCGCTCCCACAAGGGGAGGAGCGGGGTCGCGAGCGACCGGTGCTCGGTCGCCTCGAGCGTCTCGAGCGCGTTCGCGAGCTGACCGGGATCGGTCCCGCGGAGGTTGTCGAGCGCCGCCCGCATCGCGTCGCCGTCCCGGCTCACGAGGGAGACGGCCGAGAGCGCTACCACGGCGTGCGACCGGCCGCGCTCGAGGAAGGCCGACCGGAGCAGTTCCGCTTCGGCTCCATCCGACGGGATCGCCGCCGCCAGCATCAGATCGTGACGCGCCAGCGAGGATCGTTCCCGAGCCAAGCTCTCGATCACGGGTGCGTATCCGCGGAGATCGAGGCCGCCGAGGACATCGAGCACCGCCTCTCGCAGGGACGCGTCCTGTCCTTCGAGCACACCCAGCGCCGGCGCGAGGGCAGCGTCCGGCGCAGTCGATGCGAGCGTGCGTAGCGCCTCCGTTCGCACGACCGGCGACGGATCTTGGAGCATCGGCAGGGCGAGCGTGATCACATCGTCCCGGCTCGCGGCACGAAGTCTCCGGACGGCCGCGAGCCGCACGTCGGCCTGCTGATCGGCGAGGAGCCGACGGATGCTCCCGACCGCGCCCGGACGAGACGGCCCTCCGAGGAGAGCAACCCCGACGGCGGCGGCGACCACCGGATCCGGATCCGCCTCGAGCGGCCCCAACCACTGTTCCAGCTGGAGTGCGCGCGACCCGTCCGCGATCGCCTCGACCGCCGCGAGTCGGACGCCCGCCGCCTCGTCCCCGAGCGCGCGGGTCAGGATCGACCCGTCGACCGCCTCCGACCCGGAGAGCCCGTCGATCGCCAGCGCTCGGACCATGGCGTCCACGTCCTTCGTACGATCCTCGAGCTCGGCTCGGGTCCGAGGGTCGTCGCCCGCCCCCAGCATCTCCACGCCCAGCCGGCGCAGCCGCGGGTCCTCGTCACGCGATGCCTCGAGCGCGAGTCCGATCGCCGTCGCATCCAGCTCGAGCACGACCGGTGTTCCCTGGACCGGCCTGCCCTCGAACACGGCCGGGCGACCGGCACGGAGGGCGTCGACGAGTGCGCCGGTGTACGAACGGCGGATCCGCCACGCCGCCCAGATCGTCAGGACGGCGACCGCCAGCCCGATGATCGAGAGCTGCGTCGCCGTGAGCGCCTGCTGTCCGATGAGCGTCAACACGCCCGCGATCGCGGTCCCCGTCTGGCTCGGTCCGCCAGAGATGAACGCTCGGACCTGATCACGACGGGCCTCCGGGACGACGTTGACCAGCGTCTCCCATGCCGGCGACGCCACTCCCTGCAACCAGACCATCACGACCGCGCGGGTGACGACGAGTGTCGTGAATGCGGAGCTCGCAAGCAGGATCCCGAACGAGCCCCCGTACAGGACCGGGAGCGCGAGGATCACCGCCGACGCCCCGAGCCAGGCCAGCAGGCGGTTCGCGAACAGGATCGAGATCACGAACGCGATGATCGTGACGGCGGCGCCGAACACGCCGAGGAACCCAGCGAGGGCTTCCGGATCCGGGTACCGAGCGGTGGCCGCTTGCGCGAAAGGCAGGAACAACGAATAGAACAGGACCGAGAACAGCACGCCGGCTGCGGTCATCCACATCAGGAGCGGGGAGCGGCGGACGAACGACAGGGCCTCGGTGATGTCGCGGAGCGCCGAGGCGCGGCGCCGGGCGTGCCGTCGAACGATACGTTCCTGTCGGCGCACACCCAACACGCGGGCGCCAAGGACGCAGGCGCCCACGAGGCACGCGGCCCAAACGAGCAGCAGATTGCCGACGCCGATCGCCGCGGCGAGCGGTCCGGTCAGGAGCCCGCCCACGACCGAGCCGAGGATCGCGCCTGAGCCGAACAGGGGGAACAGTCGCTTGGCGCGTCGCGTGTCGGTCACCGCGCCCGCCGCCCCCCACAGGTACACCGATTGCACCAACGACGCGACGGCGACCGTCAGCCACAACGCCCGGTAGATCCAGTGCACGTCGGTCGCGACGATCGCGCGCTCGACCACGACGACGGCAGCCACCAGCGCGGGCATGACGACGTACGCGCGTCGACGGTCGAACCGAGCGAGCGAGCCGGTCAGCACGAGCATGGCCACGAGCCCGGTAACGCCTTGCGCGAGGTACATGACGGGAAGCGCGTCCGGGCCGATGCGCTCGAAGAACAGGGCGTTGACGCCGCTCTCGCCGATCGTGAGTCCCCCGGACGCGACGAACAGCAAGCCGACCACCGAACCGACCATGCGTCCTTCGCCGGGTCGGATCCCGAGGATGCTCGCGAGGGCGCTCACGCTCGCGTCACGCTGCCCCCGAAAGCCTGCCCTAGGCGCTCGTCGGAGCCAGGGGCGCCGCCGACAGCACCAAGGCGTCGACGGGATGGCCCTTCAGGGAGAGGTGCCGATACTCGAGCCCATCCGCAGCCACGCCGGCTGCTTCGGCGGCCTGGTCCGTCACGAGGATCTCGCCGATCGCTCCCTGCGACGCGAGGTGGGCGGCGATGTTGACCGGGTCGCCCAGAGCCGTGAACTCACTCGTGTTGTCCGACCCGACCATCCCGACGAACGCGGTACCCGTGTGCACGCCCGCACCGATCGGCACCCACGGGCCATCCGGCGAGCCGTGGCCCGTGACGCGGAGCAGCTCTTGCGCCGTTTCGACCGCGCGCGCGGCGTGCTCGGGCCCGGTCAGGAAGGGGATGAACAGCCCTACGATCTCGTCGCCGACGAACTTCTCGATGATCGCGTCACCCTCGATCAGGACCCGACTCGACTCGCGGTAGAAGCGGTTCATCAGTCGCGTGAAATCGATCACGGGCATCTCGCGCGCGATCTTGCTCGAGCCGCGGACGTCGGCGAACAGCATGGAGATCTCGACCTCGCCGCCGCGGATCTCCTGACCATCGGGAGCGCCTGGGCACATCTGTGCGTGGTCCCCCAGTCCCTTGAAGCAGCGCCCGCAGATCTTCGGCTGCTTCACCCATGGCTGGTATCCGTATCGCGCGAGGAAGAACCTGCCCGGTGAGCCGAACGGCGCCTTGCAGAGCTTGCAGCGGGGGTTCGACGGGATCAAGCGGAGGGGGCTCTTGTCCCGCAGATGCGGGTGCGTGCCGCTCAGGAAATCGTGCCACTCTTCCTCGGGGGTCGCGTACTCGGCCATGCTCGCGGCGTAGCGTATCCGTCTCGCCGGGGGCGCGCCCGGCTCACTCTGTGGGCTTTGCCTTCTGGCCCGGGAGCTGATCGGTCTCGGTCTCGTCCCAGACGGTGGAACTGCTGATCGGCTCAACGTTGAACTGGTAGTCGAAGACCATCGTCCCGCCGTAGGTCGAGCCGAACGAGACCAGCGCCGCGGCGATCACGGAAAGGATCGCGGCGAAAGCGCTCGACTGCGACGCGTTGAGCTCCCCGGAACGGACGATCAGATCGACGATGACGACGGCCGTGGTCGTCAGCATGACGGTCATGTGCCAGTTCGCCGTACGCCACACCTGGGTATGGGCGGCGCGGCCGATGATCCCGGTGCGCCGGTCGCGTTGGAGCCCCTTCCACCAATCCCAGAAGCCGGTCGTCGCGGTCGCCAGCGACACGACGAACCCGACGATCATGACCAGCGTCGCGGCTCGGAACAGGTCGCGCGAGCTGAAACGTCCACCGCTCCCGAACCACCCGAGCCACGAGAGCACGTCGAAGAGCGCTGCCAGCACGTAGCACACGATCGGGAAGTCCGTCAGTGGTGGATGGGTCGGCTTGCCGTTCCAGCCACGGATCCCCAGGAACTTCCTGCCACGGAGCGTGATCCCCGGTTTGATCGAAAAGAGCCTCGCCATATCCCCTCCCCCGTCGGACGTGTGAACGCTACGCCAAATCGGACGTGAAGGGGGTCCTATCCCGTTCGCGGGCTATCGTTCTCCGAACGATCACAAGCGGCTCGCGCACGTGGAGAGGGCCCGGGGCGTCCGTTGACGGAGTCACCCGATCCACCGCTCTGACGAAGCCTCGGGCGCTGTGGGTTCCGCCCTTTGCGTCCTCGCGGTAGCGAAAGGCTCTCGACCCCGAACCCTGATCGAGAGCCTTCACGCTTGGACGGGATTTCCGTACCCATCCGGGCAGCATCGCCAGCCTTGCGCCAGGCGTGAGACTCGGTCAAGCCGACGCGATGACCCCCAGCCACAAGGACCGGGACTCACCAAGAGTTCACTCGCCCGCCTGGGGTGCGTGGGCGTCACGACTCCGCGTCGCGCTGCGCATCCAACCGCAGGACGATCTCCCGGATCTCCTTGAGGATCCGTTCGGCATCCCTCGACCGATCGTCCAGTTGCCACAACCAAGCGAGTGTCGCCGCGACGGCGGCACCGAGGAGCACCCAGGCGATCCAGACCATCTGGCCTTCCCCCTTCTATCTGATTCGGCCGAGACCTCGTCCGTCTCATTGGAAGACGCTACGCCGCATCATGCAGCCTCAGAGACTAGATTCGTCAGTGAGAACAGCGGAACCGGGAAGGCCGAACCGCCTGTGACCTTCGGGTTCTCTGTGGGCGCTAGAGGATTTGAACCTCTGACCTCTTCCGCGTCAAGGAAGCGCTCTCCCCCTGAGCTAAGCGCCCGTGGCTTCGGATGCTACCGCAGCCTTCGAGGCGGGGACCGGAATCGAACCGGTGTGCGGGGCTTTGCAGGCCCCTGCCTAAACCACTCGGCCACCCCGCCGGGATGGAGCAGCCCGGGTTCCCCGGGCTTGCCCCAGTCTAACGTGCGACCGAAAGGGGGCGATGTTCTCGCTCCGCACCAGGTTGCGGCGTACCCTCGTCCCATGGACGCGCCGGATCGGTGTCCTGAGTGCGGCTCCGACGAGCTGCGGACGACCACCCGCAAGGGCGATATCCAAGTCGTCGTGTGCGGGGTGTGCGACTGGTCCTCCGATCCCAGGGTCGGACGACCGCCTGCAGATCGGTCCAAGAACTTCACGCTCCGCCGATTGCTCGCGGCGTCCAGGCAGGCGAAGGAACAAGAGCACCGTACCTGAGGGTCGAACCTCGCCCTTCTGGGTTCGTCGTTCGCTGCTATGCGATTCGAGACGTAGTCGATGACGTTGATCGGCCCGTTCGGCAGCTCTTCACGACAGCTTCCCTTGATCGGTCTGAGGGCTGTTCGATACACCCGGCAGCGGCGGCAGAGGATGGCTGAGCCTGGCGGCGATGAGGATGAGCAGGATCGCGAGGAGCGACGCGACGGTGGCCCAGATCAACCACTTATGGCGACCTGCCCATCGGTTGTACTCGGCCCGGCGTTCCCGCGTCCAGCTGGCGCGACCGGACCGGCGGTTGTTCATGGCCGAACCCTACGCGCATGCGAAAGCGAGAGGTTCGCTAACGCTCGGTTCTGCGGACGAAGTCGCCACCGGTTCGGTCGTCCCAGGACTCGAAGCAGTGAACGGCCGGGCCGCTGTTGTACGTCGGTGGAGAGACAGGTCCGATCTACCCTCGCGACCCAACGATGATCGCGACGACCAAGACGAGGACGACGAGTCCGAGGACCACCAAGCGCAGGTTCGAGGTCTTGAACTGGGAGCCGGTCCGAGCGACAGGCGGTGGCGTGCGCGAGTCGACCGGTGTCCCGCGGCCGTCGCGGAAGCCGGCCGGCTCCGGTATCGGTGCGGCCGGCGCGTTCGGATCGTCGGGCCCTGGATGAGCGCTCACACAAGACCCTCCCGCTTCTGGAGCGGACGACGGGATTCGAACCCGCGACCCCCACCTTGGCAAGGTGGTGCTCTACCAACTGAGCCACGTCCGCGCGTGCCCATTCATCCTAGGAGCCCGTTCGGAGACCTTCAACCGCCTCCTCGGGCACCGGACGAACAGATACCCGTTGCGGGGCGATCAATCCATGCCGGTCGAGCCGAACCCACCTTCACCACGGCCGCTCTCGGGCAGATCGTCGGCCCATATCGGTGCCACTGACGGGATGGCGATCACGACGAGCTGCGCGATCCGGTCGCCGGCTCGGATCTCGACGGCCTCGTCTCGATCGAGGTTCACGACCGAACAGATGACTTCGCCGCGGTAGCCGGCGTCGATCAATCCCGGCGAGTTCGAAAGGGTCAGTCCGCGAGCGGTCGCGAGACCGCTCCGGGGCAGCACCAGGCCGGCGTGCCCGTCCGGGATCGCGACGGCCACGCCGGTCGGAACCATGACCCGCTCCCCTGGCTTGACCGTGGCGTCGATCGCGGCGCGGAGGTCCAGACCCGCGTCACCCGGGTGCTGCGCCGACGGCAGCGACCCCTCCGGTCGAAAACGTTGGAAGGGCAGGTCCATCGCGTCAGGACGGCTCGACCAACTCGAGACGGTTCCCGAACGGATCGCGAACGTGACAGCGGTGGAACCCCTCGAGCGGCACGTCGTCGGTGACGCGGTAGCCGGCGAGCTCGATCCGCTCGCGCAGGGTTTCCAGGTCCTGGACCAAGAAGGCGGGATGGGCCTTGCGGGCCGGCGTGAACGGCTCCTCGATCCCGAGGTGCACCTCGAGGCCTTCGGTCCGGAACCAGACGCCGCCCCGCGGCGCCAGCTCCGGTGGCTTCTCCACCTGGTTCAGCCCGAGGATCGCGCCGTAGAACTTGATGGCGTCTTCTTCCTCGCCCGGAGGCATCGCCAGCTGGACGTGATGCAGCCCGAGCAGCCTCGCGGCCGGTTCGCCCGTCACCCGCCGGAGTCTACGAGCAGCCAGACGTGCTGCCGCAGGTGCCGCACACGTAGCACGAGCCGGCGGGCTGCATCTTGGAGCCGCACTGATAGCAGAGCGGGGCGTCCAGGACCCTCGCGGTCGGTCGTTCGACCGGCTCGGGCGGTTGCGCCACGGGCGTCGGCGCCGGAGTCGCACCCGCATCGAGCTCTGCGATCTTCCCCTCGGCCTCCTCGCTCCGCTCCTGGATCGACCGGATCCCAAGGGCCTCGCGCTGTTCCCACGTGAGGTGATCGAGCGCGAGGCGCCGGAAGACGTAGTCGACGATGGACGAGGCGAACCGGATGTCGGGGTCGTTCGTCATGCCGCTCGGCTCGAACTTCATGTTGATGAACTTCGAGGCGTAGTCCTCGAGGGGCACGCCGTACTGCAGCCCCACCGACACCG
>WNGJ01005691.1_pt1 | contig 13117 bp, 12 predicted proteins | sample 5400611 | NCBI WGS metagenome assembly WNGJ01 (sample SAMN13153375, study PRJNA577476) | soil metagenome | isolation source: 40 cm soil or saprolite under Garry oak tree replicate 1 | place: USA:California | collected 2016-06-15
AATATCCGCGCTGAGAAGCCAACAGACCCCTCTGAAAACAATCCACGAATTCCTCAAGGACATGATGATCATCCCGCACAAGACGCTGCCGATGACGGCGGAGATAGCCGCGTTGGCCCTCGATCTCTACCAGAAGCACCGGGGACGCAGCAAACTACACTATTTCGACAGCTTCCACGTAGCCACATCAGAACATGAACGCACCCCACTGCTGACCAGCGACCGATACATCCTAAACCATGCGAGAGAAATGAGCATCAAAGCAATAGACCCCAGAACCCTCTAGATCCTAGAGGACCCCTTCTATCCGAATCCTGGCCTAGGACGTCCAGTATCCGCATCATCGCCACCGAGCAGCTGATCCTCATTTCGCTGAACAATCGAAGGCTTCACAGAGTTGATGCTGGATCGTCTGGCTCAGACGCCAAGCGGAAAGCTGATGGACGAAAAAGGAAACGCGGAAGCTCGGAAGCGTCGTGATGAGGTCCTACAGCATCTGGATCAAAGCCCTCGCTTCACAAAGCAGGGACGAGTCGCTGAAGGAGAAGCTTCGCAAGCAACCAAAAATTCTGGCGGAGAACATCGAGAAACAAGAGTAGACGATTGTGGGAGAGAATGATCCGAACACGCTACGGGACGTTGAGATCAATGTGCACTAGATTTTTGCAAGCCGCTCTAGGAGTTCTAGGTCTTTGCGGAGGTTCTTCTCAGCGATCCTCCTGAACTCCTTGCCGATCTTAGGCTTCTCGACAATTTTCCTTTTCTTTGGTCGCTGGGTCATGATTCTATCCTGAATCTTTGCTTCTTCTTGGCTAAATTCGTTGCTATCCAATCTTCAGCCTCTGACCCAGATGCTCTGCCTCCTCCCAAATCTGAAAGAAGACCGTAGATCTCATCCGTCTTGGCACGAAGAATGTATCCGTTCAATTCTAGAAACGCTTCGACAACTTCGAACGCCGTCCTCTTGTTCCCATTGATGAACGGATGATGAGTCACCAGACTGTAAACTAGAAAGGCTGCCTTCTTTACGATAGCAGTCTTGACATCTAGCCCTTCTCCGACATCCTTTACTCTCTCGAAGACGAACTCAAGATTGCCCTTCGCCAAGTCCCCGCGCTCTCCTCCAGTCAATTCAAGGATTCGACCATGAAACCACTCCGCCTCCTCAACAGATAGATACCTGATTTTCTTCATAGATTATCCGACGACCATCCTAGCTCCTCTTGTAAGGCTTGCAAAATAGTCCGAAAGAACAGTTCCGTATCAGAGGGTCTTACTATGACACGACCAACACATAACAGCAGGGTTGTTCAACTTGTTCGACCCTCCCTCACTCTCCGGGACTATACGATGCGCCCCCCGTACCACGATTAGCTAGACGAAGCGAGACCCCGCAAGGAACAGCATGCTGATGATCAGCCAATCTACACTCACAAGCCGCCATCGACCTCACCTATGCCTCGCTCAAAACCTTCGGCGAGAACGCCAATTAGAGTCTCAAGACTCATCAGCGAAACTTTCAGATTTATTGTTTATCGATAAAAGAGCAAGAGAAATTCGTGAAGTTACCGTTTGTTAATTCCCTTCCAACTGCGAGTTTCGTGTCGCGAGTTGAGACTTTTTGACATTTTGGGCGGAGAAATTTCCCAGTAGCCCGTTTTCTGCGCAACTCTCAATATTCAGGGCTTAGAATACGCCAGTCACGCATTGCAAGAAGCGCGGGTTACTAGCAAGAGAACCGCGCGAAAATGAAACGACCCCGACCGACTCCTAATCAGGGCTCATTCCAGGCAATTTTCAAAGATGGATGTTTCTCCAAAGAGCAATCTTGAATCACGAGTATGATTCCTATCACGATTCCTAGTGCTTCGTCCCTTTCGAGGCTCACGTTGACTCTATTGGCCCCTCGGCTACGCCTTCGAAGTCCGAATTGTTCACCTTATCTCTCGATTCAAGGAAACCGCCTCGTCAGCTGACGTCTATCTAGATCCGCTGTGAGATTAAAGGGTGCTCCATAAGACCGTCAACGAGATATCGAACCATGTGTACTTCCCAAAGAGTTCTAATATGAACAAGGCAGAACTTTTCAGGGAATTCCTCCGTGAGCTTTTGAACGGGTTGGGGGTCCGAGATGCCTCCGTCTTAGCGAACATCGACGGAAATCTGTCTCTAGAGGTGATCAGCGGTTTCTTGCATTCGGTTAACATGTTTCTTTACCAATCGTATGAGACCGATGGAATGCAGTATCTTTCAAAGTATCAAGCCTTCTGGAAGGAGAATCACTCGGAAATCTTGGGCTTTCGTATCGATGAGGAGAGATGTTTACGGGTTGCCTCCATCCTTGAGGGAATCTTTGGTGGAGGGCGGAGACGATTTGCAGTGTCTGCAGATACCAAGGGACTGACAGCAAACCAGATTGCGAATGTTCGGTTTTTTACAATCATACAAGACTTCAAAATCAGATTTCGAAAAGATCCGTACTCTATCGCCAGACAGAAGCCTGACCTGTTTGACGCCAGAAATATTCTTGATGATTTTCCGAAGTCGGTGAACGAGCTTCTGAGCCTCCTAGGGGCGGATTCCCAGACTGACAAGCGTCAAAAGTTTGCACGTCTGTGCGCAGAACTGTTGGTAGAAAAGTATCGAGGGGAAGCCTTCAACTTAGTCGAGACTCACGATCAGAGTGCAAGAGAAATCATTTCTGTGTTGGCCCATCATCCAGATCCCCGGTTTTCGAGGAAGCTAGGTTTCTCAGATAAGAAGGCAATCATCTTGGTGAGGGACATGATCGATCTGGGGGTTTGGACTATCCGGGACCCGGAAAACCTGGATGTCCCAAGCGATTCAAACACGATGAAGATAGCCCTGAGAATAGGCATCCTCCGAAGTCGAATTCCGCTTCTCGCAAGCTATCTTGACGTGTATTGCTATCAATATGGAGAAACAGACCGTATGTGCAGGCAGGCTTGGAGGAGAGTCTGGGAGAGATGGGTGGAACTGCCGAATAATCATAGGCTTCCATTTCCAGCTTCCTTCGACTATCTTCTATTCAATATCGGGAAGAACTGGAACAGACCTGATAAAATGCCTGAAGTGGAAAAATTCAGAGCTATTTCGGATGAAGAACTTTCGAGGTTGAACCCTCCCAAGTCAATTTCGATCTATGGAAAAACCGGCTGGGAGAGTGGGAGAACGAACGATGGTGGAGGAGGAGGCATTATGGCGTAGAGAATCGGGCGTTAGTCGGAACCGACAACTCCGCAACCCGAACGCGTGACAAACGAATTAGATGATTAGCAACTTAGTGTGAGAAGCCCGAAAGAGGCATATTCGGGAGCCTCAGCGGCTTATACCCGATCAGATGTTTAGAGGGAATGTCTATTGGGCACACACCTTACCCTAGCTTACGAACACGTAGGCCTGCGAGCCGTCGACACCGGGCGTCATAATCTCTCGCCGTTTGTGAAGTGGGCGGGAGGTAAGAGGAGTATCCTCCGTGACCTGTTGCACTACGTTCCTCCGCAGCTTCCAAACTATTACGAGCCGTTCTTAGGCGGCGCCGCGCTGTACCTTGGAATCTGCAAACGGACGACTCAGTTTAGGGCTCTTCTGTCCGATACGAACAAAGAGTTAATCGAGGCCTACTGGGTCATAAAAGAAGCGCCCGAGAAGCTGATTAGCTCCCTATCAGTTCTGCAGAAAGAGTATTACGACTCATCGAACAAAGGAGAATACTACTACCGAAAGAGGTCATGGCAGCCTCGCTCTCACGTCGAGTCAGCTACTCGACTCATCTTCCTCAACAAGACTTGTTACAACGGGCTTTACAGGGTGAACTCTAAGGGACAATTCAATGTTCCATTCGGTAACTACAAGAGGCCTCTCATTGCTAACTCAGAGACCATACGCTCTCTAAGCAACGCTCTGCGAGCGACCAACGCACAAGTGGCGTGTCTTGATTACAAGGAGGCGATTGAATCTTGCGGAGTGGGAGACTTTGTTTACTTTGACCCACCCTACAACCCAACGAGTAAAACATCGTCGTTCACCGACTACACTCCTAGCGGTTTCTCCCAGGATAATCAAAGGGAATTGGCTGTCGCCTTTTCCAAACTTGCAAGCCGTGGATGCCACGTTCTTCTCTCCAACTCGGACACTCCATTAATTCGCGAACTCTATCGCGACTTTCCACTGAAAAGCATTCGAGTCCCGCGACCGATCAATTCTGTTGGAGGTGGGCGAACGGGTTTCAAGGAATTGATTGTTTTCAGTGGATGAGCCGATTTTCGCTCGGCATTGATCAGCGGTGGAGCCCAATTGCTTGATGAATTGGGCGCTGTACCTTTCCATCTTAAATAATCACTGTAGAAATTTTGTCGTTTGTGGCCGCCGACGGCAAGGAAATGTCACAGAAAGCCCTCACAGAGTACTATACGTCATTATCTGAATATTGCAAGAAGGCGATGACGGATGTGATTTGGTCTCTTGACAAATTCATGAGCGACTCGCGAGACGCTAATATTAGGAGAACTTACAGCTCAAGCACCAGGCGAGAAAGGGTCAAGTCCGAAGAGTCAGTGTTGCGGAAGTGCAAAAGGGACAAAATTATTCTGCCTGAGACGATTCCAGATGCGATCGAGGATTTGATTGGCGTCAGGTTCGTCACATCGAACAAGAACGAGGCTGAGGCCCTATTTGCATTTCTTCGTACTAACAAAGATAAGTGGTTTTGCGATATCCAGGGTGAACCGAAATTCACTCCGTACACAATAGCAGATCGGAATAAATATTCCATGGCGACGGGCTACCAGGCATTTCACGTAACCTTCGTGTACGATCGCTCCTATCGCCCGATTACTGAAATTTGCAGATGGCCCATTGAAATGCAATTCACATCCCTGCTATGGGAGTTCTGGGCAAACTACAGTCGGAAATATTTTTACTCAGCGTCGGGAGGTATGGCGGAAAAGCTACGGCCATATAATGTTGCAATCGCAAGGGCCTTGGATAACGCTGAGGATTTGATGGCCACTACTACAAACATTCTTTTCGGAGAATCCGAGTCGGGCCCCTCGAAGGGTTAGGAACAAGGTCAGTCTAGGTAATCGGGGACAAGATATGGGGCTCAGAAGTTTGGAGCTGAAGTCATTTTACGATTCTGATACGGATGATTTACTTCAGGACTTCTACATCCCTGTCCTTTCTGAAGCTGACAAATACGGACGTCTGGCCGGATTCTTTTCTTCGCATGTCCTCGCCTCGGCGGCCAAAGGAATCTACCGATTTGTCCTGAATGGAGGGGAGATGAAGTTGATTACCAGTGCTTACCTTCAGAAAGCTGATGTTGAGGCGATAAGGAAGGGAACCCTTGAGCCTGAAAGGGTCATCGCCGAGTCGGGGATTCGAGAGATCGAGTCGATAACCGAACCATTCGTATTAGCTCATGTGAGGGCGCTTGCCTGGATGATTGCAAAGGGAGTGCTCACAATAAAAATTGCTATTCCACTCGACGAGATTGGGGAGCCAATGTGGGCCCAAAACATAATTGAAGATGGCCTCTTTCATCCGAAAGTTGGTGTTTTCAGAGACAAGGATGGGGACACTGTTTCCTTTAACGGATCAGTGAACGAGACGTCGCGCGCGTGGACCCGTAACAGAGAGAGTTTTCATGTGTTCAAGAGTTGGGTTCCAGGCGACTCTGGGCACTTGAGAGGAGATGTCGAAACGTTGGACAGATGTTTCAGTGGAAGGCTTCTCCGGTCGCGAGTGATCGACTTGCCGGAGACACTTCGGTTAGCTTTGATTAGACTTGCTCCCGAGGAAATTCAAGAGCTAGATTTGCAACGTTATGAAAAATCTCGTGTATCCTCTCATGATTTGCGTGATTACCAGCGAGAAGCGATGGACGCATGGCTATTTGATCCAAAGACTCACCTTCCCCGAAGAATGGGGATATTGGAGATGGCGACGGGGACCGGCAAAACTTGGGTTGCCGCCGCATGTATTCAGGTCGTGAACAGGGATTCCAAGCTCGATAAGCTGCTAACGGTCATCGCTGTTCCATACAAGCACCTCATTCCACAGTGGCGTGATGAGCTTATGAAATGGGGGTTCGGCGAGTTGACCGAGCTACACGGTGAAGCAGGGAATTGGGAAGAGACTCTCGCGAATCTAAACCTCGGATTGAGGCTTGGATACAGGAAGAGAGCGATAATCGTGACGACTCATGACGTATTGACTAGCCGTAAGCTCGTGGACATTGCTCAAGTGAACTCGTTTCCGATGCTCCTTATTGTAGACGAGGTGCATGCATTAGGGTCTCCAATCCGAAGGGAACGAATGATGGAGAACTTCACTTTTCGAATGGGGCTTAGTGCTACTCCTACCAGATACTTCGACGACGCTGGGACCAAGATGCTTCTCCAATACTTTGGCGGCGTCGTGTACAGCCTCTCCATTGAGAAGGCGATTTCGATGAAGATTCTTGTGCCCTACGATTATTTCCCGCAAGTTGTTGAATTATCTGATGAAGAGTTCAAGGAATACGTCTCGTTGACTCGGAGATACGCCTCCCTCGCCTCATCTTCAGCGCTCGAAGAATACGACGATCTCCAGGAAAAGCTTCTCTTCGAGAGGGCTAAGCTAGTTGAGGCTGCAGTTGCGAAGTATCAGGCACTCTCTGAGACGCTAGAAGCGATTCGAACAGTGGACCAGTGCTTAATCTTCGCCACGGAACGCCAGATTGACAAAATCAATCGGATTCTTGATTCGAGGAGAATCGTGCATCATAATTTCACGGAAATGGAGAACTTGCCGAAGAGAACAGAGCTGTTGTCTCGCTTCTCGAAGGGAGACTATCAGGCACTTGTTGCCATCCGCTGCCTTGATGAGGGCGTTGATGTCCCCAGTGCAAGGAAAGCCATAATCATGGCTAGCACCGGGAACCCGAGACAATTCATTCAACGTAGGGGGAGAGTACTTCGGACGGATCCAGGGTCGACCAAACAGAAAGCGCAGATTTGGGACTTCATTGTAGTAGCTAACCTGAGGCCCAATTCATCGGATGACTACTTCAAACTCGAGAGAGCAATACTTGAACGACAGCTTAAGCGCGTCCAAGAGTTTGCATCGACATCGCTCAACCCACGTTATACGATCTTGGCTATAACCAATATTAAGATCGCTTACAGGTTGACTTGACAAGAAATGCCTTTTTTATTAAATCCTCGTGTAACTGAGAAGTTGGATGCACTTCCGGATGGGCCGGAAAAGAATTTTCTTAAAGAATTGATGAAATACGAAATAGAAAAACACTCGGGGGAGAAATCTGATAAGCGATACAAGGATGACATAGTTGGCCTCGTGGAGAAGTATGCGATGAAGACTGGCAACAAGACTTGAAACTGTTTTGGATCAAACTTCTCAATTATCGGCAGTATAGGGGAGAGAGCCTTATTGAGTTCAGTACTTCCAACGATAAGCCGGTCACCATTGTCGAGGGTACAACTGGGGCAGGTAAGACCACCCTCCTCAACGCAATGTATTGGTGTTTGTATGGCGAGGAGCCCGCCTTCCACGAGAGTGAGTTAGGAGTAGCTCCAATTTGCAACAGTGTAACCCTGAGAGAGGCAAGTGGAATCACCGATATGTCGGTGGAATTGGCTTTTGGCGAAGCTGAACCGAAATATTTCTTCAAACGCAAGTTAACGATTTGGAATCTCGACAAACTTCAGCCCTCCCCCGAGGTGATTAAGGTAAGCGTGTCTGTTGAAAATTCTGATCGGCTCACTACCGTTTACATTAACAAGAACCTACACCCTCTGACAGTAACATTCGATGTGTGGACCAAGGAGAGATCGGGAGACAATTTTTCCCAGGCACCCGATTATCAGGTGGATAACATACTTCCACATGATTTGGCGTTTGTCTTCCTTTTCAACGGAGAAGAGCTAAAGGAATTTTTCGAAAGAAAGAACCTGCAGCAAGCACTTGAGGACATATCTCAGATTACTCTTGTGAAGAGAGCTATAGATCAGCTGGATGCGGTTGCTACGGACCTCCGAAGAGCAGCGAGCAAAGGTAGTGCTGGTACTGAAGCGTTGAGCCAGAAGCTTGACGTCACTGAACGTCTGCTCGAGGACAGACGTATGCGCGCGAGAGACCTGGAAGAGGAAATCTCGAAACTGGGCAAGGAATTAGAGAAAGTGGATGCCGAACTCAAATCTCTCAACATAGAGCGCGTCTCCTATCTGGTAGAGACACGCAACGATGCCGTCCGCAGAACGACTGAACTGGCTAGAGATCTTCAAAAGTTGGATGACGAACGAAACAAGTTGCTGCTTGAAACAGCCCCCCCAATCTATCTTCAAGGACAGATCGACTTTGCGCTCACGAAAATTGGCGAGTTCGATCAGCGTGGCAAATTGCCCCCACCAATAAGAACGGTATTCCTCAAAGATTTGCTTGAAAAGGGCACTTGCATATGTGGAAGAAGTATCGACGAGAATTCCTCGGAACCTAAAGAAGCGCGGCGGCACATCCATAAGTTGCTCGAGGAAGAGACTTCTGACGAGGCAATTTCGTTCAAGGCTATGGACGGGAGATACAAATTGAAGGGAATTCTGGAGTCGTTGAGCACTAATCTCGCAGAGCTTGCGGAAATAGGTGAAAAAGCCGCAGTCACGGAAGCAACCTTGATTCAGGCTGAAGAGAAGACGAGATCGGTCGACAAGGAGTTGGCGCAATACGCGTCGCCCGGCAGACCGGCTGAAGACTTGGCCGAGCGCGTGCGCTCGTTGCAGTCTAACAGAGGAGAGATTGAGAAGGCTCGAGTCCAAGCACTCTCGGACTTGGGAGGCGATCAGCGCGATATTGAAAGGCTCGAGAAAGAGGTCAAGGAGTCGAGGAAGCTTATTGATCAAGAGCTAAAGAAAAAGGTGAAGGGCGAGATTCTGAAGAACAGGTGGGCGTTATGCGAAAAATCCTGGGAGATGCTAGTAAAGATAAAGGATGACATGGTTTCTGAAGTTAGGAGCGAAATCCAACGCGGGGCAGACTCGCACTTCCGAGACCTGGTCTGGAAGACAACAAGCATTGAACGGAAGGCTGGCGAACGTCCTCCCATAGACCCTCAGAAGCTCCAGCGCGTAGAGATTGATAGCAACAACGAAATCAGCGTCATCACCAAGAATGGTGAGAACTGGATAAGAAGCCTATCACAGGGTGAGACGCAAACTCTTGCATATTCCTTCATATCCGCTCTTAAAGAGGGAGCCCGGGTAGCCTTTCCAATGGTCGTGGACACACCCTTGGGAATAATCGACGAGGGCCCCCCACGCGAACTGTTCGCAGAGTTGCTTCCTGAATTCGTGAAGGACACTCAACTGATTTTCTTGATGACCTCAGCAGAGTACACGGCGAATGTAAGAAGAATTCTATCGAACAAGGTGGGTCGAGCGTTCCGATTATCGTACCAACCAAGCGAGGAAACTACAAGGGTGGAAAGAATTGCCTAAGGATTCAGACTTCGCCAAGATTAGGAACCTGAATCTAGATAAACCCAAGAAAGACAGGTATGACCGCTTGGAGTCAGATGCTTCGTCATTACTCAAGGACGCGTCTCATGCAGATGTGTTCATTGAAGCGATGTGTCTTGGTGTGAAAGAAGGGAGAAAGAAACCTTTGGATGACCCATATCCACTGATTAATATGAACTCATTGACTGAAGAACAGGAATGGCTAATCAAGGCGTTAGGTATTGCCGAGTCGGGCGGTGTTGATATCCTAAACCAACCACGCCAGATAGTCAAGATTGCAGAGGAATATGCAAATGCGGGAATCGACCTGCTGTTCGACCGAACCTATCGTGGACCTGGCGAGTACGCTAAACGCTTAGAAGAAGAGTTACGTTCGCTAGTAAAACCTCAACAAACCTCCAAAGCTCCAATCGCCGAGTAGAATCTTCGTTGTCGAGCCTGTTCATATGGGGGAGAGAGGCCACGGAGAACGGGATGACAATCATGGCAACCGAATTGCATTGCATGCGTCCGTTGACTCGGTGTTTTCATGGATAAGAACTCGGTGACGGTGGGTGATTTGTTCTGCGGTGCCGGGGGCTTCTCGGAAGGATTCCGACAGGCCGGATTCAATATTGTTTGGGCTGTGGACAATTGGCGACCTGCAGTTGAGACATACAGAAACAACTTTTCGAATACCAAAGTCATAGAGGAGAATCTCTCTACATTCGATTTTCAAAGGCTGGAGCCAGTGGACGTTATCATCGGAGGCCCTCCGTGCACATTTTTCTCCCTTGCGAACAAAGCAGGAAATGGAAACAAGATCGCTGGGCTAGCGCTAGTCAGGAGATTTGTCGAGGCTGTAGAGATTCTCAAGCCAAAGTATTGGATAATGGAAAACGTGGCCAACATTCTCCCGGCGATTGAGAATGGGTTCGCCGACGCGGAGTATCTCTCTCAGAGGACGCTAATCAACGCTGCAGACTATGGCGTCCCCCAATCGCGCCGTCGTTTATTCAGCGGTAAATTTCCGGTGCCTCTGCCAATAGCAAACGATCCAGCCCAATGGATACCTATGAGCCAGATAGTGAACGGACTGCCGTGTCCCTTAAGCAAACCAGCCATTGATGACGCGACTCTCGTCCACGACCCTTTGTATGATTGCGAGATACAATTGCACGCGTTACGAGACCACTTTATGAACACGGCTCTGACTGAGGCTCAAATTGACGCTTGTATCCGTGGAAGAACGCATCATCCCTGGGCGGGTCCTATGAGATTTCCAGATTCGCCAGAGCGGCCTTCAAGGACCATACTTGCTACTACTCCGAAAGGGAACAGAGGCGCGATTGTCCTCGAAGAAAAAAGGGTCACTCCCAAAGTGTACCGGACACCTACCGTTAGAGAAGCCTCCTGTTTGCAGGGTTTCCCTGTTACTTTCCAATTCTGGGGAGGCAGTGCCGACAGAAATCATGAACTTATCGGAAACGCGGTTCCTCCGCCGGTCGCGCGTGCAATCGCTAATGCGATCCTAGGTGACCTAGGTCAGGTCTCAAATTTTGTGCCGAAATTCGAACTTCCCCAGGAACTTCCAGCAATCTATTCCGGGTCTGCCAATCAACGCCCTTTCAGACTCACGAGACCCTATCGAGAGGTGTTACCTGGAACCGTCAGGCACCAATGCAGCGTGAACCTCGACAACAGGGGAAAGACCCCAGCAACGCATCCTGGTTTCGGAGTTCCTCATCTTGTCGAATGGAGAACAACACTGTATGTCGGATATGCAACAGAGGTTGTCGGATTTCAGATCGACTTGGATACAGCATGGAAATTGGCATTTCTTGTCGCCAACTTTGTTGAAGGGGGACCTGATTTGGTTGAGAGAATTACAACATACGCAGCGAAGGAGTTTGCCTCATCAATTCCTGATGCGAGCAGTCTTCAAGCGGTTTGGGCGAGACGGTTCCGTTCGACTTTCACGCCAGACTCCATTGTTGAGCGTGTGATAGCGCTCTGCAAGGATGTGCTTGGGAACAAATCCGATAGATTATATTCTGTGGAGGCAAGAAAGTGTTATCCTCTTCTCAAGGAGCACCGGTTTTACGAAGGCAAGAATTTTTCGTCTGGCAACTGGAAGAAGAGACGAGTTCCGTTCTACGCCGCGTGTGCCATGGTCGGGCTCTCCATTGCGGTAGCATTTGTAAATGAAGGCGCGACGTGGCTCATGTCTAATTGGAATCGTTGCTACAAAGGAGAACCGTTCGGCCCACAAGAGACTAGTTTAATGGGAACTTCAGGGGTCACTGCATCGAGTATTCTGAAATCCTTTCGAAGAATAAGCGAGTCCTCTGAAGCTAGCGACAAAGAGTCGATGCTAAGCTTTTTGCCGTATGTTAGTTAGCTATGCCTTACTCTGCAATACTCTTGCTACCTTAGCAACGCAGCGAGGAACGCTAGACGAAAGCTCATGCTCCCAAAATCGCAGTACAATCCATCCCTCCTTGCGCAGTTGCCTCAAGGTCTCCTCGTCGCGTCGGCGGTTAATCATGAATTTTCTTTTCCAGTAAGCAGTATGAGACTTTGGGACAGGGAGATTGCAGGTCGGACAGCTGTGCCAGAAGCAGCCGTGAACTAGTATGGCAACCTTACTTGAAACATATGAAAGATCCAATCTTTTGCGGCCAATCTTATGGTAGATTCGATAACCACCGATTCCAGCCTTTCTCAACCCTCGTCTTAGAGCAATCTCAGGTCCAGTATCCCGTCCTCTATTGGCCAGCATCACTTTGCGAACGCTGGCACTACTCGCGGGTGGGATCGGACCTAGCTTTGGCAAACCTAGGGCTCACCATTCTTCTTTGAGTCTTAGACTCGATCCTGACTTAACGAAGTCTGAGATAGGGTTCTACTTGGACTATTCCTTTCTCAGGCTGTCAAGGATTTCATTGTAAAGCTGGTCTCTTTTCTTGTCCGAGTAGCTGTCGTAGTATAGTTCTAGGATTCTGTATCCTTTCTTCCGGAGTAGCGTTCGTAGTTCTTCGTCTTTCGCCATCTGTGCTGTTCCATGGTGGACTCTGCCGTCGATAAACACTAGCAAAGGTCGGGGTCTAGTGGGAAGTAGAGGTCGGCGTGGTTACCGGTATTTCGACTTGTGTCAGGTATCTTATTTGGCTGTTTTGTAGTTTGATTGCGAGTTCTTGTTCCATTCGAGAAGGATTCGCGTGTAGTCGTTCGCGCCAGTCGCTCCGCTGACCCGACATCTGTAAGGTTGAGCCACCCTGCACCTATTGCTTAGACATGAGATCGAAACTGGTGGTAAGCGGTTCTCTCTCGGCGGCAGCACTCTTGAAAGGAGCTGCAGGATCCGGGACGTTCAGAACGTCTGTTCTGTACGGGTGGTGGAGCAGAAGTGTTAACAGTCAGCCGTGGCCTATCCAATAATGGAACGGGTCTGGTTATTGGCCGTTGCTAGGGATTTCAACTGGATAGGTGAGAAGTATCCACAGCTTCAGCGCAAGTATCCCGGCCAGTACGTTGCGATAAAGGACGGCAGGGTCGTTGCCCACGGACGAGACATAAAAAGGGTCTACGAGACGGCAGAG
>WNGJ01005692.1_pt1 | contig 13116 bp, 18 predicted proteins | sample 5400611 | NCBI WGS metagenome assembly WNGJ01 (sample SAMN13153375, study PRJNA577476) | soil metagenome | isolation source: 40 cm soil or saprolite under Garry oak tree replicate 1 | place: USA:California | collected 2016-06-15
CTGACTAAAACTAGAACCTCCCCATACAGGGTCGGATCCTAACCCTAGAGCAAAGTTCACTCCTGTAGGGCTACCAGCAGTACCAACCTGTTGACCTGCAGCTATCTGCTGTCCTTTCGTTACGCTTGTTCCACCTAAGAAATTAAAAGACATGTACTGAGCTGCGCTGTTTATGGCATTAGTCAGCCTCTCTGTCACTGATAATCCACCAGCGTTTGTGCCTAGATTTTCTACGTCAGTTATAACTCCAGGCAATAACGCTGTGATAGGTGTTCCTGCCGGTACAGCAATGTTCGTGTCAGGCTTATCGTAACATCCAGGACACTGTGGCTCTATACCACCATATGCTCCACTGCCTGGAGTGTCGCTACGATATGTGTACCATGGTTGTGCCATTTTACCCTCCAGTAGTCAGAAGCCTTTTCTGACCAGTTCCAAATCCTATTGGAGCATTGATTAACTGCTGATTAGTAAGTCTCTGTCCGCCTGTTTCCTGTACTCCCCATACCCTATTCTGAGGTCCAGGGTCTAGCTGGTACACTATGCCCTCAAAGTCAAACTGTTGACCTAACATAGGATTATGTATTGGAGAGCTACCCAGTAATGGTGTAAAAGGGTTTGTGCTATGTGTTGTTGTAGCTGTTGGTGGTGTGCTGGTTGGAGTCGTTTGCAGCTGGTTCAGGATGCCCTGTAACAATCCTGTATTGGTGGTCTCTACTGAGGTGAGCTGCTGATAGTCTGCATCTAACTGAGAGCCCCAGGAACCATCTATAGTTGACGGCTGACCAGTAGTGCCAGATGCACTGTTACCAGACGTAACTGCTGCACTGGCTGCTTGCGACTGAGACCTATACATGAGAAACATGATAACGAGTCCGGCACCACCTATACCAATAGTGTACTCTACCCAGTGTTTCTTAAGATGGCCTACGAAGCCATGTTCTGCTTTACCGCCAGCTCCACCAGGTGATGGAACTGCTTGTACTTGATCTGGCATATGATTTCTCCTAACTTACGTTTCGTGGGTTGGCCGATGTACCCACAATAGTATTAATGTAATTTTGAGTCTCTGATGGTGCATACATGAGCCAACTCGAGCCATGAGATGCTATATCACTTTCCAGGTTCCCACTACCCCAGTTATAGGCCGCAAGTGCTTTTTCCTCACCTTGCAGTCCTCCGCCATACTTCTGAATATAGGCTCCCATAAGTTGAGCTGCTGCTTTTAATGATGCTATAGGGTCCCAGGGATTAACTCCCATTCCTTTAGCTGTAGCAGGCATGAACTGTGCAATACCTTGTGCTCCGGCTGGGGACTGTACATTAGGATTGAAGCCTGACTCGGCTTGGATTTGTCTTAAGAAGTAGGTCGGATTGATACCAGCTGTTTGCGCTGCTTGCGCTGCTACTTGTTGGTAATTGGTATTGCTAGTAGACGGTGTACCACTCGAGGATGTTTGGTTTGAGGACGTTTGGTCTGGTGAAGTTTGTTTCTGGCCTGTGATAGCAGACCACAGTTTACGGTGAGTTCCTTCCCATGCGGTTACGAGAAGTATTCCACCAAGACCTACGAGGACTAAGGAACTCCAATTGAGTCCTCCACTATTATCTGACAACGTATTTTCACAGTCTACGAGTCCTCTCAATACAGACGACAATCAACCAGCTCGATGAACTGGAGTAAGAACTTTCATTTGGTCAATGTCCGACTTCTTCACGTACCTATTACGAGTATATCCAAGCTTATAACTCTGGAGTCTGCCTTGTGTGACCATCATTGATATACCCTGCTTTGTAAAGCCAAGCTCCTTCATTGCCTCGTCATATGTTAGATATACCTCGCTGTTGTACTTTAGTGACATGTGCTCTACTTCCTGTTGTAGTGTATTTATCCAACATGTACTACCATATCTATATTATACACGCGATATCCAAGAATGTCAAGAGTCACTATTTAGTTGAATATGTTGTACAAATAATTTATAGATCAAACTTCCTGTTGACAATACAAGCGGACTGTGATAGAATATATTCAGGACTCGATAACAACTGAATAGGTGACTGTACCTGTTCTTTACCGGTCCTTAGTATAGTCATCAAACTCCTTTCCTAGGCTGAAGTCCACTTGTGCATGTTGGGGAACGGGAAAAGCATGTGCAGGTGGGCTTCTTACTGCCTTGACACCTCGAGTATTTTCCTGATGGTTCTTATAAATGCCACCATATCGCCACGGTCACCTATAGGCATAATATCTACTAATGCACGTAGAGCCTTGGCTACCTCGTCCCTTTCCTCGACTTCATAGAGTATCCCCAGAGCTTCGGACATAGTATTGAGTTTAGTGAGTGACGTGAATAGCACATGAGAGAACTGAGCGAGAGGTGGTAACTCCTCTTCTTCCTCCTCCTCAACTTCGTCATGTTTATTCTGCTCACGCTTAATAGCATCCTTGAGTGTCCTTGGTATGACTCCGGCTATTCGTGCAATGTCCTCGATGGTCATGGTATCGCCGTGGTTCTTCCACATCCAAAGGGCGTGAGCTGATCTTAGCCTAGGGCTTGAGTCAATGCCATGCTGTGCATTGGCGAGTAGAGCTGTTTGTACCACTTCCTCAAGTGATATGTAAGTTTCTACATTAGACCTGATGTGCGTATACTTCATCTTCGTTGCAGCTGCTAGCCTATGACGTCCGTCTACTAGAGCATAAGCTTCTAGTGGTTGGTAGTTGCCGATGAGCCTATCATTGTCACGGAAGTGAACTAACTCAATAGGAGGCCAGCGGCCATGAGACTCAGAAAGCCTACGAACGTGTGAGCGGTCAAGTGCCCTATTATTCTGAAGTACTTCTGCACCAGGAAAACCAGCATCCCATAGGTACATTATTTCGCTGATAGGGACGGAGACGGTTCCTTCTATTCCTGGTAGTAACTCGATAGTCATATCACACCTTATATTTCTACAAGTCCAATAACGATATGTCACGGGATTTACAGTATTTCATAATAATACACTGCGCGTGAATGTGGTCAATAGAGTGATAACGTTGCATACTTTCAAGAAGTAGCTCACGTTCTTGTTCAGAGCGGTTCCCGATAATAATTGGTCGATAATGAGGATTTCCATAACGCTGACGGTCTCGTTCAAGTAGTTCTTGATGTATTTTCAAGCACTCTCTTAAATCGTCAACAGTAAGTAAGTAGCTTTGTTTGATAGCATTACATATCCTGCAAAGTACCTGCAAGTTTTCTTCTGTATCACTACCCCCTCTACTTCTTGGTATTATATGGTCTACATGTAATTCTTTATCTGAGTAGCATACAACACATTTATAACTGTCCCTTAAAAGTACTTTCAGCTTTAAGCTTTCAGGTATGTGTTTCCGTTTTTTATTGCTCATGATGGTTTCTCAACTCGTTAAGTGTCATCTGTGAACGTAACTTCTGAAGCCAGTTTCGTGCTCTTGTTCCGCCATGTAATTCCCAAATAGTATTGAACTCTGATCCTCTTATAGCAGTTTCACATAGACTTGCATATTGTATATCGTCATCAAAGAACTTCAGCTGGCGATCTACCTCAGACACGTCAATTGTTCCATCGTAGGCTAATATATAAGCAGTTTCCAAGTCTTCCTTGTCAATATGAAAACCGTTAGCCTCAGCCCTGATAAGAGCCTTACCAACGGAATTGGATATACCGGGAGGGATAGTAAAATCACACATAAGTTCCACTCTACGAGTCCTGTCTAAGCTTATGCTACTCATAACTAACTACGATGGAAAGGATTGGGCCGGAAATGGCTCAATGCAGTCAGAGCACCAGTAACTAACATGATGTACATAATCGTTGTGGTCAAGTTCATAACCTCACCTCCCTTCGTAATATATTCAAAAGATCACCTGCCTTCGTCTCACTAAAGCCTGTTATTTCGGCAACTTTGCGTCTACTTGGTGACTTACCACGACTTTCAATCTCGGCACACGCCACTTTGACCTTTTCTAAGTCGGGGTTAGCTTCAGATGATAAATCACTATCTACCACTCGATAGGGAAATGGCTCCATATCGGACTCATAGTCCTCAACTGGAATACTATCTAGTGGTACACTTGGTTTACCAAGTAACTGATAAATGGCTTCATTATCAGCTAGTGGAGTGCGTATCTTTACTGGTATACTACTGTAACTATCGGCCTTGAGTAGCCAACTACCATTCCTGCCAATACCAGTCATGTCCGGCATTGCATAGCCGGACTTGATGCCAAGTAAAATCCTGGCTGTAGCAGCATCACCATCACCGAAGAAGTTAGTAATGAAATTACCTCGGAAGGAACCGCTCATAACTTGTAGTGTATTATTCTGCCAGTCCTGAGCAGCTATGACAAGGTAGATCATGAAGTTTCTACCAACACGGACCAGAGTGTTAATGTAGGTCATGACCTGCTTATCCTCAGATGCTAAGTAAGGAAGTTCATCGAGTATATAGTACTTACGTGATAAACGTACAAGCCTGTTTGGTGGAATTCTTTGGCGCCTTTTCACTTCCTCATAAGCTCCACTCAGTAACTTCACACAGGTTTCTACATCGCCACCAAGTCCTGCAAGCTTAGAAACAAATGGGCGGTAATCGAACTTCTGACCGGTTGAGTAATTAATTCGCACTTCACGAAAGAATGGGTCAAGGAAGTACACTTCCTGATTTGCATAGAGTAGTTGCGCTGTAAGGCTCCTGTTCAACTGAGTTTTGCCGCTACCAGTCTTAGAAGCTTCAGCGATATGGCATATTGAGTCACCAAGTGGTAGAGTAATCAGTTCCTTGCTGGACTTGCCAAGAATAATACCTCTCTCTGATGGCTCATAGTCAGAAATTGCCTGACTGAGGTTATATGGTTCTGGAGGTTGGTCAAGCGGCTCGTCCTTTGGTTGGTCGTACTTGAAGCTTTCATGAATACGCTCAACAGGGTTATAAACCTCAGCCCCAGCATATTTCACACTGTAACCACGTTCTATGCCACTTTGTATAACTTGAGGAAGAAGGTCTAGCTGTTTTTCTGTTAGTTGGTTCTTCAACTTAACACTCTTTACCTGATGATGTTCCTTAAGTCTCTTATTGAGATATTCCCAGCCTTTACTGGCAAGTATTGCCATGAAAATCATAAGACCAAATGAAGTAACGCCTCTTGTAATATAATCAGCTGAAACAAACACATTGAAAAAAGCAGCAGAAGCGTCGTGCCCATCATTATGCATGTACTGAAAAGGAGCAGCCCATGCTAATACAAAGGTTATAAGGAAGAGACTTGCACATCCTAAAACTTCTATTTTAAACGCTGCATCATCTGGCTTATCTGGTCTTTGTATCATGGTCACTCCTTGCTATTACAAGACTAGCTCCCAATCATCGTCCTCTAATGGCTCCCACTTACCATCTACTTTCATTTCCTCCCATCGTTCTACCTGCGCTGGCTGTTCCTGAGCAACTGGCTCTGGCTCAGGGGTAACTATCTCCTGAGGTATATCCTTTGCCATTACTAGTTGCGGTCTTTTGAATAGTCTGATTAATGGGTTAAGTATCATGGCTGGTATTTCCTTTCATATTCCAATGAGCTCTCTAAGACTTGCAGTTTTCACTTTCCACCGTGCTTTCTTCAATCCAGGAGGTGCAGCATCATAACCGTCAAGCCTATGTTCCTGAATACATTTGATAATGGTTGGTGTGGACACGCCCCACAACTCCATAACTTCAGGAATAGTTAATTCCTCCTTACCCAATAATAGATGCCTCCTTTCCTCGTCCACAGTTATAGTGCCTCCATCAATTATATTTTATACGTGTGTTTGTGTATCTATTATAATGATACATTGTTTCATTAAGAATGTCAATAGTTTAATCTCATCCATTGGAGTATTGCTATCTGATGCATGTTATGCATATTGACATTATCGTCCAGATATGATATTATATTGACAGATAGCAAACTGATAGCTAAATGTCAATAACAGGAGGAGCGACTTAATGAGAGCGCTACAGAACGAGGGACTGACCAGTGCCGAAACGAGAAATCTGCTAGATAAGGAACTGCTTACTGTCTCTGAAGTTAGCAGCATACTAAGGGTATCATGGGTAACCGCAGCTAGGATGATTGGTAACGGACTCGAAGGGGTAAACATTGGAGCCAAACCTAGCAAGGCATACTGGCGCATTTACTCCAGAAGCGTAAAGAAGATTTTAGGTATTGAGGAGCAGATACCTGCATAGTTAAATAAGTTACATTAGGGCCCTATAAAGGCTTGGTTGGTTACCGCAATTCCAAAAGCACCAATTGGAAGAGCGGTTTTATTGTTTTTGGAGGTAGTTATGAATAGTACATAAACAAATCCCGGCTACCTGTCAGAGTGATACCGGGATTGTCAGTTGCAGAAGTCAGATGGCTAAAGTACAGTACAGTTCTATCCGTATCATTCTGCTATACATAGTATACAGCGAAAGATAGACAACTGTCAAGCCTGAGGAATAATAGAATTAATTACACATCTAGCTGATAGATCATTTATAAAGAAGAGCCGTTTTTCAGAAAGGAAAAGTAAATGATTGAGCAAGATACCACAGTAGAAGTTCCACTCACGCATGGGCAGACAGCAGTTGTAGATGGCGAGCACGCTAAGGCCTTTTCTGGTCACAACTGGTACGCCAAAAAAACTAGCAAATATGGCGTATATTATGCATGGACTCAAATGTATGATGGTACCGTCCGTAAACAGGTATATATGCACCGTTACATATGGGAATATGTTGTGGGTAATATTCCAAAAGGAATGGAAATTGACCACATCAACGGAAATGGACTTGATAACCGCATCGAAAACTTGCGAGTGGTGACACGTAGACAAAACACACAGAATAACCGAGCTAGACGCGAATACAAAACTTCGTCAATTTTTCCAGGTGTTTACTGGCACAATAAGTCTGGCAGATGGATACCAGCAATATTTGTTGGTAACAAGAATTACTACCTTGGATCATTCGAGTCCGAATGGGAGGCATCAGAAGCCTACCAGAAAGCATTAGCCAGATTTGAAGGGTGCATTGAGACTACAAGTGAAGGCGCATCTATCTGGTACGATGATATTAAAAATCCACTCTGTATTATCTCCAGTGATACGCTAAGTAAGATTGATGAGTTTTCATTAGCGCATCCCAGTATCTCCCCAGACTTCCTAAGTAAGGAACTTAATATAACCATCAACGAACTACTCTTCCGAATGAGTCGTGAGTTTGAGGGTGATGTATGAATAGATTATGTAAAGAAGGACTTCACGATTGGGTAACTACAGTTACTCCCAGTTATCAAAAATGCAATCGTAGAGGATGCAAAGCAGTACGAAGGGCATTAGCTAGTAAAGAAGGACTCGTAGAATGGAAGCACAGTGCCAAACTTTAAGACCTATGAGGAAGCACAAGAGTATGTAAATCACCAATGGGATACTATTCATGAAGAGCGATTGAGGTGGTGGAATAGACTTACTCCAGCACAACAGAAAGAAATAATTCGATCTGAAATACTGAGTAATGAGGAGTACACACCCTGGTACAAACAAAAACTGCTAAATGAACTTGAGAGCGAGGTAATAGTATGACCATACAATCATCTTTTACCACTACCTATCCCAGACTTCACCGTAGTCACGCTGTTCGTGCTCTTCACCAATTAAATGATTTTGTAGTGCTAGATTGCGAGACGACAGGCATAGGCAAGAGCGCGGAGGTCATCGAAATTGCGATTGTGGATTATAAGTCCGGCGAAGTGTTGTTCAACTCGCTCCTCCGTCCCTACAAGCTCCACCTCTACGAAACATCCGACGCCAGTAAAATAAATGGTATTACATCGCAGGAGCTAAATAATGCACCAACAATATTACAGGTCTGGCCTGAGGTGGTTGGTATATTACAGTCAAAGCCTATTACAGCCTTCAATACTGATTTCGACCTGAGAACGATACGTAACAGTGCGTTTAAGTGGAACATCGAGGCTCCAATCCTTGAAGCTACCTGCATCATGAAGATTGCCACTGCATTTTTGAATTTAGATTTCTGGGTCAGCCTGGACGAAGCAGCATCACTATTCGGTATTAAGTCTAGCGGAGCACATCGTGCATTAGCCGACGTGATGACTACGATTGGTGTAGTGAAGGCAATGAAGGAGTCGAGACATGGCTAGGGACACATACCAATGGTTCATGGCTATGGCTATAAACCGACCAGAGTATAGCGGAAGTGCAAGAGGCGCATATATGGATGCAGTTAACTCATATGCCAAATATGCAAGGGAGAACGGTATGCTTGACTCTACAGGCAATGAGTCTATGGATGAATACAGAGCAGGTCAGGTATTCACAGACTTTGAGGATAATGTACTTGAAGGACTCATGAGTGAGGATAACTCAGCATATGGACCAAAGGCTCAGGCTCTTGTATATATTGGCAGGAGACAGCCAGAGTGGGATTGGCCAGTTGGTGAAACACCAAAGCAGTAGGAGTATTTCATAACTAGAGTATATCAACATAAATACCTGGATGATGGTACGCCTAACCCAAAATACAAGCCTGATAAACGCAATGGTGACCGTCACAAGGACAAGAGTGATAGACACAATTATAGTAGTGACCGGCACGGTGACAACTATCAAAGAACCAGTCGGGTCAGAAATAGGTTCATTGCGATTGATGGCGAGGGCATTAACGCTAGTAGAATAGTAGGTCATGTAAAAACCAGGTCCGGTCGTGATCTGCCAGTATATGAGCATATATATGTACTTCTTATGGCTAGTACTGGTGAGTATATTATCAATAAGTATGGTCTTAGCACAGAAGAGTGTTTTGAGTTCTTACTAGGTCTTGCAAAGAAGTATCCTGATGCTATATTCGTCTGCTTTGGAGCTTCGTACGACACTACTATTATGCTCAAGGATATACCTCACGGTATTGCTAAAAGGCTTTACGAAGGCTCTAATGCTGGAGCAAAGGCTCCGCCTGTAGACTTTGATGGTTCAAATGGTAATACCTACGCTATAACGTACAGGCATCGTAGAAACATTACTATTTCACGGATTGCGGAAAAGTCAAAGAGGTTCATACTCAAAGAAGTAAAACATCGGGATGGAACCAAGGACTCAAAATATGTACCCAACTATGATGGACCATCCTTTACCTTGTGGGACGTCTCAGGGTTCTTCCAGGGCAGGTTTGTCGATATACTGGCTGACTACTTCCATGAATATATACATATTGAGGGTGACCATGAGATTATTGAGTGGCCGGATGGCTTACGTATTGACCTGACTCAAATGAAGGCTATGAAGAGTAATCGTCAATCATTTACCGTCGAGCAGATTGAGGAGGAGATTGTACCGTACTGTAATGACGAAGTGATAGCACTTGAAAGGCTTATGGAGAGACTTAAAGGATACCTTGGTGAAGCTGACTTAATACCTTTCCAATCCAGATGGTATGGAGCAGGGTCTTGTGCAAACACCCTACTGCAAAGGTATCGTGTAAAGGAGCATATGCACGAATACTATCCAGGACCAGTCACAGTTGCACGTGATTTAAGGGATGCACAGTTACGGGCATATTCAGCAGGTAGGTTTGAGTTAGGCAAATATGGTGTCTACATTGGCAAGATATGGAATTACGATATGCGTAGTGCCTTCCCATCAATCATGCCAGAACTTCCATCACTCACTAATGGCATGTGGAGGCATGTTCGGGGTCTATCTTCTAGTAAGTACTCTATTGTACGTGTACGTTGGTCACTTCATGGTTCTGAATTTTACCCTTTCTTCTACCGTGTACAGAACGGTTCAATCTACTACCCAGATGGCTCTGATGTAGAAGGAGGGTTAGATGGGTGGTATTGGAAGTCTGAGGTCGATGTAGCCTTAAGGTTACTTGATGAAGGTAAGTTAAAGGGAGATATTGTACCAATAGAGTCGTGGGAGTTCAAACCCTATAGTGATGCAAAGCCACTTGCGTTCGTACAGGATATTTACAATAAAAGGCTACAGTTGAAGAAGTTAGGCAGTCCGGTTGAAAGAGTCTGGAAGTTCACCATTAATTCTATCTACGGCAAGCTCATTCAGTCACTTGGATGGACTGAGGACTCGTACGGTTACGTTAGGGAGCCATCGCATCACAATATAGGCTATGCTGGCTATATCACAGCTGGTGTAAGGGCTAAGCTGTTTGAAGCAATGATGCAAGCTCCTGACCAGATCGTTAGTGTAGTAGCAGATGGTCTTTATAGCCTAGTACCGCTTGATTTACCAATCGGCGAAAATATGGGGCAGTGGGAAGTTCATGAACTCGACGGTGTTGTAATGGTAAGCCCAGGTATTTACTTCAGTTTGAAGAAGATGGAGTGCGAACCAACTGAGAGCGAAATACAGGACGAGTTTTTTGATAGCAAGTACTTATACTACGATAATGAGTGGTATAGTATAAATCCGCACTATCAGGGGTTCGATAGAGGCAAGCTCAACCCTGAAATAGTCATGAAGGTCTGGAAAGGTAGTGCATCGCATAACTCATTATGGGTAGAGTCAACACGTTATGTAACAATTGCAAGCGCTCTATCTAGCGATGAATATTGGAAGTATCGAGGTACATGGCGTAGATATGATAGGAAACTGTCCATATATCCAGGTGGTAAACGTGATAGTATGGACCTTGGGGGACATCCTGATACTGGCCTTGAGGATACAGTAGCTGCTCACATGAAGATCATGAACCTTGACGAACTTGGAATGTCGAATAAGTTCAAAAGGGCATGGGAGAGGGAGTCCGAAGACGACGACATAATAATTGATGGCGTTGATAGAGCAATATATGAGATAGAGCACGCTGACAGTGAAGTGTGAAGAGTGGTCCATCTACAAGCTCACTTGTCCTCTTACCAACATGGTTCGATATATTGGTATCACCATGCAACCGTTAGATCAGCGATTGAAAGATCACCTACGTGGTAATGACCATAACCCAGGTAAATATCAGTGGATAATAGGATTGCGTTCACAAGGTCTCAAACCTGATATCATTCCAATTGATACTATTACCGGAACAGAAGCGCAAGCAAATTGTTGTGAGCGATATTGGGTTTATGAGTACATCAAAGCAGGTCACGACCTGCTAAATATCAAACACATACCTGGAAATAGAGAACTCTTCTTTGAATTCCTCAGGAACCAATCAAAAGACCTTTGAGCCATGATACTGTGTCGTCCACTTCTATCTGTGGTATTCTGCACGACGCGGCAATGAACCGGGAGAACTGAGGATTAAATATTACTTCACCCGTTTTAGAACTCATGAAGTCGCCTTTAGAGAGCGTGGTAGAGGCAAACATCTTGAGTATAAGATGATCGACCTTCGGACGTAACCCCGCATCCATCACATCAAAAATTAGGCTATCTCTATGTAGCATATCAGAGTGTAGAAAACCACAGGCAGTATCAAACCCTTGTGAAATAAGCGACTGCTTACATTGACCTTGCAGAACTGCATATGCATAGTTTGTTACTGCATGATACGGGTTGATTGCTCGTCGGCCAGTACCTTTACGTTGCCCAATACTACTAGTAGACAATGGCGACTCCCGTTTAGTAATTACTTTCCAGTGTGGAGGAACTATCTTAGCATCCTTTGAGTTCCATTTGATAGGTATGCCAAGAAACGCGTACCAGTATACGGCTCCGCACCTTGCTTCTAATGTACGTATAGCATCGAGAGAATTAAGAAGTATGAGTTCTTCGATCTCTTTCTCAACGCGGTACCAAATTGGCTGAGATAGCATTGCTAATTGCAGTTCCACCTCAGTTATTCCAATTCCGTCTTCAATCACGACTCTACTTACCGCTTGAGATATCCGCGCCTTTTTATGAGAAAAGCGTTTCTTCAGCGTTACTATTTGCTCCTGTAACTTTCTACGAACAATATGACGACCAACCTCAATATGTAGCCCACTATCAATAGCAAGATACTGTGATCTACGAAGTGCAGCATACGACTCATATTCAGGAGTAAGTGACTGCATCAAGTTGCCTCGCCCATCAATCATCATTATGGCAATACCCTGCTCTATTGACCACCGAATAGCATCGAGAGTTATCTCACCTTTATCGCTTAGCAGTATAATCTGCTTAATATTATGCACGCCACGATAGAGCATTACGATATCTTGTTGCTGATCCTTGTGAGTCCTTCCAGGATAGATACGCAATGCATCATGTTTAACAGAAAGTGAACATCCATACCCACTAATAATAATGGTATCACTATGCGCTAATTTGGCTGACGATTTTTCTTCATAGCGAGCGCAAGAGTCTCCGTATGCTGATTGTATTTCAGCAAGGTTATAGTCAACCACGGCAGCAACGTATCCTTCAATGCATTACAATAAGGACTGAATACTTTCCAAAGTCCTGAGTCCACTCATACTTGTTACGCTCCTTCCACTGGTTAAATGCTTCCGCAACTACTACTCTAAACTCTGACCAGGAAAGATTGTTAATGGTACAGAAGTGATCTACAACCACTCTAATATCCACCTTACCCTCTCGCGATAATGCTCCAGCCCTCCCCATATGCTTACAGCTATTACATAAATCACAAAGGGCAATAAGACCCGTTAGATACTGAATGTGGTTCACTTCATCATAGTAGAATACTTCATGACAGTTGAGCCTTCCAGTAGCTCCACAAACTCCACAATGGTAGTCATATTCTTCGTATACTAGCTTACGCAAAATATCCCACCTACTACGAGAAATGAGATTGTGTAGGTTACGTCCCCACAATGGTTTAGGTACCAACTCAATGGTAAGTTTCAGTTCTGTCATGGCTGCACCTTCATATATTAATTGGTCAGGCGCTACAGAGAGGAGTTAAGGGGACGTCTTATGAGAAGGACATGTATTCCATCTCTATTATCTCGCCGCTGCCAATACCTGACAAATCGCAAAGAGACCGACAACTCCCCTCCCCACTCCGCACCTCTCTGCCCAATCTCGAACCGATGTTCTATGGTCAGATGGCTGGCCGGGTGGCCGCGGCCGGAATATATGCAT
>WNGJ01005695.1_pt1 | contig 13115 bp, 11 predicted proteins | sample 5400611 | NCBI WGS metagenome assembly WNGJ01 (sample SAMN13153375, study PRJNA577476) | soil metagenome | isolation source: 40 cm soil or saprolite under Garry oak tree replicate 1 | place: USA:California | collected 2016-06-15
CGATAAACACGCCGTTGGACAATTCAAAAAACGCATGAACTTATTCCGACGAAAAAGCGTTACCGACCTGCAAAATGAGGCTTTGACGGATCAGAGCCTCAAACGAGCGCTCGGCGCGCTCAACCTTACCGCGCTGGGCGTCGGCGCGATCATCGGGACGGGAATTTTCGTGCTCACCGGAACTGTCGCGGCGCAGAACGCCGGTCCGGCGGTGATTCTTTCCTTCGTGCTCGCGGGCATCGCTTCGATTTTTGCCGCGCTGTGTTACAGCGAGTTTGCTTCGCTCGTCCCTATGGCCGGCAGCGCCTACACCTACGGCTACGCCACGTTGGGCGAGCTGTTCGCCTGGATCATCGGCTGGGACTTGATCTTGGAGTATGCCGTCGGTGCCATTACGGTCGCGGTTGGGTGGTCGGGTTACGTGGTTTCGTTCCTCCGCGACTTTGGAATCATCGTGCCACCCGAGCTTTCTGCGGCCCGCGGGACCGAATTGATAGACATTCCTGCGGCATTAGCGGTGGCGCTTAAGACGAACGCTGGTTGGACGGCGTTCGGTGCTGGTTTGGCTGAACAAATCAAAGGTCTCGGCACCGACCCGGCCACGCTCTCGCATGTCAACGCGATTTTTAATCTGCCCGCAGTCCTCATCATCTTCGTCGTCACGGTGCTGCTGGTCATCGGCATCAAAGAATCAGCCTCGTTCAACAACCTGATCGTCTTCGTGAAAGTCTTAGTGGTGTTGCTGTTCATTGCGGGCGCCGCCCGCGCCATCAACTCCGCCAACTGGCATCCGTTCATCCCTGCGAACACCGGCAGTTCCGGCCACTTTGGCTGGAGCGGGATTATGACCGGCGCGGGCATCGTGTTCTTCGCTTACATAGGGTTCGACGCGGTCAGCACGGCGGCGCAGGAAGCCAAGAACCCTCAGCGCGACATGCCCATCGGCATCATCGGGTCGCTGCTGGTCTGCACCGTGCTTTACATCCTGGTTTCAGCGATTGCCACTGGCGTGGTGCCTTATACGCAACTGGACGTGCCGGACCCGATCGCGGTGGCGGCTGATCGCGCGGGGATGGGTTGGATGGGTCGGCTGATCAAATTGGGCGCGATCGCGGGTTTGTCGTCGGTGATCCTGGTAATGTTGCTCGGCCAATCGCGCGTGTTCTACAGCATGGCCAGAGATGGTCTGCTGCCGCCGGTCGTCAGCCGGGTGCACCCGCGCTTTCGCACGCCCTGGATCACTTCCATCATCACGGGTCTGGCCGTGGCCTTTTTCTCGGCGGTCTTTACCGTGCGCGAAGCGGGCAGCCTCTGTTCCATCGGCACGCTGCTCGCGTTCGTCATCGTCTCGGCGGGAATCTTAGTGCTGCGCGTGCGCGAGCCTGATCTGCCGCGCAAATTCAAGACCCCATGGGTCTGGTTTGTGGCCCCGGCCGGGGCCATCTCGGCAATCCTCTTGATGGCCGCGCTGCCCTGGACCACCTGGCGGCGGCTCATCGTCTGGTTCGTCATCGGCATCGTGATTTACTTTTTCTACGGAGTCCGCCGAAGCAAGCTGGCGCAACCCGCGCCTGTTCAACCCGTAACCCCGATGACCTCCTCGAAGTAGCGGTCGGATCACGACACACCACTGGTGCTGGGGCGGATTCAGCTTGAGTAAGCGCCCGCTGGTTCTGGGTTTCGGATTGACCAATTGATTTCCAGGAGATTATCCGCGCTGAACAAAATCAAATCAGCGGTTAAGCGTCCATCATTTATAGACTATGAAAAAGTCATTCTTGGCCATCGGGCTGTTGGTAGTCGGGGGCTTTCTGCTGTTCGCGGGCTGCGTGGAACGGACGGTTTACGTCCAACGCCCTCGGATTGTTGGCGGACCGCCCGGTGAGGTCGTTGTCACGGAGGCGCCACCGCCCGTCCAGACTGAAGTCATCGTGGAGGCGCCTGGGCCGGGCTATCTATGGGTACCGGGTTACTGGGCGTGGCAGGGGCGCTGGGTTTGGGTCCGTGGCAGTTGGGCGCTTCCGCCGCATCCGCGCGCAGTGTGGGTACGCGGCCACTGGGTCCATCGCGGACACGGTTACGTGTGGATTGGCGGACACTGGCGGTAAACTTGAGCGCCGCTGCGATGTGCTCTGCACGGTCCGGCGAGTTGCAAAGACGCCAGGGGTGCCCCGTGACTCCAAAAAGTTCAAAAACAAAGCTTGCATTGCCGCTGAATTCTCGTAGTTTGACCGAACCTGTCTGGAAGCGAGCGTAGCTCAGCCTGGTAGAGCATCACGTTGCCAACGTGAGTGTCGAGGGTTCGAATCCCTTCGCTCGCTCCATGTTTCCTAAGAAATCCGCAGGTTCCCCAGTTTTTGCTACGGTTTTGCGCTAAAACATTTTGTGCAAAACCTCTTTGCCGAGTCCTTTTTCCGTTCAGTCCGATGCTCAAGAATCCGCCACAGATACCAAGGACACGTTACCCTTCGCTGGTTTCGTTTTTGCCACAGAATCTGAGCGGCGCCGGACTTTTGCAACGGTTTTGCCGTACGATTTTCGACCCCGCCGTCCGGTTTTTCGCTTCGCGAAACTATAATTGGGTACGTATAGCCGAAATGCGGTTGCCTTTGGTGTATGAATCGGTGAAGCTGCCGATCTATTACCGGCCAGTGAAGGTGAAGCTCAAGTCACCCGCACAAATCGAGGTCGCCGACGGCACGTCTCTGCCGCGCGAACCTATGTTCAAGACCTACGACTCATTCCAAATCGCTTTTTACGAAGCCGGACGGTGGCGAACCGTTCGCACTCCGGCCTGATAAAGGCAAAAGCTAAGGGCAGGGCGACAGGAACACTCGACCAAATCAAGCAACGCAAGACAACATGCTGCCAGCTACCGGCTGGTTCTCCAAACCAAATGCTACCGATGCCGAGCAGCACAACCGCACCAAAGACGCCATTGCATACTCAGTGCAGCCAGACCGGCAAATAGCGGTTGTGAATCACGGGCGCACTTCCGGCCAACGCGGGAGCTGAGCGACGCGGGCGGCCCAGCGCCGCCGTATTGGCAACTGACGCGGCCCACCCGCGTTAGCTCTAGTTATCCGGTTAGCCCGTTTTTGTGTCTCGATACCAACCTTCATAGTCGAAAAATGGATGACCCTGAATTGTGGTGCAAGAACGAATCTGCGCGAGTGTCCAGCAATGGCCTGAATACTCGTCGCGTGCTACTCCGTGAAATGTGTCCAGCAAACATTCGGCAAACTGCCTCACCTCGGCTTCTCCAGGCGCTCGCCCGGAAACATTCGCAATCAGATTAACGTCCGGCATCTTGCCCAAAGCCGCCTGAACGGGTTGTAATTCGGTCGGCTGGGACTCACGCTCGTAATCATCGCAAAAACCAATGTAGAGAATCGGTTTGGATGACGCAGGCGGGTAGCGCCACTCGTCTCCGTTCGCTGGCCCTGCAAATTCTGAGAGCCGCTCACGCACTGCATCTCGCGTTGTGTGTGCCAGGTGTATGACGACTGAGCGCATGGGAGTAGCGTGGATGCCGGCTAACGTCCCGGATGAGCTACCGCCGCCGTGACACCACGGACGCAAGGCTCGCCGCCACGCTCTCGAAAACCCCGAGGCTGGCGGCGGTTAGCTCGATCCGGTTGGTTAGGCATTTTTCGATTGTGCTGCAGGCCGTGGAATTTCCGGATACGAGGGCACATCGGGTGGTAGCAAATGAAACTTCTGCATTTCTGAAGTCCAGGTGACCACTTGAGGACCCTCGAACACACTAGGGTCGTCGAGAGTGCCAACCTTGATGAGCACAGCAGTCGGCGCGCGTTCTGAGCGTGCAGTGAGATGGACTCCACAAGTCTCGCAGAAGTGCCGCGTCGGAGACCACGCATGGTCCCTCTTATTGAAAGACCGGGGATTGCCTTTGGTAAACTGCAACGTCTGCGCGTCAACTGCCATAAAGAGATTTCCTGCGCCGCCCGAAATCATTTGGCACGTCCGGCAGTAGCATAGGCCTTTGAAACGTTGCGGGCCCACGCATTGGTAGCGGACTTCGCCACAGTAGCATCCGCCGGTGAATATAACGTTGGTTGCGCTCATAGGAGGTAGCTATTTTGCCTAACGCAAAGGTCAGCGACGGGAGCCAGCCGCCGATGACGTTGGGATTTCACTCTGAGCGAATCGGCTGGCTCCCGTTCGCTGCCGCGCAGGGGTTAGGCCACACGTTGTCTTTCAATCTCATCGTGAATACTTCTCTCGCAGACTCCGTGAATGCGATGTGATCCTCTCGAATGTCACTTGCGTTTGAGTCCATCGCGCCAGGCAATCGCTTCCAGTTCGACCCGCACAGCGTCCTCGACGGGAATCACGGGTCGCGCTTGGATTTCAAAAGCAGGATAGGTCGAGCAGAACTTGTGAACGGCCAGCGGATCGTCGCAGTCCACCAGCATATGCCCACCCCACTCGCCTACTCGCACGACGAACACCTCGATCTTGAAATTGGCGGGCGCCTTCCATTGAGTGAAAATCTCCAGTATCCGCTTCTGGGCATTCTCGTATTCCATCGGCGAACCTTGCGGACGTTCGAACCAACTGATCATGTATTTCATTGGTATTCTCTTTTATTTTATTGAGTTGATTTCATCGGAACGGTAGTCGTTTAAGCCGCCTCACGACACGGCTCACCTGCCGCCGACGAGAACGGAGGTTGAGCACAAATCAAACGCACAAATATGAAGACAGCCACAAACGTAAAAGGCGGTCGGCGGTTAGGTGCAGCCGCCTGGTTCGGCCAAATCTTACAATCCATTTCATAGAGGCTCCATCTGCCGCCCTGAAAGGGCAAGAGGATAATAGCCCAGGACAAGCGAGGCACGAGCGCTGTCCTGGGAAAACGGCCAGAAAAACCCACTCTCCCTTTTTCTCCTGTTTTGCCAGGCCGGCCCGAGCCGGCGCGACAAAACAGGAAAAAGGGAGGTGTTCATTTTTGGTTTCATTACCCCGGGCGGCGCTGCGCTTGCCCGGGGCTATTATCATATCATCCCTGCGGGATTTCCGCTTGGCTCGCTCTTTTCGAACCTGTTGCGAGACACGGGCAGCTTGCTGAGGATTTTCTTGAGATCCTGGGGATCCAGCAAGTGGCCAACCTGGTCGGCCAGGGCGTTACTAACTTCTTGTTTGAGCAATGTGGGTGTGAGTCGCTCAAAAGAGAAGTTCTTCGTACCGACAATTCGGTGCTCGGGCCCTTCGTAGGTGCCCACATAAAGCCGGCCGAGCGATTTCATCGCGACGAACCAGGCTACTGGAATCACGTGTAGCCCCATGGTGTCCATGTTCTCACCGCGCACGATAAAGACCCCCACGCCCGCGTGCATGCCCATGTCCGTAAGACGTTGGGCAACTTGCTCGTAAGTCATAACGCGTGTGTTAAAAAGAACAGCACTGGAGAGGCTATTATCATGTGGCCCTTACGGGACTTCGTTTTGGCTCGCTCAACTCGCGCTATGCCGATATGCCGAACGCAAAGGTCAGCGACGGGAGCCAGCCGCCGATGACGTTCGGCTTGTCTCTGAGCGAAACGGCTGGCTCCCGTTCGCTGGACCGCCGCGTTCTGTGATCACTTTGTCGAAACGCTCCTCAATAGTTGGAGCCGCAAATGAGTGAATCCAGTATGCCTTGGCATCGTCCACAAAACGGGGGCGCTCGTTCTGTCCGTCTTCGAGTCCTCCTCTGATCCTGATTACCACATAATCAGCGCCGCGCTCAATGACTCCGTAACCGAGTCTTTCGTTCTCGCCGTTTTAACGAGTTGTGATGGTCCTGTCGCCGTAAGTGATCGTCATGGTGCCGAATATGGCCCTAAGTTTCTGCACCTTTTCCGGAGGGGCATTTGCCCAGCGAGGATCGTGCTGGAGCATTTGGGCAATCGCTTGTTCGCCGTTCGACCGCCATGTGCCGATTAGACGCTCGTCGCGGAGGCCCCTGGTGGAACACCCGACGGCAGTGACGAGCAACGAGATTATGAGAAGGTGGCGCATAGTGTCACCGAACGCTCTGCGTCAGGCGCGCCGGGCACCTGTGCGGCGATTAACAGCAAGGAGCAACCGGGCGTCGCCTGCACGCAGGTAGTTAAGCGGTGCTCTTTAATCTTGTTCAGTTGAGTGCGTGCTTACTAGTCCGCTCAAAGTCTTCTTTTCGCATTTGGGCGAAAGCTTCTTGAAAAGCGGAAGACAGCCATTGCTCGTATTGCGCTCCACTTTGCTCGCCTGCCTTGAGCTCGCTCAGGTCGATTGGGCCGCGTAGCCCATCAATCACTCGGGCCATATGGCGAAGATGCTCAACGGGGCGACTGTCGAGATGTTGTTCCTCACAGAGCTTCGACATCGCTGCGATGTGTGGGCGGAGATCGAATGATGCGCCGCGCTGCTAGGGAATCCGATTGAAATTGAGAACATGCTCTGTTCCCGCACTGCTCTCATCGCTGCGTGTAAAAACGGGCCTTTGTCTCTGTTTCGCATGCCGTGCTCTCCTTCTGCTTAACTACGAGCGCGAGCCACGGGAGGCAGCCACCGAGGACTCACAAATGTGGTCTGAGCGTAAGTGCTGGCTCCCGTTGGCTCCACGCTCTGGTTGGCCCGTCGTAGTTTCACTTTCCGTTTAAGGAGGCAGCGAGACGCTGCGCTTCGCCCAAGGAGCCAACATACCACGAAATCTCCGGGCCACCAGGTATTGCGCCAGTGCTAACCGTGCGGGGCGGGCATCCGACCGCGTGGTGGAAAGGAAGAACTGAACGAGAGAAAACGGAGGAAACGGAGATTTTTCTTGCTCTGTTTTCTCTGTTTGCTCCTGTTGAGCTTGAAACGCCCGCACTTACTGTTGCCAATTGTGTGACGGGTGGCCGGGATGTCAATCGAGTTCCTCAGGATTCTTCCCAAAGAGCTATCTAAAAGTCCCCTGAACAGCCGATGGCGGCAAGGCCGCTTCAGGTTCATGGTTTGTGGTTTGAAAAAGTTCACGTCGAGAATACAGTGAACGACGACTCACAACAAAACGAACAAGAACCGGCCGAAGGTTGGCTTCGCTTCCCTCAAGAAAGGCAAGCGAGTGCCGGCATGAGCATCCGCTCGCACGAGCGACAAAACGCAAAAGCAGAAGGACTGATATGAGTTCTCAATTACCAGAATCCATTGGCGGGCTGCCGAACTTTTGTGGCGCGGAACAGCAAGTCGATTCGGTGATTCGATCCAGCCGCGGCAAGCGCATTTTCCTGCCCCAAACCCGGATTGATTTCGAACGCATCCGCAGCGCGTTCGCCAACGCGCTCCACATGCACCAACCGCTCATTCCAGCCGAAGGCGGCGATCTGGCCACCGCCGAAATTGTTAGCAACCTGAAGCACATGATGGACAACTCAAGCATCGGGGATAATCACAACGCTCCGGTCTTTCATTGGTGCTACAAGCGCACGGGCGAGTTCGTCCCGCAACTGGTTGACGAAGGCAAACAACCGCGCGTTATGCTTGAATACTCCGGGACGCTGCTCCACGGCCTGCAGCGCATGGGCCTGAACGACGTGTTCGACAACCTGAAGCGCATCACTCGCGAGCCCAATTACCACGGGGCGATCGAATGGCTCGGCTGCCCGTGGGGACACGCCGTCGCTCCGTCCACACCGGTGCAGGATTTTCGGCTCCACGTCAAGGCTTGGCAGAATCACTTTGCCGAAGTCTTTGGTTTTGAAGCGCTCGCCCGCGTGCGCGGCTTTTCGCCGTCGGAAATGGCGCTGCCCAACCATCCGGACATCGCGTACGAATTCGTCAAGACACTGCAGGAGTGCGGATTCGATTGGGTCCTCGTGCAGGAGCAATCGGTTGAACGTCCTGAAGATGGCTTCGGCCCGGAACGGCAACACCCTCCCCACCGGCTGATCTGCCGCAACTCGCGTGGCCAGGAGACCACTATCATTGCGACCATCAAGACGCAGGGCAGCGACACAAAACTTGTCGCCCAGATGCAGCCCTACTACGAAGCCAGGGGTCTTTCTCGTTGGGAATTGGCTGGTAAACAGATTCCGCCGCTGGTGACGCAAATCGCCGATGGCGAGAACGGCGGCGTGATAATGAACGAGTTCCCAGGGAAGTATTTTGAGGTCATGCGCGAATGCTCCGGGTCGGAAACTCCGGCTATGAACGTTACTGAATATCTGGAGCTTCTGGCTGCGGAGGGCGTTGGGGAGAAGGACTTACCGCCCGTGCAGCCGTTGTTCCAGAAACGGATCTGGGATCGCTTCCCGCCCGGCGACGGATCCGAGAAGCTGGCCGAGGTCATCGACGAGTTGAAAAAGGAGGACAATCGCTTCCACATGGAAGGCGGCAGTTGGACGAACAACATCTCCTGGGTGCGCGGCTACGAAAAACTTCTGGGTCCAATGGAGAAGGCCAGTTCGCATTTCCACGAGAAAGTGCTCAAACCGGGAATTCCGACCCACGAGCAACGCTATCGTAATGCGCTGTTTCATCTGCTTGGCTCGCAGAGCAGTGATTTCCGTTATTGGGGCACGGGGATCTGGACCGATTACGGCCGGGAAATTTGCCGGAGGCTGGAAACCATTTTGGCGAACGAATTCTGAACATCTACAACGCGCAAAGAGCATGAACATTCGATTCGGTCCCGCTATCGATCATTCTGAAAACATCGAAAAGTAAACATGACACGAACAAACCAACAATTGACGGAGAGAGGAGCTTGGAAGGCCCTGGGCAATCACTTCAGCAAAGTAAGGACGCTCCACCTCAGGGATCTCTTCGCGGCTGACTCGAAACGCGGCGAACGAATGACCGCCGAAGCAGTGGGCCTTTACCTGGACTATTCGAAGAATCGCATCACCGACGAAACTCTTGAACTCCTGGTCCAATTGGCCGACGAATCCGATCTGCGCGCGCGAGTTGACGCCATGTTCAAGGGCGAAAAAATCAACATTACAGAAAATCGCGCCGTGCTTCACGTGGCCCTGCGCGCGCCCAAGGGCGCCACCATCAGGGTTGATGGAGAGAACGTGGTGCCGAAGGTCCATGCCGTGCTCGATAAAATGGCTGAGCTGTGTGACCGCGTCCGCAGCGGCGACTGGAAGGGCCACACCGGCAAGCGCATTCGGAACGTGATTAACATCGGCATTGGCGGCTCGGACCTCGGACCGGTAATGGCTTACGAGGCGCTCAAGCATTACAGAGACCGCCGGCTTACTTTCCGGTTCGTTTCCAACGTTGACGGCATTGATTTTGCGGAAGCAACCCAGGACCTCGATCCGGCAGAAACGCTTTTCATCGTCTCCTCAAAAACATTCACGACGCTTGAAACCATGACGAATGCTCAGACCGCTCGAGACTGGTTGCTGCGCGGTTTGGGAGGCGACCAGAAAGCCATCGCCAGGCATTTCGTCGCGGTATCAACCAATGCCGAGAAGGTGTCCAACTTCGGTATTGATACCGCCAATATGTTCGGCTTTTGGGATTGGGTGGGTGGACGTTATTCGATGGATTCAGCGATCGGCCTTTCGACGATGCTGGCGATCGGCCCGGAGAATTTCCGGGCGATGCTCGACGGCTTCCACCAGATGGACGAGCACTTCCGGACTGCCCCCTTCGAGCGTAACCTCCCAGTGCTGTTGGGTCTTCTTTGCATTTGGTATAACGATTTCTTCGGCGCACAGACGGTGGCGGTGCTGCCCTACGAGCAGTACCTGAAGCGGTTTCCCGCTTACCTGCAGCAGTTGACCATGGAGAGCAACGGCAAACATGTCACTTTGGATGGGAGGGTTGTGGATTATGACACCGGTCCGGTCTATTGGGGCGAACCTGGAACCAACGGCCAGCATTCCTTCTATCAATTGATTCACCAGGGGACCAGGCTCATTCCCTGTGATTTCGTTGCGTTTGGCCACGCGCTCACACCGCTGGGGCGCCATCACGACATACTCCTGGCGAATGTTTTTGCCCAGGCCGAAGCGCTGGCGTTCGGCAAAACCCCAGCCGCGGTCAAAGCCGAAGGTACGCCCGATTGGCTGGCGCCTCACCGCGTGTTCGAGGGGAACCGCCCTTCGAATACCATCCTGGCAGATCGCCTCACGCCAGAGGCCCTTGGCAAACTCGTCGCCCTCTACGAACACAGCGTCTTCACGCAGGGAGTCATCTGGCGGATTGACTCCTTCGACCAGTGGGGAGTGGAACTCGGCAAAGTCCTGGCCCAACGCATCATCCCCGAGCTGGAAAGCGCAGCCGAGCCTAAGCTCAGCCATGACAGTTCGACCAACAGTCTCATCCGCCGGTACCGGAAAATGAAGGAGTCTCAGCCTGCATGAACGAGATGGCAAAAAGGCGCACCGTGAAGCAGGCGCCTTCAATTCTTGCCGCGGATTTTGCGCGCCTGGGTGAGCAATTGCTCCAGGCCGAGCGGGCCGGAGCCGACCGCATCCAGGTGGACATAATGGATGGACATTTCGTGCCCAACATTTCGTTGGGCGCTCCCATCGTCAAATCGCTGCGCCCGGTGACCCGCCTGCCGCTGGAGACACACCTGATGATCCTCAACCCGGATTTATTCTTCGATGATTTTGCCGAGGCCGGGCCCGATTCGTTCCTCGTCCATTGCGAGGGCAACTGCAATTTGCATCGAACCATCCAGCGTGCGAAGGCTCTGGGCAAGCGCGTCGGAGTGGCTATCAACCCGGCTTCTCCGGCCTCGGTCCTGGAGGAGATTCTCCCCGACCTCGATCAAGTGCTCGTCATGACCGTGAACCCCGGCTTTGGACATCAGCATTTTATCCATACCACCCTTCCGAAAATCCGGCGTGTGCGTCAGATGATTGAACAGGTTCGGCCTGAATGCGATCTGGAGTTGGACGGCGGCATTGATCCACCTACCGCTCGGCTGGGCGTGGCAGCCGGGGCGAACGTTCTGGTCGCCAGCACGTCGATTTTTGGCGATCCCGAGAGGGTGGATGCAGCGATGAGACGACTGAGGGCAGCCACCGAGACTGCAACCAAGTTAGAGAAAGGAAGTTTATGCGCGTAGGAATTGCCACGGATCACGGCGGGTTTGAGCTGAAGGAGAAACTGGCTGCGCGTCTTCGCGAGGCGGGCCACGAAGTGCTGGATTTTGGGGCTTACCAATTGACGCCGGAAGATGATTACCCTGACTTCGTGATTCCACTCGGCCAAGCGGTGGCTTCCGGAAAAGTGGACCGCGGCGTCGCGGTTTGTGGCAGCGGCGTTGGCGCCTCGGTTTGTTTGAACAAGATTATAGGCGTTCGCGCATGCCTGATCGAGGATCATTTCTCGGCAAAGCAAGGGGTCGAGGACGACAACCTCAATGTGATTTGCCTGGGCGGACGAATCGAAGGACCCGAGTTGGCATGGGACTTGGTCCAGACGTCGCTTGCCGCCGAATTCAGCCAGGCTCCACGGCATGTGCGCCGGTTGGGCAAGGTCGCGGCGCTTGAGAACCAACAGAGATAACCACACCTGAAAGGAGACCTCTTGCCCCTGGCGCCTGCCGCCTAAGCAACATCGTCGAGCGCGGACGCTATCCATTGGTGTTTGGGGACAGCAAGCAGTTTGCGCCTCATCGCCAGAACTTCCCGCGCCATCGCTTCGGCTTCCGTCCAGTTGCCTTTGTCGCCCAGAATAATACTTAGGTTCCGGAGCGAGTCGGCCACCTCCAAGCTTTCGTGTCCGAACAATCTGGAAATGCTGGCGCGCGTCGTTGGTCGCATCGTCGCGCAACCGCTGACACCAGGCAACCGCGTGCAGCCGCTCGTCAATGGTGACGAAGCCTTTCCCGCCATGCTCGCCGCGATTGATTCCGCAAAAAACTCCATTTCACTCGCTACTTACATTTTCGACAACGATGCCAGCGCCAGACAATTTGCCGACGCGCTTGCGCCCTCGGTGACATCTGAAATCTCGAAGGCCTTGCTGCCGTAACCGATTCGGGTGATCTCCACGCAGAACGAGCCCTTCTTTCTGGCCTGTGCGGATTTTTTACCAGTGGGTCCACGAACCACTGACGTCAACCAACCGGATGCGGGCAGGGATCCTATGGAGAACGAGCAACTCAGTCCAATCCGCTGGCTGGTGTGATCGTTCTTTGTGCAGTCCTTCATGTTTTGTATTCTCTTTTGCTGAACGAGGGCGGGAACAGTTTCCCCTGGCGCTGTAGCTTCTTCAAGGCATGCATCTCGGTAATTGCTCGTGGAACCGTGCTTGCATGTTCGAGAGGGTACTTTGTATTGTCTGCTGTTGTTGGCGTCGAGTTGCGCATAAAATCGGCCTTTGCGTAGCCATAAACCACGCTCTAGCCGGCCCTTGTCGTTGTAGACCTGTTTAAATTTGTCGGCCTTTTGGCGAGGTTTAACCGCGTTCGCGGACGTTTTAAGACGTTTCATGCGCCGAAAAGCATACACGGGCTGAATGGCCGAAAAACGCCAAGAGTGAATTTAGACCCTGTTTTACAGGGGTTTGGGTTGGTAGCTCAGTCGGTAGAGCAGCGGCCTTTTAAGCCGTTGGTCCTGGGTTCGAGTCCCAGCCAACCCACCAACTTAACCTTACGGACGAATCATCCGGGTGGTCCCGGCGGCCCCGCAAGTGAATCATTGCGTTTGAACCCCAGCGCATTTTGATGCAAAATCGCGCCGTCATGCCAAGCGCAACTCCAAATTCAGGCATCCGGGATAACCACCGCCGCGGACTTGTCGCCGATTTCCTGCGCGCAAAGCTAAAGTCCGGCTCACGGCTCTCGGTCGTTTCCGCTTATTGCACCATTTATGCCTACGAAACGCTCTAGCAGCACCTCGATCAAATCGGGCACCTGAATTTCCATTTCGGCGAACCTCGATTCATTTCATCCTTGGACCCGGAAAAGACGGAGAAAAAGGCGTTCATCCTGGACGGCAACGGCCTGCAACTGGCCAATCACCTCCAACAAAAACGAGTTATTTACGTCCGCGACGATGGCAGCGTGCGGTTCAGCTTCGCCAAGCCAAAACAGAGCCTTGAAATCTACCGGTTGCTTTGCAGTGACAAAACGCCCGCTCACGAGCATCTTTGCCGCCTCTTCGACGCGGAGACTAA
>WNGJ01011286.1_pt1 | contig 13115 bp, 11 predicted proteins | sample 5400611 | NCBI WGS metagenome assembly WNGJ01 (sample SAMN13153375, study PRJNA577476) | soil metagenome | isolation source: 40 cm soil or saprolite under Garry oak tree replicate 1 | place: USA:California | collected 2016-06-15
CGGAATGATTACGACCGGGAAGTCGGCCGACGAGATTCGCGCCCACGCGCTGCGGACCCACGCCATTCACACCTTCGACAATGACGCACTGTGGCACATCGCCGAGGGTGACACTACCGCCGAGGAAGTCATTCCGTACACGGAGTTCGAGCGCCGCAGGACTCCGCGCAACAACACACCCCGGGTCAACGCCGAGTTCGTGCCGGAGCTGGACGCCGACGGAGTTGCGAAGCCGTCGAGAGTGCTGCTGGCAGTAAGCGACAAGGTAGATCGCGTGCGCTTCAACGACATCCTGGTCGAAGCTCGGTTCGCCGTTCAGATCGCCAACGACGGAGCCGCGGCTCTTGGCATCCTGGCCCAGGACCCGCCTGACGCCCTCGTCGTCGGACTCAAGCTTCCGATCCTGGATGGACGCCAGGTGGTTCACGCGGCAAGAACCGTCGTGGGCCTGGTCGACATTCCTATAATCGTCGTGGCGCCGGCCGGGACGGAGATGGAGACGAACGATCTGCTTTCGCAGGGCGTCGACGACGTGCTCCACGAGCCAATCGATGCGGGGAGGTTCCGCGCGCGGGTCACGGCCGTGATGAGAAGCCGAGGCCTGTGGTCGGAGACAGAAGAGGTGATGCGTCCCCTCATCCCTCAGGACGAAGCGGAGCGACTGGTGGAGTTTCGCCTCAGCACCGCCATCGATCCGGCGCCCGAAGAGCGGTTCGACAAGATCAGCCGCATGGCCCAGCGCATGTTCAACGTTCCGTTTGCCGGGATTTCATTGGTGGAGGGCGAGCGGCAATGGTTCAAGTCGCGACAGGGGCTTCCCATCGGTGACAGCTCGCGCGATCTGTCCTTCTGCGGCCACGCGATCAACGGTGACCAAGTGTTCGTGGTGGAAGACGCGGCGCTCGATCCGCGATTCGCGCAGAACCCGGTGGTGCTCGAGGAGCCGCACATCAGGTTCTACGCGGGGCAGCCAATAAAGGGGCCGGGTGGCCACAACCTGGGTACACTCTGCATCATGGACAAGAACCCGCGCGAGTTCAAAGAGGACGACGTAGAGACACTGCGCGATCTGGGCGAAATGGTGGAGAAGGAGCTCAAAGGTAAGTCGAAGAAAAAGGTCGTAGCGCCCCCCGACTAAAAGGTCCTCGGCGCCGGGATCGCGACGCTAGCTGAGCCATCGAATACCGAAGCAGGGAGCTGCAGGCTTTGCAGCTATGCCGCTCGGAGCTTTCATACCGCTGTTGGAGTATTGCGACGTATAGGCCGCGCGCACTTGGACTCCGACGGAAAAGCTCCCGGCTTCGACCGCTGCAAAGCTTTCAGCTCCCTGCTTCGGTCCTCACGTTGGCGCAGGCAGCACTCCAACCCTACACTGTGTTTATATTGTTAGCACAGCTAACGATCTCGGAGCTCACATGACGCCCAGTCAGCCAGTCTCACTGTCTCGCATCAAGCAGATCGCCATACCCGTCAACTCCATCGACGAGGCGAAGGCGTTCTATCGCGACACACTCGGCATGCGACATCTATTCGACGCGCCTCCGGCACTTTCGTTCTTCGATTGCGGTGGCGTGCAATTGATGCTCACAGGGCCCGCGGCACAGGGCGAGGACGGAGATCGACAGCACCCCGTGCTGTTTTACGATGTGAGCGACATCAAAAAGACTCACGCGAAAATCGAAGCGTCGGGCGCCAAGACTCTGGAGCAGCCTCATGTGATCGCGCGCATGAATGGCCGTGAGATCTGGATATCCGCTGTGTCAGACGGGCAAAGCAATACCGTCAGCCTCATGAGCGACGTTCCGGAATCGTGACCAAGGCCGACGACGCCGAGTCGCTGGCCGACCAGCTCCACTCCGCCGCCATCCATTTGTTGCGGCAGCTGCGAAAGGAAGATGACCCCAGCGGACTTTCCGCTCCACGTCTCTCGGCACTTTCAGTCGTTGTGTTCGGCGGTCCCCTCACGCTGGGCGATCTGGCGCGCGCCGAACAGGTGAAACCGCCGACAATGACCCGGATCGTGACCGGACTCGAGAGAGACGGCCTCGTGAAACGGAAAGCCGATGCGCGAGACAAAAGGCTGACGCAGATCGAGGCGACACCTAAAGGGCAGAGAGTTCTAGCCGCCGGACGCGCTCGACGCGTCGAAAGGCTCACGCGTGCGGTCAAGCGGTTGCGCCGGAATGACCTGGCGGAGTTAGGCCGAGGAGTCCAGGTTCTGCGGGGAGTGCTAACGAGCATGCGAGGTGGGGACTACGCTGGGTCGACATGAGTCGTCCTTTCGTTTCTCGCCTGCCTCCAGCGCCGAGGATCCCCTATGAAGCGTCCCAAATCCGACTTCGATGCAATGCGCCAGGATCTGCGACAGGTTTACGACGGTGATCCGTGGCACGGCTCGTCGATCAGCGCCGTACTCGCGGGAGTCGATGCCGCCACCGCCGCTCTACGGAGCGTTCCTCGTGGCCACACCATCTGGGAGATCGTGCTTCACATGGCAGCCTGGACGCGTGAGGTTGCGGCGCGTGTGCGGGGAGCCTCGCCAAAATCTCCTCCCGAGGATTGGCCGACGCCCAAGATCAGTGGTGGCGACAAGGCCTGGCGGTTGGCTCTTGAAGATTTCGCCTCCGCCCAAAAGGATATCGAAGCTGCGGTAGATTCTCTCGAGCCCAACGATCTCCTCCGCTGGATCGGCGACCAGCGCGATCCCGCCCTCGGGACCGGCCTCACGGTCGGGACCTTGATTCGCGGGCTGCTCCAGCATCACACGTATCACGAGGGCCAGATCGCGCTGCTGAAGCGGGCGGCTGAATCCGCCGCTGGATGAGGCAATCGGCGCAAACAAATTCCTGGTGCGTGGTGTCTAATTCTCATCCGCGCCAGTTTCTTCTGAGGCACACGCAACCTTCCTCGCTCCTACCCCAATGAGAATCACCGTTCTGCCTTCGACAGCGTTGATCGCTGCGCTCACCATCGCTGGCTCGGCCGGCGGGCAACAAGCCCCGGTCGCTCCTCGCGATGCTGGAGCGCCCCCAAACTGGGATGTGCTGATGCGTGCGCGGACCCACACGCCTGCCCCTACGACCGGCGCCATCACGGCGGCTGATCTGAAAACTCGCCTCTACATTTTCGCCGACGATTCCATGCAGGGGCGACTGCTTGCGACTGCGGGGAACGTGAAGGCAGTCGAGTACATCGCCAGTGAAGTGAAGCGAATGGGTCTGATTCCGATGGGGGACAGCGGCACCTACTTCCAGTCGGTGAACGTCGTCGATCGCAAGCTCGACCCGGCGAGCAAGCTGGTAGTCGGATCCACCGAGTTCAGGCCGTGGACGGATTTTGCACCGCGCGATCAGGGCTCGGACGCGCGGAGCCTAGACGGAGTACAGGCCGTTTTCGGTGGAACATGGGGCGATTCGGCTTCGCTGATCGATCCCGCGGCGACCGCCGGAAAGCTCGTTGTGCTGAGAGTCAACCCGAACGGCGTGACCCAGAATTCTGGCGGCGGCGTAAACCGCGGCATCGTGACCCGCTATTTCGCCGGCGCCGCTGGTATCGCCGTCGCGAGTCTCGAGGCCATGCCTGCGCAGATGATCAATGTCTTCCGGCAACCGAATCAACTGCTCAAAGGTGAGCGTGACCCCGAGCTACCGTCCTTTCTTTACGTCAGCAAGCCCGTCGCCCGCGCTCTACTCGGCGCCGACGTCGATAGTGTCAAGACCGGCGCACTCGGCTCGACGGTGGCGTCGACCCCGCGCTTCAGCGAATTCCCGACCGAGTATCCGGCGCGCAACGTCGTTGCGGTGATTCGCGGCAGCGACCCGAAGTTGCGCGAGGAGTACGTCGCGATCGGTGCCCACAACGATCACATTGGCTGGACCACTCGGCCTGTCGCGCACGATTCCATCTATGTAGTGAATCACCTATTCCGTACCGGTGGCGCGGACGATCGTCCCCCGCGGCTCGACTCCGCGCAGCAGGCGCAGGTGAATGCTCTGATCGCTGACATCAGAAAGCGCTCCAACGGTGCGTCAGCCCGTCTGGATTCGATTTACAACGGTGCCGACGATGATGGCTCGGGCAGCGTGAGCGCTCTCGAGATCGCGCAGTATTTCGCGGCGCAAAAAGTGAAGCCGAAGCGGTCCCTGCTATTCGTGTGGCACGTCGGTGAGGAGGCCGGCCTCTATGGATCGCAGTGGTACACAGATCATCCGACAGTTCCGCGTGACTCGATCGTGGCGCAGCTGAACATGGATATGGTGGGCCGAGGAGCGGCCACCGACAACACCGGAATAACCAAGGAAGGCGTTAGATACCACGGCAACCCTGACTACGTCCAGCTGGTGGGATCGCGTCGCCTCTCCACCCAGCTGGGAGACCTTGCCGAGTCAGTGAACCGGAGCGAGAAGCATCCACTGGCCTTCGACTACGCGATGGATGCGAACGGCCATCCGTCGAACATCTATTGCCGCAGCGACCATTACGAGTACGCTCGCTATGGTATTCCGATCATCTTCTTCACGACTGGTGGACACGCCGACTACCATCAGCTCACCGACGAGCCGCAGTACATCGACTACGATCGGATGGCGCGAGTGGCGCAGTACGTTGCCGATCTTGCGACGAAGGTCGCCAATCTCGACCATCGGCCAGTTGTCGATAAGCCGAAGCCCAATCCGCAGGGGCAGTGCATTCAATAGCCTGCAACTGCAACTAAAGCCTTCAGGGTTCACCGTTATTGCCAGTCCTGTCCTCAGCTCAGTTGGCCCGACTTTCGCCTATAAGCCAGCAGCAGGACGTCGATGAGTTCCTGAGATCGAAGGACTTCGCCGGTTATGGCTCACCCGCAAATTCGCCCTGAACTTCGCATAACTGCCGCGCTGCTCGGCCTGGTGGTGTTGGCTGCATGCAAGGGCGGTGAGAGCGCACGTGCCGGCAGGGTCGAAAACCCCCAGACCTGGGCTCCCGATAAGCTCACTACGGTCGACGGCGTTCCGGCGACCGAGATCGAAGCCTACATCCAGAAAAAGCTGAACGGTCCGCCACTGGCAAGAATCGACGACGACCAATGGGGTCACACACGCCGGCTTTACAAGCTTTACGGAAGTAATCCGCTTTGGCTGACGTCCGATGGGCTTCACAAGACTCGCACGAAGGCGCTGACCGACGCGATTCTCGCTGCCAACAGCGACGGGATGCGGCTCGACGATTATCCGATCGGCGCGCTGGCACAGGCAATCGCGACCCTCAAGCAGACAAAGACTCCAACCGCCGATCAGCTCGCGACAGCTGACCTGCTTCTTTCGGCCTCATACGTGGCAATCGGCGAAGATCTTCTTACCGGTCAGGTGAATCCGCGAACGGTTCAGCAATCCTGGTACGTCAATCCTGAAGAGGAAAATGTCGACAGCGCCCTCGTCAGGAATCTCCGGTACGAGCATCTCGACAAGGCCCTCGCCACCATGCGTCCGAGCGACGATGACTATTCGGGATTCAGCAAAGAGCTTCAGCGCTGGCGCGGAATGGTGGCCAAAGGCGGTTGGCAGACGATCCCGGCGGTTTCAGGCAATGTCAAACCGGGATCGAGGACGAATCCAGCGATGCTCGCCGCGATCCGTAGCAGGCTGTCCGCCGAGGGAATCTCTGTTGGAGCATCCACGAGCTCTCCAACCGATTCGACGCGTCAGGGCGGTGCTGCGTCCGCAGCAAATGTGTACGACCTGAGTCTCGCCGCGGCGGTCGCAAATTTTCAGCAGCGACATTCCATCAACGTCGATAGCGCGCTCGGCAAGGAAACCGTCGATGCAATGAACGTCCCGGCGACGTTCCGCCTCGGTCAGATCGCTGCCAACATGGAGCGCTTCCGCTGGCTGCCCAGGAGCTTCGGCTCGCGCTACATCTTCGTCAACGTGCCCGCGTTCAAGCTCGAGGCGTACGATAGCGGTCAGAAGGTGCTCGAGATGAAGGTGATCGTCGGACAGGAGTATGAGGATAAGGCAACGCCAGTGTTCGCCGACTCCATGGAAAGCGTCATATTCCGACCTTACTGGAACGTACCCCCCACAATCGCGGCGAAAGAGATTTTTCCAAAAGGGTCCGACTATCTCGCGCGCGAGAACATGGAAGTCGTAACCGAGGGTGGGCAAACGACGGTCCGTCAGCGACCTGGCCCCAAGAACGCGCTGGGCTTTGTCAAGTTTCTCTTTCCCAACGACTTCGACATCTATCTGCACGACACGCCCAATCACGAGCTGTTCAACAAGGACGTGCGCGCATTCAGCCACGGCTGCATCCGACTGGAAAAGCCGGACCAGCTCGCACAGTGGGTGCTTGGGTGGCCAGCCGACAAGGTGGAGCAGGCGATGCGTGATGGCCCCGACAACCGTGCGGTCAAGCTGCCACGCAAGATTCCAGTCTACATCACGTATTTCACGACATACATCAACAACGGGCAGTTGTATTTCGGCAACGATCTTTATCACAGAGACGACAAGCTGGTGCCGGTAGTGATGCCGGGCGCAATGCCGAGCAAGGAAGTTGTCGACGCGGTTCAGGCGCTGAGAAGGATCGCGAACGCCTGACGGGTTGGGCGCGGGTGTACCCCTTTACACATCGGTTTTCTGGCGGGGGGTTTGCGGTGAAAACGCCGCCCGATGCCCATCACCTATACGATCGCGCCCGACGAGCGGCTGATAAAGGCATACGCCACGGGGATAATCCGCGCGGCAGACCTGCATGGGCTCATCGACGCGATTCTGGTCGACCCTGCTCTTGGTCCTGGAATGCGCGGCTTATACGACTCGCGCTTCGCGGAGCCCGACATCACCATACTGCAGCTCGCGGAAGTCGCAGCGAAAGCGCTCAAGATCATCAATCGTGGGCTCGGAAGGATCGCGATCGTAGCGCACTCCCAAACGACCTATCGGGTCTCGCAGACCTTCGCCGTTCTCGCGCGTGCGATCGGAATACAGGTCGAGGTTTTCACGAAGCTGCGCGCAGCCGAGGGGTGGCTCGATGAAGCGAACGGCCACTCGCATTCGGGAGAGAAGCCCCTGCTCCGTTAACGCTCTATCAGCTGGGGCGAAGACTCAATGCGGCTCCCCGTCTCTGCGTCGAAGACGTGCACGCCTTCGGGACGAACGCGAATCGAGACGATGTCTCCGGGCCTGATCAATTCTTCAGGTGGCGCGACTGCAACCAGTCGATCTCCGCCGGAGAGCGTTACGTAGACGATCTGCTCGTTCCCCATTGGCTCGACGATACCGACCTCCGCCTTCGGTCGGTTCTCGCCATCTCCGCTGACCTCGATATGTTGCGGGCGTACGCCGAGAAAGACGCGTCCGCGCGATTCACCGTCGCAGGGAACGTCGAGGGTCAAATCGATTCCCTTGAAGGTGCACATGCCCATGCGGCCGGCTGACCCTTCCGTTTGCTGAATCACACCCTCGATGAAGTTCATCGCGGGGCTGCCGATGAATCCGGCGACGAATTTGTTGGCCGGCCGCTGATAGAGCTCCATCGGTGTCGCGATCTGCTGGAGCACTCCCTCCTTGAGCACCGCGATGCGATCGCCGAGCGTGAGTGCCTCCGACTGGTCGTGGGTGACGTAGACCATGGTTGCCCCGAGCTTGCGATGCAGCCGCGACAGCTCCACGCGTGTTTCGACGCGTAGCTGCGCGTCGAGGTTGGAGAGCGGCTCGTCGAAAAGAAATGCCAGCGGCTCGCGCACGATGGCGCGTCCGAGAGCGACGCGCTGACGCTGTCCGCCCGAGAGCTGCGCCGGTTTTCGATCGAGCAGCGCGTCGAGCCCGAGCGAAGCGGCAATGGCGTTCACGCGCTCCGCTATCAGCGCTTGCGGCTGCTTTCTGATGCTCAGCCCGAAGCCGAGATTCTGCCTCACCGTCATATGTGGATAGAGCGCGTAATTCTGGAACACCATGGCGATGTCACGCTGCTGCGGCGGGAGGTCGGTGACGTCGCGCTCGCCGATGCGAATGACACCCTCGGTGACGCGCTCGAGTCCGGCCATCAACCGCAGCACGGTCGATTTGCCGCTGCCCGATGGTCCGACGAGGACGAGCAGCTCGCCATCGGCGACGTCGAGGCTCAAGTCGTGCGCGGCGACGTAACCGTTGGGGTAGATCTTGTCGACGTGCTCAAGAGAAATTCGCGCCATTCTTGGTTCCTGTTTTCAGTACGGATTACGGACCAACGGCATTTCGGACTGCTGACTAATTGCGGATTGGGACACCTATTACGGATTGCTGACTACTGCGGACTGATTGCGGACCGACTGCGGGCTGACTGCGAACTGGCCGACGCACTAGTCACGCAGTTCGCAGTTAGTCCGCAATCCGCAGTCGTATTCAACCTTTGACCGCCCCCGCAGTGAGTCCCTGCACTATCCGCCGCTGAAAAAACAAAACCATGGCCGCCACCGGCGCCGTCGCAACGACGGCCGCCGCCAGGATCTCTCCCCACGGTACCTGGTACTGCCCACGGAATAGCGCAATCGCTACCGGCACCGTCTGGCGTTCCGGGCCGAGCGTGAACGACAGCGCAAACAGGAATTCGTTCCAGCAGTAGATGAAGGTCAGAATCCCCGTCGTCGCCAGGCTTGGTACCGCCAGCGGTAGGAGAATCTTCGTGAAGCTCTGACGGCGCGTGGCACCGTCGACGTGCGCCGCCTCCTCGAGATCCTTCGGGATCTGTCTGATGGAACCGGTGAGAACCCACACTGTCAACGGCATCGCGAAAGTCATGTACGGCATGATCAAGCCGGGGTATGTATCGATCAAATGCAGCGAGCGCAGCAGCAGGTACAGTGGGCTCACGATCGAGATCTGCGGAAACATCGTCACCGCCAGAATGAACGCCATGATCGCCGCCTTGCCGCGGAATTCGATTCTGGCGAGCGCGTAAGCCGCGAGTGTTCCCACGACCAGACAAAACAGAGTCGTGGTTCCTGCAACGACCAGTGAGTTGCGGATCGGGGTGATGAAATCCCGTTCGGCGAAGAGAGCGCGATAGTGGTCGAAGATCAGATGCGTTGGCCACAGCGATGGGTCGCGAAAGAGAGCCGCGTCGGATGTGAGCGATGCGACGATTGCCCAGTAGAATGGGAAGAGCGTGAAGAGCATCAGCAGGACGAGCGCGGTACCGAACGCCCAGCGACCCCAGTGCGGCCCCGCCCCGGTTGCGGATTTCACAACTCGTCTCCTCCCAATCTCACACCGAGTCCCTTCACGTAGAAGAGAGCGAGCCCGAACGTGATCGCAAAGATCACCACGGACAGAGCCGACCCGTAGCCGAATCGCAGATTCTGCAGCAATGCGTTGAAGGTGTAGAGTGCCACCGGCTCAGTCGACGTTCCTGGCCCTCCGCCCGTAAGGACGTAAATCAGGTCGAAGACGCGAAATCCGTCGAGCGTTCTGAAGATCAGCGTGACGAGGATCGCCGGCTTGAGCAGCGGCAGCGTGATGTGCCGAAGCTGCCACCACGCGTTGGCTCCGTCCACGGCAGCGGCTTCGTACAGAGTCAGGTCGATATTCTTTCCAGACGTCGGCCAGAATCACCGGCACCCACGCCGTCGATGCCTCGATGAACCACACCATCGGCTGCTTCAATATTCCGGCGTCGGTCAGGAGGGCATTCGCGATCCCGCCCTGCGACTCGAAGATGAAACGCCAGAGTAGCGCCGCGACGACGGTTGGAATTGCCCATGGCACCAGCACCGCCGCCCGTACGAATCCGCGTCCGCGAAAGACCCGGTTCATCGCGAGAGCGAGGAATAGTCCAATCAACAGCTCCAGCGAGATCGACACCACCGTGAAGAACGCGGTGTGTCCGAGTGCCGCCCAGAAGCGTGGATCCTTTGCGATCTCGACGTAGTTCGCGAGCCCGATGAATGGGTTGCCGAGCCAGGGCATCCTGAGCTCGTGGAGGTGCAGCGATTCCCAGAATGTCCATCCCAGAGGGAAGATCGCGATGAGTGCGATGACGGACAGCGCGGGCGCGACGAGCGTCCACCCGAGCCGGGCCTCGGATCCGAGACGAGAGATCTTCCTCACAGGAGCGTGGCCGCTCTCACTCGGCCTGTCCCCTACCACTGCTTGCCGCAGGCATGCTGGCGATTGGCGCCGAATCTTTCGCGGCGCCCTGCATCAGTTTCCGCATGCCCGTCCGCTCGATCAGGGCGTTGATGCGCGCCGCCGCGGAATTGAGCGCCTCCCGGGGCTCCGCCTGGCGTACGAGTGCACGGTGCAGCTCGATCTGCAGGATCTCGGAGAGCTCGGTGTAAATCGGAGTCACCGGTCGTGGCGTAGCGCTCTCGATCGCACGTCGCGCGTTCTCCAACGGGATCGCGAGGGCGCTGCGCAGTCTGGCGTTGTCATAGAGCGCGGGACGGGTTGGGTACTGTCCGACGGCCTGCGCGCGCTCGAGCATCTGCTCGGGCGCAGTGAGATAGGCGATCAGCTTGTAGGCAGCATCGGGAAATTCGGTATAGGCGTTGATCGCGAGCTGCGCGCCGCCGAGCGTGGCGGTGGCGTGACCGTTGGGAGCAGTGCCTGATGCAGGGATGGGTGAGACCGTAAACTTTCCGGCCACTTTGGATTGCCCGGTGTCGCTCATCGCCGCGACCGGGTACGGCCAATTGCGCATGAAGACCGCGTTTCCATTCTGGAAGGCGAAGCGCGCTTCCTCCTCATGCCAGGTGAGCACATCGAGCGGAGCGACGTGCGACTTATACAGCTCGTCGCGCATGAACTCGAGCGCCCGCACCGCTTCCGGGCGATTCACGACGACCTCGCCCCTATCGTCGATGATGCGACCACCGAACGCGCCCAGATATTCCACGAAGCCGGTGATCAGTCCTTCATAGCGCGCGCCCTGCCAGACGATCCCATAACGCGGCCCGCCACGACGCGCCATCGTTGCCTCCGCATTCGCCACCATTTCTTCGAGCGTCTTCGGCTCGCGCGGCACGAGGTCGGTCCGCCGGTAAAGGAGTCCGACGTCCGCGAACCAGGGGAGAGCGTAAAGTTTACCCGCCCAGGTGTTCGCCGTGATCGTAGCCGGAAAAAACTCCCCCCGAGCCGGCCCGTACCGATCGAGATCCAACACCCACCCCGCCGCCGCGAACTCCGGTGTCCACACCACATCGAGCTGCAGGATGGAAGGATTCCCCACCCGCGCATTCAGCCACTGCACATAAAGCTGATGCCGCTGTGACGCATCGTCCGGCGTTCGCTGCAGCTCAACCCGAATGCCCGGATTGAGCTCCATGAACCGTTGCAACTGCCTCGCAACGAGCGTCCCCTCGGCTCCAAGCGCGGACCCGGAGAAGGTTAGAACGGTTTCGTGTTTAGAAGAAGTCCGCGCGCAAGCTGTGAGAAACCCCGCAACTGCGAGGCGGAGGACGATGCGGTGGCGTCTCACCGAGTATTCGACTGACCCGCGCTGAGATCTCAACGAAGCATCCGCCACTAACCCTCCCAAAAGCGAGGCGGAGTTTCCATGAAGCCCCCGCGCGGATATAATCTGTCCTGCGCGGACCCCTCGCCGCGAGATGCCGTCGGCCAAACCGAGCTACACGGAGAGACCATCTGATGACTCACCTGACGCCGATCGACTACAGCCTGATGCTGGTTTACTTCGCGGTCGTCCTCACGGTCGGCTGGATGCTGCGGCGATCGACCCGCACGAGTACGGACTTCTTCCTGTCTGGCCGCTCGATACCCTCGTGGGTCGCCGGCCTCGCGTTCATCTCCGCCAACCTTGGCGCCCAGGAGGTCATCGGCATGGGGGCGTCGGGCGCCAAGTACGGAATTGCCACCAGCCATTTCTACTGGATAGGCGCGATCCCGGCGATGGTGTTCGTCGGGATTTTCATGATGCCGTTCTACTACGGCTCGCGAGCGCGGTCGGTGCCCGAGTACCTCAAGCTGCGCTTCGACGAGAAGACCCGCAGCCTCAACGCAATCTCCTTTGCCGTGATGACGATCATGTCATCCGGCATCTCGATGTACGCGATGGGCAAGCTGCTCAATCTGCTACTCGGCTGGAGCTTTGACGTCAGCATGTTCGTCGCCGCCGCCATCGTGCTCGCGTACATCCTGCTCGGCGGCCTCACCAGCGCGATCTACAATGAGGTGCTGCAGTTCTTCCTCATCGTTTTCGGATTCGCGCCACTGGTATTCCTCGGCCTGAAAGCAGCCGGCGGCTGGAGCGGCCTCCAGGCCAAGCTCGCGGAGATCTCCGTGCAGCGCGGGTTCGAGCCGGGCGCGCTCACCCATACCTGGACCTACATGGGCGATCCGTCGCGCAATCCAATCGGCGTGGAGTGGTTCGGGCTGGTGATGGGCCTGGGCTTCGTCCTGTCGTTCGGCTACTGGTGCACGGACTTCCTGGTGGTGCAACGCGCGATGGCGTCGGACTCGATGACCGCGGCGCGGCGCACTCCGTTGATCGCGGCGTTCCCCAAGGTCCTCTTCCCGTTCCTCGTAATTCTGCCCGGCATGATCGCGCTGGCGGTCGACTGGCACGCGCCCGGGTTCGCCGCGCAAGTCGGCGCCGTAGGCGGACAGGGAATCATTCCCCCCAAGATCGACCCCGTGACGCATGCAGCGCTGCTCGACCAGACGGGGCGAGTAGTGCTCGACTACGATCTGTCGGTGCCGATGATGCTGATCCGATTTTTCCCGACCGGCATGCTGGGACTTGGACTCACGGCGCTGATGGCGTCCTTCATGTCGGGAATGGCGGGCAACGTCACCGCGTTCAACACCGTCTGGACCTACGACATTTACCAGAGCCACATCAGGAAGGGGGCGAGCGACGAGCACTACCTGTGGATGGGACGTGCCGCGACAGTGTTCGGCATCGCGTTGTCGATAGCGGCGGCCTACGTCGCGGCGTCGTTCAACAACATCATGGATCTGCTCCAGCTCGTGTTCGCCTTCGTCAACGCGCCCCTCTTCGCGACGTTCGCGCTGGGGATGTTCTGGAAGCGGACTACTGGACACGGAGCCTTCACCGGACTCGTCGCCGGGACACTCGGAGCCGCGATCCACCACGGTGTCTCGCTGGCGCAGGGCGCCGTCGTCGGGGTGAAGGGC
>WNGJ01005699.1_pt1 | contig 13113 bp, 21 predicted proteins | sample 5400611 | NCBI WGS metagenome assembly WNGJ01 (sample SAMN13153375, study PRJNA577476) | soil metagenome | isolation source: 40 cm soil or saprolite under Garry oak tree replicate 1 | place: USA:California | collected 2016-06-15
CGGCCAGTACCTCCTTGCGTCCGGGTTCCTGCCAATTATCGTGGCTTTCAGTCCGATCTCGCCCATTGCAGTTTCCGGTAGGGCTTTTCTCTGGCTGAATTGGATCGGCCTTGCGGCGTTCCTGGTTGGCGTTATCGCCTTGAAGACGGAACGAACGCTCTCTATGCCTTCGATAACAAATCGAACGCCGAGACGCGAGTCACCCTAAGCCCTCGCCGTTGAGCATTGCAAACGGTGGAAGAAAGAAGCAAAACGGACAATCGGCCGGCATCGTAATTGAAATGTGACTAAAGGCGAGGAGGAGCATGATGTCGGAAAATGGTGGAGCGTCTTATATCGATCAAACAACAGAAAGAAAACATCATGGTGCGGATCAGATCACGAGTTTCCCTCGCGATTCGAGGTCGTCCTGTTTCGCCGTGACGGATCTTCCAAGTCCAATACCAGCGAAATCCTTTCCGATGCCAATTCAGGACCGTTTGCGGCTTGACGATGATTAAGGCGGAACGCCAGCCCGACCATAGCTGCGAAAGCCAAACCCACAGCCACCGATCCGCGCGATGGAGGTCGGGCCGCTTTGCCTTTTGCGTTCGCTGTAACACGATCACTTGATGGCGGAGCGCGATGACGAGGTATTTCCTCCTGACCGGCGCCGACTGGTTCCGCCGGTATAGCGCGCAAGCATTTTTGGAAATGATGTTCTTTGTCCTCCTGCCGCTGCCGGTGCTGATTGGGCTTGCCGAGTTGTACTTCGGCCATCCGGGAGCTGCCCAGATCAATGGTCTTCAGATGGCCGCGAATGGCGCCGCGTCGGTCGCGCTGTTCGCCACATGGACAGCCCTGAAGAAGCTGAACCGCCAGACGGCAGCCGCTTTCGATGAACGAATCGCGCTGCTTCGCGCGAAGTAACCGCCGGAACACCCATCACGAAAGGAAAATAAAGGAAAGGAGATACGCGCGAGGTGAAAAAAGTTGGAAAAAGTCTGTTATCAACGGCCGCCTCGAGCGTCATGTAAGTAGGAGCCCAAATATGGCAGCGAGAGTCAAGACGAAACGACGTGAGACATTCCGACAGCAGTTCGAGAAGCTGTATCGGGAAAATCAACAAAAGATTTTCGCGCGCCCGGCCTGCCGGCACCCAAAGTTTACATAATGCCTTTTATCGGACATCTATACATGGCCCATCCCGCTTGAAATTACTACGCTCTGGATATAGTTTTGGCGGACGATGTTTCCTGAACCAAAGAACCGGACCCATCAGCTCCCGAGCCGCTGAGGCTTCGGGTGTGACTGATGTCGTTGGAGACGATCAGGTTATTAGCACCGTGAATGTAAATGCCGCACTCCACGCCATAGGCCACACGGTTACCGCTCAACGTGCTATTGCTCACCGAAGACGAAAGATAAATGCCTGCAGCGGTCGAATGATGGATGTAGTTGCTTGAAATTTCAATGTTGCTTCCCGACAGATAAACTCCGGATCCGTTGGCACGATCGGTTGGTAGAGCCCGGGGTGTTGGTGATCTCAAAGCCCGTCAGCTTCACGCAACTGGCCTGGATGTTGAAGCCTTGCATCACCACGGTACCCTGCGCCTGAAACGTCAGGAGTTTTCCCGCACTGCCGGATGTGATGACCTGAACGCGCTGATTGTAGGTACCGGCATTGACGATTACCGTGTCGCCGCCGTTCAAAGTGTTCGCGGCCTTCTGAATCGTTTTCCATGGTGAAGCGGACGTCCCCGGATTGGAGTCGTTGCACGCCGTTCGGCCCAGCCACCCACTACAGGCTGAAATGTCCGTTCGTATCTGTGCCAAGCAACCTGTCAGACTCATTCTTGACGATTTGATAGCATTCACAGACGGCCGCTTCCAACCCCTGCCGGTCGAGGATTGCAATATGACCTCGAGAATAATGGATCAATCCGGCGTCTTGTAACCGGCCCGCCGCTATAGTGACACTCTCGCGGCGTCCGCCGAGCATGTTGGAAATAAATTCTTGAGTCATCTGGATGTTGTCTGATTTCAGTCGGTCATGGCACAAGAGGAGCCAGCGGCACAGACGTTTTTCTACCGCGTGGAGACGATTGCAAACGGCCGTCTGCGAGATTTGCGTGATCAGGGCCTGCGTATAGCGCAGCATTATGCGTTGAAATGGACCACCTCGCTTGAATTCATCCTGGAGCACCTTTGCTTTCATTCTGAATGCGCCACCTGCGATTTGTACGACCGCGCGATTAGGCGCTGTCTCGCCTCCAAGAAAGAGAGCGACACCAACCACTCCATCGTTTCCGGTTAGACCGACCTCAGCCGTAGAACCGTCCTCCATCGTGTAAAGCAAAGAGACCACACAGGTCGTCGGAAAGTAAACGTACTCCATGTGCCCGCCCGACTCGTAGACAACCTCGCCAAGAGAGAAAGCAACATGCTGCAGACTTGGGAACAGGCGTTCGTATTCCTCCTCGGGAAGAGCAGACAAAAGGAGGCTCTTCTCAGGAGGATCATGAAGTGTTTTGCGGTGAGTGGGTTGACCGCTGCGATCGGGCATTCCTACCTACGGTGGCTATCCAGACTTCCAGCTGGATGCCTAGCAAACCCAATTCGGGCGCTATTTTCCATCGTAGTGAAAACAAAATCAACTCCTATGTGTGATGGCACACGGATGACACCCGTCGACGCTCTCATACTGCTTGCAGCTAAAGCAGAACACGACGATGGCCAAAATGAGAAAAACGACGGCAGCGATCCGGCGTTGTTCACTGACTGACAGCTCAATTTGCAAAACGGCAATGTCATTAGACTTGCTGAGTGTCAAGTCATTAGACCTGCACCAGAATCAGTCTTGGGAGGTTGGTTTTCAAGGTCGAGGCTGCCATGAGTGATCCTACTGCTAGGGTACGGGTTATCCTACGAACCGAACTGCTGATCCAGCATTTCTCGGCGGAACAAATACGGCTGGATCGATCGTTGAACTTGGCGTTAGTTCGGTTGTGTGGATGGTCATCTCTCGCCCTTAGTGAAGGAATCGAACACGCATTAGATCAGGTGCCCGTAACACAAAGTTGCGACCTATCGGTGGATCTTGTAGCCGCAATCGCTGAACACATGATCGTCGATGCAACTTCTCTTGAGCGGGACCTTTTGCGCAAATCGATGGAAGAGACTCTGCTCTATATCGTGCGTCCTGACCCGGAGCTTACCCGATCGCAGTTTCAAGTTCGATTCACTCATTTCCTGAGACGGCGCGGACTTTCCAGCCCGCTTCGAATGTTTTTGTCTCTGCACGTGTTCAATATTGTTTGGTTTCAAACGGTGCAATCGTTTCAAAGCCTTGCTGCGACGGATGAATCGTTTCTGCGGTATCGGCGCGACGTGGAGCGCACGTGCCGCAGAATCGTAAACGGATGCTGGACGTCTCAGGAGATCTTTCTTCCATTCGTCGAGCCGTTCCCCGACAAACTCCTCAAAAGTATCGAGAAACGACTGCAAGGCCTAAACCAGATTTTCCCACAAGGCGAGTTCGAAGTCTCAGGGCAACTGGCCGCGCGCACGCTCTCGGATCAACCGATCGCGATCCGGCTACGTTATGACTCCTGTGCCTGATAAACAGCGACGCGGTCGCGACCGGCCGTTTTGGCGGCATATAAGGCTTTGTCGGCAGCGCGTAGCAATTCGGCCGGGTTGGAGGCGTCTACGCCTGCTTGAGCAATGCCAGCCGACATGGTCATCGCGCCTGGTCTTGGTTCCGCCTGGTCACTCTGCATTTCCTTGACCATCGCGCAGATTTGCTCCACCCGTTTCTTTGCGTCGGGCAACGGTGAATCGGACAAAACGAGCACAAACTCATCGCCACCATAGCGGCACAAGATATCGCTCTTGCGCAGTTTTTCGCGGATCACCCGTCCCAACTCGCGCAAAAGCGAGTCGCCGGCATCGTGCCCAAACGTATCGTTGAATTGCTTGAAATCATCGAGATCGAGCATGGCGACGCACAGCGGAGAATTGCGACGCTGGGCGCGATACACGTCCCGCGCCAGTGTCTCTTCCAAGAAACGCCGGTTAAGCAACCCCGTCAGCGGATCGCCTGTTCGCGTAGTTTGCTCTGTAGGTTCAAGTTGGATAAAGCCAGTTTGATTGCTTCGCCCACCGCTACGGCCAGTCGTTGCTGCCCGACCTGATGCTCACCGCTCCGGGCGTCAGTACCAAGGACACACAGAATACCGGGCGTTCCGCCTCGTACAGTCAGGGGCATACACAAGTAACCAAGTCTCGGGCTGACGGACAAAATGACGACACAGCAAACCAACCTGCGGATCCGTGACCTCATGAAGTTGATCACGCCTCAGCGCCCAACAATCCTCCGGTGAAAAGACGGGCTCCACTGACGTCTCATTGTCCCAAACCGCAACTGTCTCAAGATACCGATCCGAAGCATGTAAGATCGCTAAGCAGCCGTTTTGTCCGGTGAATAATTCACCCGCCACGAGGGAAATCACCTGATAAGCTTCCTCTGGTGTGGTGCAGGCCTGAAGCAATTCATGCATCCGGTTGAGCGTTAGCATTTGGGCGTCTCGCCGCCGTAATTCAGCCACCAAAGATGTCAATATTCGCTTCCGTGATTTTTCGCGTGCCGACATCCAGAATTAAGATCCCATCCTGCGCAGTTTCAAATAGCCGCCGGTAACGGATCTCCGAAGTGCGCACGTTCTCTCGCGCCCCCTTAGCCTTGGTGATTTTGCTGGTCTCATCGGCCATTGAAACGTCTCCTTCCTTCCTCGGCGAAGGTATACTCTTGTTTGGAGCAAACTCTTCTTCTCCATTAATCAGAGTTCACCGTACTTGTGCCTGTGCGCAATTATGACAGTCCTCGGCCCGCTTATCAGAATACTCCAGCCTCAAATAGTTCCCAATTGGGACTTGGAAAAAGCGAACTATTTCGAGATACAGGAGAGCTTCGGCAACTCTTATGGCGTCCTCGCGCTGTCTTGGAGCAAATGGAGCTGTAAATGAGGTCTTGATGGCGATTGCCCGGGCGAGTCCAAAAGCCGCACTCTAGCGGTTGCGGCTTGTTCTTTTGTCTTCGACCACCCGGCATCGTCTTCCCATTCCGCAATTGCGTTATCCGTGTCTTTGCTTAACCAGCATGGGTGAATTATTTAACAACTGCTACGCCACACTAAACGTATAATGGACTAGATTTAGTTAAGGATGAATTCATGTTGCAGCCGGACAAAAACTCGCAGATCGATGAAGCCGTTTGGCAGGATTGGCTGAAGAAGAATAAGGTTCAGGACCGCTTCAGATATGAGAGGCGACTGAGAGTAATGGCACTCGTCGCAGTATTCGTCATGGTGAGTGCACTCCTGTGGAAATTCGTCGGTTAGAGATCTTTCAAATCAAAGAGGTAATTGCATGAAAAAGAAGTTGTATGTCGGAAACTTGTCGTTTGAAACGACCGAGGCTGATCTCAAGGAACTGTTCGGCCAAGCAGGTTCGGTTGAAACGGTCCGCATCATCAGTGATCGCGATACCGGCCGCTCTAAAGGTTTTGGTTTTGTAGAAATGCAGAAGGGCGGGGATAAGGCTATTGCAGAAATGAACGGCAAGGACTTTAAGGGCCGTGCTCTCACCGTCAATGAAGCGCGGCCGATGTCTTCGAGGGATGACCGTGGATTCAAACGATACTAACCTTGCGTCGAAGAGTGTTGCTGCTTTTTCCGCCGATCATCTTGAAGTGGTAGCGCGACCTTCCGGAGAAGATATGTCCTTAGCAATAACTTCAAGAATCGTTTCTGTCGTCGTCATTGTAGTGACACAATCGCTTCTGGAGATCGCGACAGGTCCTCCCACAAAGACTCCATTGCGGCGAGATTTTCTTGAATGGTCACTTAAAGGCTGGCCTGGCACGCCCGGCTCTATCGATAACAAGCCGTTTGCCGCGGCGTGAATTCCTCTAAACCCTGTTCGTTACCCCATCGGCTTGGGAACCGCAGAAAAGAATTTTGAGTAACAATCCGGATGATACGTCTCGCCGCCAACAGCCGTCCGCCGTTGTTCATGCGGGTCAATCCGAATGCGGCAGAGTTCACACCACACTTTAATAAAGTCTGTGATCGGAATTCTGGCCTTTTCTGCCTTCATCAGTACCTCCTCTACTTGCGACGGAAATGAAGAGGGTCTCGCAAGTTTTGCAGTTCGCGGTAGTAATACAACGCATTTGCCTGCCGCCCATTTTGGGAACGCACCTGTTTTAGAAACTCGACTTCCTCTGGCTTCGCATCTCCGCTTAGAGATCGATCTGTGAGAAAGTCCCGGAGGCCCGGTTCTTCATGGGATGCTCCGCCGGTCTCCTGCTCAATAAACTCAAATTTCTTCAAGCGGCCCGAAGCGATTTTGCGATTCAAGACGATCTCCAGACCGAATGAGGCGAGATCGACGTCCCACGATACGATCAGCGGATCCAAAAAAGTGATGCAACTGTTCGGGGTGATGTTGAACACGTCCGCATCCAGGAATTCGAGGACCGCGACGCGCATTTGGTTATAACTTCGACCGCTCTCGCGAGCTACGATCCGGAGCCAGTTTTCACGTTTCAGTTCCTCTCTGGCCGCCGTCTTGATTACATCCAGGACCTTCTGGGTGATCAGGCGTTCAAGCTCGCCAAACGGTTCCTTCTCAAAAATTGCGCGCACCTGGCGCCGTTTATTTCGTTTGCATTTTTCGAGAAGCAGTTTCCGGACTTCGCTGAACAGCGGTACCGGCGGACTCTGGATCTTCTTCTTGAATTCCTGCTTCCGCTGAACATCGGCCAAGTCGGCAAGTTTGCCCGTCGGCAGCTTCAGAAATCTTCCAAGTTTGTCGTAAATGTCGGTCCGCTCCGGAGCGGGAGGCATTTTCTTCCGGCTCAATAGTTGCGAAATATAGGACTCTGTTACTTGTGCGGCGTTGGCTAGATCCCGCTGCTCTAATCCCAACTCATTCAATTTCTGCTGAATCAATTGAGATACGTCCATAGGATTGTCGTCCTTTTCAACTTTCAGTACTTAACTAATATTAGTTTATAACTATACACGAGTAGTATTGATTAAGGCAACGACTTTACTTAATATAGTTAAGTCGCATCGAAAACCAGCGACGTGGCGGGTGACGGACGACGCCTGACGGCGATGGTCTTCCCTCCGTAGGTAATCTCGGTGAGTATCAGATAGAGGGCGGGGCACCGTTCCAACGGCGGGTTCCCGTATCGAAAACATGTCCGCGAGCCTGGGTTTTCCAAAACTATCCTCCCATCAACGACGACAGCTTTCGCTTCTGACCTTCGGCCCAACGTCTTGCCGACGCAAGCGGGCGTTGACTGCGACAAGTAATGACTGATGGTAATCGATCTAAAACTACTTGACCTCCCGGTCTGCACGTATCGCTCGGCGCGGGGTGAAGCCCGCCGCCGAGCACTTGTGCACAGCTGAGGGGCGGGATCCATAGCTCGTTAGAATGGGCGTGCGAAATCAGCGCCGAGAAGCGATCTCAATCATGCAAAACGACATCAGTCAACAACTCTGTCCGCACGATCAGATCGCCGTTGTAGTCGATCAGTCCCATTTTCCTGAATTTGTTCATGAAGTGATTAATGCGGGAGCGTGTCGTGCCTACCATTTCAGCCAGGATCTCGTGACGGAGCAGGGGTATTGTGGTATCTGGCGCGACGTCGTCTTCACGCAGACGCGCAAGCTTCAGGAGAACACGGGCGAGCCGTTTCTCACTGTGATTGAAAAGCTGATCGCAAAGAACGCTAATCTTCGCTCTGCCACTCTGAACAAAATAGATGGCATCCGCATAGATGGCATCCGCGTGATCGCCTTGAGAAAAGATCCTTTTACCTTTCTGGAGGCAGATGACACGCTTGCCTTCTGAGATTTTTTCAAGGAGGACCGCGACGAAGGCATCGATGGCGGCGATCGATGCGCTGACTTCGTTTTTCGCCATATATGGGGTATCTTCCTTTCACTCGCAGAACAAAAGGGACTCACACGAGTCTAACAGGCTATGCGATCAAACGATAAGCTCGTCGATGAGCTGAGAACAGCTCCCGGACCGTGGATGGACGCGGCAATAGTCGTGGTCCTTGAGAATCGATTCGAATTCGTTGCCGAGGACCACCCAGATCCCCTGGGAAGGCTGAATTCTCTCCAGCGGCAGGGCGGCCTCGCTATCGGGTTAGCGGGCGTCATACCGGCGGCGTATACTCATCCACTTTTCTTCTCTCAGGTCTTTCAAGAATACAAAGGTCAAGCCTGGGCATATCGATACATGGATATACTCCGCGGAATTGTCCAGCGGCATTCTTCACTATAGTCCGTTCCACTGCGGGGTAAAGCCGGGTTTTCGGTTGTGAGCGTTATTGCACAGGCGCCGGAGGACGACTTGGTAACGGGAATGACGTGCTGTGCAATTGTGCACACCTTTCGTCCGGCAGCTGACCGATACTTAGTTGCCGCCATCCGACCTGAAATCGAGAACTGATCACGTCGGGAAGTAACTTTATGTGGCTGCCTAAGGAGACGATTGTGCCTACGATTTCGAGACCGTCCACTTCATGCGTCATGGCCCGGCAAGAAAAAATGTGATTCGAATAGCCATAGGGATCATTGCCTTGCTACTCCTTTTTTTGCTTTCTCCATTCGGCACGATTGCGGCCGGGGAGCGCGGCGTGCACCTGAGGTTGACCGCTGTCACCGGAAAGGTGTTCGGAGAGGGATTGTATTTTCGATTTCCACTCATCGAGTCGGTTCAGATGATGGATGTCAAGGTCCAAAAATACGAAATGAAATCGGACGCCGCATCAAAGGATCTGCAAACGGTGCATTCCATCGTGGCACTCAACTTTCACATCGATCCCGACCGGGTTGCCAACATGTACCAGGACGTCGGTCTGCAATTTAAAGATCGAATCATTGATCCGGGAATGCAGGAGGCCATCAAAGCCTCGACGGCGAAGTTCACCGCCGAAGAACTAATCACCAAGCGGGAACTGGTGCGGGATGAGATCAAGGCTCAGTTGAAAAACAGGCTTAAGGAGAGGAATATCGTCGTCGACGAGTTCAACATCGTCAATTTCGAATTCTCCAAAAACTTCAACGATGCAATCGAAGCCAAGGTGACGGCAGAGCAGCAGGCGCTTGCCGCCAAGAACAAACTCGAACAGATCAAATTCGAGGCGGACCGGAAAATCGCGGAGGCTCGGGGGAAAGCGGAAGCGATGACCATCGAATCCAACGCGCTCAAGTCCAACCCCCAGATCCTGGAGCTGCGTGCTCTCGAAAAGTGGAACGGAACTCTGCCGCAAGTGACTGGGGGCGCTATACCATTGATCAACCTGCCAAAGTAGCTGTGAACCTCTCCGAAAGCTCGGGCCGGGCGTGAGGAAGCCGGAGCATCGCCCGTCTCTCGGAATAGCGTTGAAGACTGTATTGTTCAGTACTTAATATGGAGGATGGCGGCGGCATAGACCGCCGCTTCCAGGGAACTGCGTACACTTCGTCTCTCGCATCTCCGGCACAATCTTCACATATGCGGATTGGAATTATTGGTTCGGGAAAATGGGGCTGGTCTCGGGCGGCTCTGGGCAAAGAGCGGCCACAACGTGATGTTCACTTACTCTCGGATGCCGGAAAAGCTAAAGGATCTTGAACAGGAGATTGGATCCCATGCCCGACCGGGCACACCTCAAGAGACGGTTCGCTTTGCGGTGTGTACGGCTATCGTCTTGGCTTATGCGGATCCGACGACCGTTCACAGGAGTTGAAAATCAATGAAGCCTCGGTAAGGGTCGACCGAACGCAGCCGGACCTCGACTCGATCGCCGACGTCAAGACGTTGGAAGGTGCCATTAAGCTTGCCTTCCACAGGAGGAGTCGATACCCGCACCCAGGTTCCCTTATCCGATGCTCCGGTGACGATTGCGGAGAATTTCTCTCCAATGTGAGACCTCATCACCGTTGCGGCGACGCATTTTCGCACTGTGCGCTCCACCTTATTCGCGTCGTCCTCCTTTTGCGTACAGTGCTCTGCGAGGGTCTCAAGTTCCGGGATCGTATACAACGTACCTTTGCCGGCCAGTGCTGCCTTCAAAAGACGTTGTGTTAGCAGATCGGGATACCGGCGGTTCGGAGCGGTCGAGTGTGAATAGTGTTGCACCGCTAAACCAAAGTGCCCCGGTGATGCGTCCCCCGGCGATTTCAACACGTACTCCCCTCGCCCGAGCAGCTTTACGATGGAGAGGGAAAGATCGTGGAAGTGATCCGGGTTGACCCGGCGTTGCTGCTTCAAGAAATCTTCCAGGCTCTTCGCATTCGGCTCCGAAGGGAGATTGCCGCCAAGTGTGCTCGCCAAGGTGACGATTCGATCCCACCGTTCGGGATCTTTGACGACTCGCCGAATACTGGGGACGTTTTTCTCTTCTAGAAGTAAAGCGGTCACTTGATTGGCTGCAACCATTAAGTCCTCAATCAGCAGACTGGCCCGATTCGGTCTGCGGATGTCGAGATCGATAACGTGACCTTCCCGTGACAGAATCGGTTGGAGCTCCGTGGTCTCGAGACTCAGAGCTCCAGCCTGATGACGTCTCTCGCGCAACCGCTCTGCCGCTTCATTCTGCAAGTTCAGTTGATCCGCTAATTCATCGTTATGAACGATCTTTTCCAATACCCTTGCGGTGATATCGGAACGATCTTTGCTGGAATCCTGTTTCCCTTCCAGCCACGCGGCAACGGCGTTGTAGGTCAGTTGGGCATGATTCTGCACAACCGCCGGATAGACGGAGGATTCGAGAATGGCTCCGTCCATCCCGACCAGCATCTCAACGACCACAGCAAGCCGTTTCACATTCTCATTCAGCGAACTCAGATCAGTTGAAAGACGTTCCGGAAGCATCGGGAAGGTCATAATGCCCGTATAGACAGATGTCGTGTTGTGTTGCGCAGCGTGGTCCAGAGCGGAGTTCAGCGGGACAAACCAGTCCACATCTGCGACTCCGATATAGATCCGGGTTCCCCCCTTTTCTGTCGTTGCATATTCGATCTGATCCAGGTCTCGAGAATCGTCGTTGTCTATCGAAGACCACATCCAGGAGGTCAGGTCCGGAAGCTTCAGCGTTTCGAACGCCGGCTCTCTTTCGACTCCCGACTGAGTCTGAGCCTCCGCGGGAAACTTAATCAGAAAACCTCGGTCGAGCATCGCTCGTTGCGCGATAGACCGAAGATCGACTTCAGCGTTGTTCAAGATCTCACCCTCTTGTAACAAATCGTCTTCGCCGTTTCGGCCGAAATAATGTACTCCATCACAATTATCCCGACGAGTAGAAAGAATGAAATTGGCAGTGGGCTAAACCAGGTCGCTGCAATTTCGGCCAACAACGATTCCACCATAGGCAGCATTATCGCCGACGCGATGAAGAAAGTCGGCAAAGACGGCGTCATCACAGTTGAAGAGGCGAGGACTACCGAGACCACTTTGGATGTCGTCGAAGGGATGCAGTTCGATCGCGGGTATCTTTCGCCCTACTTTGTGACGGATCCGGATCGGATGCAATGCGTGCTCGAGAACTGCTTGATCCTGATTTTCGAAAAGAAAGTCAGCTCGATGAAGGATCTTTTGCCGCTTCTCGAACAGGCCTCCAAGATGAGCCGCTCGCTGCTAATCATCGCCGAGGATATCGAGGGCGAAGCCCTCGCAACTCTTGTGGTGAACCGGCTGCGCGGCACGCCGCAATCAGCAGCTGTGAAAGCGCCCGGATTCGGCGATCGCCGAAAAGCCATGCTGGAGGATATTGCCATCCTCACGAACGGTCGTGCGATCACGGAGCATCTGGGCATCCGGCTGGAGAACGTGAAGATCGAAGACCTCGGTACGGCGAAAAAGGTGGTGATCGATAAGGACAATACCACCATCATCGAGGGCGGCGGCAAACGTCCAGTCATCGAAGGGCGCGTGAAGCAGCTTCGAGCTCAAGTCGAAGAGACAACTTCCGACTACGATCGGGAGAAACTGCAAGAACGGTTGGCGAAGCTTGTTGGCGGTGTCGCGGTGATTCATGTTGGCGCGGCGACCGAGACGGAGCTGAAAGAGAAGAAGGCGCGCGTCGAGGATGCAATGCATGCAACTCGCGCTGCTGTGGACGAAGGCATCGTGCCGGGTGGCGGCGTGGCTTTTCTTCGAACCATTCCTGCTCTGGAGAAGCTGAAGCTGGAGGATGACGAACAAATTGGGGTTAACATCGTGAAGCGTGCTCTTGAAGAACCGCTTCGATTGATAGCGTCCAACGCGGGCCATGAAGGCGCCATCGTTATCGGGAAAGTTCGCGAGTCCGCTAAAGCCAATTATGGCTTCAACGCCGAAACGGAGGAATACACCGATATGATCGCTGCTGGCATTCTTGATCCGGCAAAAGTGGCGCGTTCAGCACTCCAGAATGCAGCCTCGATCGCGGCGCTGATGCTTACAACCGAGGCTCTGATCGCCGAGATTCCCGGCCACGAAAATGCCGGTGCGTCGCCGGGCGGCGGAGCCCCGATGTACTAACCGACTGCATCACTCCAATATCCTTCATCAGGCCCATGAACGCCGCCGGCAGACCCATGTTACAATTCCGGTCGGCGGAATGGGCCTCCGCAGCGATGGCATAGTAAGGCGCAGTCACAGAACTCTCTCTATCTTCGACAAAGGCGATCATTTCTCTCGCCCGCCGAATAGCGGTCAGGTTTGTTACTGCCGCTTTGTATGAATGTAAAGACAGCCTGCGTCCGGTTAAGGAACCAATCGAATTTTCGCACCGCGATGTCGCAAATTGAGCTGCGCAGAAGCGAACCAATTTGGGCGACGACGTGAGCACAGGCTAAAGGTTGCCGGTTCGTACCAATCGAAATCTATGGAGGCGCTCTGTGCCCAGAATGAAAAAGACACCAAGGGTAATAACCACATTGGTCGATCCTTTCGTTCAGAACCTTCTTGAAAAAATTTCAGAGGGCAAGCACGTATTGAATCGCTCGAAAGGTGAAAAGATCTTCTCGCAGGGCGATCGGGCCGACGCCATTTTCTTTATTCAGAGCGGCAAAGTGAAGA
>WNGJ01005705.1_pt1 | contig 13106 bp, 8 predicted proteins | sample 5400611 | NCBI WGS metagenome assembly WNGJ01 (sample SAMN13153375, study PRJNA577476) | soil metagenome | isolation source: 40 cm soil or saprolite under Garry oak tree replicate 1 | place: USA:California | collected 2016-06-15
AACCCCCTGTTGCTCCAAAGCTCGGGCATTTTGCTCCATGAACATTGAGGTCATTTCCGTGCAGGTCAGCTTCGACAATCCCCAAAGCGCTCGGGAGATTTGCACGGAAATGACCTCAATGTTCATGGAGCAAAATGCCCGAGCTTTGGAGCAACAGGGGGTTCGCACAGCATCGTTCATCGGTCAGCAACTGGAAGAAGCAAAAGCGAAGCTTGATGAACAAGATGCCAAGCTAGCCCAATTTAAACGTCAATACAGCGGATCCTTGCCGCAAGAAGGGCAAAGCAACCTCAGTCCATTGTCGACTTTGAACTCGCGGTTGAAGGCCAATGCACAAGCATTGAGCCTAGCGCAGCAGGATAAGGCGTTCGATGAATCTCACTTGAGCCAGGCGAAAGCAAATTGGAAGGCATCCCGATCGAAGCCGAATCCCCAAACTCTTGAGGAGCAACTGCGGGTCGAACAAGACCAATTGTCGGTTCTCGAGTCGAGATATACCGCCGAGCACCCTGATGTGATCAAAGCCGAGAATCGCATCGTGGAGCTCAAGAAGAGGATCGCGGAAACTTCAAATTCCGATAAGACTTCAGCGGAAGCGGAATCACCAAAGGCATCCGAGCCGTCTCAGATTCAGGCACTGCGCTCGAAGCTGAGACAGGATGAAGTTAGAATTGCGGATCTTACCAACCAGCAGACGAAAATCCAAGACCAGATCCGACTTTTGGAAGGGCGCGCACAGGCCAGCCTGATGGTGGAGCAACAACAAAAAGAGTTGACGCGGAATTACCAGAGCGCGCTGGACTTTTACAACGATCTCTTGAAGAAGCAACAAGCAATCGCAACAGACCTAGCTCATCAACAGCAAGGGGAGCAATTTCGCGTACTGGATCCGCCGGGCCTTCCGACGAAGCCCTCATTCCCCAAGATTCCATATTTTGCAGGGGGCGGACTAGGAGTGGGGATGGTGTTAGGCTTGGCCATCCTATACTTGCTCATGGCAACGGACAATACACTGCACACGGAGAAGGAGGTTGAGATGTATCTAAAGCTTCCTGTCCTTGCAAGTCTGCCCGATATGGAACCCTTTGCTGGACAGCGCGGAAATGCGGGGCTGCTGGAGCTATCTCTGCTTGGGAAAGATTGAGTCGGGATAAGAAGCGTGCGAGGCCACAATGAGTCGCATTCATGAGGCGTTGAAGAGGGCCGCCGAAGAGAGAGCCGCGCAGCTTGCTGCAGGAAGCGAAGCCCATGCGGCAGAAGTCCCCAGCGAACTTGAACTGCTCAAGCGGCCTCCAGAATTCACAAGGCCTGCAGTCTCGGTCGGGGATACGACGAGCGGGAGTGGCACTGCATTTCTTCGTTTTGAAGAATTAGGAAAGCGATGTGTAAAACTGGAATGGCGCATCGACCCGCACAGTAGCGTGTTTATAAACTCCAGGCCAGGGCAAGAGGGACCCGAACGGTTTCGTGCTTTGCGCTCGCGCTTGTATAAAATTGCATCAACACGCAAGCTAAAAAGGGTTCTTCTAACGAGCGGTGTTGCTGCAGAAGGAAAAACGTTTGTTGCGTTGAATCTTGCGCAATCGATGGCACGGCAACCGGAACTTCGAGTCTTGCTCGTTGACGCAGATTTGAGGTCGCCTCGATTACACCATTTGTTTGGAGCGCCGATCTGTCCGGGACTCTCGGACTACCTGCGAGGCGATACCGATGAGTACGCCATAGTCCAAAAAGGCCTTAACCAAAGCCTTTTCTTGATTCCCGGCGGGAGCCTGGTGTCCAACCCAAGCGAGCTATTGCGTAGTGAAAGGATGAAGCAGTTGCTCCATCGGGTTACGCCGCTGTTCGACTGGATCATACTTGATTCTCCTCCCTGTTTACCCGCAGATGATGCGGGGATTCTTGCCGATTTGGCGGATGGAGTCTTGTTCGTCATCCGAGCGGGCTCAACAGACGCCCAAACTGCGGAGAGAGCCGTGGCGGAATTCCAAGGGAAGAATTTGCTTGGAGTTGTCCTCAATCAGGTTGAAAAAGGCGATTCCCAGAATGATTCCTATGGGCGGCGGAATTGTGCACCTGAGACCACGGCCCCAGCAAGTTTAGCCAGACATTAGATGCAAGTCCATGCGACGGCCATAAGCAGAATCATCCGGACAGAGCTCATCTTTCCGGATGGGCAGAGATCTTCTTGCCGTGGGGGCGTTCGTTTCCGCACTAGAGCATGAAGCTCACGGGGGTTCTGTCCGGGAGTATTGCGGCGGATCCAAGTGGGTAGTGAATGAACTGGTTTGCGAAAAGGTAGGGCTAGAAGCCGGGTTGCTCCCAAGTTTTGTTTGCCAGGATATTTTGCACGCTAATTTGATACGGTTGCCCTGGTTGCCAGTCGCCAGAGTAGTTGAAACCCACGCAAGCCCAAAAGACGTAAGGCCAGCCGTTCGCCGCTGCGACTTGATCCACTGTTTGGCCGAGATAGAGCCAGGGCCCGCCATCGCAGAAATCCCCGTCGTAGCAAGACCGTGTGCGCGCGGCAAACCAATCGACGGCGAGTGCCGTTGAAATCATCGTGTCCGGATATCCCCGGCAACCAGCGCCCCGGTGCAGTCTCGATTATGAGTCTGGTTCAGGCCACACCAGCCTTCGCCAGCAACATCGGGACTGCAAACATCGCCGTGGGTATTCTGGTGCCAGTACGACTCTTGGACGGCATCTGCCCGGATCGTGTCTTCGTCGATTCCCCATTTGCAGGCGGCCCACTGGATAATCTCTGTGGACGTGCCGGTGAAGTTGCCAGAGATCTGGTTTCTCTTGGCCAGCCACAGCGACCAATAGTTTTCTGCGGGATTCCAAGTGAACGTTGACGAAGGGAAGACAGTATTGTTCGCTGGATGGTTATCCGGTCGTGGTTCCCAGGAATTGGGAGCGACCGCAGACGCGCAGAAAGTGTCGGACCGGGAAAGGTATTTAGCGTGCGAGGGTTCCGTGGCGAAGTAGACAGTGACCGCGAAATTCACTCCGCCGACATTGGCGCCGTTAATGGTCAGGCCCTGGCTCACGGGAGCGAACGAGTAGACAATGCTAGCTATAGCTAAGCTAGTGGTCGTTGGATAGCTAACCTTGATTGTGTATGCTCCCCGAGCTGTCTGCGGTCACCGTGCCGCCGGCCGCGCCGCTAAGAGCCACCGTCGTCCCGCTACCGATCGCCGCAGGCGTAATCGTGCCAGAAATACTGAAGGTCCCTTGCGCCGAAGCGGTGAAATTTACACCGGTAACGTTGGCTCCGTTAACCGTCACGTTCTGACTCGGCGGGGCGAAAGTGTAACCGGTGTTGCTGGGCGTGGTCGTATAAGACCCGTTGGCCAAACCGGTAAAGGAATATGCTCTTGAAGCATTTGCGGTGGTCATAGCGTTCGCCGCACCGCTTTGCGCCCCGGAAGATGCTGAACGTCTGCGGAGCTCGTACGGTAGCCGTGAAATTTACCCCCGTGACATTCGCCCCGCTTACCGTCACGCTCTGCGTCCCGGGCTAAACGTATAGCCGCTGTAGGCTCCAGAGCTGCTGGCCATGGTTGTCGCGCTTGTGACCCCACTCAGGCTCACGGTTGCTCCAGCCCCACCGGCCGCTGGGCTGATGGTCCGGAAATACCGTAAGTCTGTTGAGTATTGCCTGTGTTGCCATTTGCCGAACCGGTGCAACCTCAAAGTAAGATCAAAGGCGATAGCAGTGTGGCCCACGCAACACAGATCACTGCGAGGCGTCCCTTGCGAGTTTGTGATGAAACACTTTCTAGAGCTGGCCTGGACGGCGACAAACGAGTCCTCCCCCGATCTATCCCTTGCTGCAAGCGTAAAGCCGCTAGTGGTGCGGTTGTTCGGTCGGTCGCGCGCATGCGACGTCAGCAAAAAAGGTCTGCCCCGAATAGGCGGCCTTTAAATTCACTTATAGGGCGATCCATGGGCTCGTTATCTCAGTAGGTTCAATGCCAATCCCGGGAACTGAAATTACCAAACGAACCCTGCTAAGTGATTATAATACAGATAGATAGGAAGCTACGGACGCGATGGTCGATGGTGGAGGGTGCATGAAACAGACGAGTGACTTCATGCCTCGCGTGAGTAAGTTGGTCGAGGCATCGATCACCACAAAACAAGAACTGTTCCGCAGCACTGAAACCCTCTCGACGATAGCAAAAGTGTCCGAACTGCTCGTCAGCGCATTACGGCAAGGTGGCAAGGTTTTGCTGTTTGGCAACGGGGGTAGCGCAGCCGACGCACAGCATATAGCAGCGGAGCTTGTGGGGCGCTTTGCGTTCGATCGGCCAGCCTTGCCGGCTTTGGCCTTGTCGGTGAACAGCTCGTGTGTCACTGCCATTGGGAATGACCGGGGATTTGACCAAGTCTTCGCGCGGCAGCTGGAAGCTTTGGCGCGCCCAGGGGACGTCGCAGTGGGCATTTCGACCAGTGGCAATTCAGCGAACGTACTGCATGCAATGTCGCAGGCCAAGGAAATGGGATTGCAGAGGGTGGCGTTGACCGGGCGCACCGGCGGGCGCCTCAAGAACAGCGTTGATCATTGCATCTGTGTCCCCTCAGACGACACGCCGCGGATTCAGGAATGCCATATCTTGATTGGGCACATCCTATCGGAATTGGTAGAAGGAGAATTGTTCAAACAGGAAGGCCGCCAATCTCGATCGCGGCGGAGTCATCGATCGGAATCCTCGTGACGGTCAGTCTATAAGTCGTTGGGAGGAGATAAGGCTTCCTAGAGAGCGGCTTCCTTTGTTAGCGCGAATAGGCAGGTAGGGAACGGCTAAGTTTCTGCCGCTCACCGTGCTTTGATCCACAGGGCCCGAGCGACTGGAAAAACCTCAAGGCAGTCAAATGGATTCGCCTAGCTGTCTTGCCCGGCCTCGCCGACCGAGAAGTAGGTGCAATCGGGATGATGGAAAACCAGCGCGCTGACGCTGGCTTCCGGATCCATCATGAACCCTTCGGTGAGCTGCACACCGATTTCTTCGGGCTTCAGCAGTTTCCAGATGCCGGCCTGATCTTCCAGGTTGGGGCAAGCAGGATAACCGAAACTGTAGCGCTTGCCGCGATAGCGGGAGGTGAAGCGCTGCGCCATGGTCATCTCCGGGGGATCGGCGAAGCCCCAGTCTTCACGGATGCGGCGGTGGAGCCATTCGGCACAGCCTTCCGCCGTTTCGATGGCAAGAGCCTGCAAACCGTGGCTCAAGAAATAATAGCCTTCGTTTTTGGCTTTTTCGGAGCGCTGGCGGACGCCCTCGCCGGTCGTCACGACGAAAAGCGCGAGGTGGTCACGCTGTCCGTTTTGGGCTGGCAGGAGGTAATCGCTCAGGCAGAGAACATCGCCCTGGCGCTGCCGGGCAAAGTGGAACGTGTGCAAAGGTTCTTTCGCGCCTGGCGCAAACAGATGCAGCGACTCGCCTTCCGGCTCCGCTTCGAAGAATTGCCAGACCGCGCGAATCTTCATGAACGAAGCGGCTTCTTGCTTCACTTCCTCCATGCTTTCGAATAGCTCGATGGCTTTCGGATCGCGTTCGGCGAGATGCTTTTCGAAGTCGCCGCGGAAACCCAGGTGGCGCCCGTAAAGCATGTAAGGATTGATGTAGCCCCAAATCTCGCGCAGGTCGGGCACGAGCCGGACTTTGCGGTCGAGATGGGACACCGATGGAATCGGGAGATCAACGCGCACGCGTGGTGAGCGCGCCACTTTGGGAAGGGGCGCGACGCTAACGGTGGTGGACACCTTGAAGCCATTTCCGGACGCCGTGTGTTCCCGCAACACGGTTTCGCGCGTGGCCGGGTCCATCAACTGATTCATCAAACGCAAGCCGGTCATCGCATCTTTGGCGTAGCAGACCGCTTTGCCGTAGCTCGGAGCAATTTTTGTCTGTGTGAATTTTGCGGACAGCGCTGCACCTCCGACGAGCAGCGGAACCTCGATTCCCGCATCCTTTAAATCGCTGGCGGTGGTCACCATTTGCTGCGCGCTTTTCACGAGCAGCCCGGACAGGCCGATGGCATCAGGGTGGTGTTCCTGATAGGCCTTGATCAATTCTTCCGGCGGCACCTTGATGCCGAGATTCACCACCTCGTAGCCATTGTTTTTGAAAATAATCTCAACGAGATTCTTGCCGATATCGTGGACGTCGCCCTTGACCGTGGCAAGAACCACTTTGCCGCGCTTGGCGGAGTCCGCTTTTTCCATGAACTGTTCGAGATAACTCACTGCCGCTTTCATGGCTTCCGCGGATTGCAGCACTTCAGCGACGATTAATTCGTTGGCGTTGAAAAGGCGTCCCACCTCCGCCATGCCGGCCATCAGCGGCCCGTTGATAATGTCCAGTGGCGCGGCTCCCTCGGCGCGTTTGCGTTCTAGGTCGGGGATCAGGCCGTCGCGCGTGCCTTGCAAGATGTAATTCGCCAGACGGTCGTCGAGCGGCAGATCGGCGGCGCGAGCCTTTTCTTTTTTTTTGGCTGCGCGGAAGTGCTCGGTAATCGCTGCAATCCAGAATTGATTGACGGCAGCGCGCTGTTCTTTGCTTTGCTGACGCCAGTCCGCAGGAGCGTCGAGCAGAAGGCGGGTACGGGGATGGTCTTCGGGGACGCTCTTGGGCGGATGCGAAAACAGCAGGTTTTCCGCTAGCTCCCGCTCGTCAGCCGGGATAGAGGCAAAGCGCTCGATCTTCTCGGTGTTGACGATCGCCAAATCCAGACCGGCTTTCGTCGAGTAATAGAGGAAGACGGAGTTCACGACTTCGCGCGCGCCGGGCGGCAGACCGAACGAAACATTCGATATGCCGAGGATGGTGCGCACGTCTGGGATCGCCTGCTTGATCAGGCGAATGCCTTCCATGGTTTCAACCGCGCCGCCGATGTAGTTTTCGTCCCCGGTGGCGCAGGGAAACACCAGGGGGTCGAAAATGATGTCCTCTGGCGCAAGACCGTATTTTTCCGTAAGCAGTTTATACGAGCGCTCGGCGATGGCCAGCTTGCGCTCGCGCGTGAACGCCTGCGCTTGAACGGGGTCTTCATCGATGCACCCGACGACCACCGCGGCGCCGTATTCATGCGCCATCGGCACGGTATGCTGAAATTTCTCCTCGCCGTCTTCGAGGTTGATGGAATTGATGATGGACTTGCCCTGGCAATAGGTGAGGGCCAGCTCGATGGCCGCCGGGTCGGTGGTATCAATCATGATAGGCGGCTTCACTTTGCGAATCAGTTTTTCGTAGAAGAAAGGGATGTCTTTCTTCTCGTCCCGCTCCGTGCTCTGCAGACAGACGTCCACGACCTGCGCGCCGCCGCGCACCTGCCGCCGGGCAATTTCGCTGGCCTCCTCCCATTTTTCTTCGGCAACGAGATTCTTGAACAGCCGCGAGCCAATGACGTTGGTTCGCTCGCCGACAAGCAGCGGCCGCGTGCTTTCCTCTGCCTCGATGGCCTCGATGCCCGTGTAGACGGCGCGATGGCCCTCGGCGGGCCGCTCGCGCGGCTTTTTGCCTTGGGCCATTTGTGCAATCGCGCGAATATGCTGCTCGGTCGTGCCGCAGCAGCCGCCGACCAGGTTCAGCCAGCCGTTGTGTATGAATCTTTCGAGCTGGGTTGCCAGCGATGTTGGCGTTTCGTGGTATTTTCCGTCCTCGGGATTCGGCAATCCCGCGTTCGGGTAGCAAGAAACGAACTCGCTCGTAAGCTGGCTCAGCGTTCGGATATGGTCGGTCATGAACTCCGGCCCCGTGGCGCAGTTCATTCCGAAAGCCAATGGCTTTGCATATTTCAGCGACGCCCACATCGCATCGATGGTTTGGCCGGCGAGCATCGAACCGTTTTGTTCGATGGTTACGGAGATAATGAAAGGAATTTCCGCCCCGAGTTCGCGGGACAGCTTGCGGATGGCGAGCAGGGCCGCCTTGATGTTTCGCGTGTCCTGACAGGTTTCCACGATCAATAAGTCCGCGCCGCCATCCATCAGGGGCTTGGCCAGATCGTAATAGTCCTGCCGCAAGTGATCGAAGGTGATTCCCCCCGTTACCGTAATGGCCTTGCGGGTCGGCCCCATGGAGCCGGCCACGAATCTTGGCTTGCTAGGAGTCGAGAATTCGTCCGCTGCTTGCCGCGCCAGCTGGGCAGCCATGAACATCAATTCGTACGACTGATCCGCGACCCCGTAGTCAATAAGGTCGCTTTTGGTTCCATTAAAGGAATCGGTTTCAATGATATCTGCGCCCGCCTCGAGGTATTTCCGGTGAATGTCCAGAACCACGTCGGGGCGCGTGCGAACGAGGCTCTCGTTGCATCCTTCAAGTTCGGGCCCGCCAAAGTCCGCGGCAGCTAACCCGCGTTGTTGCAGCATGGTACCCATGGCGCCGTCAAGCACCAAGATTCGCTCGGAGAGCAGTTCCCGCAACGCTTTGACGGATTCGTTCAGGCTACGCATTCCCTGAAATTTCCAGTTCCTTCCCAAAAGGTTCCGTAAGCTAGTGCTTCTCGCGGCCCTTTTCTCCGGGGAACGGGAGCCACAGAGGAAAACCACGAAGAGCCAACTCCTTATTTTACTTGAGGTCTGTGGCTATCTGGAAACTTGGATACAGGGAAACGGTGTTTTTGAGGCTTGAATGGACAGCCAGGCGGCCCAACGTCAGGCGACGGTTGGCCAATCTCCCTGATGGGAAGCCACAGGCGACGTGGACGATCCAAGACCTCGTTTCCACTGGTAGCCCGGCAGAAAGCACCCTAATGGTCAGTAGCAGTTCAGGAACACACCCTCCAAAGGGACTTGCCCCTTTGGCCAGTTTTCTTTAGGCTGGCACAAGTGAACACAAAACGTGGGTCCTCAAAACTGAGTGTCTGCATCCTTTCGCCCCACCCGCTGGTGCTGGGCGAGTTCGAGCGAATTCTGGAGAAGGCGCCCTTCAAGGTGCTGTCGCAACAACTGGAGTCCATGCTTGCGCCGGACTTGCGCCATCTGGAACCGCCCAAAGCCAACGTCTACGTGATTGATGCGCACGCCGCGAAGCCCGCCACCGGGGCGCTCCTAACGAACATCCTTGAGCGCTATCCTGAGTCGCGGTTGATCGTTGTCGGAGAGAATCATGCGGAAAACAACAGTTTTTCGCTGCTGCGCCTGGGCGTGAAAGGTCTGCTTACCTACGTGGAAGCGCGGGAGCAACTGACCCGGGCGTTGCCTCTGGTCGCCAATGGTGGATTCTGGGTGCCGCGCCAGCTTCTTTCGGGGTTTGTGGACTCTATTCTCACGAGCCAGGGGCGCCGACTGAAGACCGATTCCGTGGCCAATCTGAGCCGGCGAGAGCAGGAAGTTCTGGATTCGCTGCTCGAGAATCTTTCGAACAAGGAAATCGCCAGCAAGCTGAATATCGCGGAACGCACGGTGAAGTTCCACGTCTCGAACTTGCTGAATAAGTTCGGGGTGCGGCGCCGTGCCGACCTGATTTTGCTTACCTTCCAGCGCCGGTTGTCGCAGGCCTAATCGGCGCCCTCGGGCGCGAGCTTAATCCAAACACCCTTCTAAGGTATTCTAGCCCTTTCGCTGTCTATCAGCGCAGGAGCATGGTCCTTTGCACATCCTGGTGACTGGCGCGGCGGGGTATATCGGCAGCATTTGCGCGGAAGTCTTGCTCTCGCGCGGAATGAAAGTGATCGCGCTGGACAGCTTGTTGGAAGGGCACCGAGCTGCCGTGCCGCCGGAAGCCACGTTCTGCAAAGTGGATCTTGCAAACCGTCAACAAGTCGAAGGTGTTTTCACGCAAAATAAAATTGACGCGGTGATGCATTTCGCGGCAGAAGCGCTGGTCGCCAAGTCCATGAAAGAGCCAAGCATCTTTTACGCCACCAATGTGGCCGGTGGCATAAACCTGCTGGACGCCATGACGCGGCACGGCGTGCGAAAGTTCATTTTTTCATCGACCGCGGCGACGTACGGCGAGCCGGAAATCGTGCCCATTCCCGAAGATCATCGTAAAGCGCCGATTAATCCTTATGGAAAATCGAAATTGGTCTTCGAGAGCATTCTGGCGGACTACCGGGCGTATACCGGGCTGCAATATGCGAGCCTCCGCTATTTCAACGCCGCTGGCGCTTCCAAGGAGCGCGGTGAGCATCATCGCGTGGAAACGCACTTGATTCCACGCGTGCTGGACGCAGCTGCTGGGGACCTGCCTTACGTTGACGTTTTTGGAACTGACTATCCCACGCCGGATGGCACTTGCGTCCGGGATTACATTCACGTGCTGGATATCGCGGATTCCCACGTGCGCGCGTTGCTCGAAATTGACCGTGTGTCAGGGGAAGCGTTCAACGTCGGCAACAGCCGCGGTTTTTCGATCTTCGAAGTGATTGACGCGGCGGAAGGCGTTACCGGTCGGAAGATCCCCCGGAAACTTGGGCCGCGTCGCCCAGGCGATCCGGCGGTGTTGGTGGCAAGCAAGGAGAAATTGAAGCGTATGCTGGGCTGGGAAGCGTCCCATTCTTCCCTCGAAGAGATCATGCAATCCGCGTGGGCATGGAAGCAGAAACATCCGCACGGCTACGAAGATGATGCCGGGCGACCGCCTAATCGCCCAAGCGGAAACGGATGATGCACCACAAAGCCTCGACGCCGTCCTTCCAGGTAATCTTCTTGCCTTCTTCGTACGTTCGCCCGGCGTAAGTGATTGGCACTTCGTAGATTCGCCAGTTATGCTTGGCGATTTTTGCGGTGATTTCCGGTTCAAATCCAAAACGGTTGGACTTGATGGCGATGCCCTTCAGAACCTCCTTACGGAAGACCTTGTAGCAGCTCTCCATGTCCGACAGCTTCAGGTTGGTGAAGATATCCGAAAGCAGTGTGAGCCAGCGGTTGGCCACGTAATGCCAGAAATAGTGTACGCGCTGCGGCCCGCCGAGAAACCGTGAGCCGTAGACCACGTCCGCGCGGCCGTCGATGATGGGTTCGAGCAATACCGGATAATCGCGCGGGTCGTATTCCAAGTCTGCATCCTGGACCAGCACAATGTCACCGGTGGCTTCCGCAAACCCCCGGCGGAGCGCGGCGCCCTTGCCCTGGTTGGGCGTTTGAAAGAAGAAGCGCAGGTCTCGCAATTCAATGGGTTCGCCGCCATCCTGAGCCTGGACGGAGATTTCGTTGTTCGCCTGACGTGCGGCCATGTTTTCCAGGATCTGGCGAGTGCCGTCGGTCGAGCAATCATCCACGATGAGCACTTCCTTGCGCACTTCCGCGTCCAGGACACGCCGCAAAACTTCTTCGATCGTCCCTCGCTCGTTATAGACGGGAATCACGATGGAGACGGTCGGGTTCGGAAGCGCAGTGGGATTATTCCGTCGATACGCCATGGGCGCCGACGATTGTAGCGGCGCGTGCGGCGCCGAGTAAAGGCGATCGCCCGAGCCGTCTCCCTTGGGCCGGCCCTTCCTGCACCCCGGGAAAACCGCTATTCTTGTACGCGGGCGACATCAGATTCTCATGGCAGAGCGGCCCGGATGACCACCTTTTACATCGAACAATTTGGCTGTCGCGCGACGCAAGCCGATGGCGCAGCGCTGGAGCGGCAGTTGCTCGGGCGCGGCTGCATTGCGGCCAAGAAGGCGTCGGATGCCGATATTGTCGTTGTGAATACCTGCACGGTGACGGCTTCCGCCGACGCGCAAGCTCGCGACGCCATCCGCAAGCTGCATCGAGCAAATCCCAACATTCGCGTGATTGTCACGGGATGTTACGCGCAGCGCGCGCCCGAGGAATTGAGCCAGCTCCCTGGCGTAGCGTGGGTCGTGGGAAATTCACATAAACCGCAAATCCCCGAGCTGATCGAAAGGGTCTCTCCGCAGTGCGAGGCGCCGCATTCGAATCGGTTTCTTCCCCTTTCCGCGCTCTCTGCTCGAATTTCATTGCCGTCCGAGCCGCAAGCCGAAATTCTGGTCGGCGACATTTTTGAGCAGCAAACCCTGTTGACCACTCCGGTGTTCGGCGGAGAAGGGAATCACACGCGGCCCACGCTGAAAATTCAAGATGGCTGCAACTCACGCTGTTCGTTTTGCGTGATTCCCTTTGTCCGTGGAAAGAGTCGTAGCCTGAGGCCGGAAACCGTCATTCGCGAGCTGCGGAAGCTCGCCGATGCGGGCTATCGCGAAATCGTCTTGAGCGGCATTAACCTCGGCACTTACGGAGGCGACCTCTCACCGCGTGTGGAGTTCCGAGACTTGCTTCGTCGCATTCTGGATGAGACGACCGTCGAGCGTTTGCGCATCAGTTCCATCGAGCCCATGGACGTGACACAGGACCTAATCGAGCTCTTCGCTTCGACCGAACGGCTTGCCAAGCACTTTCACATGCCCCTGCAGTCGGGCTCGGATCGCATCCTCGCTGCCATGTACCGCTGGTATCGCGCCGAGCACTACGCGCGCCGCGTAGCACTCATCCGCGAGTGCCTCCCCCATGCCGCCGTCGGCGCCGACGCAATTGCCGGCTTTCCCGGCGAGACAGAAGAGGATCACGCCGCAACGCTTGCTTTCATCGAATCTCTTTCCCTCACCTACCTCCATGTGTTCTCCTACTCCAAGCGTCCCGGCACCAAAGCTGCCGCTCTCTCAAACCACTTGCCGGGTGCGGTCATCAAGCGCCGCGCCCGCGAATTGCGTGCTCTCGGCGAACGCAAAGCCGCTAAATTCCGGCAGTCGCAAGCAGGCCAGGAACTTCGCGTCCTTACGCTTCGTCCCTCCGGCGACGGTTCGAACAACCGAACCCCCGCGCTTTCGAGCAACTATCTCCGGCTCTTTGTTGACGGTATCTTTCCCGCGAATCAGTGGCTCGACGTAAGGCTCACCGGCTGTGAAGGAACCTTCTTAACCGGACGTGTCTCAGGGCTCGATCAAGAACCCTCTTCGCAGCGCCTGGCTTAGAGAATCGTGGCACACTGAAGCGATGCTCACCCTTGGCATCTGGGCCTTTGGCCGAGACTCCTCTGCCGTTCTGGTGGATGACACCTCCATCGTAGCCGCCATCGAAGAAGAAAAACTCAGCCGTTCGACCGGCATGGGCGGCATTCCCCGAATGGCGATTTCACGCT
>WNGJ01005708.1_pt1 | contig 13103 bp, 15 predicted proteins | sample 5400611 | NCBI WGS metagenome assembly WNGJ01 (sample SAMN13153375, study PRJNA577476) | soil metagenome | isolation source: 40 cm soil or saprolite under Garry oak tree replicate 1 | place: USA:California | collected 2016-06-15
TTCTTCAATCTTTGCGGTCCAGACTTCCTTGCCTGTCTTCGCCTCAATGGCGACAAGCACCGCCTCGCCGACAGCGAAGAACACTTTATCCGCGTAAAGCGCCAGGCCGCGCGTCGTTGCATGCGGCACGAGGGCGCCTTCAGCGAACGGTCTTCGGAAACGCCAGAGGAGCTTGCCTGTCTTCGCCTCGATAGCAATGACTTGATTTCCCGGTGTAGCAACAAACATGACGCCGTTGTTAACGATCGGCGGAGCCTCGTGCCCGCTGACCATGCCGGTTGAAAATTCCCAAACCGGCAAAAGCCGCTGGACACTCTTCGTCGTGATCTGCTCGAGCGGGCTGTATCCCCAGCCGTCGTACGTGCGCCGCACCATCAACCAGTCTCCATCCTCGGGCTTCTTCAGACGCTCGGCAGTCACCGGCTTGTAATTCTCAAGAACCGGTGGGACCGGAGCCGGTTGGGGCGGCGGTTGGGCCGGGGGCTGTTGTGCGGCAATCGTGCCGGCAATCAGGATCAGTGCGGCTATTCGAACGATGGACATCTCGGTTCGTTCTCCTTTCGTTGGGCAAAGTGCCTGAAGTGTAGAATCTTCGCACGATGCAAACCGAGTCGGCGGGAAAAGTTGCGCGGAAACACAGCCTGCCGGTTTGGATTGCCGCCAGCGTCGCGATCGCCATTGCCATCGCAGCGGATCTACATAGCGCCTGGGCGGCGATCCTGTGGTGCGTGGCGATCGGTTTATGGGCGTTTTATTTTTGGCCGGACGCCGCGCAGAAGCCATCCGGTTCGAATCCATGGACGTTCAGTCTTGCCGGACTCGCGATCGTCTTAATCGCCGCCGCCGGGGCTCGGTTCTACCGGCTGATCGACTTTCCTTTGGGTCCATTTGTCGACGAAATATTCACTCTCAACAGCACTCTTGTTCAGCTGGAACAGCCATTCGATCCGTTTGGCCACACGCTGGTTTTTTCCGAAGCTTGGGGAAAGGACCATGCGAACGTCTTTCTATATTTGAATCTCCCGGTTCTGAAATTCTTCGGTGTCACGTACTGGAGCGCGAAACTGCTGCCCGTCATACCGGGTGTGATCGCCTGCGCCATTGTTTTCCTGATCGCTGAACGCGTTTTCAATAAGCCTGTCGCGATTGCGACGGCCGTACTCTTCGCAACGGCCCACTGGTCGATTCGGCTGAACCGGTACGGCTGGGATGTATCGCTTATGATCATGATGTTCGCGCTGGCAATCTGGCTGTTGTTAGTCGGGATTCAATCGGAGCGAATCTTCTATTTTTATTGTTCGGGAATCGCGGCGGGTGTTTCTCTATACACCTACCTGGGAGCGCGGATCGCCGTCGTTTCGCTGGCAAGCTTCATCGCCTGGGAGTGTGCCGCGCGGCGAGAGCGGGCGGTGTACCGTCAGGCGGCTGCTTTCGTCGCTGGAGTCCTCATCGCAGCGTATCCCTTCTTCTGCTACTACCTCTCGGACGCGGCGCAATTTTGGGCGAGAACGTCGGAAGTCAGCGTCTTCAATCATGCGCATCCGGTTCAGATGGTCCTGAACAACATCGCGTCTCACGCGCTGATGTTTCACTGGAGAGGCGGCACGTTCGCCCGCGATAACTATCCCGGTCTACCCATGATGGACCCGCTGAGCGGTTTGTTGCTCGCCGGCGGACTCGTGATGCTGGTCCGAAAGGCGAATACCTTTGCAAGGTTTATGGCATGCGCCTTCGTATTGAATTTTCTGAGCGGCATTTTCTCGGTGAGCCAGGAAGGCGCACCTTACATCTACAGGACCGCCGCCGTGATTGTTCCCGCATTCCTCGCCATCGGTGCCGGGCTCGAATGGTTCGCCGAGAAGACAAGGCCGCGGAAGCTCCTCATTTTGGCCGTCCCGATCGTCGTCCTCAACCTCTACGTTTACTTCAGCTTCGAGGGAAAAAACAGTGCTGCTATGAGAGTTATGGCCTACGAACCGCGGTTGATCGGCCTGGAAGTTTCGCGCGACAATCTGCCGGTTTGGTTAGTGAGTCCGGACGTCCTGACTCAGGCGGAACTGCATTCGAAACCCGCGGAAGAATACGCGAATGCGAACCCCGCGGTTCTCTTGCCGCCCGGTCTTCGGAAATTGGCGATCATTAATTTTTCCGGGCGGTACGACATACATCAGACGCTTTCTGAAAACCTCGCCCATCCGAAAGACATGTATTTTGTGGAGCCGTCCGCTCTGACAACCGGTCCGCCGCAAGCGCCGGCGAAGATCATTTTCAAGAGCGGCAATCCGGAGTTGACGGAAATCGTCGATCGTCTTGCCGGTTCCGTCAGGCACGTTGCTGATATTCTGGGCGAACCTCTTCTGACCGTCGCTGAATTCGGCAGCGTGCCGATTAGCCGGTAGTGGGGGACGGTACACAAGAGGCACAAAATGGAGGGCAAAAAAGCACAAAACTCGTTTTACGCCAAGCGCATTCCCCTCCTCGCAGACCCTCGCAGAGGAGGGGAGGCTGCGCCACAAAGAAAATGCCGCGAAGCCACCGCAGCGGCGCAGACGGGGTGGTCAGACCGGCATCCCCTCAATTTCGCCAAGCTGACCACCCCGGCGCTGCGCGCCACCCCTCCTCTGCGAGGAGGGGAATATTCGGTTGCGGCTTTGCCGCACTAAGCTTTTTGTGGTTCGTTCCCCCTACGGCAAGCTGAACGTGAGTAACGTGTCCGAGACTTCACCGCCGCCGCAGCCTGCAGCGCCCCCTGCGAAATAGGCCAGGTCACCGAGTGTGACGGCGCGGAAGCCATGACGTCCGGTCGCCATGGGAACCAGGCTCACCCAACGATCGGCTTTGATGTCGTAGCCTTCGGTTTCAATGAAAGTCTTCCGGTTGTTGCATTCGCCGCCGGCAAGAAGAATGAGACCCCGATAGAGAGTCACAGCCATTGCGCTCCGCGGTGTCGGCATGGGAGCCGCCGATTTCCATGAATTTGTTGTTGGGTCGTAGACGTCATGCATCCCGGTGTTATCGACGGTCGCATTAAAACGCCCGCCGATGGCGTGGATCCGCCCGTCGACGGCGATCACCGCCAGATGATCACGCGCCTTCGGCAAGGGGGCGAGGTCGCTCCATTTGTTCGTTGCGGGATCATAGACCTCGTGTGTTGCGACTGTCACCGTATCGACGCCACGTCCGCCAATCGCGTAAATCTTTCCGTTGAGCGCAGCCACGCCAACCGAGCCGCGCGGGCTCTTCATTGGTGTTAGCGTTCGCCATGTATCGCTTGCCGGATCGTATTCGAAGGCAACATCCAGCGCGCCCATATGAACGTTTCGCGTGAAACCACCGGCGACATAGATCTTTCCATTCATTCCCACGGCGCCGGCATGACTGAGACCGCGCGGCATGGGAGCGCGCTCACGCCAGCGGTCCGTTGCGGGATCGTACTCCTCGACGAGCTGTTGATCGTCCCGCCCTCGCGCCGAGCCGCCCAGCACGTAAATCTTTCCATTCAGCAAAGCCACCGCCACCTCGCCGCGGGGTTCCGGCAGGCGTGCTTTCTCCGACCACTTTCCCTGCCCCACCTGCCCCACCTGCCCCACCTGCCCCGCCGACTGTGGCCGCGCGAGACCGGCAGTCATCAGGCAAGCTATGATCATCACCGCTATGAAAATCACACACCGCCTCATATCCACCTCCATTCGCCATGAGGGAAAATGACCCAATTCTACTGACTTGTTCGGCGGTTCGCACGCGTTAGAATTCATCAGCATGATCAAAACAACGGAACACATGATTCAGACCAAAGGCCACTGCGATGTGCATGACTTGACGCCGTCGTTGCGGCAGGCGCTAGCCGCAAGCGGACTGAAAGAAGGGCAAGCGCTGGTCTTTGTTTCCGGATCTACAGCCGGGGTTACTACCGTGGAGTTCGAGCCGGGCCTCGTTCGCGACCTCAATGAATTCTTCGAGCGCTTGATCCCTGAGAAGCGCGATTACTTTCACCACGCCACCTGGGGTGACGACAACGGTGCCAGCCACCTTCGCGCAGCTCTGTTGAAGCCTTCGCTCACCGTTCCATTCAAGAATGGGCAGTTATTAACCGGAACGTGGCAACAAATCGTCCTGATCGATTTCGATACGAGACCGCGCCAGCGCTCGGCCATTTTTCAATTCATTGGGGAGTAGCTCAGCACGCCATCTTTCGTAGTGCTGCAATACGCACCTCACCGGCGCGCGGCAAGGTTATTTCAAGGCGTCGAGCAGCATGTATTGGACGGCCTCCATCGGTGTCTCCGTCGGGTGCTCATTGCAATATGCGACAATGCGGGTGGCTGCAGTTTCGACACCAAGTCCGAACTCATCTGATTTTTGCGCTGCGTCGGCGTCGATGGATAAAAGGGCACCCTCAAGAAATCCTCTACTCCACCAACCTAGAGCAAAACGGAACGACTTCTTGTTTACTGGGTCGCCATTCTCCATCAGCTGGGTGATTTCTTGGCATGGTGCCAATTCCAACGAGTCTGGCGGTTTGGTCTGTGCACCGGCAGGCGGTCGGGCACCGGCTACCGATGCGACCGTGACAGTCTGTGCGGCCTTCGTTTGGGCAGTCGCCGACGCTAAGGCTACAGTCAGAAGAATTAAGACGGAGGTAGTGATCCGGGTGCTGCTTGTTCGCTTCATGCGTTAAATCTCCATTCCATGGACAAATTGCAAACGACTATCCTGGCGGGCGGACGCTTAGACTGCAAGGCTATTCTTCAGCGGTGCGGCCGGCTCGGTCACCCCTGCGGGCTCGCGAAATACCAGACGGACTGCTTCGGCATTTTGTATTTGTAGATGTGTTTCACAATGCACACTCCAGAGCGCTCTTTTCGGATGTATACTCCCGCCGACCGGCAAGCACCTGGAGAGTTTATGAGATTTAAAACATTGTTCACGTTCGCTTGTTGTTTCCTTGGATTGCTTCTTGTTCTAGGTGAGATGGATGCTCGCCAGCAGCGCAACGCCGCAGGAGAGCGGGGTTTTCCACAGCCGGCCCCTGAGCGGGACGTGACGGTTACCGCGATCCCAGGGGTCATCGCGGCTGGAGCCAATTGGAAGCTCGTCTGGCAAGGACCCGACAATGCCGACGGTATCGTCGGCACGAAAGATGGTGGCCTGTTGTTTGCGCAGGAACAGCCCAGCACGGTTGGCCGGCTCGACCCGAACGGCAAATTTTCTATTTTTGTTAAGGATACTCATGGTACGGGAGCTCTGGGTATCGACTACAAGGGCCGCCTCGTTGGGGCCGAGAGAACCTGCTCGGATCCTGGTGGTCATCCCGACCAATGTCATGAACCCGCGGAACTGGTGATCCTTTCTCCGGTGCGGCAGGTTCTCGCCAGCAAGTTCGGGGACAAGACGTTCTGGCGCATGGGCGAGGTCGCCCTCGATTCAAAAGGCGGCGCCTATTTCTGTGACGATGCAGGAACATACTTCGTCAACGCCGCGGGCAAAGTGAGCTTGGTTGCGGATAAACAAGTGCGCACAAACGGGATGATATTGAGCCGCGATGAGAAGGTCCTCTATGTGACCAACGGGAAGACTCTCGTGGCTTTTGATATCCAGTCCGATGGCACGACGAAAAATCAGCGGGAGTTTGCCAAGCTGGAAGCTGGGGGCAACGGAGATGGCATGACGATTGACTCCGAAGGCCGTCTGTACGTCACGTCCGGTGATCCCGGTATTCAGGTATTCAGTCCGGAAGGAAAATATCTCGGCATCATTCCTCTGCCCAGGTCCGCTTCGAGCGTTGCGTTTTCCGGACCGAATAAGAAGGTGCTTTACGCGAAAGGCGCAGGTATGAAAGGTCCGGACGGGAAAGAGTACCGTACCCCCGACGGAGTGAGGAACAACGCCAAGGCCATTTACAAGATCGACATGATTGCCCAGGGTTACCTGGGCCGTCCGAAGTAGAACGTAACGGCTATGCGCGTCGGTAGGGTCACGCAACTGGCCGAACTTGGAAAGAAGAGGCGCGGGGGAAACTACCCCTCGTCAACTACGCCGTCCCAAATGAAGACGTGATCACCCGTCAAAAAGCGGTGAAGGTGGCGCAGGGTGTGTTCGATATCGGGAACGGGTTTCTCATGTTCGAGCAGATCGGACAGCATCGCGGCGGCTTCCTCTGGTCGGTGGGTTTCACCGAGTTCGACCAACCGTCTGAGCGGCGTCCGGTTGGCGGTGTGCTTTTCGATCCACGTGGCGGCCTCATCCCATCCGCTCGCGGAGCTCAAAGAAGCGGCGTATCTGCCGTCGACGTAGATTTCGTAACTCATGCCGTCGTCGACTGTACCACGCGCATGGACACTGAACAGTGGCTCCTAAGTGCTGCACTGTTCCGCTTGGAATTGTTTGCGTAAGGTCGCCCTGAAGGCCGCAGAGAATCAGGAATGAGCGTACAGTCCAGTCGCGTGAAAATCTTAGCGGTTATTTTCTTTTTGTTGGCAGGATCTGAAACCAGTCTTGGGACCACCGTTGTTCTCGGTGTATCGGCCAAGAGGATTGTAGTCGCTGCAGACAGCCGTGCAACAAACCCGACCAGTGGCCGGTACCATGATGATGAGTGCAAGATCATCACGATTCATGACTTGGCTTTCACTATGACTGGACTCTTTCAAGAAGCCGCAGCGGATTCTTCTGTAATGTGGAATGGCTACGAAGTATCGCGGCGTGCTTCGCAGGCTGTCGCTGCGACTTCTGCTCTGATTGATGAACTGCCCGAGCGATGGGCTGACGAGATGGTATCGATACTGAACAGACGGCCGGTTGCCGGCTGGATTAATGATGGGTTTATAAATCAGGCCTTGTTCGCCGGCATCGCAAAAACGGGAGAATTGACCGTAAAGTTGGTTCGATTGACCTATGATCCTGCGACTCAAAGGGTCAATCGATCGACAGATACGCTCGTGTTGGACCCTCAAAACTCCAGCAACCAAGCGGTCATGTACTACACAGCTTTAGGCCAGGCCGATATCGCACAGGAGTTTGTGTTTCAAAGAACAGACCGGGCAAGGACTGAGGCCGATTCGTGGCGTTTGGATATGGCCGATAAATCCGACGAAGAAAGACAGTGGCGCAAAGCGGCAAGACTTGTTGACCTGGCCGCCGCGTACGAATCTAATCAGAAGGTCGGCGGAGAAATCGATGTCATTGAACTAACAGCAACTGGTACTCACTGGTGGCAACGAAAGGAGACGTGCCGCGAGTAAGTCGCGACAAATTCCCGCATGCCGCACGATTTCTTCGATCGCGGCTGTCTCATCCGCCCGGCGCAGCAGTTGTTCCTGTCCGTATCGGAACTCCACGCTTTTTAGTTCGCTCTCCAGCTGCGCCAATGAGGCCAAGCGCTGATTCACCGCGGATAATGCGCGTTCCGCACGTTTTGACATTGCTGTGGCAAGCAGTGGCAGGCAGAGGCTGCTGCCGAACTTCATATGCCTTATCTTCTCTATAATCAATGAGCCGTGCTGGACTCGAACCAGCGACCCCCTGCTTAAAAGGCAGATGCTCTACCGACTGAGCTAACGGCCCATACTTGATTCTGAAAGACTTACTGAACGGGCAACGCTTAAATTCCGTATTGTGTCAGTTTTCGTATCAGTTTGGAAGGCACTGTCCAGAACTCGAACAGCCCGCCCGCGATGAGATTGGGCGAGATGCGAATACCGCATTGTCATCATGATTCTGGAATGTTCCAGCAGTTCCTGAACCGTCTTCAAGTCCACGCCTCTCATGACCAAGTGAGACGCGAACGTTGCCGAGGGCCATGGAAGCGCGTATTTTCGGTTTTACGTCAGTTGCGGGAATCGGTTTGCATGGGCGTCTTGCCGTAGTCATGAAGAAACGTGTTCATCGCATGGAATTTCAATTTTGTCTTTTCCGTCGTTGCACCTCAGACGTTTTTACTTGCACTGCTCAGGTTCTTCCTTGCAATTGGACCGATACCGCATCAATAGATCGAGCATCCTTTTATTTTTGCCCTTTGTAGCTATTTCCCACGGGTAGCCATGGAACTTTGCGCCAATACTTGGGTCTGCTCCCTTGTCCAACAAGAGTTGGACGGCATCGTATTTGTTCTGTTCGATGGCGAGAATGAGCGGTGTCCCGGATCCGACGTAGTCGTTGTAATTGACATCCGCACCTTTCTCGATCAACGCCCGCATGATTACTATGTTTCCCTGCATAGACGCTTCCGAGAGCGAAGACATTCCGCCGTAAGGACTATGCCGATTGGGATCTGCTCCTCGACTCAGCAGCAACAGAGTTATTGAATCCCGTTTATTCAGCACGGTAATCTGCAGAAGATCGTCTCGAAGGTTCGGGTCTGCGCCCCTTGTAAGCAACTTGTCAATAATGTCCGATTGATGTTGAAGAATGGCTTCATACAGCAGGGCACCATTCTCAACGTTGACATCCTCTACATCATCGAGTAGCCGGAGGGCCAGCCGGACATCTCCGGCTTTGATTGCGTTCAATGCGCCCGTGATTGTCGATTGGCTGGCTGCAATAGATTGAAGGAGCAGTACGAAACAAATGGACGCGAGCAGGCGTGAAGCCGTCTTCATTAGTCTTCCACTGATGCGCATATCTTGAAATTTTAGCAGGAGAGCGTCGGTATTTGGAGGAATTGGGCGGTGGAATCCGGCGCAACGCTGAGCGAGCGCACTCATTACGTGGAACAAATCCGTCGTCCATAGAGTCTGTAACGACAAGTACGCGAGGAGAAGACGGATGAAGAAGAGCCGACGCAAAATACTGCCCCGAGCCGACATCAATGTCACACCGTTTATCGACATTCTCCTGGTCCTGCTGGTGATCTTCATGACCATCAGTCCGACGACACGCACTGGCCTGAAGGCGGCAATTCCGGAGCCGCCTCCGCCGGGACCAGAGCAGCCTGAAGAAAATGTTGTCGTGTTGAGCATGGATCGGAATGGCCTGATCAGGATCAATCAAGACGAGGTCGAACCGTCGAGTCTAATCGAGCGCCTCCAGGACATATTCAAAACCCGGAATGATCGCACGATATTCGTGCAAGCGGACGATGAGCTACTGTTCAATGATGTGGCGCAGTTAATCGACGCTGCAAAAGGCGCTGGTGTGAATCGGATCGGTTTGATGACGCCGCAGATTACAGCGAAGTAGCACCGCGCCTTTAAAAAACGCTTGCCGCAGTGTTAGATCGCCAGGCCCGTCAAAATGATTGTGCAATCATGGAAACTATTGCTTGTGTCGGGACGTGCATCCTTTCAACTTGACTTGCTCCTGGAGCCGCGTAAGATTCGTTCCAAGTAGGAACGGGACAGGGCAATTCGCGCGGGTAGTAGAGGTTAATCGTCCGCAAGAGAGGAGCTTTCCGATGCCAAACTCTGCCAGATCGATCCTGATACTGGGAATGCTGGTTTTCTTCTCGCCATGGGTGCTAGCCCAGGGCGATCTTGGTTCCATTAGCGGCATGGTTTCGAACACGGACCATGCAACCGTTCCCAGCGCTCCGATTCAGGTGAAAAGCCTGGAGACCGGGGCCACCTATAAGGCGACGAGCTCGTCCACAGGCAACTACACGCTCGCGCAGTTGCCGGCGGGGACCTATGACCTATTCATCGTGATGCCTGGTTTTGCGACCTATCGGAAACCGGGCATCGTGATCCAGGCGGGACAAAAATTGCGCCTCGACATTCAGCTCGCGGATCCCCAGCTGAATACCTTAGGCGATGGACGTGACTTTTATAAGAACATCCGAGGCGTGCATTCGGTGCCTTCGGGCCCGATGCCCCGCACCCAGGATGGCAAACCAGACTTTTCTGGAGTTTGGCATCCCGTCAGGGATGCCGATCCGGACGCGGAGATCTCCCCCGAGAAGCCTCCCGCGCTGCCTTGGGCAGCAGCTATCGCCAAAGAGCGGATAGAAAGTAATGGGAAGGATTCGCCCGGAGTGCGTTGCCTGCCGGGGAGCGTGCAACTTATGTCCGCCGTCTGGTTGAATAAGTTAGTCCAAACCCCTACGCTGCTGCTAATTATAAGCGAGGGTAACACCCCCGCCTTCCGCCAGATTTTTTTGGATCGGGGTCATCCGGCAGACCTGGACCCGACATGGCTCGGCCACTCCACCGCCAAGTGGGATGGCGACACGCTGGTTGTTGACACGATCGGTTTTAATGATAAGGCTTGGATTGCGCCCGGCAGCTTTCCTCACACCGAAAAGCTGCAAATGACCACACGGATCCGCCGGCCGGATTTAGGCCACCTCGAATTCGAGACTACCTACGAAGACACCGGAACCTTTACGAACTCTTGGAAAGTAAGGCAAGTCGCCGATCTCGCCCCAGGTGAGGAGATTTGGGAATATATTTGCAACGAGAATAACCAGGATGCGGAACATATGACCGGTAAATAGACCGGTTCGCAGTATGACAAGAACAATCCGATAGAGCTCACGAAAATCGAGTCGTTCGCTCACGACTATATCATCCCTTCTGTCTACCAGATGCTTCCGCCCGACGACTTGCTTCTCGGCCAGTTCGTCAATATCGAGGCCAGCCATAACAGCGGCAACTCGCCGCGGCTGAAAGCTGGATCCGCAAACGTCGAGGCTCTTAAAAAACTAATGAGAAAGCTTAGTGTGGCGTTGATCGCCGATCTCTCAGTTGCGTCTCGTCGGGGAAAATAGCGGCACGTTATTTTTTGCATGTTTGTGGCGCGATTTTTACGTGCGGCTCGCTTGTTTACTTAGCGCGCTCGGGACGCCGTAAGGAATTTCCCTGAAATGTTCTCTTTTTCTGAATGTTTCGAGGCGTGAAATACGTCTTTTTATATGAAGGGGGATCTTTTCTTGACCAAACTACGGAGGCGAAATGCTCGAACGTAGTATTGCATTGCTAACGTGCTCGATTCTCGTGTTCCCAGCGGTTGCCTATAGCTGGGGACAACAAGGGCATCAGACCGTCGGTAGGATTGTTCTTAGAAGCGGTTACGAAACAGATTCGCTAAAACCTCTCAATATTTAACAAGGAGTAGCTCATGGCAGAACTTCATGGCTTAGGTTACCTTCCAGACATTCCCAAAATTGAGGACTATGACGAACACAACCCCAACGTCGCTACGCTCTTGAACAAGACCAAGCTCGCACATCGTGTGACAGCGACCGTCAGGGCGATGGGTATTGCTACGGGCCAAGCGGTGGCCGCCGCGCCGGCGGCTTCCCCCCAAGTCGATCTTCGACAGTGGTTCTCGCCGATTGAGGATCAAAGACAGCTCGGCTCTTGCACCGCGAATGCAGCGGTAGGACTCCTCGAGTATTTTGAACGGAGAGCGAAAGGCAAATACATTGACGCATCGCGTCTATTTCTCTATAAGGCGGAGCGCGATCTCCTCGGTTGGACTGGCGATACCGGAGCGTACTTGCGGACCGCTATGGAGGCGCTCGCGGTATTTGGAGCGCCGCCAGAACGCTATTGGCCTTACGACATAACAAAATTCGACGTGGAGCCGCCCGCATTCTGTTATGCGTTTGGCGCAAACTACCAGGGTTTGACTTACTTCCGGCTCGATCCTGTTGGTGCGTCTACAGCCCAGGCGCTTATGAACATAAAAACTTACCTGGCTGCCGGATTTCCGAGCATGTTTGGGTTTCCAGTCTACCCCGAATACGATAACCCTCTGCCGGGAGGCCTCGTGGCGTATCCCGCTGCTGGCCATCAGTCGAGGGGTGGCCATGCGAATATCGCAGCAGGGTATGATGACAACCTTATGATCGGAACCGATAAGGGAGCCTTGCTAGTGCGCAATTCCTGGGGATCGGGGTGGGCAAACGGCGGTTACGGCTGGATGTCATATAAATACGTGACTCAAGGGCTGGCGAACGACTGGTGGAGTCTAATCTCGGCGAAGTGGGTCGATACCTCTCAGTTCTGATCGAGCCCGAATAGCCGTTTTGATTCTGTGGGCGAAGATCGAGTCACGTGTGGGATTCTGGGAATTCCAGTGCCGGGGAAAAACTTAGATGAAAAGGGATCATTCCAGCCGACACTGTCGATTCGCTTGGCACGTTTTGGAATTATTGCCCTGAAGGCCAGGTTCAAATCGGAAATAGAGCTTCGCCCAGCGCAGCGCATATACGCACACGAATTATGTCGAAACGACCAGACGCTCTGGCGTCAATCGATATCGTCACCTACGATGCCATGGGTCTTTACCTGAATATCGAGTGCTTCGACTGCAAGTTGGTCATCCTGGTGCGCCTGTCCGATCAAGCGCGACAGCCCGCTCAATGCTGGTGTCAGGTCGGAAACAAAGACGCGGCCCTGAAGCTCACGACGATTCATACGGCGACATTTGACGGTGGCCCCCAATCCTACATCCAGTTCGGCGATACGCGATTCCGAGTCCTTGTGCCCGGGGAAGGGATTCCCTGGGTCATGCATGAGGTCTACGATCAACCTTACACTATCGAAACCTGGTTCCGTGAAGGAACGGAACGCTTTTTTGGGGCCGCCGTTCAAAAAGGCGTGCAAGATGTTCCCAACCCCAACTGGGCTGACGATCCTCAAACAACCAAACCAGCTCTCTATTACGAGGAGGCGTTTTGGGAGGAACCCAACGGCTGGACCGTCGGTCAGGGACAAGAGCGCGTCATGCCAGACGGACTGTCTTGGGGTGACACCTACACCCTTGGCCGCTCCGAAAGCCATGGACTGGGCGTACCGTCCCGCTGGTACGTCCATGGCTGGGCCCCAGCCAGCGCCGAGTGGGACGAATACGCGGTCAAACACGAAGAAATGATAGGGATCGAGTAGTGGCGCGCTGTATCCTAGCTCGGCCATAACGGAGAAAAACATGGAACCGAACACGGATGTCCGTCTGGGTTTGGTGATGTACGGCGGCGTTTCACTCGCGGTGTACATCAATGGCGTGGCGCAGGAATTCTTTCAGGCTGTACGCGGCAAGGGAATCTACGATCTCATTGGAAAGCTCACCGATTCGAAAATCACTGTCGACATCATCAGCGGCACATCCGCAGGAGGAATTAACGGGATCTTTCTCGCGTACGCCCTGGCCAATAACAAAAATTT
>WNGJ01005709.1_pt2 | contig 13103 bp, 10 predicted proteins | sample 5400611 | NCBI WGS metagenome assembly WNGJ01 (sample SAMN13153375, study PRJNA577476) | soil metagenome | isolation source: 40 cm soil or saprolite under Garry oak tree replicate 1 | place: USA:California | collected 2016-06-15
TCGGCGAACGCCGTTCATGGCGTGTCCCGGATGCTCGAGAAGCACGACGCGAGCACGGGATGTGCGGATTTCCCTGGTTAATGCTGAGGCTTCACACGTCCACAGAGGGGGAGAATGTGCATAAGAAAATGCGGTTGATTGGAGCCGCAAAGCCATTGATTCTATGTTCCGCTTTCGCGTTCGTCGCGACGGGATGCAACCGCAACGCGGATTCAAATAAAGACACTACACAAGCGGCGCAGAGCGCCCCGGCGTCTAATCCTAATGCCCCGATCATGCTGCGAGGCACGGTCGTGAGTGTGTCGGCGAATAAGCTCGTACTCAAGTCCGACACCGGTGTCGCAACGGTGGTAATGGTGCAGCCCTTCCGCCTCTATACTCGCGTTCCCGCTGATCTTTCAAAGGTCACGGATAACTCATTCATTGGCGTAACTACCGTGAAGCAGCCCGACGGGTCGGAGCGCGCGACCGAAATTCACGTTTTCCCGGAAGAGTTGCGCGGAGTGGGCGAGGGAAGCCGGATGATGACGACCGCCGCGAGCGCTTCAGCGAGCCGAATGACGAATGGCAATGTCTCGGCGTCGCGCATGACGAATGGCACGGCGTCGCAGTCGCGCATGTCGAATGGCAATGTTAGCAGCACCAACGGGTCTAGTCTCGTCGTCCAGTACGCGGGTGGTTCTCAGAATGTGACGGTTCCACCCAACACGCCAGTCACGGAATTCAAGATTGCCTCGAGAGATTTAGCCGCAGGAGATCAGGTGGCCGTGCTAGCGAAGAAAGCTCCGGATGGATCACTCACGGCAAGCCAGGCACTCTCCGCGGCAAAAAAGTGAGCGGGACAGGAGTTCAACGGCAATCATGCTACGCGCCTCTCCGGCAAAAAAAAAGCGGCGTCCGATGGGACGCCGCTTTTCGCGTTACAGGGAGACTCGTTCGACGAGCGGAGTCTGCGATCGCTGGGAGCCTACCGGTTCTGCCTTGCGAAACGGAATCCAACCTCCACCGTATCGAGGATGGGTTTCGAATCCGAACCGCCAGATCGCGCCGGTTCGAAACGAATGCCGGGAATGACCTTCCGAACAGCTGTGGTAAGTAGCGGGTTCGGTGACGCCTGCACCGATAACGTCGAAATCACGGGCCGCCCATCAGTGTCCACGGTGAAGCGAACCCGAACCTCGCCCTCGACGTCGGAGATCTGAGAGGGCACTCGCGGGGTCGGCAGCTCGCCGATCAGTCGCGCGCGCTGGGGACCCGTCGGCGTTTGCTCCGCGAAATCCAAAGTCGAACGCTGGTTCCCAATGATGACGGGCCCAGGCTGTTCGGTGATGGGGTCTCCCTCTCGCACGTGTAGGTTTGCCGCGGTCGCAGCCGCGGAATCGAGGCGCGACAAAGTTGCTTTCGAGAGCTTGGGAATCGCGACGCTCTTCGACTCCGATTTCTGCTCTGTTCCTTTTCTCGAAGCATTACGTTCTTCCGCCACGCTCGGGCGTTGTGCAGATGTCTTCGACGGCGCGTTTGGGATCGCTGGGGCGGAGGCGCTCACCGGATTGTTCACCACGATCGCGCTTGGCGCCACAAGTCCGGAAGTGGTTGGGACTGCGGTCCGCGGGAGATCTTCGCGGGTCGCAAGCGAAGATCCGAGAGATGTCGTTTGATCAGGTTCTCCCCACGCGTGCGAGCCGGTTACCACCGCGACCATCAGCAGCGATAGGACCAGCACAGTTCCTCCCGCGATGACCTCGCGCTTTCCAAGAAATGGAGTCAGCGACGCCAGTGTCGTGCGAACCCGCTCAGCGAGGCTCACCCCACTTTCGTACGGTCTCTCGACCTCGTCCCGAATGCTTTCCAACGCGCCGCCGTATGGCGCCGCCTGTGGCTGCAATATTCTCTCGAGGATCTCCCGGTGCGCTGACGCGTCCGCCTCCGATGGCACGGTGCCATTCACCGGAGGTAGGTCCGCAACTAACGCGGTATCAACTGTGGGATTCTCTGAAAAGCTTCCCTGAATCCGGAGCGCCTGTTTTCTGGTGTTGGAGACGCGAGCCATCTCCCGCGTCTGAACTGGGGGCGCTGTGAGGGCAAGTGGTTCTCCCGAAAGCAGACGATACTTTTCGCCTCCGGGGGAACTCCCGACACCGCCGCTCGGATCGAAGGACTCGTCCGAGGCCTGGAGCTGGAGGTCGGCAATTCGTTCCCGGGAAGTCCGCAGGCTTGGGTGGTTGCTCCCAAGCGTGCGTTCACGAATGGTATGCGCTCGCTGGAACGCCGCGAGCGCATCGCGAATCTTCCCTCGTGCCGAGCATGCCTCGCCAAAATGTTCGAGGGCCGTCGCGATCGCGAAGTGATTCGGTGCGAGAGTGCGCTCACGAATCTCGAGAACGCGACGCCACAATTGTTCCGCTGATTCGTGCCGCCCGAGCGCCTGTCTCACGGTCGCCAGGCTAGCCATCACCGTCGCCACCTCGGGGTGATCTTCACCCTTGCTGCGTTTCATCTCCAGAAGCCGTAGCAGTAGAGGCTCGGCCGAAGCATGGGCGGACTGCTTGAGGTAGATACGTGTCAGGTCATTGAGGAGGAGGATCATATCCGGGTGATCGGGCCCGACCGTACGGTCACCGATTTCCAGAGCCTTGCGGAAGAACTCTTCCGCCTCTGCATCGTTTCCTGCCTCCAGCTTGAGCGCGCCCTGCCTGAGCAGCGATGCGAGATCGGAATGTGGGCTGTCATGCGCGTCGCTGAGCGAAGCGTTGAAGCGGCTTACCCGATCCGCTGTCCCACGGTCGCTACTGACGACTGGGGAATACCCAGTCGTCTCAATACCGCGCTCAAAACCTGTTGCGGCGTCAGCCATGCGCTGGACCTCCAACGGTCATCCTCTCAACACTAGTCCGGGAGCGAAGTCTGCCTTCGCACCCGGGCGGCGCGTTGACCGGGTGTACACGCCACGCAACGGGGGGGCAAGTCGAGGACCATATGTAGTCAGCGTTTTGCGCTGGTCAGCGCGCCCTCAAGGTGTGTCATGGACGCAACACTGCCCGAGAGCGTTGCGTCGACGCAACACTCTCGGCCGGTGGGTCAAAAGTGGGGGCTGACCTAAGTCAGCCCGCGCACTGGTCAGTCACCCCCACCCAGGGGGTTATCCGGGCCGGTTTTTTGGGGAGGGCGTGGTGTCCTTCTCGTCTGCCGGATCCCAAGTCGGGCCGCATTTGAGAACGCGTTTCGCGATACGGCACCACTCGGCGACCTGACCGTCGTTTGCGCTCATCCAGTTCACCGGAACCGGCGCGAGTCGTCGTTTTTCACCATCGCTGGCAAAGCATAGCCAACCACCACTGAACTCCGTGGCGACCGCCCCACGACTTCCGATGACCGCCCGCCGGTCGCCGAGTACACGTTGCTCGATCAGGTACACTGCATTCTCGACGGGTGTTCGCCGCTCCATTTTCCGACGCTCGATCGAAGAAGGGTGAACCATCCACACTTCCCAGGTTCGCCCGCGAGCGTCGAGAAAGATCCGATAGCCTGTATTCTTTGCCGACTGGAGCTGCACGTGGATTCCCGCGAAGAGTGCCTATACCGACCGCAAAACATAAACCAAGTACGGGACGCGCGAACGAGGTCTACGACTTCTCCTTGCCGCCACCCTCCACTTGATCCCTTGCGTCCACCAGGCTCGTCTCCCCTGGCTTTTTCGACGTCCAGGCGACCGTGAGCGTACCATCGTTTTCCATTGTGACGGCATCGACGTCCTCGACGCGCGTCACCCCCTCACCTCGAATCGCGCCGCGAACTTCCTCTTCCGTCACGCGTTCCTTCTTGAGCGCGCCGGGAATGAACTTGCCATGCGACAGCAGAAGCGTCGGCTCGCCGTTGATGATCCGCTCAGCCTTGGGGAATCTGGCCGCAAGCTCGGCGAGCAATAGCTGTATCAGCATCAGAGTCGCAAGCGCCACGACCCCTTCGATCAGAGTCACGTCTTTTGAGATGATCATCGAAGCGAACACTGAACCGACCGCAACGACGAACACGAAGTCGAACACATTCATCTTGGAGAGCGTTCTCTTGCCCGAAATGCGCAACATCATGAACAGTATGACGTACCCGACGATCGACAGCGTCACGGCACGCTCGACGTTGTACCAACTCGAAAAAAAGAAGGGTGCGTGCCCCATCAGCCTCGCTTGTGCACGTGGCGGAAGGATCGAGCCGAACAGCGGCGCCGCCGATGGGTATTTCATAGCAGGGATCGCGCCGCCTCACGTGTATATTTGACCACGAATGCACAAGCTCGCATATCTCATGTTGCTGCCCCTCGGCATCCCTCGATACGAGGGAGTTCCGCGGAATGCCGGCGATCTCTCACTGCGCCCTGTCCGCTGGAGTGTTGTCGGTGGCGGCGCTCCTCGAAGCGTCGTTATTGGACGCACGGTTCGGATCATTGTGCAGGCTGAGATTGCAAAGGGCTGGCATATCTACTCTCTGACACAGAAGCCCGGCGGCCCCATCCCTTTGCGCCTCGAGCTCATTGGCCCTGCTGATGTGCTGATGCGGGGCGTCATCGATGCTCCGAAACCGGATCGGACCTTCGACAAGAGTTTTGGGATCGAGACGGAGCTCTATTCTGGCAGCCCCCGCTTCACTATCCCGGTCGGCGTACCGGGTCATTCGCTCACCGGAATTCGAAGATTCCAGATCGGCGCTCGCTATCAGGTCTGTAGCGACAAGGTTTGCCTGCCGCCGCGCACAGACAAGCTCGACGTAGCACTTCGCATCACTGGACGGAAATGAGCTCTGGATTTCTGTGGCTCGCCGCGAGCACAGGGCTGCTCTCGCTGCTCACTCCGTGCGTCTTTCCGATGGTACCTGTGACCATCGCGTACTTCTCGAGTCCTGATGATCGGCAATCATCGGGGGTGCGGAGAGCGCTCCTCTTTGGGCTGGGAATAATCGGAACGTTCACGGTTCTCGGACTCGTACTGGCGGCAGCGTTTGGAGCAGCTGGTCTCAATCGGTTTGCGGCCGACCCGTGGGTGAACATCACGCTTGCCGCTCTTTTTCTCCTGTTCGCGGCGAATCTGTTTGGCTGGCTCGAGCTGCGCATCCCGTGGATCGTCGTCAATGCTGTCGATCGTTCCGCGCGCCAGGCACCGGAGGGTACCTCGCTGGGTGCCCTCGCCATGGGAGCGACGTTCACGCTGACATCGGTCACCTGCACTGCACCCTTTGTCGGTACGCTGCTCGTGCTTGCCTCGCAGGGATCGTGGGCAATGCCGATCGTCGGAATGATTGTCTATTCGACCGCGTTTGCGTTGCCGTTCGTCGTGCTCGCTATCGCTCCGCGTATGGTCGCGAGACTTCCTCGCGCAGGTCAGTGGATCCGGACCCTTCGCGTCCTGATTGGAATCCTCGAAGTCGGCGCGGCTATCAAATTCGTCTCGAACGCGGATATGGTATTGAGGTGGGGAGTGTTCACACGGCCGGTCGTTCTGTTCGGCTGGATGGTGCTGGCAATCGTCGCCGCCGCCTATCTCGGACGGAATCTGCGCACGAGGCTCGGGCGCGGTGAGCTGCACCCGGTGGGATTCGTCTCGGTCATGATCGCGCTCTTTCTCGCCGCCTGGCTCGGCTCAGGACTGACGGGACGCCCGCTCCGCCAGATCGAAGCATTTCTTCCTCCATCGACACCCATCGCGGCCCTCACGTCCGGCGATGGCACGCAACCGACATGGCTGTTGAACGATTACGACGGCGCACTGAGAAAGGCGCGGACATCAGGCAAGCTGGTTTTCGTCGACTTCACCGGATACACGTGCACCAATTGCCGATGGATGGAAGCCAACATCTTCAACCGTCCAGACGTGGGTGCGGAGTTGGGTCAATTCATTCTGTCCCGGCTATACACCGATGGTGAAGGGAAGATGTACGAGCGACAGCAGGCCTTTCAGGAGCAGACTTTCGGGACAGTGGCGCTGCCGCTGTATGCGGTCGTCGACGCCGACGGGAAAGTACGCTCGACGTTCACCGGTCTCACTCGCGACCCGGCGGAATTCATCGCGTTTCTTCGGCGCGCCCGCACCTAACTGCTGAGGACTGCGGACTAACCGCTACTCCGAATTGCGGACTAATTGAGGACTGCGAACCTACTGCGGATTGCGGACTAAAAAAAAGAGTGCTGCGAATTCTGTAGTAAGTCCTCAATCCGCAATTAGTCCGCACTCCTCAATTAGTCCGCAATTCGCAATTTCAGTTAGTTCGCAATCCTCAGCCGTTACCGGCCGACGCCCCGTAGCTCCCCAATCAGGGCTTCTTGGGCTGCGGCGCGATCCCCGCCTTATCCGCGCGTTGGAGTACCTCCTCAGCGGTCGATAGGGGCCCCTTATGCGCCAGTTTCTCCTTCTCGATTTTCATGGCGACTGCTTCTGTCTCTTTGTCCTTCTTTCCGCGCCGGAATATGAATTCCGGAGCGAGCACGATGCCGAGCAATGTCAGCGGAAGAATCTGTAACGTCTGAATCAATAGAGAGACCGCGATCGCGTCATCGCGCGAAACCCCGAATTGCTCTGCCATAAGCGCATAGACGAACTGGAAAAATCCGACATTGCCTGGTGTGGCACGGATGATCAACCCGACGTTGATCCCAAGTAGACAGGCGAGACTTCCCGCGAGCGGGATCGAGACATGAGCAGCCGCGGCCGCGAGCTCGAAAGTCCAGAGCTGGCAAGCCCACGCGCCGAGCGACAAAAGAGTTGCCGCGAGGAATCGGGGTCCCGTCGCCAGGCGCCCCGCTGTTTGCCCGAAGCTGTGGAAATACGCACGAACCCGTCCCCACACAGTGCGTGGTCTGGCTCGGCGTTCGGGCACATGCTCGGGTTTGATGTGCCTTGTCGCATAAACGAAAAACACGAGCAGGAGAACTATGACGACGAGAAGAATCTCCGCCGGCACCTTCCATCGCTCAAACTGGGGCGGAAGCTGGAACGCGAGCACGCCGGCTACGAGCAGAATCACGAATCCTATCGGATCGAACAGCTTCTCCAGAGCCATCGACGCCAGCACGGTGGAGCTGGAGACTCCGCTCGCCCGCGACACGAACACCACGCGCGCCGCGTCTCCGCCGCTGGCGACGAGAACGTTATTGAGGCCGGCGCCGGCGACCGTCGCCCGGATCGCCAGCCACAACGATGTGATGCCGATCGGGCGCAGAAACAGCCACCACCGCACACCCTTGATGAGCACCGAGAGGAAGTTCACTCCGATGGCCGCGGCGAGGAGCGGAAGCGATGCGTGCCGCATCGAGTTCCACGCCTGGTGCCAATTGATCTTTGTTGCGAAATAAATGAGGAAGATGAGAATCGCGGCGGAGATCGCCCAGCGAATCCCTTTCTTCAGACTCGGACTCATTCAGTGGGCAGAGTCGCGAACTCGTAGCCCTGTTCTTTCAGGCGGTCGATGATGTGGGGAAGTGCAGCGGCAGTCTGCATCCGGTCGCCATCCGGGTTGTAGCCGTCCCCGTCGTGCAGCAGCACGATCGACCCCGGAGTTACGCCTTCGAGCGTGCGTCGGACGATCTCGTCGACTCCCGGCCGGTCGCTGTCCCACACACCGAGGGACCATCCGATTGTTCGCTCGCCGTAGGAGCGGGCGATCGGAGTCGTCCACGGACTACGAAAGCCGTGTGGCGCGCGGAAATAGCGGGGTGCAGGAGCGCCTGCACGCTTGATTGCGCGAATCCCGAGACGAATGTCGCGGCTTACGTAGAAAGGGCTCTTGAACTGAAGCTTGCGGTGAAAATAGCCGTGATTGCCGAGCTGATGCCCTTCCTGCGCCATGCGCCGTACCAGCTCGGGCCAGCGCTCGGCGTGGCTTCCCAATACGAAGAAAGTCGCCCGCACTCCCTTCTCGGCGAGCGTGTCGAGGATCAATGGAGTCGCGTCCGGATTGGGCCCATCATCGAACGTCAGCGCCACGACTTTCCGATCACCCGCGATTCTACCCAACGCCGGGCCAAAGAGCGGACTGTTCCGGTGGAAAGCACCGTGTACAGCCCCGCCTATCACCGACACCCCCAATGCTGCATACCCGATCATTCGCGTGTTGCCCGTCCCAATACGGCTGTATAAATGTCCAACACCGCCTCTGTCACTTTCGCCCAGGAGTACTGCTCCGCCTCCTGCCGGCCGCGTTTTCCAAGTCTGGCCCTGAGTGTCTCGTCGTCCAGCAGCCTCACCAGAGCATCAGCGAGTGCATCCCGATCACCACAATGCACCATCAGTGCCTCTCGCTCGTGTTTGACGACGTCGCGGAAGCCGAAGATATCGGAGCACACGACAGGTGTCTCGCAGGCCATCGATTCGAGAAGTGTGATTCCGAACGATGCCTTGGTGGTCGGGCAGGCGTACATCGCGCTGTGCGCGTAGTAGCCGGGGCGCTCTCCGAGGACCGAGCCTACGAAGGTGATGTCGGGGTCGCCACCGGCGGCTCTGTAGTAGTGCTTGCGGAGCGGACCGTCGCCGACAACCACGAGCTGAGCCTCACGGTTTCTACCGCGGACTTTCTGGAAGGACTCTATGAGCGTGGTGAGCCCGTTGCGCGGGTCGAATCTTCCGAGGAAGAGAATGACGGGCACGTCGGTGCGTAGAGCCGCGGGTCTGGGAACGTGCGGGTTGAAGACGTCGGTGTCGATTCCATTCGGTACGATCGTCCAGTTTGCCTCGAAGTACCGATTGAGAGCTATCGTCGTCGAGTGCGATACCGCGATTGCCGCATGGAGCTGATCGAGTCGCTTCTGGAAGTATCGCCTGCCGATAGTATATCCGACGGAGCGATCGAAGTATGTATGAAACGTCCCGACTACCGGGCAGTCCGCTTCTTCGATCGCCATGACCGGAAGAACGGGACTTAGCGGGGAATGAACGTGAATGATGTCATACTGCCCCAGGCTGAATATCCGGCGCAGATTTTTTCTGAGCTCGAGCCCCCACGTGAAGCGCGCCTGCGATCCGTTGGCGTAGATCGGCTGGCTCTTCCCGATGCGAATGACATGGAGCTCGTCACGCGCGCCCGGAATGTTCGAGGTGATGATGTCGACGTGATGCCCGTAACGACGCGCCTCGCGGGCGAAGAAGTGCACGTGCTCGCAGATCCCGCCGAGGTGCGGATAGTAGTACTCGGTGACAAGTGCGATTCTGAGCGGACGCGAATGCTGCACGTGAGCCATCGGGAGCGATCCCGCTGGCATCAGCTCAATGCGGCGAGCGTGGCCGAGCTTACGTTTCAAGAGCGGCATGAGCGGCGGCTAGACGTGCGATTGGAACTCTAAATGGTGAACAAGACACATAATCGAGTCCGAGCGAATGGCAAAAAGAAATGGAGCGCGGCTCGCCGCCGTGCTCCCCGCAGATACCCAGCTTTATCTTAGGACGAACTCGTCGCCCTTCCTCAACAGCAATCCCTACGAGTCTTCCTACCCCCTCGGTGTCAAGAACCTGAAACGGATCGTCAGCTAAGATACCTCGATCAATGTAAGAAGGAAGGAAGCGGCCCGCATCATCACGGCTCAGCCCAAGTGTAGTCTGCGTCAGGTCATTTGTTCCGAAAGAGAAGAACTCCGCCGACTCGGCTATCTTCGCCGCGGTAAGCGCGGCTCGGGGCAGCTCGATCATCGTTCCGATCAGATACGATATTTTCTCTCCCATTCCGCCGAGAACGCGCTCGGCCACGTCATTGACGATTGCACGCTGATTCTCGAATTCCTTCACATTCGAGACAAGCGGAATCATTATCTCCGGTCTGACGTTTAGGCCGCGTCGCATGGCACGCACCGCTGCTTCAAGAATCGCGCGCGCCTGCATTTCTGTAATCTCCGGGTAAGTTATGCCGAGCCGGCAGCCCCGATGGCCAAGCATCGGATTGGTCTCTCTCAGAGACTCAATGATCCGATTGAGATCGGCGCGCGGGAGATCGAGCGTGCGCGCGAGAAGCTTCGTTTCTTCTCCTCCATGCGGAAGAAACTCGTGCAAGGGCGGGTCTAGCAACCGTATCGTTACCGGCAGTCCGTCCATCGCCTCGAAGATTCCCTCGAAATCCGCGCGCTGCATCGGCAGCAGCTTGTTGAGCGCGCGCCTGCGGCCGCCTTCCTCGCGCGCGACGATCATTTCGCGCATCGCCGTGATCCGGTCGCCTTCGAAGAACATGTGCTCGGTCCTGCACAAGCCGATGCCCTCGGCACCAAAACTGCGCGCAATACGTGCGTCGCGCGGCGTGTCGGCATTGGCGCGCACGCGAAGAGTGCGAACCTCGTCCGCCCAGCCGAGAAGTTGGGCGTACGACTGGTAAAGCGGAGCCTGCGAGGACGAGAGAGTACCATTCGTGACGCGCACGACTTCGCTGGGAATCGTTGCCAGGTCGCCCGAAAACACGCGGCCCGTCGCGCCATCGAGCGTCAGCCAGTCGCCCTCCACGACTTCGGTTCCGTTCACGCTGAACGATTTGCGCTCGAGGTTGACATGAATGTCCTTGGCGCCGACGACGGCGCATTTTCCCATGCCCCTCGCGACAACGGCGGCGTGGCTCGTCATTCCTCCACGCGCGGTTAGAACAGCGCGCGCCGCAACTATGCCGTGGAAATCTTCCGGTGTCGTCTCATCACGCACGAGAATGACGTTCTCGCCGGCGGTCGCGCGCTGCTGGGCCGTATCGGGATCGAATACGGCGCGTCCGCTAGCGGCTCCCGGACTCGCTGGAAGCCCGAGGCAGAGCGGCGTCGCTCGAATCGAAGGATCGATGATCGGATGCAACAGCTGATCGAGGTCCGCTGCCGGGACTCTTCGCACTGCTTCGGTCTTGTCGATGAGTCCTTCACTTACCATGTCCCTCGCGATGCGCACGGCAGCGGCCGCGGTGCGCTTGCCGACGCGTGTCTGCAGGAGGTAAAGCTTGCCTCGCTCGACTGTGAACTCGAGGTCCTGCATGTCATGGTAATGGCGCTCGAGCCGGTCCTGCGTATCAAGCAGCTCCTTGTAGGCGCCGGGAAGCTGGTCCGCCATCTCGTCGATGTCGAGCGGAGTGCGGATGCCCGCGACGACATCCTCGCCCTGCGCGTTGACCAGGAATTCGCCGTAGAATCGCCTCTCTCCGGTCGACGGGTTGCGAGTGAATGCTACCCCGGTCCCCGAATCCTCGCCCAGGTTGCCAAAGACCATCGCCACGACACTGACGGCCGTTCCCAGATCTTCGGAAATCGCGTGGACCTTTCGGTAGTCCTTCGCTTTCTTGAGCGTCCAGGATTTCCAGACTGCTTCGATTGCGCCCCAGAGCTGCACGATGGGATCGCGCGGGAAGTCGGCACCGGTGCGATTCCGAACGAGCGATTTGTATTCGTCGACGAGAGTCCTCAGAACGCTCTCATCCAGCTCGGCGTCCGAGCCGACGCCCGCCGTCATCCGCTTCGCCTTCAGCAGGTGCTCGAAGTCGTGAACCGATACTCCGAGTACGACGTCGGAGTACATCTGGATGAAGCGACGATAAGAATCGTACGCGAAGCGAGCATTCTGGCTCTGCTCGCCAAGTGCAGTCACGGCCCGATCGTTGAGACCGAGATTGAGAATCGTGTCCATCATTCCCGGCATGGAAACAGGAGCCCCCGATCTTACCGAGACGAGAAGCGGGTTGTTCGGATCGCCTAGCTTCTTGCCCGTCACCTTCTCCAGGCGCGCGATGTTACCCTCGACCTCCGCGCGGAGCTTGTCGGAATATTTTCCGCTATGCAGGTACTCGATGCATTCGCTGCACGCGATCGTGAACCCGGCCGGAACGGGAACGCCGAGATTCGTCATCTCGGCGAGGTTTGCGCCCTTTCCGCCGAGGACGCTCGTCAAGTCCCGCGTCCCCTCGGCGGTTCCATTGCCGAAGAAGAAAACTGCCTGTGCCATTGGCGTCAGCAGCCACAGCCGAAGCGGAGCTTCTCCGGGTCGGCCGGTGGCGGCGTAGGGTAGTCGCCGGAGAAACACGCATGACAGAACCCCGATGGACCACCGGGCACCGATTCAAGCATCCCGTCGAGCGTGAGATATCCCAGTGTATCGGCCCCCACGGCGGTCGTGATCTCGTCGATGCTCATGTTGGCCGCGATCAGCTCTTCGCGAGTCGGCGTATCGATGCCGTAGTAGCATGGCCCCGTTACCGGCGAAGAGCTAACACGCAAATGCACCTCACGAGCGCCAGCGGCCCTCACCATGTTGACGAGTCCGCGTGTCGTCGTGCCGCGAACGATCGAATCGTCCACCATCACGACATTCTTGCCTCGAAGGACCTCGCGAACCGCGTTGTACTTCACCTTGACCTTCGCGTCGCGTCCCGCCTGCGTGGGCTGGAGGAATGTCCGTCCAACGTAGTGATTGCGGATCAGCGCCAATTCGAGCGGGAGCCCGGACTCCTCGGCGAAGCCGAGCGCCGCCGAGTTGGAGGAATCGGGGACGCTGAAGACGAGATCGGCTGTCGGGGCGGGGAAGTCGCGCGCGAGGCGTCGCCCCAGCTCACGTCGCGCTCTGTCCACCGAGCCGCCAAATACCTGACTATCCGGCCGCGAGAAATAGACGTACTCGAAGACACACTTCTTTGACTCCAGTTTCTCGAGAGGGAAGATTGAGCGCATCCCGCTCTCATCGATGGCGATGATCTCTCCACGCTCGACCTCGCGCTCGAGCGTCGCGCCGAGCAGATCGAGCGCGCAGGTCTCCGACGCGAAGACGGTAGCGTCGCCGAGCTTGCCCATCACCAGCGGACGCCAACCGCGCGGGTCGCGCGCGGCGAGGAGCGTGTTTCCAACGACCACCACCAGACAGTAGGCTCCTTCGACCCCCTTCAGCGCATCGGCGAGCCGGTGTTCGGGCTTCAGCGATGATGAACGCGCCATGCGGTGCACGAGGACTTCTGAATCCATCGTCGAGGTGAAGATCGAGCCTGCGTCCTCGAGCTCACGGCGCAGCTCGCTGGCGTTCGTCAGGTTTCCATTGTGGGCGAGCGCGATGTGGCCGTCTCTGAACCTTGCCAGCATTGGCTGGGCATTCTCGATCGTGGAAGAACCAGCGGTGCTAGCGCGT
>WNGJ01021369.1_pt1 | contig 13101 bp, 9 predicted proteins | sample 5400611 | NCBI WGS metagenome assembly WNGJ01 (sample SAMN13153375, study PRJNA577476) | soil metagenome | isolation source: 40 cm soil or saprolite under Garry oak tree replicate 1 | place: USA:California | collected 2016-06-15
CGCGCTGGTGCATGGCGGGACTCGTGGTGCAGCTGAAATCGGTAGTGCGGCAGGTGTAGACGTCCTGATTGCACCCGCACGTGCACTTCAGCTGCTTCTCGATCACCTGGATCGCAGCGTCGTTGTCGCGTGCGGTCACGGGGGGGAGCGGGCGACCGGCGCGCGCCGGGTCAAACAGCCTGCCCGAGGGGCCGGTGCCGGGGAGAGAGTCTTGGGCGGCAGAGGGCGGTAGAGGGCGGTAGAGGGCGGCAGAGGCGAGTCCGCCGACCAACCCGAAGAATTCGCGGCGTGTACAGTCCAGCATCATTGCTCCCCCACCAAGCGCACCACATACCCCGCTTGCACCCGTTTCACGGCGGGCGACCCGCCGCCCGGCCACATCACCACGAGCCCGCCCACCACCAGGACCACGCCCCCGTACCACACCCACCACACCAGCGGATTGATGGTGAACCGGAACACCGCCTGCTCGGTGCCGTTCACCACGCCGCCCAGCACCACGTACAGGTCCTCGCGCAGGTCGCTCCTGATGCCGACCTCGGTCGAGGGCTGGAACGTGGGCCGGCCCAAGCCGTCCACGTGCTGGCGCTTCTCGGTCGTCAGGACGCCGAGCCGCTTGCCGTCGCGCTCCACCTCGAGCGTCGCCGCCGTGACCTGGCGGTTGAGCGCGTCGTACTGCGAGATGCCCAGGTGGGTGAGGCGGTAGGTCCAGCCGTAGGGGCTCCGGATCGTGGCCCGCTCGCCGGGGCGCAGCGTCACCTGGGTCTCCGTCTTGAACGCCATCCCGGCGAAGGCGATGAAGAGGATGAGGATACCGGTATGCACGATGTAGCCGCCGTAGCGGCGGCGGTTGCGGCCGACGAGCCGCGCCAGCGCGAGTGCGTACGGCTCACCGTACTGGCGATGGCGCGCGCGCGCGCCGCGGGCGAACTCCTGCGCGACCGTGGCCGCGACGAACCCGGCGAGCGCGATCGCCATCAGCGCCCAGCCGTCGCGCATGCCGCCGAGCAGCAAAATCAACCCGACGAAGCCTCCGGTGGTCACCGGCACGGCAAACTGCCGTCTCAGGTTCGGCAGCGACGCCCGGCGCCATGCGATGAGCGGCCCGATCCCCGTGAGGGCGAGCAGCGCGAGGCCGAGCGGGATGTTGACCTGATTGAAGAACGGCGGGCCGACGGTGACCTTCGTCCCCTGCACGAGCTCGGAGAGGATCGGGAAGAGCGTCCCCCACAACACGGAGAACGCGATCCCCACGAACAGCAGATTGTTGAACAGGAAGCTCGCCTCCCGGCTCACCATCGACTCGAGCCGCGCTTCCGCATCGAGCAGCGGGAGCCGCCGCGCGTACAGCGTGAAGCTCGCCGCCGCCGCGACGACGAGGAACACCAGGAAGTAATAGCCGACCGGCGACTGCGTGAAGGAGTGGACGCTCGAGATCACGCCGGAGCGCGTGATGAAGGTCCCCATCACGGAGAGCAGCCACGAGCCGATCACGAGCGCGAGGTTCCACTTCTTCAGCATCCCCCGCTTCTCCTGGATCATCACGGAGTGCAGGAACGCGGTCATCGTGAGCCAGGGAAGCAGCGCCGCGTTTTCCACCGGGTCCCACGCCCAGTAGCCGCCCCAGCCCAACTCCACGTACGCCCACCACATCCCGAGCAGCAGCCCGATCGAGAGGAACAACCACGACACGAGCGTCCACTTGCGGATCGCGACCAGCCAGTCGGTATCGAGCCGCCGCGACAACAGCGCCGCCATCGCGAACGCATACGGGATCGTGATCGAGATGTAGCCGAGGTAGAGCATGGGCGGATGGAACACCATGCCCGGGTTCTGCAGCTGGGGGTTGAGTCCGTTGCCGTCGAGCGGCGTGAAGGCGAGCCGGGCGAACGGGTTCGCCGCGAACAGCATCACCGTCACGAAGAACGCGGCCACCGCGCACACGACGCCCGCGACGTACGGCAGCAGCGGCGCGTGCCGGCGCGACGTGAACGTCAGAGCGAGCGAGCCGAACAGCGACAGCACGCTGGCCCAGAAGAGCAGGCTCCCCTTCTGGCCCGCGTACAGCGCCGACCAGGTGTAGAAGATCGGCAGATTACGGCTGGTGTAGGCGGCGACGTACTCGACGTTGAAGTCGTGGTGGAACAGCGCCCACTCGAGCGCGAACACCGCCGTCACCAGGGCGGCGCACATCGCGAACACGGCATGGCGCGCGCTCTGCTGGAGGTCCGCGCGGCCGAGCAGCCCGCCCGCGAAGCCCGTCAGCGCCCCCCAGATCCCGACGAGGAAGGCGACCCACAACGCCAGATTGCCGAGGACGGTCATGCCGCCTTGGGGACCGCTTCGTAGCGGGACCCGCATTTCGCGAGCACGTCCGTCGCGTAGATCACCCCGTCCCGCTGGAGGCGGCCTTCCACGACGACCTCCACGCTGTCCGTGAAGGTGTCGGGAGGCAGGCCATGGAACACCACGGGGTAGCGGGCGCTGCCGTCCGTGATCTGGAAGCGGAGCGTCTGCGCCGCGGGGTCGCGCGCCACGGTTCCCGGCACGACCCGCGCCCCGACCTTCATCCCCAGGTTGTAAAAGGAAGGGTCCGCCGCGACGCGCTGCGAGAGCTCGCTCGGCGTGAGGAAGAACTGGCCCGTCTGCTTCACGCCCGAGGCCATGAGATACCCCACCGCCCCGACGACCAGCACGGCCCCAATGGCGAACTTCGCTCCGGCGTTCATGCCCAATTATACCTGTCCTTCGCGCGCCTGCTCCAGCGCCCAGCGGACGGCCTGCTCCGGCGTGGTCACGCGCGGCATGTCCACCACCGACGGGAAGGCGTCGTGCAGGCCGACGATCGGCGTGCCGATCCGCTGCGCCAAGGCGATCTCCGACAGCGTCCCCCACCCGCCCCCGATCGCGATCACCGCCTGCGCCGCCCGCACGATCAGGGCGTTGCGCATCTCCCCCATTCCAGTCGCGAGCGGGACGTCGATGAAGGGATTCGCGTCGGCGCGGTCGTTGCCGGGAAGGATGCCGACGGTGAGCCCGCGCGCCTGTTTCGCGCCCCGCGCGGCCGCCTCCATCACGCCGCCCAAGCCGCCGCACAGGAGCACCGCCTGCCGCTCGGCGAGGAGCCGCCCGACCACGCCCGCCCATTCCGCCTCTTCCGAGGTGCAGGTGCTGCCGCCGATCACGGCGACGAGGGGGTTCACCGGCTGCCCGCCGCCGCCCAATGGAGCGCCGTTGCGACCGCCCGCCGCCACTCGGCTTCCCGCGCCCGTGCCGCCGGCGCCCCGTCGCCCGGGAGAAAGCGTTTGAACTTCCGGCCGGCGAGGAAGTCCTGGAGCGAGCGCCACACGCCCGCGCCCAGCCCCGCGAGGGCGGCGGCGCCGAGCGCGGTGGTCTCGACCACGTCCGGCCGCGCCACGGGCACTCCCAGGAGGTCCGCCTGGAACTGCATCAGCCAGTCGTTCGCGGCCGCGCCGCCGTCGACCTGCAGGGCATGAAGGTGAAGCTTCGCTTCTCCGGTCATCGCCTCGAGCACGTCCTTCGTGCTGAACGCCATCGCCTCGAGCGCCGCCCGGGCGAGGTGAGCCCGGGTGGTGCCGCGGGTCACGCCGACGATCGTGCCGCGCGCGCGCGGCTCCCAATGGGGGGCGCCGAGCCCCACGAAGGCCGGGACGAAGTACACGCCGCCCGTGTCCGGGACGTCGCTCGCCAGGCGCTCGGTCTCGGCGGCGTGGCGGATGATCTGCAGGCCGTCGCGCAACCATTGGACCGCGGCGCCCGCGATGAACACGCTGCCCTCGAGCGCGTACACCGGCTCGCCGCGCGCGCCGCAGGCGAGCGTCGTCAGCAGCCCGTGCTTCGACATGGGCCGCTCCGTCCCCGTGTTCAAGAGTAGGAACGCCCCGGTGCCGTACGTGTTCTTCGCCTGCCCCGGCTCGACGCAACCGTGGCCGAAGAGGGCTGCCTGCTGGTCGCCCGCGATGCCGGCGACCGGCAGCTCGGTGCCGAGGTGCTCGGGCTCGCACACGCCGAACGACCCGTTCGAGCTCCGCACCTCCGGGAGGGCCTCGCGGCGCACGCCGAAGAGCCGCAGCAGGTCGTCGTCCCACGACCGCGCCGCGATGTTGTAGAGCATGGTGCGCGACGCGTTGGTGTGGTCCGTGGCGAAGCTCTTGCCGTTGGTCAGCCGGAACAAGAGCCAGGCGTCGATCGTCCCGAACACGGCGTCGCCCGACGCGACTCGTTGCTCCAGGCCGGGCACGTTGGCGAGCAGCCACTCGATCTTCGTCGCGGAGAAGTAGGGATCGATGACGAGCCCGGTGCGCTGCCGCACCAGCGCCGCCCGGCGCTGTTTCACGAGCTGCCGGCAGCGTGCCGCGGTGCGCCGGTCCTGCCACACGATGGCGCGGTGCAGCGGGCGCCCGGTGGCCCGCTCCCACACGCATACGGTCTCGCGCTGGTTGGTGATGCCGAGGGCCCCCGGCACGACCTGCGCCCGCTGCAACGCCTCGCGCGCCGCCGCGAGGGTGACGCGGAAGATCTCCTCGGCGTCGTGCTCCACTTCGCCCGGCGCCGGAAAATGCTGGGTGAACTCGCGGTAGCCCCGTCCCAGCAACCGGCCGTCCTCGGCCACGACGAGCGCGGTGGTGCCGGTCGTTCCCTGATCGAGCCCCAGCACCGCGCTCACGGGTCGGTCCCGAAGGGCGGCTTCACGAGGCCGCGCTCCATGAGGTAGCCCGTCACGTAGCGCGCCGGCGTGACGTCGAACGCCGGGTTCAGCGCGTCCGCCGCGGCGGGCGCGATCGGCCGGCCCGCCAGCGTCTTCACTTCCTCGACCGGGCGCTGCTCGATGGGAATGCCGTCGCCGTCCGCGAGCGTCGCGTCGATGGTGGTCGACGGCGCCGCACAGTAGAACGGCACGCCGTGATGGAGCGCCAGCACGGCGAGCGCGTAGGTGCCGATCTTGTTGGCGAAGTCGCCGTTCGCGGCGATGCGGTCGGCGCCCACGAGCGTCAGGTCGACCTCCGCCTGCCGCATCAGCGCGCCCGCCGCCGCGTCCGCGATCACGGTGCACCGGATGCCGGCGTGCGCGAGCTCCCAGGCCGTGAGCCTCGCTCCCTGCAGCACCGGTCGTGTCTCGTCCACATACACGTGCACCCGCCGCCCCGCCTCGTGGGCGAGGTAGACCGGGGCGAGCGCCGTGCCGATACCGCCGGTCGCGAGCGCCCCGGCGTTGCAATGCGTAAGGACCGCGGCGCCGTCGGGCACGAGCGGGAGACCGGCTTCCCCGATGCTACGGCACATCGCGCGATCCTCCTCCCAGATCGCCGTGGCCTCGCTCTTCAGCCGGTCCCACAGCGCGGCGCCCTCGCCGGGCGCTTGCGCGGCCACGCGGCGCATGCGATCGAGCGCCCACCGCAAGTTGACCGCCGTGGGACGAGCGGCGGCGAGGGGGGCGGCCAGCTCCTCGACCCGCGCCAGGAAGCGCTCGCGCGGAGCGCCACGCTCGTCCCGGAGCCCCGCGACGAGCCCCATGGCCGCCGCGATCCCGATGAGCGGCGCCCCCCGCACCTGCAGCGTCCGGATCGCCTCCGCCATGGCAGCGGCGCTTTCGAGGTCCCGCTCGATGTGGGCTTCGGGGAGCGCCCGCTGGTCCACGATGCGCACGGCCCCGCTCCGGGTCCAGGCGATGGCTTGGACGGGCATGAGGAAGAAGCTAATGCGGAGTGCGGAATGCGGAGTGTAATTGGAAGGTCGCACGGGGAAGCGAGGCCCGCATTCACACTCCGCACTCCGCATTCCGCATTCCGCATTCTCGTGGTAGGATTTCCGCATGGAATACCAAACTCTCCTTTTCGAGATCAAAGACGGCATCGCGCTGATCACCATCAACCGTCCCGACAAGCTCAACGCGCTGAACGACCAGGTGATGGCGGAGCTCGCCGACGTGGCCCGGCGCCTCGCGACGGACGACGCCATCCGCGGGGCGATCCTCACCGGAGCCGGCCCCAAGGCCTTCGTTGCCGGGGCCGACATCGGGGATCTCGCCAAGCAGGGCCCGTTCGACGGGAAGGCCCGCGCGCTGCGCGGCCAGGCCGTGCTGCGGCGGCTCGAGACGTGTGGCAAGCCGGTGATCGCGGCGGTGAACGGCTTCGCGCTGGGCGGCGGGTGCGAGCTCGCGATGGCCTGCCACCTGCGCATCGCGAGTGAGAACGCCAAGTTCGGCCAGCCCGAACTGAAGCTCGGCATCGCGCCCGGCTACGGCGGGACACAGCGTCTGCCGCGCCTCGTCGGTAAGGGCGTCGCGTTGCAGCTGATCCTCACGGGCGAGACCATCGACGCCCGGGAAGCCCACCGCATCGGGCTCGTCAACAAGGTGGTTCCGTCGGCCGAGCTCCTCGCCGCAGCGGAGCAGCTGCTGCGCGCCATCCTCGCCATGGGCCCGCTCGCGGTGCGGCTCGCGCTGGAAGCCGTGGACCAGGGGCTCGAGATGTCGCTCGATGAGGGCTTGCTGCTCGAGGCGAACCACTTCGGCCTGCTCGCCGCGACGCGTGACATGAAGGAGGGACTGGGGGCGTTTCTGGAGAAGCGGGCCCCCAAGTTCGAGGGGCGCTGAGGCCCACCAACGACTTAGTAAGTCTTGCGCTGACAACAACTTCTGGGTATTTTGGGGGGGTTGTCTGAGGCTCTCGCGGCCCGGCCGCGGCGCGCCACGGAACGTCCCGTGGCGCTTTTGGTGAGGGGCCCCATGAACGAGCGCAAACAGCGGTTTCCGGTCGCCGTCGCCGAGGCGCTGCGCGGCTATCTGGCGCGGTCGGGCCTGGCCAAGCGACTGGGGCAGGCCCAGGTCATCCCCGAGTGGCCGGATCTCGTCGGACCCCAGATCGCGGCGGTCTCGAGCCCCGAGAGCGTCAGCCCGGACGGCACGCTGTTCGTGCGCGTCGCCACGAGCGCGTGGATGAACGAGCTGGCTTCTCCAACGTTAGGCGTTATGGCCAAGGCAAAACCGGCGGCACCGAAGGACAAGGCCAACGGCGGCTACCAGGCCGACTCGATCCAGGTCCTCAAGGGTCTGGAGGCGGTGCGGCGCCGCCCGGCGATGTACATCGGCTCGGTGTCGGGCCGGGGGCTGCATCACCTCGTCTACGAGGTCGTGGACAACTCGGTGGACGAGGCGCTCGCGGGATACTGCACGCGCATCGACGTCACGATCCATCCCGACAACGCGATCACCGTCGTCGATAACGGGCGCGGCATCCCCGTCGACCTCCACAAGACCGAGAAGAAGCCGGGCGTCGAAGTGGCGCTGACGATGCTGCACGCCGGCGGCAAGTTCGACAAGACGACCTACAAGGTGTCGGGCGGGCTGCACGGGGTGGGCGTATCGGTCGTAAACGCGCTCTCCGAGCAGCTCGAGGTGTGGGTGGATCGGGACGGGAAGCGCCACCACATGGCGTTCGAGCGGGGCGACACCAAGAAGCGGCTCGAGATCGTCGGCAAGGCGAAGGGCACGGGGACCACGGTGTGGTTCAAGCCCGACACCGAGATCTTCACGGAGACGCGCTTCGACTACGGCACGATCGCCAACCGGCTGCGGGAGCTGGCCTTCCTGAACAAGGGTCTCACCATCACGCTCAGGGACGAGCGCAAGGGGCAGCAGCGCGAGGAGACCTTCCACTACAAGGGCGGGCTCGCCGAGTTCGTGAAGTGGGTGCTGGGGAACCGCAAGCCGCTGAACGCGAAGCCCATCGTGTTCGAGGCGACGCGGGACGGCACGGAGGTCGAAGGCGCCCTGCAGTACGACGACCAGTACAGCGAGAACACCTTCACCTTCGTCAACAACATCAACACGCACGAGGGCGGCACGCACCTCACCGGCTTCAAGTCGGCGCTCACCCGCACCATCAACGAGTGGGCCAAGAAGGACGGGCTCCTCAAGAAGGAGGACTTCACCCTCAGCGGCGACGACGTGCGCGAGGGCCTGAACTGCGTGCTGCACGTCAAGGTCAAGCAGCCGCAGTTCGAGGGGCAGACGAAGACCAAGCTCGGCAACTCCGAGATCGAGGGCATCGTCAAGAGCGTCGTGAACGACGCGCTGGCGGAGTTCTTCGACAAGAACCCGAGCGTGGCGCGCACCGTCATCGCCAAAGCGCTCAGCGCCGCGCGCGCCCGCGAGGCCGCCCGCAAGGCGCGCGAGCTGGTGCGCAAGCGGAGCGGCCTCGAGGGCGGCCTGCTTCCCGGCAAGCTGGCCGACTGCGCCCTCAGCGACCCGAGGCTGTGCGAGCTGTTCCTCGTCGAGGGCGACTCGGCGGGCGGCTCCGCGAAACAGGGCCGCGACCGAAGCTTCCAGGCGATCCTGCCGCTGCGCGGCAAGATCCTCAACGTCGAGAAGGCCCGGATCGACAAGATCCTCTCCAACGAGGAGATCCGGACCATGATCACGGCGATCGGGACCGGCGTGGGCGAGGACTTCACGCTCGACGAGGCCCGCTATCACAAAGTGATCATCATGACCGACGCCGACGTGGACGGCGCCCACATCCGCACCCTGCTGCTCACGTTCTTCTACCGGCAGATGAAGGAGCTCATCGACGCGGGCTACATCTACATCGCGCAGCCGCCGCTGTACCGCGTGGCCAAGGGCAAAGAGGAGTACTACGCGTACGACCAGAAGGAGCGCGACTCCTACATCAAGCGTCTCTCCAACGGCAGCGAGGGTCGCGGCAACGTCGTGGTGCAGCGCTACAAGGGGCTGGGCGAGATGAACCCCGACCAGCTGCGCGACACGACGATGGACCCCTCCAGACGCACGCTGCTCAAGGTCACGATGGAAGACGCGCTGGAGGCCTCGCAGCTGTTCGAGACGCTGATGGGCGATGAGGTCGAGCCGCGCCGGCGGTTCATCGAGGAGAACGCGAAGTTCGTGCGCAACCTCGACGTGTGACGCGCCGCGCCTGCCCAGAACTTATGTGATGACAATCACTATGGCGTTCCTGCCACACCCCTCCCCCCTTGACTTCCGCAGCCGCCGTTCCAAACGTAGGACTCAGCAGACCGAACTAACTCGCTCTCTGGCGAGGTGTTAGGCCCCGTTGCGCCCGCGATCGGCCATCGGGGCCGTTGTGTCTGCGAGGAGCAGCGGACATGGCCCTGCATTCCCGCATGGACGGTTTGGACGTGGGCGTCGCCGTGATCGCCCCGGATTGGACGATCGCGCAGTGGAGCGCGCCCGCCGCCCACCTCACCGGCATCCCCGCCGACCGGATGGTGGGCCGGAACTTCTGGCTCGCGTTCCCCGCCGCGCCGAGCAGCACCATCGAGCGGCTGCTCCAGGAAGTGCTCCAGGACGGCGTGACGCGCTCGTTCGTCGCTCCGGGACGGAGCGACCTTCAGGGCAGGGTGTTCGAGGCCCAGGTGACGCGGGGGGCGGGGAATCATCTGATCCTGCGCTTCCGCGAAACGCGGGTGCACGCGGAGCAGGACGCCGGCGCCGGACACCTCCTGACTGCGGTCGATACGGAGCGACGGCTCTACAAGCAGTTGTTCACCGCGCTGCCGACGCCGGCGCTGGTGCTCACCGTGGACGGTCAGATTCTCGACGCCAACCCCGAAGCCGCGGCGCTGCTCGGTGTCCCGAATCTCCCCGCCCTCCGCGGGCGCGCGCTCGCGGCATGGGCGATGCCCGATCAGCGCGCCGCTTTCGCCAAGGCGCTGCGCGACGCGGTGACGCGCCGCCAGGCGTTCCGGCTGAGCCTCGAGTTCGCGGGGGAGCCGGCGCGCGAGGTGGAGGCGGTCATCGACAACCTGGATCCCGAGGACACGGTGGCGAAGCTGCTGTTCTTCGCGACCGACGTATCGCGCGAGGTGCTGCTGCAGCAGAAGCTCCTCAAGGCGGACCGGCTGGCGCAGCTCGGCGCCCTCGTGTCCGGCGTCGCCCACGAGCTGAACAACCCCCTGGCCGCGATCGCGGCCTTCGCGGAGTTGCTCGCGACCGGCGCGGGGGATCCGGATCTCAAGGAGAGCGGCCAGTTGATCCACATGGAGGCAATGCGCGCCGGGCGGGTCGTGCAGACGCTGCTCGACTTCGCGCGCCAGCGGGCGCGCGTGCGCAAGCCCGTGGACCTGCTCGAGGTCGTGGAGCGGGTGCTCGCCCTGCAGCGCAACGCCCTCAAGAAGGCCCGCGTCAAAGTCGAAGTGACCCTGCCGGCCGACCTGCCGGACGTGACGGGCGACCCGCAGGAATTGCAACAGGTCGTGCTCAACGCCGTCGTCAACGCGCAGCAGGCGATCGAGCAGACCGGCCGCCCCGGCAAGCTCTCCGTATACGCACGCCGCGTCGACGATCAGGTCGCGCTCGCGTTCGAGGACACGGGGCCGGGAGTGCCGCCCGAGATCCTGGACCGGATCTTCGAGCCGTTCTTCACCAGGCTGTACATGCACAACCTCGAGGGGGGTGGCGCGCGCTTGAGCGTCGAGCTGCCCACGGTGGCCGCGCCCGCAGCGGAGCCCGAGCGGGCGGGGTTCCGCGGCCCGGCGCGGCCGCTCTCGATCCTCGTCGTCGAGGACGAAGGGAGCGTGCGCCGCGGCATGGAGCTGATGGCCGAACGACTGGGCCACCGGGTCACGAGCGCCGCGGGGTTCGAGGACGCGCTGCGCCATCTCCGCGACCGGACACGCTACGACGCGCTGCTCGTGGACGTGCACCTCGACGAGGCGCACACGGGGTTCGACCTGTTCGAGGCACTGCGACTCGAGGGCCGGGGCCTCGATCAGCACGTCGTGTTCACGACCGGGGACTCGATCTCCCCCAGGACCCGCGACGCCTTGCAGCGCGCCGAGCGCCCGGTGCTCCGCAAGCCGTTCAATCTCGAAGAGCTGAGGGAGATCCTGGATCGGGTCGCCGGCGACTAAAAGGCTCGTAAAGGGCCGGTAAGAGGCCGGGGAAGAGGGAAGGGGTGACCCTTCCCCGGCCTTTTACCGGCCTTTCACCGGCTTTTGACCGGCCGTCAGCTCTTCGACCCCGTCCTTCGTCACCCGATGCGAGACGAGCGGCAGCGGCTTGTCGGCGAGCCGGTCCCCCATTTCGATGGCGCGCTCCAGTCCCTCAAATCCGAGCTTCACTCCCGCCGCGTCTTTCGCGAACACGGAGGCGATGGGCTCGCCGGCGAGCACCTTGTCCCCCGGCTTCACGGTGATGACGAAGCCGACGCTCGGGTCGATGACGTCGTCCACCTGGCGCCGCCCCCCGCCCATGGCGACAATGGCCCGGCCGATGGTGCGGGGCTCGACCCGCGTTACCACCCCGGTCTCCCGGGCAGCGAAGATCTCCACTGCCTGGGCCTGCGGCAGCACCGACGGGTCCTCGAGCACCTTGGGGTTGCCGCCCTGCGCCTCGATCATCCGCTCGAACTTCTCGGCGGCAAGACCCGAGCCGAGCACGCTTTGGAGCTTCTTGCGCGCCTGTTTGGTGCTCTTCTCGACGCCGGCGGCGAGGAGCATCTCGACCCCCAGGGCGTAGGTCACCTCCATCAGATCCTCCGGACCCTCGCCGCGCAGCGCGAGGATCGCCTCTTCCGTCTCAAGCGAGTTGCCGCAGGCCCGGCCGAGCGGGCGATCCATCGCGGTGAGCAGCACGACCGTGGGGCAGCCGCGATCCTCGCCCAGCGCGATCATCGTGCGCGCGAGCTCCAGGCCGTCCTCGAGGGCGGGGAGGAAGGCGCCGCCGCCCCGCTTCACGTCGATCACGAGGCCCGTGAGCCCCTCCGCGAGCTTCTTGGACATGATGCTGGCGGCGATGAGGGGAATCGCCTCCACCGTACCGGTGACGTCGCGCAGCGCGTAGAGCTTGCCGTCGGCCGGGGCGATCTCCGGGGTCTGGCCGATCATGGCGCAGCACAGCTTCATGACCTGCGCCTTGGTCTCGGCCAGGGACAGGCGGGTGCGGAAGCCGGGGATCGCCTCCAGCTTGTCGAGCGTCCCTCCCGTGTGCCCGAGTCCCCGACCCGACATCATCGGCACCGCGACGCCGCAGGCGGCGACGAGCGGCGCGAGCACGAGCGACACCTTGTCTCCGACGCCGCCCGTGGAGTGCTTGTCGATACGCGGCGTGGCCCACCCGTCGAACGCGAGGCGCTGCCCCGACGCGAGCATCGCGTCGGTGAGGGCCGCGAGCTCCGGCCGCTCGAGCCCGCGGAAATAGACCGCCATGAGCAGCGCCGCCATCTGGTAGTCGGGCACGCGCCCTGCCGTGTAGGCGGCGACGAGGGCGGACCATTCCTCGGGCGTGAGGGCGCCGCCGTCGCGCTTGCGTTCGATCAGCGGCACAACGAACATTAGCGGCCCCCCTCCTCGCGGAGACGTCGATGCGCGTTGGCCCGTGGCTCCTCACCCTGGCGTGCGCCCTGCTCGCGGCGCCCGGACCCTTGGCGGGCCAGGCCCACGAGACCGCGGCGCACCACATCGCGCTCGGGGACACCGCGACCAGGGCGCTCGATCCGCAGACCGCGCTGCGGCACTATCGCGCGGCCCTGGCGCTCGACTCGACGAGCTACGAGGCGCTGTGGAAGGCGTCGCGCTCGCTCGTCGACATCGCGAAGCAGATCGAAAGCGAGGAGGACTCGCTCAAGCAGCGGCGCGACACCTTGTACATGCAGGCGCGCGCGCTGGCGGAAGCGGCGGTGCGGGCCAACCCGAACGGCGCGGACGGGCACTTCATGATCGCGAACGCGCTGGGCCGCCTGTCGCTCACCCGGGGCGGTAAGGAACGGGTCCGCTTCGCCCGCATCATCTACGACGAAGCGATGAAGGCGGTCGAGCTCGACTCGACCCACGACGGCGCCTATCACGTGCTGGGCTCGTGGAACGCGGAGATCAAACGGTTGTCGGGCATCCAGCGGTTCTTCGCCAAAGCGCTGTTCGGCGCCGGGTTCATGGACAAGGCCAACTGGCCGGACGCCCAGCGCTACCTCGCGAAGGCGGTCGCCTGGAAGCCCGGTAACATCTTCCATCGGCTCGAGCTGGCGGAGGTGTACATGGACGTGGGCAAGTTCTCCGCCGCCCGGGAGCAGCTGACCGCCATCGCCGCCCTGCCTCTCGCGGACG
>WNGJ01005712.1_pt1 | contig 13100 bp, 15 predicted proteins | sample 5400611 | NCBI WGS metagenome assembly WNGJ01 (sample SAMN13153375, study PRJNA577476) | soil metagenome | isolation source: 40 cm soil or saprolite under Garry oak tree replicate 1 | place: USA:California | collected 2016-06-15
TGAGATCGGAATCGCGCGTGACCATCCGCGCGCCGATCTCGGTGCAGGATAGTCCACCCCGCCCCGCCGCGCGGAGAATGCGCAGGACGTTGTATTGCGACGGCGAGAGCCCGGCGGCGGCGGTCACCGCATTGGATCGCTCGGCCGCCAGCCATGCGGCCCGGACTAGCGCAATCAGCACCTCCTCTTCCAGCGAGTCGCGAATCGCCATTGCGGCGGCAGGCGGGGGAACTGACATGGGTGATAATTACTCCTCGCGAGGAGTATTTGTCAAGGCCTGCGGTTGCACGACGCGCCATATGGCCAACCATGCGAAGGGGCCGTACGTTACGCGAAACGCATGGTTCGAGTCCTGCCGCACATGCAGCACGTTGCCCGTGTCCTCGCCTCACCGCTCAAGGGCGTCTACAGCACGCACATCGACAGCGCGCTGCAGTTCGACCGGCACTGGCACGACACCTATGGATTCGGGTTCCTGGAACACGGCGCGCAGGAGTGGTTCAGTGGTCGCGGAATCGTGCGCGGTTACCCCGGCGAGGTCATCACAACCAATCCAGGTGAAGTACATGACGGCCGACCGCTCGGCCCGCCCACGCGGCGCTGGCGCATCGTCTATGTCGATGTGGACGTGATGACGACCCTCACGGCACCCGAGCGGGGGCGCGCCGAGATCACCAGTCCGGTGATCGCAGACCCGATGCTCTTCCGGATCCTGCAGGGTCTGTTTTCGCGTCTCGAGCGCTGGAACAATCGCACGCCACACGCGCGACCGGTGGATTCCCTGGCATTCGAGGAAGCGCTGGTCGCAAGTTGCGTACGCCTGATGGCGCGGCATGGCGCGGCGCGGTGGAGCGATGCGCCATCCCGCGACGTCCGCCAGGTCCGCGAGCGCCTCGCTGACGATGCGGGGCGAGTGCCGAGTCTCGCAGACCTGGCCCGGTTGACGGGGCTGAGCCGCTATCAGGTTCTGCGCCGATTCGAGCGAGCCTACGGGCTGCCGCCCCACGCCTGGCTGCTGCGCCGCCGCGCCGAGCGTGCGCGGGTGCTGATTCGTGACGGCTGTACGCTCGCGGCGGCAGCGGCGGCGACCGGTTTCGCCGATCAAAGTCACATGACGCGCGTGTTTGCGCGGCAGTTCGGCTTCACCCCCGGCGCGTGGCGTCGGGCAGCACGGCTGCAATAACGTCCAAGACGCTCGCGTCATGCCGGCCGAGCTTTTCCTGGTGTGTACATCCATGGGTACGGCGAGCGCGAGAGCGAGCGCCTGCTGGCGCAGGCTGCGTCGGTCGTTCGCCTGCTCCATGGGGATACCCGGTTCCCGCCCGGCAGTCGCGTGCTCGAGGTCGGCTGCGGCACTGGAGCGCAGACGGTCAGTCTCGCCCGCAATAGTCCAGGGGCGCAGATCGTCGCATTCGATCATGCGACCGCATCGCTCGCGCGCGCGATCGAACGCGTCGCAACTGCCGGCCTGTTGAATGTCGAGTTTCTGCACGCCGATCTGTATGCGCTGCCGTTCGAAGCAGAGTCGTTCGATCACGTATTCATCTGCTTTGTCCTCGAACACCTCTCCCATCCCATCGCAGCGCTGCGGCTGGTGAAACAGCTGCTCAAGCCCGGTGGTAGTGTCACCGTGTTCGAGGGAGATCACGGCTCCGCCTACTTCCATCCGCACTCCGAGATCGCGCACAGGGCGATCGCGTGTCAGGTGGAACTCCAGCGGCGGGCCGGCGGGAATGCCTGTATCGGTCGGCAGCTGTATCCGCTGCTCGCGCAAGCAGGCTATGACGCGCCGTGCGTGACACCACGCGTCGTCTACGTTGACGCCACAACACCGGATCTGGTCGACAGTTTCACGCGGAAAACGTTCACGTGGATGGTTGAAGCCGTGCGGGAGGAGGCACTCGCAGCCCGCATTATCGATGCCGCGACATTCGATGCAGGGATCCGCGATCTCTATCGCGCGGCAGAATCAGATGGCGTGTTCTGCTACACCTTTTTCAAGGGAGTGGCGGTGAAGCCGACGCATCTACTTCGGGAGGGCTCCAATGGCCGTGACGTCTAAGCGAGAACGAGCGCTGCAGGCCGTGCTGGTAGTGTTGGGTCTGTTGACGGCCGGCGCCAATATCTATCCGCTGGTCACCTCTTTCGTGGCCGGGCTGCGCCCAACTGGGGGGACGACAGCGCCGATGTTTTATACCATCCTAGCGACGCTGGGCGTTTTCCTGGTGCTCGCGGCACGCAACCCCTCCGCGCATCGCAGCTTGATTGCGTACGCCGTATGGTCCAGTTTCGCGCACACGGCGGTCATGGCGCTGATGGCGATTCAACTGCCCACCAAACGCGGCGAGCTGCTCGCCGGCGTGGCTGTGACCGGCCTGTCGGCCGTGCTGCTGTTCGTGTTGGCCCCTCGGAAGGAGCCGGCCTTAGTCACCTCCTGACCGTTGCGGAAGGACGGGGACGCCCAAGAGGGAGTGATTGCGCGCATCGTCCAGCTGACCGATACGAGCGATACCGTCCTGCTCGGCAGAAAGATGACCGAAGGCTTCATCAAGTACTGAGAGGCCGTGCAGCCCGACAGCCCCGAAAACATCTTCGCGCGCAAGATGGTGGACACGCCGAAGGTGGTGTTCAGCAAGACGCTCACACGACCTGATCGACGAGCTCAACATCTTCGTGAACCCGGTCGCGATCGGGCGCGGGATGCGTATCAGCCGGTGAGATAAGCCGGAGGCGGCCCTTCTCATTAATGGTTCGCACCGTGTCGATTTCGAGCCCCCTCATTCGACGTCATAGAAAGGAGGGCAAACGATGCCCATGCAACGCTATCTCTTCATTCGGCGCAGCTCAGGCGGAACGCAGGAACGGCCTTCCCCCGCACAGCAGCAGGAGATGTACGCGGCGTTCAGTGCGTGGCAGGAGAAGTTCAATGCAAACATCCTGGACCTGGGAGGGCGTCTGAAACCGGGTGGCAAGGTTGTCCGATCGTCGAACGTGACCGACGGGCCCTTTGTCGAGGCCAAGGAGCTTGTCGGCGGGTTCATGATCGTCTCGGCCGAGAGCTATGAGCAGGCGCTCGAGGTCGCGCGGGAAATGCCGGGATGGACGCCGGGATCGAGCATCGAGATTCGGGAGATCGCGATGTAAGCCTGGATCGGTAGGGGCGCAGCATGCTGCGCCCCTACTACACAATCGTTTGCAGAATCGTGCCGAGCTTGCTTTTGAAACAAGAGATAGGAGGTAGGCTCTATGCGCGACATCCGTGTGGCGACAGTCCAGTTTCAACACGCCGCGGGCGACAAGGCGTACAACTTCGGCCGCGTCCGCCACTTCGTGACGGAGGCCGCCCGCGCGCGCGTGGAGATGATTGCGTTCCCGGAGATGTGTCTCACGGGCTACTGGCACGTGCGCAAGCTCTCGGGCGCGGCATTCGAGGCACTGGCCGAGCCGGTCCCCGACGGGCCGTCGACGCGGGACCTCCTGGACCTGTCCCAGGAACACGGGATGAGCATCGGCGCGGGGTTGCTGGAGCGGGCGCCAGATGGCGGCGTCTACAACGCCTATGTCGTCGCCATTCCGGATGGGACGTGGGCGGTTCACCGCAAGCTGCACGTCTTCGAGCATCCGAACATGTGCGCCGGGAACCGCTACACCGTGTTCGATACGCCGCACGGTTGCCGCGTGGGCGTGCTGATCTGTTACGATAACAACATCGTCGAGAACGCCCGCGCCACAGCGCTGCTGGGCGCCGAGATCCTGCTCGCGCCGCACCAGACGGGCGGGTGTAACTCGGTGAGCCCGCGCGGCATGAAGCCGATCGACCCGGCTGTCTGGGCCCGTCGGCATGAGGATCCCGCGGGGTGCGAGGCGGAGCTATGGTCGTCGCGGATCTCGACGCGTCGGTCCTGCCCACGTCATCCGGCAGGCGCTGGTTGCGGGCGCGCCGGCCCGAGTTATATGAGTCGTTGGCGCGGCCGACGGGGCAGGAGCAGGAGACCAGGCGAGTGCGGTTCGGCGAGTGACGTGACCCCCTGTCGTTAGAAGTACGTCTTTCCCTCCTCTTTCCTCAAGGGCACGAGCGAGCCTGTCATCCTGAGCGAAGCGCGCGGAACGCGCGCGTAGCGAAGGATCTGCTTTGGGTGATAGGATGTCATCCCATGATTATCGGACTCCTACTCCTCCTGCAGCTAGGCACGCCGCCCGTCTACGACCGCGTGATTCTCGGCGGACACGTGATGGATCCGGCCTCCAAGCTCGATGCGGTCCGCAATATCGGGCTCTTGGGCGGACGAATCGCCGTCATCACGACGCACGCCATACGCGGCCGGGACACGGTAGACGCGCGCGGCCTCGTCGTCGCCCCTGGCTTCATCGACCTGCACGCGCACGGACAGACACCCGAGACATATCGGTTCTATTCGCTGGACGGCGTTACGACCGCGCTCGAGCTCGAGCTTGGAACGTCGGACGTCGACGCTTGGTACCGCGAGCGGAGTGCCGGCGAGCGCATCAACTATGGCGTCAGCATCGGCCACATCAAAGTCCGGATGGCGGTGATGCACGACTCCGGCACCTGGATGCCGGTGAGCGACGGAGCCTATCGCGCGGCGACGCCTGCGGAGCTTGGCGAGATCGCGAAACGCATCGAGATTGGTCTCAGCGAGGGCGCGGTCAGCATCGGCGCCGGGTTTCCGTACACGCCGGCGGCAACACGAGATGAGCTGTTGGCCGTGTTCCGCGTGGCCGCCAAGACCAAAACACCAGTCCACGTGCACATTCGCCCCGGCGTCGCCGGGCTCAAAGAAGCGCTTGCGCTCGCGGACGAAACCAATGCCCCACTGCACGTGGTGCACATCAATAGTGCCGGCCTGGCCGAAACGCCGGTGATGCTCGAGATGATCAGAGAGGCGCGAGCTCACAGACGCGACGTGACGACGGAGGCGTATCCGTATGATGCCGGTATGACGGAGATTCAATCGGCCACTATCCAAGACGTTTACAAAAGCGCTCCCGAAGAGCGCTTGGCCGAGCTGGAATGGCCGCGTACTGGCGAGCGGCTCAATCGCGAGAGCTATGACCGGTACAGCCGGATCGGCGGACCAGTCGTGGTTCATATCAACACGGAGGAGATGGTCGCCGTGGCGATAGCCAATCCACTCACCATTATTGCGAGCGACGCATACTGGCAGAATGGCACGGGCCATCCGCGGACAACGGGAACGTTCGCAAGGGTGCTCGGCCGCTACGTGCGCGAAACCCGCTCGCTCTCGTTGATGGACGCAATCCGCAAGATGACGCTGATGCCGGCGCAACGACTCGAGGCGCGAGTGCCGGCGATGCGACAGAAAGGACGCCTGCGTGTTGGCGCGGACGCGGACATTACGATCTTTGACGAAAGCAGAGTGCTGGATCGCTCGACGTACCGGGAGCCGTCGCTGTCGCCGGTTGGCATTCAGCACGTGATCGTGAACGGGGTGTCAGTGGTCGCGAACGGCCGCGCAGTCGAGGGCGTTGCGCCGGGAAAGGAAGTACGGGCCCCGAGATGACCGATCCTCGCGACCCATCTCGCCGCGACTTCCTGGCCGCGTCGGCGATCGGTCTCATCGGGCTCGCGCGTGGCTCGGTGAGTCCCGCGTTGCGCGACGTGGCGCAGACGAATGGTGATCTCCTCTACGTTGGGACGTATACCGCAGGCACCCGGTCTGAGGGCATCTATCTCGTCCGCATGGACCGGCGCTCTGGGCAACTGCAGCGAGTCGGCTCGGTGGACGCCGGGCCGAACCCGTCCTTCCTCGCCATCCACCCCAACGGGCGCGTGCTCTACGCCGTGAACGAGCTCGAGAAATACGAAGGGAGAGCGACTGGGGCGGTGAGCGCCTTCGCGATCGCCAGAGAGACCGGCGTGCTCACCCGACTGAACGAGCAGCCGTCGGAAGGTGGCGCGCCTTGCTACGTGAGCGTGGACCGAAGCGGCCGCGTCGCGCTCGTCGCCAACTACGCCGGGGGCAGCGTGGCGCTGCTGCCGATCGAGGCGAATGGAGCACTCGCGCCAGCCGCGCCCGTGGTTCAGCACACGGGAACAGGACCGAACGCCGAGCGTCAGGAGGCGCCGCATGCCCACTGTATCCTTCCCGATCCCTCCAACCGCTTCGCGCTCGCCGCAGACCTCGGCGCCGACCGCGTGTTCGTCTACCGTCTCGACCTCGATGGAAGATCGCTGAGCAAGGTCGACGGGGGCGACGCGGTCATGCGTCCCGGCGCCGGCCCGCGCCACATCGCCTTCCACCCAACGCTGCCGCTGGTGTTCGTCGCCAATGAGCTCGACTCCACGGTCGCCACGCTGCGCTTCGACTCGGCGCGCGGCGCACTGTCGTTGCTGGACACACGGTCCACTGTTCCGCCCGGATGGACAGGCACGAATTACCCGGCCGACGTCCACGTCGCATCAAGCGGGCGGACGTTGTACGTGTCGAATCGCGGCCACAACAGCATCGCCGTGTTCTCGGTCGCGGAGTCGACGCATGCGCTCGCGCTCGACCAGGTGGTCGACACAGAGGGCGATTGGCCGCGCAATTTCAGCCTGGACCCCTCCGGGCGGTTGCTGCTCGTCGCCAATCAGCGCTCCGACTCCGTCGTCGTGTTCGGGCGCGATCCGGACACCGGTAGGTTGACACCCACGCGCCAGCGGATCGGGATACCGAGCCCCGTCTGTCTGCGGTTCCTGTCGCCTCGCTGAGTCGCGACTCAATGAGAAGAATCTCGATACGAGGCCGGAGTAGAATGACATGCAGACGCGAACGTTAGGCCGATTCGGTCCAGAAGTTTCGGCGCTTGGCTACGGTTGCATGGGCCTTGAAGGTGTGTACGGGCCCGCGGCCGGTCGGCAGGAAGGAATCGCGATCATCCGCGCGGCCGTCGACCGCGGCGTGACCCTCTTCGACACAGCGGAGGCCTACGGTCCGTTCACCAACGAGAAGCTCGTTGGAGAGGCGCTCGCGCCCTTTCGCGATCAGGTGGTCATCGCCACGAAGTTCGGCTTTGGAATCAACCCGGACGGCACGCGCTACGGTCTCGACTCGCGGCCGGAGCACATCCGGCAGGTGACCGACGCCGCGCTCAAGCGCCTCCGTGTCGAATCCATCGACATCCTCTACCAGCACCGGGTCGACCCGAACGTCCCCATCGAGGATGTCGCGGGCACCGTCAAGGAGCTGATCCGGCAGGGGAAAGTACGGCACTTCGGACTCTCGGAGGCGAGCGCCCCGACGATCCGGCGTGCGCACGCGGTGCACCCGCTCGCAGGTGTGCAGAGCGAGTATTCGCTCTGGACCCGCGACCCCGAGCGCAACGGCGTGCTCGCGACGTGCGAAGAGCTGGGAATCGGCTTCGTTCCGTTCAGCCCGTTGGGCGCCGGCTTCCTTACTGGGAAGATCGACACGGCCACGAAGCTAGATCCGAAAGACTTCCGCAGCGTTTCCCCGCGCTTCGCCCCCGACGCCCGTGCCGCGAACATGGCGCTGGTCGACCTGTTGAAGCGGGTCGCGGAGAAGAAACGCGTGACGCCGGCGCAGATCGCGCTTGCATGGCTGCTCGCGCAGAAGCCGTGGATTGTCCCGATCCCCGGAACCAAGAAGGTCGCGCGTCTCGAGGAGAATCTCGGCGCTGCGAACGTGGAACTCACCGGTGCCGACCTGCGCGAGATCGAGGAGGCGGCGTCGAAGATTCCCGTTATCGGGGAGCGGCTGCCCGAGGCAGTGCTGAAGCTCACGCATGGCTGACCGCGTCGCTACGCCCGCTCAGTCACAGGCGCAGGATCTCCGACGCGTCATCGGGCTCGCCGGCGGAACGGCGCTGATCGTCGGTATCACGAGTTCCCCGTTCATCACCTTTGGAAACGATTGAAGAGGAGCCCCCCCTTGAGAAACGCCATTCTGACCGAGCAGGCGCCCAAGCCGATTGGTCCGTATTCGCAAGGGATCATCGAGGGAGATTTCATTTTCGTTGCCGGACAAGGATGCATCAATCCGGTCACCGGGAAATTGGAGCTTGGCGACGTGCGGTCGGAGACGAAGCTTGTGTTCGAAAACCTGCGGGCGATCCTCCAGGCGGCGGGCTCATCACTCGATCACGTCATCAAGTGCAACGTGTATCTGCGCGACATCAACGATTTCGCCGCGATGAACGAGGTATACGCGACGTATTTCACTGCGCCGTTTCCAGCACGCACCACGATCCAGGCGGGCGCGCTTCCGGGCGGCATCGCCGTCGAGATCGAGTGCATCGCGAAGCAGGCTCGATAGTGGACGCGCTCGACTTGGACACCCCCGCCCTCTACGTCGATCTTGACGTCCTCGAGCGCAACATCGCTCGGATGCAGGAGCAATGTCGCGCGTGGGGTGTCGCGCTCCGGCCGCACGTGAAGACGCACAAGATCCCCGAGATTGCTCAGCTGCAGCTCGATGCCGGCGCAATCGGGATCACGGTCGCCAAAGTGGGCGAGGCGGAGGTGTTGCCCGGCGACGATGTGCTTGTCGCCTACCCCCTTTTGAAGGCGAAGCTGCCGCGTTTGAGAGAACTGGCGAAGACGCGACGCGTGAAGGTTGCGGTCGATTCGGTGGACGTCGCTCGTGATCTCCAGGGGATCGAAACGCTGGTGGAGATCGATGTGGGCGTGGGCCGCTGTGGCGCGCAGTCACCCGAACAAGCGGTCGAGATCGCGCAGGCGTGCTCGGATTTCCGGGGGATCTTCTACTGGCCGTCGTGGCTCGACGAGGCCGGCTTCCGGGCGGCGTGCGTGAAAATCGACGCCGTCCTCGCTGCGCTCGCCGCGGCGGGCTTCGAGGCGAAGATTGTCTCCGGAGGTTCCACGCCAGGTGCCGCGAAAACGCCGCTGATTCCGCGGACAACCGAGATCCGACCTGGTACCTACGTCTTCTATGACGCGAGCAGCCTCGAGGCGAAGTGCTGCGCCCTAGCGGACTGCGCGCTCCGAGTGCTCACCACAGTCGTCAGCACCGCGGTGCCGGGCCAGTGCGTGATCGACGCGGGGTCAAAAACGCTCTCCAGCGATCAGACGGTCGCTGTCGGAACGTTCGGCCACTTCGTCGGGCGCAAATGGACCATGCGCAAATTGAATGAGGAGCACGGCTACGTGGAGATCGATGGGCCGGCCCGGGTGGGAGAGAAAGTCTGGGTGGTGCCGAGCCATGTGTGCGCGACGGTCAATCTGCACGACGAAATCTGGTACGGCCGCCGCGGCCGGGTGGAAGGGAGCTGGAAGGTCGCTGCCCGTGGGAGAGTACGCTAGAACGACTTCAGCGCGTAACGGAGATGATCACCCGCTGATAACGGGTCAGCGGCGGTGTTCCATTGTCGGTCGCCTCGAGGATCAGGTGGATCGTCTGCCCTGCGCTCGCGTCAGACGGCACCCGTATACTCGTGGCAAGGGCGCTAGGGTTCGTGAGCGTGACCCGTCCTGGATAGGTGCCCACATCCGTCCACGGCCACCACCGCACCGTCACGGCGTTCTCGTCGGGATCTGACACTACCCCCTGCAGGCGAATCGTCTCGCCCGCACGAGCGGAGATCCGGGAGTCGCCGCGAATCGTCACCCCGGGTTCATGATTGGCGCCGGCGTACGTCGGAGTCACCGACCACCGCAGGCGTGCGGTGAAGTCGTGCTGCGCGGCAGGAGTGAAGTTCGGGTCCGGCAACGGTGGCCGCCCCGCGGCCGCGGCTCGCTCCTGGAGTTTGAGCAAGTCGTCGTAGGAATTGATCGCTCCGAATTGGCCCGCGCCTTGAAATGTCGAGCTGTTCAGGCCACGTCCGGCCCAGCCGCCGGAACTTTCCTCCTCGTATCCGAGCAGTCCGTTGTCGAGCAGGTTCAGGAATGTGAACGTGTCGCCTTCCCCGAGGAATTCGCCCTTGGGACGGGGCGGCGTCCACACGATGTAGCCCTTCGCCTTGAGTTGGTCAGCGGTGTATCCTGACAAACCGAAGTAGTCGAAGATGTCCCCCTGCACCATCTGCTTCCCGTCGCCCCAGACCCGGTAGAGCGCGCCGAGCGGGCCCAGGCTCGAGATGTTCTCCCTCGTCCAGTCGACGCTGTAGTACACCGCATTCTCGGCGCTCGCGGTCCCCTGCGCACCGTAGCCCAACGCGACGCCCCCTGCCCCCGCCGGGAGGGTTCTGATGTCGGGCCAGTTGGGCTTGATGTAGTTCGCGTACGTGTCGTCCTGATCCCCGGAGGGCGAGAGGATCGCCTTGCGCGAGACTTTCTGATAGATGGCGGGCCACTCGGGCTTGGCCGAGTACTGCTCCTGGATCGACTTCAGCGCCCGCGCGATGGTGCTTTGTCCCCCCCAGGCGAGGAGGTAGACCGGGCCCGGCTCATCATTGAGCAGCAACGCCTTGATCAGATCGGAGCCGGGCGTGTCCTGCGAGATGTCGCCATCGAACTCCACGTTCCCCCACCGGATCTTCGACTTCAGCTCGGCGGGAGTGGGGTAGTTCCGATCGTGCACCCGGAGGTTCGGGTACACCTGCTCGTAGTTCGCTACGGCGAGGTCGATGAAGTGCTCGTCCGCAGCCCAGCGCCAGGACTCACACGGACACAGGTTGAGCCCGAACCGCGAGTACTCCCGGTTCGGGACCGACACCTTCTTCCCTGAGCCATCGCCCTTCCAGTGAAAGCCGCTGCTGGCGTAGATGAGCCCTTCGGTCCGAAAATCGGTGCTGTAGAGCAGATACCGGATGAGGGAGTTGGCGTCGTCGAGCTCGGGGTCCGTGGTGACGACGACGCGGGGATGCTGCCTGGCCGGAGCGTCTGCGCCACCCGCGATTGGGGGAGAGCTTGTCGCACAGCCCGCCAGCGACACCAGGAGAAGCGCGCGTCGACAGCACAGAGAGTACGGCATCCGCGTTAGCCCACCGCCTTCTTCACGAGCGCGCTGATCCGTGCCTCTTCGGTGACCGTCAACTCCCTCAGCGCGAAGGCAACCGGCCACAGGGCGCCGTCGTCGAGGTTCGCCTTATCGCTGAAGCCGAAGGTCGCGTACCTCGTTTTGAACTTCTGCGCGCTTTGGAAGAAGCAGACGACTTTGCCGTCCCTGGCATACGCGGGCATCCCGTACCAGAGTCTCGGCGAGAGGACTGGCGCACTGGCTTTGATGATGGCATGGAGCCGCTTGCCCATGGCGCGATCCGGTTCCCGCATCTGGGCGATCTTCGCGAGCACAGCGCTGTCCCCGTCCGCCGTGTCCTTCAGCTCTTGGGCGCGCTCCTTCATCGCGGCGCGTTCCTCGTCCGTGAATCCCTTGAACCTCTTGGCGGCCTTCTGGGTGTCTTTCTTTGGGCTCATAGCAGCCACCTCTAGTTGGGCGTTTCACAAACCGAACTGCTTGGAGTACTCCGCGTTCAGCCGCTGCCAGCCGCCGAACTTCATCGCCTCGGGACCAACGATGCGGCCGATGGGAGTTCCGCTGAGAAGGTGATCCAGCACATCGAAGCAAATGTGCCACCCGGCGGCACCCATCGAGATGAAGCGGCGATCGATGTTGGTCCACAGCGTCAGGCGCGTGCCGCCACCAACGGCTTCGAGCTGCCACCGCACATCGAAGCCACCCCAGTTGTACTCGAGCACCTTGGGAGCGTCGGCTCGCGTCACGGTTGTTTCGGTGACGTGCGGCGTGGGCGCCCCGACCGTGGTGAGCTTCACCCTGGTTCCAATGGTACCCAGGCTCCCATCGGCGTCGAAGGGCGCCCACTCGCGCAGCTGCGCCGGGTCGGTAAGTGCCTGCCAGACTTTTTCCGGCGAGTGGCGCAGTTCTCTGACGAGAATGAGCGTCCACTTCTCTCCGTCCTTTCGTACCTGCGCCGCGCTGGCCGGACCCGGTGCGTACTGCATGCGATCGGTCATCTTTTTCTCCTGGAGGCTAGGCGTCAGGCCAGCGGCATGAGGGCGTACCGCCCGTAGGCCACGAAAGCCGCCAGCAGCCCCATCGTGAGGCTCCAGACCAGCGGGTTGGTAGCTGCCAGTTTCAGCGAATACCGCGCGTACAGCCCGGCGAGGGCCAGGGTTTCCAGGGCGAGCACGCCGGCGGCGAGCGGGGTCAGGATCGGCATCCACTTCGCGGCGGCCGGGACGACCAGCAGCACCGCGCCCAACATCTCGAGCACACCGAGCGCGCGCCATCCGCCGCGCGAGAGCGCGCGCATGTAGGTCGCGAGCTGGTCGAACTTGAACACTTTGTACAACCCGCCCGCGAGGTACAGCAAGGCGAGCGCGACCTGGAGGACCCACAAGAGGACGTTCATCGTTTTCTCCTTCCCTTCCCTTTGGTTGGTGTTGACTGTTCCATGCGGTCGAGGTGGCGCTCGAGCGCATCTACCTGAGTGGACCAGAACCGACGGAATTGAGCCAGCCAGTCGTCGACTTCCTGAAGAGATTCCGGCTTCAATCGGTAGAGGCGGCGCTGCGCGTCCACCGTGGATTCCACGAAACCGGCCTCGCGCAGCACCCGCAGGTGCTTTGAGACAGTCGGCTGCGGCATGCGCAGCCGGCGCTCGAGCTCTCCAACCGACTGTTGTGACGAGGCCAGGAGGCTGAGGATCGCGCGGCGGTTCGGCTCCGCAATGATGGCGAACGCAGATTCCATGCCCTGAACCTACTCCACCGAGCATATACGTGTCAAGGCATATACAAGACCCCTATTTGATCGTCGCGCCCGCGAGCCCCGCCACCGCCGCGAGCGTCGTCTGCGCCGCGTTCAACCCCAGCCGGAAGTCCTTGTCGCTGTACGTCGAGTAGCGGTCGGTGGGCTGGTGCCAGTTGGGGTCCCACCCCGCGCCGATCTGCGTGCCGCGCTCGTTCTCCCGCAGACTGATCGCCGCCACGAGGTCCTGGAACGGCGCCGAGTCGGTGTTGGTCATGTGGGAGCCGACGGACGCCGGATAATCGGTCGCGTACTTCTCGTTGGCCGCCTGAAACGTCCACGCGAGCTGCTGGGCCTGCGCCGCGAACGTGGCGCTCGCTTGGAACTCGATATTCACATCCGCCTCGGGGCGTTGCTCCGGGCTCAACGTGCCGTCGCGGCGCGGCATGC
>WNGJ01019285.1_pt1 | contig 13100 bp, 9 predicted proteins | sample 5400611 | NCBI WGS metagenome assembly WNGJ01 (sample SAMN13153375, study PRJNA577476) | soil metagenome | isolation source: 40 cm soil or saprolite under Garry oak tree replicate 1 | place: USA:California | collected 2016-06-15
CAATGGTTGAGCCATTTGCCGCAGAAACATTCGTCCGGATGTACCGCGTATTAATATTCGGGATTAGGTTGCCGCCTATTAGGGTGTTGTTCCCGAGGCTGTCGATCTTCTGTAAAATGTCGAGCGATATCTCCTTCTCGGAATTAATTAGTGGCACCACCTCAAGCTGCAATGCGACCTTCTTGTATTCGATGCTCGATGCGACTGCAGCTACGTTAGTCGTAGTGGTCGCGTTCGTCAGGGTATTTACCGGAATTGGAATCTCCGTGCCTGACGCGATGATGGCCTTTTTGTTGTTACTCGTGAAAACCGTCGGCCGAGAAATCGTTTTGAACCGACCGGTAGACTCAAGCAGATGGACAATCGTGGCGAGGTAGTTTCCCGCTGCGACATAAATATTCGTACCACTGGCTCCATTGGCTACGGTCTGAAGGATGTTGCTGAAATTGATCAGATTGGCCGGATCGACAATTCCACCGGTGCTAGGTGATGCGGAGGGCGCGGCGCTCGGCAGTGGAATCGGCACGCTGGTATTGCGTGAGATCCCAACGAGTTTGTTTCTGTATTTTGCGAAATAATCGACGCCGAACTCCTCGTCATTGTTGAGTGTCAACTGGCCAATGACGGTGCTAAGGGCGACTTGCGGCGCCTTCACGTCCATTTCATCGAGAATCTTTTCCACCTTCACGACGACCTCACGATTGCCAAGTACAATGATTGTATTCGCGCGCTGATCAGCGATGAGCTTGGAGTTGCCGACCGTGACGGCTTTCGGCACAGTATCCACCGGTTGCGTGGCGAGCTCCTCGGAAATATTCAGCGTACTTCCCGTCGAGGTGGAAGTAGTCGAAGTGCTCGAGATGCCGCCTGAATAAGGATTAGCGACCGTTGCCGACGTCGCCCGCAGTGGCTGGGCTTGCGGCTGCGGCGACGGATTTGCGCCTCCGCCTTCCGCGCCGGGCTGGGCCGTCGCGCCTGGCTCCGTCAACGCCTGAACCAGAACCGGAAGAACATCGCCGGCCGAAATGTATCTCAATGGGCGCGTGACCGGTTTTCCAAACTCAACATTGGCATCAAACTCACGGATTAATTTACGGATGAACGGCATGTTGATTGGCCGCGTCACGACATGGATGCGATTGGTGCGGGCATCAGCCGCGAGTTTAATTTTGCCCACTACGACAGCTTCTTCGGATAGTGCGCTCAAGGCGCCAATCTCATTCTCAACTGGCACCGGTTGCGGCACAGTGGGAGGCACTCGTACGGAGCGAATCCCAGGCTGGGTCGAGGGTTGAGTGCCCTTCTCGAAAATATCTTTGAGCATGTCGCAGACTTTGGTCGCGTCAGCCCGTTCGAGCTTGATGAACTCGCTCACCACTTCTGCTGGCGCCACGTCAACTTGGGCAATGACGCTGCCGAACTGAAGCTTGAATAAAAAGCTGATAACCGGGTTCCCAGCCGGAATGTCAGCCAAATCAGAAAGAATCGGTACCGCCGCTTTTCGGGGATTTTGACCGGCGCCAACGACTTCGACGATGTCGCGATCTGCGGGAACCATAGAGATTCCGTTCAATGCGAGGCTCGTCTCGATAATCTTGATCGCCTCATCACGAGAAACATCTTTGCTGATGAAAATATTAACCTTGCCCTGGACAAAATTGTCCATCACCAGCTTCTTGCCGGTGAGTTGCTCGTAGAGGTGCAGCACATCGACAACGTCGCTGTTTGGAAACTGGAGTCGAACCGTCCCCGGCGCGCCGGAAGCGGCGGTCGGATCTGCTTTTGCCGGAGTCGCGATTGCAACGGCGGGCAATGGCTCGGGCCGGACAGGAGCAACCTGCGCTGAAATAGCCGTGGCAGCCGCAAGTCCGAGCGCCGCGCTGCAGAAAAGTCGATGCACGATGTTATTTATGATGAGCGACGATGCTAATAAATTGAGAACGGCGGGTCAACCTGCTTCGCCCGGCCCAAACCAACCCTTGTTAACTCGAACTGGACGCGGCGGAGCACAGCTTATAAAAAAATGTCATTCTTGCAAATGATTCGCCGTCTTTGCGTTCCAATATCGCGCTGCGCCGACTTTATCCGCCCAGTCGCGCTCGCGCTTTTTACCTCGGCGGCGGTAGTTTTTGCATGGACAACTATTTCCTCAATTTCAGCGGCACCACTCGGGAAAGAACAGGACCGCGTGAGGATCGTTGCCCAGATTCGCTCGATCCTAAGCGCGCAACAAGAGGCTTGGAACCGCGGCGACATTGACGGATTCATGAACGGATACGCGCGCTCGAGATCGACAATCTTTGTCTCAGAAGATGCCGTAAGACGAGGCTGGGAAACGGTCCGCGCACGTTACAAGAAGAAATACTCCGATCGCGCGAAAATGGGCCTCCTCACTTTTTCTGATCTGGAGATTACGCCGATTAGCTTCAATGCAGCAGTCGTCCTGGGTCGCTGGAAATTAAAACGTGCGCCAGACCGGCCGCATGGTCGTTTCACTTTAATCTTTCGCAAAAGCGCCGACGGCTGGCGTATTGTGCACGATCACACATCGGTCGCTGCCCCCTGACCGTTGAAAATGGGTTACACCACGCTTCGAAGCGTTTGAATTGTGAGCTTTGTAATTTTTTAGCCTTTTAGCCTTTTAGTTTCTTCAACAGCTTCTCGTGAATTCGATCGAATCCGCCGTTGCTGAAAACAGCGACGATGTCTTGCGCTCTGAGCATCGGCACGATTCGATTGACAATGGCATCGGCGTTCTCCTCGTAAAACGCCGGGTGGCCGCTTTCCGCAATCGCATTTACGAGTGCCTCGGGATTTAACCTCTCGTTCTCCGGGATTTGCTCCAGCCTGGCGACTTGGGAAATAAAAACGCCGTCCGCCGCTTTCAATGCTTCGGAAAGTCGCTGTTGAAAAACCGCGCGCCGTGTCGTGTTGGAGCGTGGCTCGAAAACTGCCCAAATGCGGTGGCCGGGATAACGATGACGAAGCGCCTGCAACGTATGCGCGATTGCAGTAGGGTGATGGCCGAAATCGTCGATCACTTTCACGCCACGCGCTTCGCCGCGCACTTCCTGCCGCCGCGCAATGCCAGAAAAACTCTTGAATGCATTGTCAATCTTTGTTTTCGAGACATCGTAAAATCGCGCTGCCGTCGCCGCCATCGCCGCGTTGCGCACATTAAATTCGCCGATGAGCGGAATTTCGAAAATTTCCTCGCCAAGTTTGAACCTCGAACCACTGGATGAGTAAGCCACGTCGCGAATCCGCTGCGCACAATTCTTCGAGAAGCCGACCTCGATCATCTGCGCGAGACAATCTTTCGCGACATCCACGCAATTCGCGTCGTCGCCGTTCAGCACCACCATGCCATTTTGAGGAACGATATTGAGCAAACGCCGAAAGCTAAGCTTGATTTCATCGAGATTGTTGAAGATGTCGGCATGATCAAACTCGATATTGTTTACGATCACCAATTCCGCCAGGTAATGAATAAACTTCGAGCGCTTATCGAAGAAAGCGGTGTCGTACTCGTCGCCTTCAATCACAAAATATTTCGAATCATTGAGTCGTGCGCCTTGTCCGAAATTTGTCGGAAGCCCGCCGATGAGATAACCGGGTTTGCGGCCGGCCTTTTCCATGATCCAGGCCAGCAATGCAGTTGTCGTTGTTTTGCCGTGCGTACCAGTGACGACGAGATTATGGCGGCCGCGCAAGAAATAGTTTTTCAAAACTTCAGGCAAAGAAAGGTAAAGTAGCTTTCGGCTGAGCACCGCCTCCACTTCGGGATTGCCGCGCTTGATCGCGTTTCCAATCACAACCACGTCGGCATCTGCCGGAATATTTTCGGCGCGATAACCTTCCTTGAGCGCAATACCCTTCTTTCGTAGGAAGATCGATATCGGCGGATAAACATTTTCGTCAGAGCCGGTGACTTTGAAGCCGCGCTCGCACAGCGCCGCCGCCACCGAACCCATGGCCGTCCCACAGATACCGAGAAAGTGAAAATGCCGAGGACTTTGCCTCACGCGAATTGCTTTACTCGCAGCAAACTGCTTTGGCTAATGAAAGAAACCGATTCACCCCACAAACTGAATCCGGGAAGCAGGAACGGGGAGAAGATTCCAATTTGGCATTTCTTTTTCGGATTTCCTAATTCCCCCGATGAATTTTCCTCCGTCACTCACTTTTTCGTAAGCACCTCGACTGCGTCCCATGCTTCGTCTGGCGGCTGCCGTTCGTATTCGAGCGAGCGCGTCAGATACATCTGTCCCAATAGATCGTCTGGATAGAACTCGAGAAAACGCGAGAACAAGATTTTTGCCTGCGTAAAATCACGTGCGCGAAACTTCTCGAGTGCCTCTTCGTAGACCTCGATCCACTTGAGGAGTTGTGGATCGACATCTTCATTACGCGCCCCAATGAAGGTAAAGGCGTCCACCGGTTTGGTTTTGCCTTTCACCTGCACGCGGGCGACCGAGCGCAGATGAAACTCGTCGCGCACCAACTCGGCCGCCGTTGCGCCGACCAAAATGTCGACACCGTAAATTCGGGTAAGACCTTCGAGTCGCGACGCTAGATTGACGGAGTCGCCAATGACAGTCGGATCCATACGCTCTTGCGACCCGATATTGCCGACAATTACTTCGCCTTGATTGATCCCGATTCCCATGCCCAATCCCATTCGCCCTTCATCGCGCCATTTCTCATTGAGTTGCCGCAACTCCCACCGCATCGCCAGCGCCGCGCGTGCACAATTTTTGGCGTCCTGGGCCACGCCAAAGCTCCGCACGTTCCCCCATACGGCCATAATTGCGTCGCCGATGAATTTATCGAGCGTGCCGCCATTGCTGAAGACAACCGAAGTCATACGGGTGAGATACTCATTGAGTTGTGCGACCAACGCTTCAGGATCGGCTTTTTCGGACAACGTGGTAAAACCAACTAGATCTGAGAACAGCATCGTCACCGGCACGCGCACACCGCGGAGTGTGCTGTAATAGCTGTCTGGGTTTTCGAGAATTTCCTTTACCAAATTCTTCGAGACATAACGTTCGAGCGTACGCCGGGTGCGCAATTTCTCGAGGCGCTCGAGGGCGTATTCGAAGCCGAGTGAAAACAATCCGCTTAATAATAGAGCGGAGAGGACCGGAACTGTGAGAAGCAACAGACCCGATTTGTCGTAAAAGAATCGCGCCGCACCAAGATACGCGCCGGCGATCACAACAAGGCCGGCAAGACAAAGCAACGGCCTGCGCAGAAAAACGATGAGGCACCAAGCGGCCAGCCCTGCACCGACAACAAGCGCCAGGCCGGTCTTCGGCGGCGTGGGCTGCAAAAATTCGTGGCCAAGGGCCGCAGCCATTGCCTGCAAATGAAGCGCCGGCCCCGATGTCTCTGGACTCATTGGCGTATCGAAAACATCGTGCGTCACCTGAGCGGACGATCCGACCATCACGATCTTGTTCTTGAAAAATGAGCCATCGGCATAATTGGCATGCCAAAATTTCGGATCGAAAACTTCGTAGAGCGGGCGCGGCTCGAACGCGTCGAGCGCGCTAAAACGAATCATATGCCCGCGAAAATCCCGCGGAATATCATCCGCGTGGCCGATTTTCGTTAGTGCGCGCGCGGAAAGAGATTCGAAGATTTCTTGGCTCGGATGCGGCGGCAATCCCGCGAGTTGACGATCCGTCACGCGATAAGTCGCAGCACGGATTTTTCCGTCGATCGGATCGGGCCAGAAATTCACGAAACCCACGCGATCATCCAGAAGTTGCTGCGGCGGGATCAGCGTGTCGTTTGGCGTAACAGCCTGCGCAGCGTTTTGCATATCAAAATTGGCCCCGAGTACTACTTTGTCGCGATAGCGATCGAGCGTGGTATGAAACGCCGGATCACCATCGTTGGGCGGGCTAAAAATCACGTCGAACATGACAAGTCGCGCGCCGGCCCCGAACAACCGATCAAGCAAAAGCGCCCACACTTCACGCGACCAGGGGAATGGCCGCTCCGTCATCAACCGAAATGCGCGGCTACCGGCGATTTCCTCCGTCGTCATCGGTGGTAATTGCAACGTGCTTTGATCGATCCCGAGAAAGACGAAATCGTCACGTGTCGGAGTTTTTCGGCCCTCCCGCCGGAGCAAATCCTCAAAGCTTTGTTCGCCACCCCACGGCACGGATAGAAACGGCGTTCCTGGGAAAAAATGACCGGAAAAAATCAGGCCGGTGCAAAAAGCGCAGATCAACGCCAAGATCCAGAACCGATGGCGACTAAGCCAGTGCATCGGGTCACTATATCAATATTGCACCGTTGTGCACAGCTATTCAGCAGGCTTGGAATCTCGGATTCGCGCAGTTATCCAGGTTCCACGCGTCGTCGAAGATAATGACGCAGACATATGGAAACTGAACTTTTCTGTCCGCGGTGCAATCTGCCGCTGAAACAAGTGCGTATGCCGAATCGCCTTTTTTGGGCGTGCGACACCTGTGGTGGGCGTGCGGTCGGCCTTGAGCTCCTACGGCGCACATTTACGCCTGAGTCGATCAATCCACTTTGGCTCCACGCAATCAAAGGCGAAGGAAAAACCGGATGTCGTTGTCCATCCTGCGCGCATGCCATGATCCAAGTAGCGCTGTCTGAAAACGCCGGAGTAAATGTCGACGTATGTCGATTGTGTCACTTCGTCTGGTTCGACATGCACGAAGTGGAAGCTCTCGTTTCACGGCCCCTGCCATCAACGCCGGCCGAAATGCCGCAAGCTGCACGCGAGGCCATTGCCATGCTCAAAGTGCAGGAACTCGCCGAGCAGGCGCGTGGAACCGATTTCGACAGTGCTTCGCCAGATGAACAATGGAAGCAAATTGCGGCGTTTTTGGGAATGCCGATTGAATTCGATGCGATACCGTAGGAACGAACGCCGTGGGTCACATGGATGCTTTGCCTCCTAATTTTCAGCGCAAGCGCATTCGGTTTCACACGGCTCCATGAAATCGTATCCCATTTGGGGTTAATCCCAGCGCAAGCAACGCGCGATAGCGGCGTCACCTTTCTGACATCATTTTTTCTTCATGCCGGCATTCTGCATCTCGTCGGCAATATGTATTTCCTTTTTGTCTTTGGTGATGACGTCGAGAATTTTCTCCGCCCGTTTCGTTATCTTGCGCTCATCGCCTTCGCCGCCTTCATCGGCGATCTCGCGCACATTGCTGCCGATCCACATTCGCAAATCCCGTGTGTCGGCGCGAGCGGCGGCATCGCGGGGGTGATTACGTTTTATGCGCTTAGCTTTCCGCGCGTGAAGCTCGGATTTTTGATGCGTTATGGATGGTGGTGGTTTCGATGGATCCGGCTGCCGACTTGGTTCGTCTTTGTATTGTGGATTCTATTTCAACTCATCGGCACTTGGGAACAAGTCGCCGGAATCAGTGCAGTTTCTTCAGTTGCGCATATTGGTGGAGCGGTGGTGGGTTTTGTGGCGTGGCTGTTTTGGCGGAAGAACAATCGACTTGCTGAGGCTTCGCACCTTTGAGTTTCACAAAATCCAGTTGTTATAGTTAAGCGACCAATTATCTTGCCTCCCCGACATCCTGCGTCGGACCAGATTTTTCCACCTGCCGGAATTGACAGCCGGCAAATCGGCGAGTGAGGTCGGAAAGGTCGATAACGAAACAACAACTCGCTGAACGAGGAGTTCCGAAGCAATTCGGAACAAAACAAAATGCCAAGAGCCACCAATGCCCCGGCCAGTCGGGCGCGGCGCAAACGGGTTTTAAAAAAAGCCAAAGGTTACCGCGGACGCCGCTCGAAACTTTTCCGCTACGCCAAGGACGCGACCATGAAAGGCCAATATTGGGCCTATCGCGATCGCAAAACACGCAAACGCACGTTCCGTTCCCTTTGGATTCAGCGCTTGAATGCTGCGGCCCGTGCGCATGGAATCAGTTACAGTCGTTTTGCGGAAGGACTCAGGGCTGCCGGTATCGAGCTTGATCGAAAAATTCTTTCCGACCTCGCCGTCAATGATGAAGCGGCATTCAAATCGATTGTCGATCAAGTAAAGAGGGCGCTGGAAAAAAAATCGGAGAAAGCGGCCTAATCTCTAAGGGGGTTTCTGTGGAACGCGGCAGCAGGCAAACCAGCCGCCTACAATTTCGACGTTGAGCGTTGGACGTTGAGCGTTCAACGTTCGTTGTCAATGTCTCATCCACTCGAAGAACTCCGCGACAACGCCCTTCGCGAAATCGAATCCGCGCACGACGAGAAAGCGCTCGACAACATTCGCGTGCGCTATCTGGGGCGAAGCGGCAGCATTTCCGCCTGGGGCGAACAGATGAAAACGCTCGGCAAGGACGAAAAGCCGATCGTTGGAAAGTTGCTCAATGAAGTTCGCAATGCTCTGACGGCGGCGATCGAGGAACGCGCGCAAAAATTTCGCGTGCAAAAAGAATCGGACACGCTTGCTACCATCGACATCTCACTTCCAGGAACTTCACCAAATGCACGAGCGTGGAATTCAAATTTTTCGACGAATGGGCTTCGCCCTTGCCGAAGGTCCCGATGTCGAAACGGAGTGGTACTGCTTCGATGCTTTGAATACGCCACCAGACCACCCTGCCCGCAATGAACAGGACACGTTTTATTTGTCCGACGGTCGACTTCTGCGAACGCATACATCAACCGTGCAAATCCGCGCGATGGAATGCGCGCCGCCTCCCCTCCGCGTGATTGCCTCAGGCGCGGCGTATCGACGCGATGAAGTCGACGCGACCCACAGCGCACAGTTCCATCAGATCGAAGGACTGTATGTCGATGAAAACGTCAGCGTCGCGGATTTGAAAGGCGAGCTCGAATTCTTCCTGCGGGAACTCTTTGGTTTCGAAACCGAAGTGCAATTTCGTCCGCATTACTTTCCTTTTACCGAGCCGAGTTTGGAGGTCTATGTGCGATCAAAAGCTCTGAAGCGCGGCGAGCACTGGATCGAGGTGGCCGGTTGCGGCATGGTGCATCCGGCCGTTTTCGAAGCGGTCAACAAGGCGCGGGGCGATAAAGCTTACGATCCCGACAAGTGGAGCGGATACGCGTTCGGCCTGGGCATGGATCGGCTGGCTATGATTTTGTTCGACATCCCGGACATCCGGCTATTCGCGCAGAACGATTTGCGGTTCCTGAAGCAGTTCGCATGAAATTTTCCGTTAACTGGCTGCGCGAATTTGTCGATCTTCCAAAAAATCCGGAAGAGATCGCCGAATTGCTGACTCGCGCCGGCATTGAAACCGAAAAGATCGAGACGCGCGGCGCGAAGATCGACAAGGTGATCGTTTCGGAAATCACCGCGTCGTCGCGCCATCCGAATGCTGATCGGCTCACAGTTTGCGAAGTGGACGACGGCAGCAGCACGAAACGCCAAATCGTTTGCGGCGCGACGAATTACAAAGTCGGCGACAAAGTACCGCTCGCGTTGCCGGGGGCAAAGTTGCCGAACGGAACTGAGATTCGAAATAGCAAACTCCGCGGTGTCGAATCCGAAGGAATGCTTTGCAGCCCAATCGAGATCGGCCTCGGCGAAGATGCGTCCGGCCTGTTGATTTTGTCGCCAGATGCCAAAATCGGCGCGCCGATCGGTGATCTTTTCCCGGCGGACACGATTCTCGACGTCGAGATCACACCAAACCGTGGCGATCTGCTGAGCCATTTCGGTCTCGCCCGCGAAATCGCGGCACTCAGCGGAAAGAAGCTCAAGTCAATGCCGCCCAAAGTGGAAATGGAGATCAAGAGATCAGGCGTGACCATCGCCGCGACGCGCGAATGTCCATTTTTCTCAGCGCGGAAGATAGACAAGGTGAAAGTGGGTCCGAGCCCCCAATGGTTGCGCGCGAAGATCGAGAGCGTCGGCATTCGCTCCATCAACAACATCGTCGACATTTCGAATTTTGTGATGCTCGAATTCGGTCAACCGACACACGCATTTGACGCCGACAAATTAAAAGATGGAATCAACGTCCGACTCGCACAGGACGGCGAAAAGTTTCTTGCGCTCGACGGTAAGACTTATTCGCTCACCCCGGAAAATCTCGTTATCGCTGACGAAGAGCGCGCAGTCGGAATCGGCGGTGTGATGGGTGGCGAAGAAACGGGGGTGACCGATTCGACCAAAAATATTTTGCTCGAAGCCGCTTATTTCCTGCCGGCAAGTATTCGCCGGACGGCGCGGAATTTAAGTTTATCGAGCGACGCGAGTTATCGATTCGAGCGCGGCGTGGATCCGGACATGATTTTGCGAGCGTCGCATCGCGCGACAGAATTGATGCGCGAGATCGCTGGCGGAACGCCGGCAAAAGAAATTTACGTTGCCGGTAAACTTCCGGCCAATCCAGCTGACGTTTCATTGAGTTACGAGAAATGTGATCGCGTAATCGGCGTCGCAATTAAACCAAAAACCGTTGATGAAATTCTCACGCGCTTCGGGCTAAAGAGAACCAAGAGCACGAGCAAGGGTGGAACGTGGAAGATTCCGAGTTATCGGCGGGATTTGCAGCGCGACGTCGATCTTATCGAAGAAGTCGTCCGCGCGTATGGAATAGACAGGATTCCGGGGACGACACGCGGCCGTTTCATGTCGATGAGTTCGGCTGATCGCTCGCACGATCTCGAAACACTTTTTCTGCGAGAGCGATTGGCTGGATGCGGTTTGTCAGAAGTGCGGACGTCAAAATTGATTTCGAAAAGCGCCTCCGCTTTCAGCGAAGGTGCGATCGAGCTCCGCAATCCGTTGAGCGAAGATCACGTCGCGCTGCGGCCGAATTTGATTTCGGGCTTGCTCGCTGTGCTTGAGCGAAACATTCGAGCGGGCGCGGAACGCGTAGCAATCTTCGAGCTCGGTCGTGTTTTCGTTCCACCGGATGGAAATGAAGAGCGGCGGCTTGGGATTTTGCTGTCCGGCAATCTTGCAACGGCGCCGATTTGGAGGTCCGACCGCAAGGTTGGAGATTCCTGGCTCGGGTTTTTCGACGCCAAGGGTATAATCGAATCGCTTGGAATCCCCGAGCTCTCATTCCGACGAATCGAACACGAGAAACTTCCGCTCGCTGTAGGACTTTTCTCCGACGCCGTGATGATTGGATTTTTAGGTCAACGACCATCGGCTAAGATTGCACCCGGAGTATTTATCGCTGAATTGAACCTCGATGTGCTTCTGGCGAAAGAGCAACAAACAAAGAAATTCCGGGAGATCGAAAGATTCCCAGTAATCACTCGTGATATTGCGATGTTTGTTCCTGAAAAAATTTCACACGAGGACGTTCTACAAACGATCAAGAATCCGATCGAGCCTTTGTTGGATAGTGTTGAAGTATTCGATTGTTACCCCGGCACCAAAGGAAGCGAAGAAAGAACATCGCTCGCATATAGATTGACATACCGTGATAAAAACCGCACACTCACAAACGAGGAAGTGACTGTGGCGCACGCGAAGATTCGCGAGCGATTGCGGCGCGACCTTGGCGCAGAATTGCGCGAGTAGTTCTTTGAGAGCCGAGAGTCGTTCGTTGAGGGTTGGGCAGGAAACCAGTGCTTTTCTCTCAACTCTCAATTAACGGCTCTCACTAATTTACCCTGCGATGTTCGAGATTACAGGTGGGATTCCCGGACCGATAGTTGACTAACTTGAGGAGGCTCGGTCGCGCGGAGAAAATGACAGGCCTTAATTGGAAGTCAGACGCTGCGGCGACGGTCATCCGCCCGTGCGTTGAAGAGCCAAAGAGTTGAATCGGGAATCAAATTACGACGAATGGGCTTCGACGAATTTGAAAATGTGTCGATAGGATCGACAATGCAGGCCGATGCGCGCACTTCTCGCCCTCGAAGATGGCAGATTTTTCGAGGGCGAATCTTTTGGCGCAACCGGCACACGCGTCGGCGAGATTTGTTTCAACACCGCCATGACCGGTTACCAGGAAGTTCTGACCGATCCTTCGTATCGCGGGCAGATTGTGGCCATGACCTATCCGCTAATCGGAAATTACGGGACGAACTCGCTCGACCAGGAAAGCCGCTCTCCACACGTGCGCGGATTCGTCATCGAGGAACTGAGTGAGGTCCCTAGCAGTTGGCGCTCCGAAATGTCGCTCGATGAATATTTGCAAAAATGGGAAGTCGCCGGCGTGCAAGGAATCGATACACGCGCGCTAACGCGACATTTGCGCACACTTGGCGCAATGAAAGCTTGCCTGACGACGGAAGAGATTTCGCCCGCGGAGGCAACGCAGCGAGCGATCGAAGGCCAGGGCGTAATCGGAATGGATTATGTACGCGAAATCTCCACGCCAGAGATTTACCTATGGGACCCAAACGACAAGTTAAGCACGCCCTGGTCGGTCACGGCTGAAAATGGCGGAAGCAAACGCGCACTTCCGCCAATTCGGTTTCGCATCGCGGCGTACGACTATGGCATTAAAGAAAACATCTTGCGCCTCCTGCGGCAGAAGGGCTTCGGCATCACGGTTGTTCCCGCATCGACAACTGCGAAAGAGGTGCTTGCACTCAATCCCGATGGAATTTTTCTTTCGAACGGCCCCGGCGATCCGGCTGCGCTCCCGTATGCGCATGAGGCCCTGCGCGATTTGATGGGCAAGAAACCGATCTTCGGGATTTGTCTCGGCCATCAAGTGCTCGGCTTCGCCTTCGGCGGATTGACCTTCAAGTTGAAATTTGGACATCGCGGCGCGAATCAGCCGGTGAAAGACTTGCGCACCGGCAAAGTGGCGATCACCGCGCAAAATCACGGTTTCGCTGTCGATCCGGACTCGCTCCCGTCGAATGTCGAAGTCACGCATCTTAATTTAAATGACGGCACAGTGGAGGGAATGCGACACAAGGAATTGCCGATCTTCAGTGTGCAATATCATCCGGAAGCCGCCCCTGGTCCGCATGATGCGTCCTATTTCTTTTCGCAGTTCGCCGATCTGATCGAGAAGAATTTGTAGCCGCTTCGCTGTGCGAAGCGCGGCAGTGGGATGTTTGCAACGCACGCGTCGCGTCTCTCATAGAGCGACGACCACAATTGACCGCGCAGCAAATCGGCAGAAGACTCTCTTCATGTT